>Ga0207664_10003705_pt1 | contig 10245 bp, 11 predicted proteins | sample LARL83metaG_FD_184349 | JGI IMG/M metagenome (GOLD analysis project Ga0207664, IMG submission 184349) | Corn, switchgrass and miscanthus rhizosphere microbial communities from Kellogg Biological Station, Michigan, USA - LAR L8-3 metaG... | ecosystem: Host-associated > Plants > Roots >...
CGCCCGATCGACCTCGGGGATGAGAACCAGTGGCACAGCTGGCTCGTCCACGACCAGCGCTTCGTCGACGGCCGCCCGGACGTGCTGACCTACCAGAGCCCTGCCCTGAGCAACGCCGTCCACATCATGGGCGCGCCGCAGGTCGACCTGTTCGCCTCAACCAGCGGGACCGACAGCGACTGGGTGGTGAAACTGATCGACGTCTATCGGAACGAGAGGCCGGAGGGTGCCGAACAAGGCTCCAAGCGCGACATGTCGGGGTTCGAATTGCCGATCGGGATCGAGATATTCCGCGGGCGCTATGTCGACAGCTTCGCGAAGCCGCGGGAGCTGAGACCCGGCAAGCCCGAGGAATATCGCTTCGGCCTGCCCAACGTCGATCACGTCTTCCTGCCCGGCCACCGGATCATGGTGCAGGTGCAGTCCACCCTTTTCCCGCTCTACGACCGCAACCCGCAGACGTTCGTCCCGAATATCTTCTATGCCAAGGCGACAGATTACCGGCCAGCGACGCAGCGCGTTTTCACTGGCGGCTCCACGGCAAGCGCGGTGTTGCTGCCGGTGGTGCCGAACTAGCTGAGCGCCGCCGCCTGGTGCTGCGGGGTGCTTTCCATGCGGTGGCCGAGCACGACCTTGAAGACAATGAAGGCGACGAGGCCGACCGCCGCGCTCGCGGCGTGGATCAGCCAGAAGGTCGTCGTCGGCAGGCTGGAGTAGAGGCCGCCGACATAGCCGACGAGCGCATTGGCGGCGAAGAATGAGAGATAATAGAGCCCGATCACCGTCGCGCTGATCTGCTTGGGCGCGATCTTCGAGAACAGCGCCAGGCTGACCGGCAGGATGTGCGCGAAGCCAATGCTGTTCATCAGCTCGAACGCCATCGGCCAAATGAGGCTGATCTTGCCGTGCGCCGGGGCCGTCAGCGCGCCCATGAACAGGCACATGGCGCCGGCAATCGTGAAGACGCTGCCGATGATCATCTTGCTGATCTCGTCGGGTTCGGTCCGGGAGACGCTCCACCATTTCCAGAAAGCGGCGACCGCAACCAGCATCGAGAAGCTGACGATCGCATCGACGGTGATCAGCCAGCTGCTGGTGTGGTTGAGCAGAGTGAGGTCGAACTTCTGGTCGCCCCAGACCAGGTAAGCGCTGAAGATTTCCTGATTGGTCAGCAGCGACACCGCCAGCACCGGAATCAGGATGATGAGATAAACCACACACATAAAGTCAGCGCGGGTCATCCTTTCGCGGGGAGGCGCATCGAGAGACCGGTTGCGCGGCTGCTCAGGCGCAAGCCATGGCCGTCCCTTCAGATAAATGAATAGCCCGATGACCATCACCACGCCCGCGCAGCCGAAGCCGTAATGCCAGCCCACTTTCTGTCCGAGCGTGCCCGAGATCAGCGGCGCGGCGATCACGCTGACGTTGATGAAGATGTAGAAGATCTGGAACGCCATCGCGCGGCGGAGATCATTGGGCCCGTAGAGGTCGCCGACCTGGGTCGCGATATTGCCCTTGAACGCACCGACTCCGAGCAACAGCGCGAGAAGCGCGAAGACGAAGGCGGACTCGACCGCCATCAGGAAATGGCCGATCGCCATCAGCACGCCGCCCAGGATCAGCGTGCGTGTGCGGCCGAGCAGACTGTCGGCGAGGATTCCGCCGAAGATCGGCGTGAAATAGACCAGCGCGGTGTACGTGCCGAAGATCGCCGAGGCGAGCGGCTGCCCCGAAATCCCGCCATAGACGTGCGATTGCAGCCAGTTGAGGCCGATCACCTTGTCCATCCGGCCGGGCACCAGCAAATAATTGACCATGTAGAGCGTCAGCAGCGTCTGCATGGAGTAATAAGAGAAGCGCTCGCATCCCTCGGTAAAGCCGAGATAGCCGAGGCCCTTCGGGTGGCCGAGAAAGGCGCGGTCGTTGTGGTCGACCTGTTCGAGGTCGGGCGTGGCTTCGGCGATGCTCATGGCTGCAATCTCCCCATTGCAGCGGCGAATGGCAATAGCGTGCCGGCGCGCGCCTGTTCGGACCTATTGCTCAGGCGGGGTGTCCGCTTGCTGCTGTTCCTTGCGCGCCTGCTTCGCGTCGTTGATCGACTGGACGACGCAGCCGGTGAAGCCGCCGGGACCGACGTTGGAGCAGCTCTGGGCGCCGGTGGCGCCGACCGTCGCCAGCCCCTTGGAGCGCTGTGCCCAGGACTCGCGCTGCTGGGGAGTTCCCTGTGGGTTTTGCGACTTGGGCAGCCGATAGCGGTCGCGCTCCGGCGCTCGAACGCAGATGTTCTCGCGCGGGCAGGGATCGTTGCCGTAAATGGTAATCGTACCCTGGCCTACCTGGGCCACCGCCGCGGTCGGGACCGCCGCAAGGCCACTCGCCAGGCCGGCGGCGGCAACAAGGGTGATCGTCAGCCTGCTCATGACACGTCCTTTCAACTGCGATTCCAGCGGCTGGGGCCGCGTTTCGTTCCTCATATGCGCTTGGAAAGCCCGATTGCCACCCTGCAGCCGGCACGGACCGCCGCAGTCAGTAAGGGGTAACCGACAGCCTGCGCAGCCCCTGCTTCGCGCGCCGTATCGCGGTGCTCGAGCTCGTCAGCCTGGAAGTCGGCGATGTCGGCGGCAAGCTCGGGATCGTCCTCACCCAGCTCCTGCAATTGCCGGCTGTAATGCTTGTCGATCTCGGTCTCGATCGCGTCGGTGCAGGCGAGCGCGGCCTTCTCCGACATCAGCGCGGTTGCGGCGCCCAGAGCAAAGCCGGCCACGTTCCACAGCGGCTGCAGCGCGGTGGGGCGAACCCGCCGCTCGGCCATCAGCGCGTTGAAGCGCTTCAGGTGCCGTTGCTCCTGCGCCGCCATCCGCGCGACCAGCTTGGCTTCCGGGCAGTTGCGGCGAAGGACCGCGAGCTGGCCGGCATAGATGCGGGTGGCTCCATATTCGCCGGCCTGGTCGACGCGCAGCATCGATTCGGTGTCCGCCCGTCGGTCGCCGGGCCGCCAGTCGGTCACGCGCGCCTTCCGCGAAGCGTAAGGACCGCAATCAACAACGCGCCGCCAAGCGACAGCACCGCGTTCCAGCCGGCCAGCGTCAGGCCAAGGAAGCGGAACTGGATCTCGTCGCAGCGGACGATCGGCGCATGCATGATGTGATTGAGAAGTTCGGCGCCCTTCAGGCCCTTGCCGGTCGCGGTGCACTGGGTCAGCCCTTCGAAGATCTTGGCCTCGACCCCGGCGTGATAGACGCCGATGCCGCCCGAGACCGCGATCGCGCACGCGGCCATCAGCGTCAGCGTACGCGCGCGCATCGATGGAGCCGGACCGGTGAAGGCGAGCAGCGCGAACACAATTGCCACGGCATGCGGCCAGCGCTGCCAGATGCACATCTCGCACGGGCGAAGGCCGCCCAGATATTGCGAGCCGAGCGCCCCACCGAGGAGCGCCATGGGCAGGAGCAGCGCGATCAGCCGGGCGATGGCCGCCGGGGCCAGACCCGACGGGCTTTGCCGAGCGACGACCGCCTCGTTCATGCCGGCCCTAGCGCGCGTGCTTGGCGGGAGCGGCCGAAGCGATCGCCGACGGCGCGGCCAGCCGCTTCAGCGTGTTGATCGCATAATAGAGCTGGTAATCCTTGATCCCGCGCTTCTCGAGCTCTTCGGGCTTGTCGCTGAAGCGCGGATCGGGCGTGTCGTCGGCTTCGAGCAGCTTGTCCTCTACCTTGGCCTGGGCGAGCAAGTGGCGGCGGAGGTCGGCTTCGCGGACGACCTTGCGATCCTTGTAATCGGGATCGCTCAGCTGCGGGACGTCGATGTCCGGCTGGATTCCGCCGGCCTGAACCGAGCGGCCCGACGGCGTGTAGTAGCGCGCCGTGGTCAGCCTAAGCGCGCTGTCGGGGCCGGTCTGCACGACGGTCTGGACCGAGCCCTTGCCGAAGCTCTTCTCGCCCATGACGATCGCTCGGCGGTGATCCTGGAGCGCGCCTGCGACAATCTCCGAAGCGCTCGCAGTGCCGGCGTCGGTCAGGACCACGACCGGAAGGCCGTGCGCCATGTCGCCCGGGCGGGCATAGTAGCGTTCGATATCGTCCTTGGTGCGCCCGCGCTGCGAGACGATCTCGCCGCTGTCGAGGAAGTCGTCGGCGACGTCCACCGCCTGGTCGAGCAGGCCGCCGGGGTTCGAGCGGAGGTCGACGATATAACCGAGAGGATGGCCGCCGGTCGCCTTGTCGATCGCTACCAGCGCCGCCTTTGTCTGCTCGCCGACGTTGCCGGTGAACGTATTGATGTTGATGTAGCCGACGCCGTCCTTGATCTCCCATTTGACCGGACGAAGCGCGATCCGCTCGCGGGTCACGCTCACCTCGATCGGCTTGTCGCGGCCGGGACGAACGATCGTGAGCTTGGCGGTGGTACCAGGATCGCCCTTCATCTTGGCCACCGCTTCGTCGAGCGACAGGCCATAGAGCAGCTCGCCGTTGATGTGAGTGATGTAATCGCCGGCCTTGATTCCGGCGCGCCAGGCCGGCGTGTCCTCGGTTGGAGCGATCACCTTCACCGCACCGTCCTCGATCGTCACCGAGATGCCGAGACCGCCGTAATTGCCGTCGGTCGTGGTCTTCAGCTGATCGAAGTCGCTGGCTTCCGCATAGGAACTGTGCGGATCGAGCGCTGAAAGCATTCCGTCGATCGCGCCCTTGATCAGCGTGTGGTCGTCCACGGGATCGACGTAATTCGCCTTCACCCGCTCATAGACGCTCATGAACTTCTCGAGCTCCTGGTAATTGGTCGTGTCCGCCGCAGCGAACGAGCTGGCGGTGACCGGCACCAATCCGAGCGCTCCAACCAGCGCGAAGGAGGACAAAAGCTTGGCGTTGAAAGTCATCGGTCTAGTCCTGAGTCCGGGGCCTTGCCTGAATGAGAAAGGTTTAACCGCCTTTGGCGCCCTTTGACAGAGAGGGAGATGAACCTGCGATGAGAGCGGGGGAGATTCGCCGCCCATTCTGGGACAATTCGACCTCCAGCGGGCCGAGCGCTCGCCCGACCGGCGCTCCCAACTGCACCTTGTCGCCCGGATGAAGCGACGAGGCGACGTTGACGATCAGGGTCAGCCAGCCCCCGCCGTGGTCGATGATCAGCACGCCATCATAGCCGCGGAACGGTCCCGAATATTTGACCGTGCCGTCGGCCGAAGCGGTGACCGGGGCGCCGCGATAGGTCGCAAGCTCGATGCCGCGCGACTGGACGCCGCTGTCGCTGACCGAATCGACCCCTTCAGTGACGGCCGCCGCCGCCGGCAGCTGATAGGCGAAAGGCGGATTGGGACCCCGAGCGTCGGGTGGGAACGGGCTTGGCGGCGCGGGATCCTGCTCGGCGAACTGGCTGGCGACTGCGCGGATCGACTGGCTCCCCGATTCCTCGCCACGCAGCTTTTCGACGTCTTCTCCGACCGCCATTGACGCGTCGCTAGCCGCAAGAGCCTGCCCGCCCGATGTCAGCGACCGCTGAACAGCCTTTTGCTCGAGCGCGGCAAATCGCTGCCGGCGCTGAAACAGCACGTCGCGGCTGCGCGAGAGTTCGCTCCGCGCCGCGATTGCCGCCTGCTGGACCTGCTGTCCCTGCGCCAATTGTGCGGACAGGCGCGCGGTTCGGCTGCGGATGACCGGCATGGTCGAATCGAGGAGCAAGCGCACCTCGACGAGCTGGTCGGTGCCGCCGCGGTTGGCGAGCGCCAGCAGCGGCGGACGCTGGGCCATCGTTGCGAGACCCGCGAGCAGCGCGGAGACCGGCTCCTGCTCGACCGCCAGGCGCTGGCGGAAGGCGGTTACATATGCCGAAGTGAGCCGCAGCCGAGCGTCGGCGGCGCCGATCCGCGCCTCGGCCGCGTCGATCGCCTGCGCGGCCGCGGCCTGCTCGGCGTGAAGCCGATCCGCCTCTCCCTTCGCCCGCGCCGCCGCTTGCTCCAGCCGGGCGGTCTGCGCGTCGGCGGAGGCCTGGTCGGCCAGCGCGCGCTTGAGCGCGGCATCGAGCGGCTCCCCGCCCGCCTGAGCGAGCGCGCTTCCAGCGAGCAGTGGGCAAAGCATCAAAACGAAGATCGCGCGGCGCATCGCGCTAACCTTCGCGATGATAAGGATGGTTCGCAAGGATCGAGGTTGCCCGAAACAATTGCTCGGCGAGCATCGCCCGGACGAGCAGGTGCGGCCAGGTCGCCGGGCCGAACGAAAGCAGCAGCTCGGCATCGCGGCGCTGTGCCTCATCGTGGCCGTCCGCGGCGCCGATCAGGAAGCGGGTCTCGCGCTTGCCGCCGTCACGCCAGCTTTCAAGCTTCTTTGCCAAATCCGCCGATGCGAGGGCCTGCCCGCGCTCATCGAGAACGATCGTGACGCTGCTCGCCGGGAGCTCGGGCGTCTTCCCGCCCCGGTCCGGCAGCTCGGTGACCTTCGTCGGCCAGGCGATTCGCTTCAAATAGCGATCGACCAGGTCGGCCTCCGGAGAGCGGCCGATCTTCCCTCGCGCAACGATGTGGAGCAGCACCTACTGGGCGGTGCTGAGCGTCGGGCCACCGAACGGCCAGGCAAAGATCGACTTGAATCCGTCGTAAATCGCGCGCGCAGTCTCGGCGATGGTTTGCGGGCGATTGCTCCCGCCGCGCGTGAAGATCGCGACTGCAACCCGGCGCCCATCGGGCATGGTGATGAACCCGACGTCGTCGGCCAATCCATCGAGCGTGCCGGTCTTGTGCTCGATCGGAACGCCCGGAAGCATCGCCTTGATGCGGTTCTTGCCGGTCTGGCACTGCGACATCAGATCGAGCAGGTAATTGCGGCTGTCGGGCTTGATCAGCTCGGCCTTGTAGATGCGGCGGAGCAGGTCGACCATCGCGACGGGAGTGCTCGAATCTCGCCGGTCCCACAGGTCGCGCTTGCTGTGCAGCAGCTGGGCAATGGTGCGGTCGACGCGAAGGCCGGTGACGCCGTTGTCGTGGAGCCAGTTCTCGACCGCAGTCGGACCGCCGAGGTCCCTCAGCAGGGTGTCGGTCGCGATATTGTCGCTGTGGATCAACATCCGGGCCATTAGGCTGCGGGCGGACTTCCCTTCGATCGTGTCGTCGAGCGAGCGGCGGCCGTTGTCCACCTGCGCCAGGTACAGCGCAGCGATCGCCACCTTGACCGTGCTGGCCATTGGGAAGGGCGTGTTGCCCTTGATGCTGACGGTCTCACCGGTGTTGAGATCGATTGCCGCGACGCCGACGTCGGCCGATTTGTTGGCCACTAGCGCGCCCAGCTGTTGCTCGAGGCTGCTGAGGTTCGGCGACGAAGCCGCGGCGACGGGCTGCGCGGCAAACGCAAAAGCACAGAGAAAAAACGCAATGAACCGCATGTCCGCCCCTACCCGCGCGCAGCCGAGCTTACGCTCGAATCATCGCCAAACGCCCACATTCGTTCCAAATTGTAAAAATTCCTGACCTCAGGACGGAAAATGTGGACGATGACGTCGTCGGCGTCGATCAGCACCCAGTCGGCGGCCGGGAGCCCTTCAATCCGAACGTTGGTCCCAAATCGCTCTTTAATCTTGTCCGCAAGCTTAACGGCCATCGACGCGACCTGGCGGGTCGAGCGTCCCGACGCGATCACCATATGATCGGCGATGTTGGACTTGCCCGAAAGGGGAATGGTCACGACCTCCTGGGCCTGGTCATCGTCGAGCGACTGCAGAACGAGCTTGTGGAGCGCTTCGACGTCGACAGGAGCGCGGCCGGCATCGCCGGCGGCAGCTTCATCGGGATGTTCGGTCAAGGGGTCTCCTGGCGAGCAATGGCAGGCCTGGGCGCTGCACGTGCCCGGCACGTGGCTGCGACTGGCTAAACCAATGGGGATTTTGCGCACGAATGGCGGTGGCGGAGGTCGGATCGGGCGGCAGGCGAAGGAAAAGGATCGCCGGTGCACTCCATTCCGTCCAATGTTTTGCCTGGCTCGAAGGATGGACGAACCCCCGCAGCCAGCCCATCGCGCGCGCCGCGCGGGCAGCTGAATCATAACCGGGCCTGCGAATCACCGCAATCGGCACTTCGCGGGCTAACCCCCTCCAATCACGCCAGAAGTGAAATTTTGGCAGGTTGTCGCTTCCGAGCAACCATATGAAGCGGTGCTCGGGGCAGCGGCGCTTCAGGAGGCGCACCGTGTCGACGGTGAAGCGCGTCCCCGATCGCTGCTCGAAATCACTCACCCTGATGCGCGAGCCCCGCGCTCTCCGCCGCGCGGCGGAGAGGCGGGCGGTATAGGGCGCCATATCCTTCGCCCCCTCCTTCAGCGGATTGCCGGGGGAGACGAGCCACCACACCTCATCGAGCCCGAGCGCCCGCATCGCTTCGAGGCTGATGTGGCGGTGGCCCCGGTGCGCCGGGTTGAACGAGCCGCCGAGTAGGCCGATGCGCGCCATGGCCTGAGCGCTAGCATGAGCCGAAGAGGCCGCCTAATATCGCTGCGGGGGGTTACTGATGGGCAATCTCGAGGCATTGGGCGACGCGATCACCGGCGGATTCATCGGGCGCGCCCTGGAGCCGACCGCCGGCGAGATCAGCGACGATGGGCACACTCACGAGAAGAGCTGTCTGAATTGCGGTGCGCCTTTGCGAGGGCCGTTCTGCGCTGAGTGCGGCCAGCGAGCGCACGTCCACCGTTCGGTTCGCGGCTTCATGCAGGATTTCCTCCAGGGCATGCTCAATTTCGAGGGCAAGTTCTGGCACACGCTGCCGATGCTCGCCTGGCGGCCCGGCGAGATGACCCGCCGCTACATCGCCGGCGAGCGCGCGCGGTTCATTTCGCCGGTCGCGCTGTACCTGTTCACCGTGTTCGCAATGTTCGCGGCGCTCAACTTCACCGGTACGCTCGGTTCGGCACACAGCAACGTCAATTTGCAAGGCGGGCTCAAGACCGACATCGCCGACGAGCAGGCGGCCATCGCCAAGCTCCAGGCGCAGCGAGCCGCGGCTGTAGCCGCGGGCCAGGACCTGGCCGCAATCGAACGCAAGATCGCCAAGAAGCAGGCGAATATTGCCGACGACCGCAACGCCCTCAACGGCAACTCGCTTACTAACGCCGGAGGAGTCGACGACGCGCCGAACTGGATCCGGCCGTTCATCAAACATGCCCAGGAGAACCCGCAGCTGGTTTCCGCCAGGGTCCAGGACGCAGCGTCGAAGTACAGCTGGCTGCTGATCCCGCTGTCGGTACCCTTCATGTGGCTGCTGTTCCCGTTCCGCAGGCGCTACAACACCTACGATCACATGGTGTTCGTGACCTATTCGCTGTCGTTCATGATGATGCTGGTGGTCGCCGGCAGCCTGCTGATCGAACTTGGGCTGCCGAGCCTCGCCAGCCTGCTGTTCTTCGTGCCGCCGTTCCACATGTACCGGCAGCTGCGCGGGGCCTACGAACTCGGACGGTTCAGCGCGGTCATGCGGACGATGGCGCTGGTGACTTTCGCCTTCGCCGCCGCGGGAATGTTCCTGGCCGCGGCAGCAGCGATTGGGATGAGCTAGCTCAGGCGCCGGCGGCCGCGGGGCCGCCGATCGCTCCGGCCTTGGGCCGCTTCGCCTTCGGGATCGACGAGCCGGCAGCGGGGATGGAGGGACCCTTCGAACCGCCGCGGTCGATGGTCTCGCCGGCGAGCAGCTTCTTGATCTCGTCGCCAGACAGCGTCTCATATTCTAGCAAGGCCTGCGCCAGCGTCTCGAGCTCGGCGCGATTCTCGTCGAGCAGATGCTTGGCTCGCACATAGCCCTCGTCGACGACGCGGCGGATTTCCTTGTCGATCAGCTGCGCGGTCTCGTTCGACATCTGGCGCGTGCGGTTCACCGAATAGCCGAGGAAGACTTCCTCATCGGGTTCGGCGTACTGAAGCGGCCCCAGCGTGTCCGACATGCCCCAGCGGGTCACCATGTCGCGGGCGAGCTGGGTCGCGTACTGGATGTCGGACGAGGCGCCGGAAGAGACCTTGTCGTAACCGAAGATGACTTCCTCGGCGACGCGGCCGCCCATCGACACCGCGAGGTTCGCGTACATCTTGTCGCGATGATAGGAGTAGCTGTCGCGCTCCGGCAGCCGCATGACGAGGCCGAGCGCACGCCCGCGCGGAATGATCGTCGCCTTGTGGATCGGGTCCGAGGCAGGCTCGTGAAGAGCGACGATCGCGTGACCGGCCTCGTGATAGGCGGTCATCCTTTTCTCGTCCTCGGTCATCACCATCGACCGG
>Ga0207664_10003706_pt1 | contig 10244 bp, 18 predicted proteins | sample LARL83metaG_FD_184349 | JGI IMG/M metagenome (GOLD analysis project Ga0207664, IMG submission 184349) | Corn, switchgrass and miscanthus rhizosphere microbial communities from Kellogg Biological Station, Michigan, USA - LAR L8-3 metaG... | ecosystem: Host-associated > Plants > Roots >...
CACCTTCCGCGTCAACGACCGTGCCCACAAGACGCAGATCCGCCAGGCCGTCGAGGAGCTGTGGGACGTCAAGGTGGTCGAGGTCCGCACCGCCTCGGTGAAGTCCAAGCCCAAGCGCCGCGGGCAGACCGCCGGTCGCACGCGGCAGTGGAAGAAGGCCATGGTCCAGCTGCGCGAGGGCGATTCGATTCCGATCTTCCAGGCGTTCGAGGCGCCCGAGTAATGCCGATCCGCAAGCCCAAGCCGACGTCGCCCGGACTGCGCTTCGTCTCCTATCCCGACTTCGCGGAGGTCACCCGGGCCGCGCCGGAGAAGTCGCTGACCGAGGGACTGAGGAAGTCCGGCGGGCGTAACTCCAACGGACGCAAGACCGCGCGTCACCGCGGCGGCGGCGCCAAGCGCCTGTACCGCATCATCGACTTCAAGCGACGCAAGGACGGGATCCCGGCCAAGGTGGCCGAGATCGAGTACGACCCCAACCGGTCGGCCTACATCGCGTTGCTGCACTACGCCGACGGCGAGAAGCGCTACATCCTGGCTCCCAACCGGCTGCGCGTGGGGGCGACCGTGATGTCGGGCCCCGGCGCCGACATCCGCGTCGGCAACGCGCTGCCGCTGGCCAACATGCCGCCCGGCACGATCGTTCACAACGTGGAGCTGACCCCCGGTCGCGGTGGCCAGATGGCCCGCTCGGCAGGCACCGGCGTGCAGCTCCTGGCCAAGGAAGGCGACTATGCCACCCTCCGCCTGCCGTCGGGCGAGATGCGGATGGTCCGCGCCGAATGCCGTGCCACGGTGGGCTCGATCGGGAACTCCGACCATCAGAACGTCAAGATCGGCAAGGCGGGGCGCAAGCGGCACATGGGCGTGCGCCCGCAGACCCGCGGCACGGCGATGAACCCGGTCGACCACCCGCACGGTGGTGGAGAGGGTTCGACGACCCCGGGCCGCCACCCGGTCACCCCGTGGGGCGTGCCCACGCTGGGGTACCGCACCCGCAAGAAGAACAAGCGATCCGACCAGTACATCGTGCGCGGCCGGAGACGAGGTAAGAAGCGATGAGCCGTTCGAGCAAGAAGGGGCCGTTCGTGCAGGAGCGGCTGATAACGCGCATCGAGGCCATGAACGCCTCCGGCGAGAAGCGCATGGTCCGGACCTGGTCACGCGCGTCGACGATCTTTCCCGAGATGGTGGGCCACACGATCGCCGTCCACGACGGCCGCAAGCACGTGCCCGTGTTCGTCTCGGAGTCGATGGTGGGCCACAAGCTCGGCGAGTTCGCGCCGACGCGTCTGTACCGTGGCCACGCCGGAACTGGTAAGAGGCGATGACTGACGAGCCCGGGACAACCGACGGCGAGAACGTCGAGGAGACCGAGGCCGTAGCCGCCGACGCCGCGGCTGCAGGCGCCGACGCGCCCGAGGCCGAGGCGCCCAAGACCGCCGAGGCCGCCGCCGAGCAGGCGGCGCCGGAGCCCGAAGCCGAGGAGGCGCCCAAGCCGCGCCGTCGCCGGCGCAAGGCCGCCGAGCCCGTGGCCGAGGAGGCCCCTGCCGAGGAGCCGCCTGCCGAGCCCGATCTCGAGGCCGCTGAGGCGGCCGAGGACGAGGCCGAGGCCGAGGCCGGCGAGCAGCCCGAGGCCGAGGAGGCCGACGAGCCCGCGGACGAGGAGGAGGCCGACGAGCCCGCCGCCGCGCAGGCCGCTCCCGCCAAGCCGACTCGCGCGGCGCCCTCGCGCCGGCGCGGCCGCCGTGACCCGAGCCTCCCGGCTCCGGTGGTGCGGGCGCAGGCCAAGTACGTGCGGTCCTCGGCACGCAAGGCCCGGCTGGTGTGCGACCACATCCGCGGGAAGTCCGTGGAGGAGGCGCGAGCTATCCTCGCTCTCACGCCGCGCGCGATCGCGCGGGATTGGAGCAAGTTGCTCGAATCCGCGGTCGCCAACGCCGAGCACAATCACGAGCTCGTCGGCGAGGACCTATACGTCAAGGCGGTGCACGCCGACGAGGGTCCGACGATCAAGCGGTTCCGGCCGCGCGCGATGGGCCGCGCCACCCGGATCCGCAAGCGAACCAGCCACCTGACGATCTTGCTCACGCCAAAGGACTAAGACAGACACATGGGTCAGAAAGTTCACCCCGAATCGATCCGCGTGGGCTATATCCACGACTGGAAGTCCAACTGGTTCAACGAGCGCAACTTCTCGGACTTCCTGCACGAGGACACGCTGATCCGCCAGCACATCGTCGGGCGGTTGTCGCACGCCGGCCTGTCGGACATCACGATCCGCAAGAACGCCACCGAGGTGGAGATCAACATCCACACGGCGCGGCCGGGCATCGTCATCGGCAAGTCCGGCTCCGAGGTCGATCAGCTGCGCCGTGACCTGCACCGCATCACGGGCAAGCAGGTCAAGGTCAACATCCTGGAGATCAAGCGCCCCGAGCTCGACGCGCGCCTGGTGGCGCAGTCGATCGCCGAGCAGCTGCAGAACCGCGTCGCCTTCCGCCGCGCCATGAAGCGCGCGCTCACCAGCGCCATGCGCTCCGGTGCCAAGGGCGTCAAGGTCCAGGTGTCCGGCCGGCTGGGCGGCGCCGAGATGGCCCGCACCGAGGGCTACTCCGACGGCCGCGTGCCGCTGCACACGCTGCGCGCCGACATCGACTATGGCTTCCACGAGGCTCGCACGACCTTTGGCCGGATCGGCGTCAAGTGCTGGATCAACAAGGGCGAGATCATGCCCGAGGGTTACACCGGCGCCGATCTGACGATCATGGACGAGCCCGCGCCGCAAGCCCCCGAGCGGGGTGGACGAGACGGTCGCGGTGGCCGCGACGGTCGCGACGGCGGCGGACGCGGCCGTGGTGGTCGCGGTGGCGGCGGCCGGGGCGGTCCCGGTGGTGCCGGTGGCGCGGGCGGGCCTGGTTCCCGTGGCCGCGGCGGCGGACCGGGCGGTCGTGGCGGTGGTCCGGGCGGCCCCGGTGGTCGTGGCGGTGCTCCGGGCGGCCCCGGTGGTCGTGGCGGTGGTCCGGGCGGCCCCGGTGGTCCCGGCGGCGGTCGTGGCCGTGGCGGCGGACCGGGTGGCCCCGGTGGCGGTCGTGGCCGCGGTGGCGGCGGCGGCGGCGGCGGCGGTGGCGGCGGATACCGCGGCGGCGGCGGCGGTGGTGGAGCCGGCGGCGGCGGTGGCTACCGTGGCGGCGGAGGCGGAGGCGGCGGCGGTGGCCGCGGCCCGCGTCAGGGTGGCGGCTCCGGCGGCGGTCCGAGCGGCGGCGGCGGTGGCGGCGGCCAGGGCGGAGCGTCCTGATGCTGTCCCCCAAGCGCGTCAAGCACCGCAAGCAGCACCGCGGCCGGCGACATGGCCTCAGTCGCGGTCAGGTCAAGGTCCAGTTCGGCGAGTACGGCCTCAAGGCGCTGGACGCCGGCTGGCTGACCAACCGTCAGATCGAGGCCGCTCGTATCGCCATGACCCGCAAGATCCGCCGTGGCGGAAAGGTCTGGATCAACGTGTATCCGGACAAGCCCTTCACCAAGAAGCCGGCCGAGACCCGCATGGGCTCCGGTAAGGGCTCGCCCGAGGGCTGGGTCGCCGTGGTCAAGCCCGGACGGGTCATGTTCGAGCTCGCCGGCGTGCCCGAGGACCTCGCGCGCGAGGCCATGCGCCTGGCGGGCCACAAGCTTCCCGTACGTACCAAGTTCGTGATGCGAGAGGACGCCTGATGCGGCCCGCCGACGTGCGTGATCTCTCCGACACCGAGTTGGCCGAGCACATCGCCACCGCGCGGCGCGAGCTCTTCGGCCTGCGCTTCCAGCACGCCACCGGCGAGCTGGACAACACCGCGGGACTGCGGCAGGCCAAGCGCGAGGTGGCCCGCGCGCTGACCGTCGCGCGCGAACGTGAGATTCAGACTGGACAGGACAATGGCTGAGCAAGAAGAGACACCCGAGAACGCTGAAGAGACGGCCGACGCGCCGGAGACGGCGGAGACCGAGACCCCTGCGGCCGAGTCCCCCGCCCCTGAGGCTTCGGGGGCGCCCGAGGCCAAGCCCGAGGCCGCCTCGTCCGCCGAGCCCGCCGAGGTGTTGGCGCCCAAGGAGCGGCGCCAGCGTGCCCGTGCCGCCAGGGCGGCCAAGACCAAGGCGCGTCCCTCGCGCACCCCGGAGGAGCGTCACGCCGACCGCGTCGCCGAGCGCGGCAAGAAGGCGCAGCTGCGCCGGTCCTCTCGCGCCAAGGCGGCGGCCAAGCACAAGGCCGAAGCCCACAGCCGCACGGCCACCCCGCCGCGCGAGCACGTCGTGGGCCAGCAGAAGGTGCGTCAGGGCATCGTCGTCTCCGACAAGGCCGACAAGACCATCACCGTGCGCATCGACACGGCTCGGCGCCACCGGCGCTACGAGAAGATCGTGCGGACCTCCCAGACGCTGCACGCGCACGACGAGTCCAACGACGCCCACATCGGCGACACCGTGGTCGTCCGCGAGGCCCGCCCGCTGTCGCGCACCAAGCGCTGGCGGCTGGTGCAGGTCGTGGAGCGCGCCAAATGATCCAGAACGAGACCCGCCTGCGCGTCGCCGACAACTCCGGCGCGCGCGAGATCCTCGTCATCCGCGTCCGCGGCGGCTCGCGCCGGCGCTACGCGGGCGTGGGCGACACGATCACCGCCACCGTCAAGACCGCCAGCCCGCAGGGCTCGGTCAAGAAGGGCGAGGTCGTGACCGCCGTGGTCGTGCGCACCAAGAAGTCCTACGGGCGGGAGGACGGGACCTACATCGCCTTTGACGAGAACGCGGCCGTTCTCATCGACGCCGCCAACAACCCGCGCGGCACCCGCATCTTCGGCCCCGTGGCCCGCGAGCTGCGCGAGCGCAACTTCATGAAGATCGTCTCCCTCGCTCCGGAGGTGCTCTGATGCCCGCCCGGATCCGAAAAGGCGACCAGGTCATGGTCATGAGCGGCAAGGACCGCGGCAAGACCGGCACCGTGCTGGCCGTGATGCCCAAGAAGGAGCGGGTCACCGTCGAGGGCCTGAACATGATCAAACGCCACCAGCGCCCCACCCAGACGGCCGCGGGCCAGCAGGGCGGCGGCGTGATCGAGCGCGAAGGGCCGATCCACGTGTCTAATGTGATGCTGGTCGATCCCAAGGACGGCAAGCCGACCCGGATCGGAATCGAGATCGAGGACGGCAAGCGCCTGCGCGTCTCTAAGCGCAGCGGCGCCCGACTGGACTAGGACCACGAACGCCATGGCAACAGCTTCCCCCACCACCGCACGACTGAAGACCCGATACAACGACGAGATCCGCCCTGCCCTGGTGCAGCGGTTCGGGTACTCGACGCCGATGCAGGCTCCGCGGATCCTCAAGGTCACGGTCAACATGGGCTGCGGCGACGCCAAGCAGGACTCCAAGGTCCTGGACGCCGCCACCGAGCAGCTGGCCACGATCACCGGCCAGAAGCCCAACATCCGGCGTGCCCGCAAGTCGATCGCCCAGTTCAAGGTGCGCGAAGGCATGCCCGTCGGCGTCGCCGTGACGCTGCGCGGCGAGCGCGCCTACGAGTTCCTGGACCGGCTCATGTCGATCGCGATTCCGCGGATTCGCGACTTCCGCGGGCTCAACCCGCGCGCCTTCGACGGCCGCGGCAACTACTCGATGGGCGTCCGCGAGCAGATCATCTTTCCCGAGATCGACTACGACGAGATCGATCAGGTGCGCGGTCTGGACATCACCATCACCACCAATGCGGCCAGCGACGAGGAGGCCTTCGCCCTGCTCGAAGCGCTCGGGATGCCGTTTTCGAAGGAGGGCCGAGCTCCTGCCGCGCGAGCGGTAGAGGCGCCGGCCGTAACCCAGGCTTAGAAGGAGTTTCGTGGCGAAGCTTTCACAGCGCGTCCGCCAGCAGCGGACACCGAAGTACAAGACGCGGGGGTACACCCGGTGTCGTCGTTGCGGCCGTGCCCGCGCGGTCTACCGCAAGTTCGGCGTGTGCCGGATCTGCCTGCGCGAGCTGGCTCACAACGGCTACATCCCCGGCATGACCAAGAGCAGCTGGTAGGCGGGCCGAGCGTATGTCCATGACCGACCCCGTCGCCGACTTCCTGACGCGCCTGCGCAACGGCGCCAAGGCCCAGCATCACGACGTCGTGATCCCGTCGTCCAAGCTCAAGCGCGAACTGGCGCGGATCCTCAAGGAGCAGGGCTACATCGACGCCTACCAGGTCGTTGCTCCGGGGGAGGGTCAGAACACCACCCCCAACGAGCAGATCACCGTCACGCTCAAGTACACCGAGGACCGCAAGCCCGTGATCAGCGGCATTCAGCGCGTGTCGCGCCCGGGCCAGCGCACGTACGTCGACCACGCGCACATCCCCCGCATCCAGGGCGGGATGGGCACCGCGATCATCTCGACCTCCAAGGGCGTCATGACCGGCCACGAGGCCCGCCAGCAGGGTGTCGGCGGCGAGGTCGTGGCACGGGTCTGGTAAGCATGGGCGGGAGCTGACACACGATGTCCAGAATCGGCAGACAACCCATCCCGGTGCCCTCGGGCGTGACGATCGCGATCGAGCCCGAGCGCGTCACCGTCAACGGCCCCAAGGGCGAGCTCTCCGAGCGCGTGGCGCGCGACATCGGCGTTGAGCAGGTCGGCGAGGAGGTGCTGGTCACCCGCCCCACCGATCGCGGCGAGCACCGCGCCCTGCACGGCCTCACCCGCACGCTGGTGGCCAACATGGTCAAGGGCGTCACCGACGGCTTCGAGAAGCGCCTGGAGATCCAGGGCGTCGGCTACCGCGCCCAGCTGCGCGGCCGCGACCTGGAGCTGGCCCTGGGCTATTCGCACCCGGTGTCGGTCAAGGCCCCCGACGGCATCGAGTTCGAGGTCCCGCAGCCCACGCGTATCGTCGTGCGCGGTGCCTCCAAGCAGCAGGTCGGGGAGATGGCGGCCTACATCCGCAAGCAGCGCAAGCCCGAGCCCTACAAGGGCAAGGGGATCCGTTACGAGGGCGAGTACGTCGCCCGGAAGGTCGGGAAGCGAGCATGACCGTTCAGACCAAGCCACAGGCCCGGCTCAGGCGCCGCCGCCGCGTCCGCGCGAAGATCAGCGGCACGGCTGAGCGGCCGCGGATCTCCGTGTTCCGCTCCAACCGCGGGATCTTCGCCCAGCTCATCGACGACGAGGCCGGGCGCACGCTGGCCGCGGTCAACTGGACCGAGTCCGACCTGCGTTCGCTCAGCGGAGCCGAGCAGGCCAAGAAGGCCGGCGAGGTGCTGGCGCAGCGGGCCAAGGCGGCGGGCGTGGACAGCGCCGTGTTCGACCGCGGCGGCTACCAGTACCACGGTCGTGTCAAGGCGCTGGCGGAGGGCGCGCGCGAGGGCGGCCTGCGGCTCTAAGCCCAGCACGAGCCGCTACTCTCAGACCAAGTCATGGCAGCCGATCGCACAGTTTCAGCCGCGGGTCTCGACCTGCAGGAGCGCGTCGTGGAGATCAACCGCGTCGCCAAGGTCGTCAAGGGCGGCCGCCGCTTCTCGTTCACCGCATTGGTCGTCGTGGGCGATGAGCGCGACGTCGTCGGGATCGGCTACGGGAAGGCCAACGAGGTCCCCGTCGCCATCCAGAAGGGCGTCGAGCGCGCGAAGAAGAACCTGTACCGCGTGCCCAAGCACGGCAACACCATCACCCATTCCACGACCGGCATCTTCGGCGCCGGCCGGGTGTTCCTCAAGCCCGCCGCGCCCGGTACCGGCGTCATCGCCGGCGGCGGCGTGCGCGCGGTGCTGGAGCTCGCGGGCATCCACGACATCCTCTCCAAGAGCCTCGGCTCCCAGAACCCGATCAACCTCGTCAAGGCGACGATGGCGGGGCTGGAGTCGCTTCGCACCCCCGACGAGGTCGCCGAGCTGCGCGGCCTGTCGATCAACCAGGTGCTCGGGCTCACCGGCGAGAGCGCCGACGGCTCGGCCGACAGTCCGGCCCCGAATGGCAACGGCGCGACGAGCGAATCCGACGCGCCGCCCGAGGCTGAGGAAGCGACTGCATGAGTACGGTCAAGCTCACCCAGCGCAAGAGCCGCAACGGCTGTGACCAGCGCCAGCGCGACACCCTGCGCTCGCTGGGTCTGCGCCGGATCGGACACAGCGTCGAGGTCAACGACACCCCGCAGATCCGGGGGATGATCGCCAAGGTCGCCCACCTGGTCGAGGTGCAGGACTCATGAGTGCCACGCGCGAGCCGGAGACCGAGGAGCGGATCGGCCTGCACAACCTCAAGCCGGCCCCGGGCTCGCGCCGGCCGCGCAAGCGCGTCGGCCGCGGCGAGGGGTCGGGAACCGGCAAGACGGCGGGCCGCGGCCAGAAGGGCTACGGCTCGCGCTCGGGCGCCAAGGACCGGGCTCGCTTCGAGGGCGGCCAGATGCCGATCCACATGCGGATGCGCAAGCTGCGCGGTCCGCACATGCAGAAGTCGATGCCGTTCGAGCCCTTCCGGACGCACACGCAGCCGGTCAACCTGCTCGACCTGGAGGCGCGCTTCAGCGCCGGGGACGCGGTCACGCTGGAGGCGCTGCAGGGCAAGGGCCTGGCCACGCGCAAGGGGGTGCCGGTCAAGATCCTCGCCAAGGGCGAGATCACGATCGCGCTCACCGTCCACGCACACGGCTTCTCCAAGACCGCCCGCGAGCGCATCGAAGCCGCCGGCGGAACCTGCCAGGTCGTCGAGAGCTGAGGACGGTCTTGCGGTGATCGCCACGATCCTCGGAGGGCTCAGGGTCGCGGAGATCCGCAAGAAGATCCTGTTCACCGCGGCCCTGCTCGCGCTCTACCGCCTGGGCGCGCACATCCCCGCGCCGGGCATCAGCTCCAGCGCGGCCAGCGCGCTGCAGCAGAACCTCAGCGGTAACAGCATCCTCGGCCTGCTCAACCTGTTCAGCGGCGGTGGCCTGGGACGGATCGCCATCTTCGCGCTGGGCATCATGCCCTACATCACCGCCTCGATCATCCTGCAGCTGCTGCAGGTGGTCGTGCCCTCGCTGGAGAAGCTCTCCAAGGAGGGCGAGGTCGGCCAGGCGCGAATCACGCAGTACACGCGCTACCTCACCGTCGGCCTGGCCTTCGCCCAGTCGATCGGCTACGTGTTCCTGTTCCGCAGCTTCGAGTCGGGCGCCCGCGAGACGCTGATCCCGAACTTCACCCTGTTCAAGGTGTTCCTCATCGTGATCTCGCTCACCGCGGGCACGGTGCTGCTGATGTGGATGGGCGAGCTCATCACCCAGCGCGGGATCGGCAACGGCATCTCGCTGCTGATCTTCGCCTCGATCGTGTCGCGCATCCCGTCGGGGATCAGCGCCTGGTGGAACAACCCCGACCAGGTCTTCCGCGTGATCATGCCCTTCATCGCCATCGGCGTGGTGGCGGCGGTGGTCTTCGTCCAGGAGGGGCAGCGGCGCATCCCCGTCCAATACGCCAAACGGGTGGTCGGGAGACGCATGACCCAGGGCGGCCAGACCTACCTGCCGCTCAAGGTCAACATGGCCGGCGTCATCCCCGTGATCTTCGCCGCCAGCGTGATGGCGATCCCGCCCACCGTTGGGCAGCTCATCGGCCAGAACCGGGCCGGCTTCGGCACCGACGTCTACAACTTCTTCGCTCCCGGCGGCTGGCACTACGTGCTCGGCGAGTGCGTCTTGATCGTGCTGTTCACCTACTTCTACACGGCGGTGACCTTCAACCCCGTGGACCAGGCCGACAACCTGCGCAAGTACGGGGGGTTCATCCCGGGGGTGAGACCCGGCCGGCCAACGGCCGAGTTCCTCGATCGCATCCTCGCCCGGCTGACGTTCCCCGGGGCTCTCTTCCTGGCGGCGATCGCCGCTCTGCCGACCATCCTCATCAACCAGACGAGCGCGAACTTCGCCTTCGGCGGGACCTCGATCCTGATCGTGATCGGGGTGGCTCTGGACACGATGAAACAGCTCGAGGCCCAGATGATGATGCGCAACTACGAGGGGTTCTTGAAGTAGCGACCGTGGGCGCAGGGGGCTTCCGGGCGCGAGTTTCGCGTGCGCCGGGGCGTTGGATCACCCTGCCGATCCTTGAGGTCATCTCACAACCCCCCGCGCACGTCTGGCGGCGGCGGACCGTCGCGAATACGGCACGGTCTGGATCCTCGCGTAGCGCTGCTACGCGTCGAATCCATCCCGCACCGTCTCGCTCGGTCCGACGGTCGCCAGCCGCACACGCGGGATCGTGAGAGGA
>Ga0207664_10003709_pt1 | contig 10243 bp, 8 predicted proteins | sample LARL83metaG_FD_184349 | JGI IMG/M metagenome (GOLD analysis project Ga0207664, IMG submission 184349) | Corn, switchgrass and miscanthus rhizosphere microbial communities from Kellogg Biological Station, Michigan, USA - LAR L8-3 metaG... | ecosystem: Host-associated > Plants > Roots >...
CCGCGCGGATCGCATCCAGCTCCTCGGGCGTCGGCCCCTCCATCGCCTCGCACGCCGCGACCTCCACGTCGCGCCACGCCGTCATGCGCGCCTCGTCGCTCCAGAGGGCTGCGAGCTGGGGTCGGCTGTAGCGGGGGATCATGCGGGCGGGATTATCGTCCATCGCCGGCGAGCGCCGCTGTGAGCGCTGGTACGGTGCGCGCGTCCATCTCTCCCTCCCGACGGAGCGCATCCTCATGGCGAAGCAGCTCGGCCGCCTCGCGGCCATCCTCGCGGGCCTCCTGCTCGCGACGGCGGCCCCGGCCGGCGCCGCGACGATCTGGACGCCGGTCGCGTCCGGCACGACGCAGGACATCACCGCGATCGACTACCAGTCCGACGCCGCCGCGTGGTTCGCCACGAGCAACGGGCAGCTCTTCTACGCCAGCGGCGGCGGCTTCGCGCTCGGAGGGAGCTTCCCGGGCAACTCGTTCGACGACGTCGCCTTCCAGCCCGGCGGCGGCGTCGGCTACGCGGTGACGGTCGGCGGCCACGCCTACCGCTCGACCGACGGCGGCCATTCCTGGACGTCGGTGTCGCTGCCGACCGTGCACGACGGGTGCTTCTCGTCGACGCCCGTCGCCGTGCCACGGCTCAACGCCGTCGTGTGGGCCGACGCGAGCACCGCGTACCTCGTCGGCGGCTCGGCCAGCACCGAGCCCGTCGTGCTGAAGACGACCAACGCCGCCGCCGGGAGCCCGACGTTCACGTCCGTCAACAGCAACGGCACGAACTGCCTGCTCGGCAACGACGGCGAGTACGTGACGGACGGCTTCGCCGTGCCCGGAAACGCGAACGCGCTGTTCTTCATCACGGAGGACTTCGGCGCCGTGTGGCAGTCGAGCGACGGCTTCGCCTCGGCGCTGACGAAGACGGGCGAGATGATCAACAACTTCTCCAGCGTGCCGCGGATGGCGGTCGACCCGAACAACCCGAACCGCCTGTGGGCCGTCGACCACGGCGGTGGCTCCTGCGGCAACCTCTGCTTCCAGTACTCCGAGGCCGCGGGAGCGAGCGACAACGCGATGACGATCGTCGGCTCGCCGAGCGGCATCGGCGAGAACCTCTACGACGTCGGCTTCGCGGGCGGCACGCTGGTGGCGGCCGGCGACGCCGGCGAGATCTACACCTCCGTCGACGGCAAGAACGCCTACCTGCAGCGGGCCGACGGCGCGCTGGCGAGCACCGGCTGGCGGGCGGTCGGCGTCGCGGACGCCACGCACGCGCTCGTGGGCGGGACCGGCGGGGCGCTCGTGAAGAGCACGAGCGCCAACGCGATCCCGGACACGACGGCGCCGACGGGCACGATCGCCGGCCCATCCAGCGTCGAGGCGGGCCACGCCGCGACGTTCACCGCGAGCCTCGCCGACGAGCCCGGCGGCTCCGGCGTCGACCCGGCGAGCATCGCCTGGACGACGCCCGGCGTCACCGGCGTGAACGGCACGACGACCGCGTCCTTCACGTTCACGACGACGGGCTTCCACACGATCTCGCTCGCGTTCCGCGACCGCGCCGGCAACGCGACGACGATCACCGCCGGCGTGAACGTCACGGCGGCCAGAGCGAGCGGGCCCGCGAACGCGTCGCATCCGGTCGTCAAGGCGAGCGGCGGCGCGAGCATCACGCTCTACAAGACGATCCACATCGGCAAGGGCCGCAACGTCCCGGTCGTCGTCTCGACCAGATCGCCGCGCAACTTCGTGCTCGAGATCCTCACGTCGAAGCGGCCCTACCACCACGTCGCGACGGTCAAGACGAGCCTCAGGCACGGCAGAAAGACGGTCAAGATCCCGCTGCCGCGCAGGCTCAAGAACGGCAAGTACCTGATCGTCGTGCGCGTCTTCAAGGGCAGGCACGGCCTCGGCCGCTCGATCCGGCAGGCGTTCATCATCACGAGCTGAGTCGGGCCGGCACGGTGCGGGAGCGCGCAAACGGGCGCGCGCCCGCACCGGTTTCGAGATAATCGACCCATGGGTGGGGGGACCCGTACGCATGCGCTGCCGCCGGGACCGGCGTCGCCGGGGACGTGGCAGCTGATCCGCTGCCAGGCCGACTTCGCCGGCTACCTCGACGCGTGCATTCGCCGGCACGGCCCGCTCTTCACGCTGCGGATGCCGCCGTTCGACGCGTTCGTCGCGGCGACCGATCCCCAGGACGTCGAGACGATCCTGCTCGACACCACGACCCGCTTCGAGCAAGGCGCGGCGAGCGCGATCCTCGAGCCGCTCGTCGGACCCGCCTCGCTGATCCTCAGCTCCGGGCCGCGGCACATGCGCCAACGCAGGACGCTGCTGCCGGCCTTCCACGGCAGCCTCGCCGAGCGCTGGGAGCAGCCGATCGCGGAGATCGCGCGGCGCCGCCTCGCCCGGCTGCCGCTCGGCGAGCCCATCGCGTTGCGCGAGCCGATGCGCGAGATCGCGCTCGACGCGATCTGCCGGATCCTGTTCGGCGGCGACGATTCGACGGCCTACCGCGAGCTGCGCGACGACGTCGCGCGCGGCCTCGACCCGCGCATCGTCGTGCTGCTGTGGTTCCCGACGCTGTGGAGACGGCACGGGCGCCTCAACCCGGCGCGCCCCCACCAGCGCCGCCGGCGCTACATCCACGCGCTCGTCCACCGGCTGATCGCGCGCCGGCGCGCGGCGCAGCCCAGGTCAGCCACGGGCGACGACGTGCTGTCGGTGCTCGTCGCGGCCCGCGACGAGCACGGCGAGCCGCTCGACGACGGGGAGGTGCGCGACCTGCTGCTGGGGCTGCTGATGGCCGGGCACGAGACGACCGCCAACGCGCTCACATGGGCGTTCGAGCGGCTCTCGCGCACGCCGCACGCACGCCGTCGCGCCGCGGAGGAGGTCGCCGCGGGAGGCGACGACTACCTCGACGCGATCGTCTCGGAGACGCTGCGCACCCGCCCTTCGGTGATCGACGCGGTCCGCACCACGACGAGCGAGATCGAGCTGAGCGGCTGGTCGATCCCGCCGGGCACGGTCGTCAGCGCGATGCTCACCGCGATGCATCGGCGGGCGGACCTGTGGCCGGACCCGCTCGCGTTCCGCCCCGAGCGCTTCCTCGACGGCCGACCGCGCCCGTACTCGTACATGCCGTTCGGGGGCGGAATCCGGCATTGCATAGGCGCCTCGCTCTCGCTCGTCGAGATGCGGACGGTCCTGCGGACCGCGCTCGGCATGCTGGAGATCGCACCGGCGCCCGGGCGCGAGGAGCGCATGCGGCTGACCGGCATCACGCTCACGCCCTCGCGCGGCGGACGCGTCGTGCTCTCCCGCCGGCGCGCCGCAGGGTAGGAGATCGCTCCGGTGTCCGCGCACGCGCCGCTTCCCCCCGGGCCGCGCATGCCGGCGGCGTGGCAGCTCGCGCGCTACCAGCTCGCGCCGCTCGCGTTCATGGAGGCGTGCGCCGCGCGCTTCGGCAGCGTCTTCACGTTGCGCCTGCTGGGGCTGGGCGACGTCGTCGTCGCCACCGAGCCCGCGGACCTGCGCACGGTCCTCGTGAGCGCGCCGCGGCGGTTCCCCGCACCGCGGTCGGTGCGCGTCTTCGAGCCGATCATGGGCCCGTCGGCGCTGATGTTCTCGACGGTCGAGCAGCATGAGCGCCAGCGGCGGCTGCTGCAACCGGGCTTCCAGCGTGGGCTGGTCGAGCGCTGGCGCGAGCGCGTCGTCGCGATCGTCGAGGCCGAGCTGGCGGCGCTGCCGCTCGGCGAGCCGGTCGCGCTGCGCGAGCCGATGCGGCGGATCGCGCTGGAGGTGCTGCTGCAGCTCGCGTTCGGGATCGACGAGCCGGCCATGCGGGCGCGCCTGCGCGCGGCGGTCGGGAGCGGCCTCGGCGCGGAAGTCGCGCTGATGTCGTGCTTCCCGACGCTGTGGCGCCGCGACGGACGGCTGAACCCTGGCCGCGCGATCAAGCGCCGCCGCGACGCGATCCACCGCACGCTGCTCCAGCACCTCGCGGCGCGACGGGCCGACCCGCGGCTCGCCGAGCGCGACGACGCGCTCTCGCGGCTCGTCGCCGCACGCGACGCGTCAGGCGACCGACTCGACGACGCCGAGCTGCGCGACCAGCTCGTCGGGCTGCTGCTCGCCGGCCATGACACGACCGCGGCGGCGCTCGCATGGGCCGCTGAGCGGATCTCGCGCAGCCCGCACGCGCAGGCGCGACTCGCGCGCGCGCTCGCCGTCGGCGACGCCGCGTACCTCGACGCCGCTGTCCGCGAGACGCTGCGCACGCGACCGTCCGTCGTCGACGTGCCGCGCACGACGGTCGCGGAGATCGAGCTGGGCGGCCACCCGATCCCCGCGGGGACGATGGTCAACGCGATGATCGCCGTCACCCAGCGGCGCGCCGACCTGTGGGACCGGCCGCTCGAGTTCCGCCCCGAGCGCTTCCTCGACGGCCGCCCCGTGCCGTACGCGTTCGCCCCGTTCGGCGGCGGCAGTCGCCGCTGCGTCGGCACGGCGCTGGCGCTGCTGCAGCTGCAGGTCGTCCTCGCGACGCTCGTGCGCCGCTTCGCCGTCCTGCCGGGGTCCGCGCGCGAGGAGCACGCGCGCCTCGCCGGCCTGGCGCTCGTCCCGGCGCGGGGCGCCCGCGTCATCTTGGTGCGGCGACGCTAGGCGGAGAGGATCCGCGCCGCCAGCGCGGCGGCGTTCTTCGCGTTGTCGAGGCCGACGCAGGCGACCGGCACGCCGGGCGGCATCTGCGCGATCGACAGCAGCGCGTCGAGCCCGCCGGCGGCGGTCATGCTGCTCGTGAGCGGCACGCCGATCACGGGCAGATCGGTGTGCGCGGCGACGACGCCGGGCAGCGCGGCCGACAGGCCGGCGCCGGCGATGATCACCTTCAGGCCGCGCGAACGGGCCGACTTCGCGTAGGCCGCGACCTTGTCGGGGTCGCGGTGCGCCGACATCACGTTGACCTCGTTTCCGATGCCGCGCTCGGTCAGCTCCCTCGCCGCCTTCTGCATCGCGTCCATGTCGCTCTGCGAGCCCATCACGATGCCGACGAGCACGCCGGAGGAGTCCAGCTCGTGCTCGAGCGCCTCGACGGTCGGCTCGGTCTCGATGGCGGCGGCTTCGTCGGTCATGCGGTGCTCCCGGTGGTGGTCACGGCGCGCAGCGCGATGTCGGATCGCAGCTGGCGCCCTTCGAAGGCGATCTCGTCGGCGGCAGCATAGGCCGCGGCGCGCGCGGCGGCCGCGTCGGCGCCGAGCGCCGTCACGTTGAGCACGCGACCGCCGGCCGTCACGATCGCGCCGTCCTCGCCGCGCCTCGTCCCGGCGTGCGTCACCTCGATCCCGTCCGGGACCGCGTCGAGCCCGGCGATCGCGTCGCCCATGCGCGGCGCCTCGGGGTAGCCGGCGCTCGCGAGCACGAGCGTGACCGCGGTCTGCGGCGACCACTCGAGCGTCGCGCCGGCGAGGCCGCCCGGCTCGCACGCGCGCTCGAGCAGCTCGAGCAGGTCGGAGCGCAGCCGCGGCAGCACCGCCTGCGTCTCCGGGTCGCCGAAGCGGACGTTGAACTCGAGCACGCGGACGCCCTCGGCCGTCAGCATGAGGCCGGCGTAGAGGATCCCGTGGAACGGCGTGCCGCGTCGACGCAGCTCGTCGACGACCGGCTGGTGGACCTGCGCGCACAGCTCGGCCGCGCGCTCGGCGTCGAAGCCGGGCACGGGCGAGTAGGCGCCCATGCCGCCGGTGTTCGGCCCCTCGTCGCCGTCGAAGATGCGCTTGTAGTCCTGCGCCGGCGCGAGCGGGATCGCGCGCTCGCCGTCGCAGATCGCCAGCAGCGACAGCTCCTCGCCGTGCAGGAGCTCCTCGACGACGACCTGCGTCGTGCCGAAGCGATGGCCGACGAGGAAGTCCTCCAGCGTCGCGCGCGCCTGCGCCTCATCCGTCGCGATCACGACGCCCTTGCCGGCGGCGAGCCCGTCGGCCTTGATCACGATCGGACAGCGGTCGATCGCCGCCAGCCCCTGCTCGACCGTCGTCACGACCGCGTAGGCGGCGGTCGGCACGCCCGCCGCCTCCATCACCGCCTTCGAGAACGCCTTCGAGCCCTCCAGCTCGGCGACGGCGGCGCGCGGGCCGAAGCAGCGCACGCCGGCCTCGGCGAACGCGTCGACGACGCCGGCGACGAGCGGCGCCTCGGGCCCGACGACCGTCAGGTCGACGCCCTCGGCCCGCGCCGCCGCGACGAGCCCGGGCACGTCGTCGGCGGCGACGTCGAGCAGGCGGGCGTCGGCGGCGATGCCGGCGTTGCCGGGCGCGCACAGCAGCTCGGGCGCCCGCGGCGAGCGCGCGAGCGCGCGCACGATCGCATGCTCGCGCCCGCCGGCGCCGATGACGAGGACCTTCGGGGGCACGCTGCGGCCGCTACAGCGACGAGATGAAGTCGTCGATCGGGATCGCGGTCAGCGTCTCGTACTGGACGGTGCCGCGCGAGCCCAGCTCCAGGGACACGCGGGCGATCGTCTTCTCGTCGGGCGCCTCGACGACGTTGACGAAGTCGAAGCGGCCGAGCACGCACCACTGCGCCTTCACGGTCGCGCCGAGCTGCTCGATCTCTCTGTTGACCTCGCGGATCCGCTGCGGATTCGTCTTGATCGTCTGCGTGCCGTCTGGCGTGAGCTTCGACAGCATGATGTACGTCGGCATGGCGCTCCCATCGTCGCGGACTACGTCCTCACGGCCCTGCTTTGTATCCCACGCGGCGGCACGATGCGCCCCCGCCGACGGACGCTCGCACCCGCTGCGGCGCATCGACCGGGCCGCCCGGATGTTCATTGGAGCGATGATGCCCTGCGTGCGCCCGCGCCACCCACGCCTCGTCCGGACAGCGCTCCTCGCCGCCATCGCCGTCGCCGCGGCGCCCGCCGCCGCCCACGCGGCGACGCTGACGACCGACATGCGCTGCTATCTGCAAGGCGCGCCGCTGAAGCTGACGGCGACCGGCCTGGCGCCGAACGCGCCGCTCACGGTGGCGCTCGACGGCCAGGCGCTCAGATACCGCAACGGCTCCTCGCCGAGCGCGGACGGCGCGGGCGGCTTCGCCAGCTCGTTCGCCGTGCCGGCGCTCGTGTCCGGGGTCGTCCAGAGACGCCACGTGCTGTCCGTCAGCGACGGAACGCACAGGCCGCGCGCGCGCTTCACCGTCACGCGTCCGACCGGCGCCGACTTCGAACCGGCGAACGGCAATCCGCAGACCCTGCGCGCGCGCTTCTCGGTGTGGGGCTTCGCGCTCGACGGCGGCGCGCCGCGCGTGCGCGTCTGGCTGCACTGGGTCGCGCCGAGCGGGCGCGTGCGCGCGAGCGCCGCGCTCGGCTTCAGCCGCGGCGACTGCGGCGCGCTGACCACGCGACCGCGGCGCGTCTTCCCGTTCGCGGTCGCGCCGGGTCGCTGGGTGCTCGTGTTCGACACCCACCCCGCCTACCGCGCGCACGCCAGCGGCCCGCGCGCAAGGATCTCCGTGCATGTCCGCTCGCTCTCGCTCTGACCCGATGCGCCGTCCCCGTCCGAAGACGCTGCTCACGGCGGCCGCCGTCGCCGTCGCGCTGCTGGCCGCCGTCCCGGCCGGTGCGGCGACGGGCGCGCGGATCGTGCTCGCGCCCGGCTGCTATCTCAGCGGCGCAACCGGCCTGCTGACGGGCGGCGGCTTCACGCCCGCCGCGACGTGGACGGCGAAGCTCGCCGGCACGAGGCAGATCGGCACCGGGAGAATCGACGCCAGAGGCCGCATCAGGGCGCGCTTCACCGCGCCGCGCTACCACGGCACTGCCGGCACCCGCACGCTCACGCTGTCGGTGACGGACGGGCCGCACGTCGCCTCGACCACCTTCCAGATGACGCCGCTGACGGCGAGCTTCAGCCCGCATACCGGGGACCCGAAGGCGCTGCGCGTGCGTTGGCGGGTCCTGGGCCTCCCACCCGGCCACGGGGTCTACGTCCACTATCTCGCGCCGAACGGGAAGCCCAGGACGACGCTGCGGATCGGCACCTCGCGCGGCGCCTGCGGCACGCTCAAGACCGGTCCGATCGCGCTCTTCCCGTTCAGATACGCCTACGGCACGTGGACCCTCCAGGTCGACGCAAGCCACCTCTACAGCGCGAGAACGACCCCCCGTCTGCTGATCGCGTTCCAGATCAGACGGCCGGCGGCGAGAAGAGCGGGCTGAGCCGGACGTAGCGCTCCGCTCGGGCGTCTGGCCGCGCCCGTGCGCGCGTCGGCGGGACCTGTGGCGCGCCTGAACTCGATGAGCGTCAGTTCGTGCCCGCTCAGCGGGCAAAGAATGACGCTCCAGGTTGAGGATCGTCACGTTCTGCGCGATTCCGTGCGCGCGTCGTGACGAAGTGAGCGACCTCGTCCGCAAGACGCCGAGAGCGGCCGCGCCGCCGCCGCCGCTCTCGCCCCCTCGATGCCGACGGGGCACGCGCCGGACGCCGCATGCGCCCGCGCGGAGCGCCGCGCGCGCCGGCGCGCGCGGCGCGCACCGCCTACGCCGCGACCGGCCGCGCCGCCTTCGTGAACGCCAGCTCGCCCTCGACCGCGTCGACCTCGACGAGGTCGCCGGCGGCGAACTCGCCCTCGAGGATCGCCAGCGCGAGCTTGTCGACGAGGCGCTTCTGGATCACGCGCTTGAGCGGGCGCGCGCCGTAGGTCGGGTCGTAGCCGAGGTTCCCGAGCAGGGTGCGCGCCGCGTCGGTCAGCTCGACGTCGATCTCGCGCTCGCGCACGCGGCGCACGAGGCGCTCGACCTGCAGGTCGACGATCTCGCCGATCTGCTCGCGCGTGAGCGGCGCGAACTCGACGATGTCGTCGAGGCGGTTGATGAACTCCGGCCGGAAGTGCTGCTCCGCGCCCGCGCGGCCGCCCGGGATGTTCGAGGTCATGATCAGGACGACGTTCTTGAAGTCGACCGTGCGGCCCTGGCCGTCGGTCAGGCGGCCGTCGTCCATCACCTGCAAGAGGATGTTGAAGACGTCGCCGTGCGCCTTCTCGACCTCGTCGAGCAGCACGACGGAGTAGGGCCGGCGGCGGACCGCCTCGGTCAGCTGCCCGCCCTCCTCGTAGCCGACGTAGCCGGGCGGCGCGCCGACGAGCCGGGACACGGAGTGTCTCTCCATGTACTCCGACATGTCGATGCGGATCATCGCATCCTGGCTGTCGAACATGAACTCGGCCAGCGCGCGCGCCAGCTCGGTCTTGCCGACGCCGGTCGGGCCGAGGAACAGGAACGTGCCGATCGGCCGGTCCGGGTCCTGGAGTCCCGCGCGCGAGCGCCGCAGCGCGTTCGCGACCGCCTCGACCGCCTCGTCCTGGCCGATCACGCGCCGGTGCAGGCGCTCCTCCATGTGCACGAGCTTCTCGACCTCGCCCTCCAGCAGGCGCGAGACGGGGATCCCGGTCCACTTGCCGACGACCTCGGCGACGTCCTCGGCGTCGACCTTCTCCTTCAGGAAGGTGACGCCCCGTTCCCCCTCGGTCGCCTCGGCTTGCGCGAGCTGTCTCTCCAGCGCCGGGATCTCGCCGTAGCGCAGCTCCGCGGCCCGTTGCAGATCCGCCTCGCGCTCGGCCTTCTCCGCCTCCACCCGCGCCTGCTCCAACCGCTCGCGCACGACCTTCACGGACTCGATCGCCTCCTTCTCGCGCTGCCACTGGGCCGTCATCCCGTCGCTGCGCTCACGCAGCTCGGCGATCTCGCGCCGGATCGCCTCCAGGCGCGCGGCGGAGGCCTCGTCGGACTCCTGCTCGAGCGCCTGCTCCTCGATCTCCAGCTGCATGATGCGCCGGTCGATCTCGTCGATCTCCGTCGGCTTCGAGTCGATCTCGATGCGCAGCCGCGAGGCCGCCTCGTCGATCAGGTCGATCGCCTTGTCGGGCAGGAAGCGGTCGCTGATGTAGCGGTCGGACAGCGTCGCGGCGGCGATGATCGCCGAGTCCTGGATGTCGACGCCGTGGTGGACCTCGTAGCGCTGCTTGAGCCCGCGCAGGATCGCGATCGTGTCCTCGACGGACGGCTCGCCGACGAACACCGGCTGGAAGCGGCGCTCCAGCGCCGCGTCTCTCTCGATGTGCTTGCGGTACTCGTCGAGCGTCGTGGCGCCGACGGCGCGCAGCTCGCCGCGCGCGAGCATCGGCTTGAGCAGGTTGGCGGCGTCGACCGCGCCCTCGCCGGCGCCCGCGCCGACGATCGTGTG
>Ga0207664_10003713_pt1 | contig 10241 bp, 7 predicted proteins | sample LARL83metaG_FD_184349 | JGI IMG/M metagenome (GOLD analysis project Ga0207664, IMG submission 184349) | Corn, switchgrass and miscanthus rhizosphere microbial communities from Kellogg Biological Station, Michigan, USA - LAR L8-3 metaG... | ecosystem: Host-associated > Plants > Roots >...
CCGGCGAGCAGCTCCTTGGACTCCGGGAACGGGCCGTCGGTCACCACCGGGGCGCGCCCGCCGTCAAAGGTCACGAACTTGGCCAGCTCCGGCCCGGCCAGGCCCTGCGCGTCGACCAGCTCGCCGTCGCCGGTGAGCTCGTCGTTCAGGGCCATCTGGAAGTCGATGTGCGCCTTGATGTCCGCCGGGTCCCACTCGGTCATGGGCAGGTCGCACGCTAGCGTGGCCCCGTAGTTCTGCAGCAACATGAACCTGGTCATGCTCGCCTCCTCGCTACTCGCTGCGCCCATCGTGGCGCACTCACCAGCAGGACGGGGCAGCGGGCCGGGTCTCGACATCCGGCGCGTTGCTCGTTGCGAAAATAACGTGCCGGGGATGTCGATTCCGGCGTCCGCGGTTCGAAGCATCAGCGGGGACGGCCAGCGTGGCCGGCCCGGCAAGGTCGAGGAGGCGACGATGCGGTTCCTGATGACGACGTCCAAGGCCGACCCGCCGGACGACAAGCTGGTCGCGGAGATGGACCGGCTGGTCGAGGAGATGACCCGGAAGGGGGTGCTGCTCGCGGCGGGCGGGCTCGACCCGGTGGGCACCCGCGTCACGTCCTCCGGCGGCAAGATCACCGTGACCGATGGCCCGTTCACCGAGGCCAAGGAGACCATCCTCAGCTTCGCCCTGGTCGAGGCGCGGTCGAAGGACGAGGCGATCGAGCTGGCGCGGCGCTTCTGGCTGATCGCCGGCAACGGCGAGGGGGCGATCCGCCAGGTCTACGGGCCGGAGTAGCCCGCGGACCCCGCTTGCGGAGCGCCGGGCGGCGGTGCTCTGATGCGGGTGATGACGGTTCCGGAGGCACACCGCGCCGTCGACGCGGTCTGGCGGCTCGAGTCGGCCAGGATCATCGCCGGCCTGGCCCGGCTGGTGAATGACGTCGGCCTGGCCGAGGAGCTCGCGCAGGACGCCCTCGTCGCCGCGCTCCGGCAGTGGCCCGAGTCGGGCATCCCGCCGAACCCGGGTGCCTGGCTCATGGCCACCGCGAGGCACCAGGCCATCGACCGGATCCGCCGGAACGAGCGGCTCCGGCACAGGCTCGATCAGCTCGGTCACGAGGCCCGCCAGCGGCAGGACAGCGCCATCTTCGGCCAGCCCGACCTCGACGCCGTGATCGAGGGCGAGGGGGTGGCCGACGACCTGCTGCGCCTGATGTTCATCGCCTGCCACCCCGTTCTGTCCACCGAGGCCCGGGTCGCGCTCACCCTCAAGCTGCTCGGCGGCCTGACCACCGAGGAGATCGCCCGCGCCTTCCTGACCACCGAGCCGACGGTCGCCCAGCGGATCGTGCGGGCCAAGCGCACCCTGGCCAGCAAGCAGATCCCGTTCGAGGTCCCGCCGGAGCTCGAGCGGGCCGCGCGGCTGGCGTCGGTGCTCGAGGTCATCTACCTGATCTTCAACGAGGGCTACACGGCAACCGCCGGGGACGACTGGATCCGACCCGAGCTCTGCTACGAGGCGCTCCGCCTCGGCCGGATGCTGGCCGAGCTCAGCCCGGCGGAGCCGGAGGTGCACGGCCTGACCGCGCTGATGGAGATCCAGGCATCCCGGATGCGGGCCCGGCTCGGCCCGGCCGGGGAGCCCATCCCGCTGCTGGAGCAGAACCGCGGGGCCTGGGATCAGCTACTGATCCGCCGGGGCTTCGCCGCGCTGCTGCGCGCCGAGCGGCTCGGCCGGCCGCCCGGCCCGTACATGGTGCAGGCCGCGATCGCCGCCTGCCACGCCCGGGCCGCCAGCGCCGCGGACACCGACTGGGAGCGCATCGTGGCGCTCTACGAGCTGCTGACCGCGCTCACACCGACCCCGGTGGTGGAGCTCAACCGCGCGGTGGCCGTTGCCATGGCCTTCGGCCCCGAGCGGGGCCTCGAGCTCGTCGACCCGCTGACGGCGGAGCCGGAACTGCGCGGCTACCACCTGCTGCCCAGCGTCCGCGGCGACCTGCTGGCCCGGCTCGGCCGCCACGAGGAGGCGCGCGCCGAGTTCGAGCGCGCCGCCTCGCTGGCGCGCAACGCACGCGAGCGGGCCGTCCTCCTCGACCGCGCCGCCGCCTGCCCGCCGGCCGGTTTCCCGTAACCGGGGCTTCACAGGAATTTGGCGTAAATGTGGCCGCCGGAATACATAAGCCGGAAATCCCGGGGAATGAGCGGAAACGCCTGTGACGGGGAAACGCTCCACCTGGCCAGCTGTGAAGAAGCCGCAGGTGAGGGCGACCACAAAATGTCGCCCAGAGTTCTTCAACACATAACTGCGTCATGTCCTGTTGCGGCATCTGGTGGTTCACGTTGTGAGCGTGCGAGTAGCGATCGTTGCCGAATCCTTCCCGCCCGATGTGAACGGTGTCGCGCATTGCGCGCTGCGAGTGGCCGAGCACCTGGTCTTGCGCGGGCACCAGCCGATGGTCATCGCCCCCGCGCCGGCCCGGAACCCCGGCGGCGGGGGGGCCGGCCCGTTCCCGTGGCCGGTGGTGCGGCTGCCCTCCGTGCCGCTGCCGCGTTACCGCAGCTTCCGGATCGGCCTGCCGATCCGGCGGCTGCACACCGCGCTGACCAGCCACCACGCCGAGCTGGTCCACCTCGCGAGCCCGTTCGTCCTCGGCTCGTCCGCCGTCGCCGCCGCCGGCCGGGAACGCCTGCCCACGGTGGCCGTCTACCAGACCGACGTGCCCGCCTACGCCCGCGTCTACCGGACCGGAGGACTGGGCGAGGCCGCCGCGTGGCGGTGGCTGCGCCGCATCCACAACGCCGCCGACCGCACCCTCGCCCCGTCCGCGGCCAGCGCCGCGAGCCTGCGCGAGCACGGCGTGCAGCGGGTGTGGCTGTGGGGCCGGGGGGTGGACACCGAGCGGTTCGACCCGGCCCGGCGCAGCCCGCGGCTGCGGCATGAGCTCGCCCCCGGCGGCGAGCTGCTCGTGGGGTACGTCGGGCGGCTGGCCCCGGAGAAGCGGGTCGACCTGCTCTGGCAGGTCGCTGGACTGCCGGGGGTACGGCTGGTCATCGTCGGCGACGGGCCGGCCGGGCCCGGTCTGCGCCGGGCGCTGCCCGGGGCCATGTTCCTCGGGGCCCGGCACGGCACCGACCTGGCCACGATCTACGCCAGCCTGGATGTGTTCGTGCACAGCGGGGCGTGCGAGACGTTCGGCCAGACGCTGCAGGAGGCCGCGGCCAGCGGGCTCCCGGTGGTGGCGCCGGCCGTGGGCGGCCCGCTGGACCTGGTCGATCACGGCCTCACCGGCTACCTGGTGGTACCCGGCGACGCGGGCGCGTTCGCCGGCGCTGTGGCGCGGCTCGCCGGTGACCCGCGGCTGCGCCGGGAGATGGGGCGGGCGGGGCGGGAGAAGATGATGGGCCGCAGCTGGCGCGCGCTGGGCGACCAGCTGATCGCCCACTACTCCGCGGTGGTGGGCAGGCCCTGGCGGGCGTTCCCGCTCGACCTCCCGGCGCGGCCCCGGGCGGAGCAGGGGGCCGGGGTGCCGCGATGAGGATCGTCCGGCTGGCCAACTTCATCACCCCCTACTCCGGTGGCCTGCGCACCGCGCTGCTGGAGCTCGGCGCCGGCTATGCCGCCGCCGGGCACGAACCGGTGCTGGTCATGCCGGGGGCCGCCGATGACGACGAGCAGACCCCGCAGGGCCGGGTGATCACGCTCCGCGGGCCGGTGCTGCCGCTGTCGGGCGGCTACCGGCTGCTGCTGTCCAAGCGGCGCGTCCGCGCCATCCTCGAATCGCTGCGGCCCGACCGGCTGGAGGTCTCCGACCGGACCACGCTGCGCTGGACCGGGCCGTGGGCGCGCAGGCATCACGTGCCCGCGGTGATGGTCTCACACGAGAGCGTGGCCGGCCTGCTGTCGCTGCCGCTGCGCGGCCAGTGGCACCAGCCGCCCGTGATCCCGCTCGCCGCTACGGCGGGGCGCCTGATCCAGGGCACGGCCCGGGTGCTCGCGGACAGCCTCAACACCCGCACCGCCCAGGCCTACGCCCAGGTGGTGTGCACCACGCGGTGGGCGGCGGCCGAGTTCGAGCGGCTGGGCGTGCGCAACCTGCGGCACGTCCCGCTCGGCGTGGACCTGGAGCTGTTCAGCCCGCAGCGCCGCTGCCCGGGCCTGCGGCAGCGCTACGCGGCGCCCGGCGAGGTGCTCATCGTCCACTGCGGGCGGCTGTCGGTGGAGAAGAGGCCGCACCGGTCCATCGACGCGCTGGCCCGGCTGCGGGCGGCGGGCGTGCCCGCGGTGCTGGTGGTGGCGGGCGACGGGCCGCTGCGCCCGAGGCTGGAGCGCCAGGCGGCGGGCACCGCGCTGCCGGTGACCTTCACCGGCTTCATCTCCAGCCGCGCGGCGGTCGCCACCCTGCTGGCCACGGCCGACGTCGTGCTCGCCCCCGGGCCGGTGGAGACGTTCGGCCTGGCCGCGCTGGAGGCCCTGGCGTGCGGCACGCCGGTGGTGGTGAGCGGCTCCGGCGCGCTGTCCGAGGTGATCGGCGGCGCCGGGGCGACGGTGACCGGCGAGGACTTCGCGGGCGGGGTGCTCAGCGTGCTGCAGCGGCCGGCCGCGCAGCGGCGGGCGGGCGCCCGGGCCCACGCCGAGCGGTTCGGCTGGCCCGCCGCCGTCCGCGGCTTCCTGGCCGTGCACGCCGTTGCCGCCCGGGTGGAGATGGCTGAGGAGGCAGTGAGATGACGACGTTCACGGCGCTGGGCGACTCGATCACGCTGGGGCTCGGCGACCCGACGGCGGAGGGGGAATGGCGGGGCTGGGCCGTCTTCCTGGCCGAGGGCCTGCCCGGCGGGCAGCTGCACAACCTGGCCACCACCGGCGCCCAGGCGGCCGACGTGGAGCGCAGCCAGCTGCCACGCGCGCTCGAGCTGCGCCCCGACGTGGCGAGCGTGGTGGTCGGGATCAACGACACCCTGCGGCGCGGATTCGACCCGGTGCGCGTCGACGCCGCGCTGGCCCACGTGATCGGCTCGCTGAGCGCGGCGGGCGCCGTGGTGCTCACCATGCGGCTCCCCGACCCGGGGCGGATGCTCGGCATGCCCGCCGCGCTGGCCCGGCCGCTGGCCCGGCGCATCTGCGAGCTGAACCAGATCATGGACCGGCTGGCGGCGCAGTTCGGCACGCTGCACTTCGACGCGGCCGAGGACAGCCAGGTGTACGACCGCTGCATGTGGAGCGTGGACCGGCTGCACCCCAGCGAGCGCGGGCACCGGCACATCGCGTGCCGCTTCCACGACCAGCTCGCCGCGCACGGCCATCCGGTCGGGCCCCGCCCGGGCATCGAGCCGACCAGCCCGCCGCCGACCCGCCGCGACGAGTTCACCTGGATGGCGACCAAGGGCACCAAGTGGGTGCTGCGCCGGTGCACGGACCTGCTGCCCTACCTGGTCGCGATGGCGGTGCGGGACTGCTTGCGGGTGCGGCGGCCGGAGCCACCGGCACCGACACCGGTGGGGGTCCCCGAGACGAGGTGGAGCGGGCCATGAACCCGGCCATGGGCCGGGCCTGAACCGGCCGCCGGCGGGGAACACTCTGATCCACACCGGCCGCCAGCGGCGGGAAGGACCGGCGGATACTGCAACCTGGCTGCAAGCCTGCCCGGGCACGATAGCCGTGATCGGACCCGAGGGAGGCGGCAATGGAACGCACACCAGTGATCGAGAAGTTCCTGCAGGCGATCGAGAGCGCGACGATCCCGGCGTGCGACGTCTGGAGCGCGGACGCCACGCTCGACGCCACCGTGCCCAACTGGCGGCTGCACGCGGCGGGCCCGGACGCGATCCGCGCGGAGTACGCGCGGTGGTTCGCTGACCCCGCCCACTTCGACGAGCTGCACCACTACCCGGTCAGCGGCGGGGCGAGCGACGTGATCGAGTACACGCTCAGCTGGTCCGAGAACGGGGTGCCGCACGCGGCCCATCACCTGCATCTGCTCACGGTGCGCAACGGCCTCATCGCCGCCGACACGGTCTTCTGCGGCGGTCGCTGGCCGGCCTCGCTGCTGGCCGACATGGAGGCCGCCGGTGCCTGACCCCGGCCCAGCGGTCACGCCCGTGCCCGGCCCGCGGCCGGCGGGCCCGCCGCGGCGCTACCGCGACGTGGCCGAGCTGCTCGCGGGCGCGACCGAGCGGACCGTGCTCGCCGAGGTGCCCGGCAAGTCCGGCGCCTCGCTGGAGCGGGTCGTTATCGGCGGGGAGCGCTACATCCTCAAGCACCTCGACCTCGCCGACGACTGGACCATGCGCGCGTCGGGCTGCCTGCGGGGCGCGCCGCTTGTGCTCTGGGAACGGGGGATCCTCGCCCGGCTCCCGGACTGCTTCAACCAGCCGATCGTGGGCGCCGCCCCGGAGGAGCGGCCCGGCCCGCCCCCGGCGGGGGGCTGTGCCCTGCTGATGCGCGACGTGTCGGCCTGGCTCGTCCCGGCCACCGACGCGCCGATCGGCCTGGCCCAGCATCGGCGGTTCCTGCGGCACATGGCCGCGCTGCACGCCTCGTTCTGGGGCTGCGGCGACGAGCTCGACGTCGTCCCGGTCATGCACCGCTACCTGGAGCTGTCGCCCTGGATGGCGGAGGCCGAGGCGGCCACCGGCTCGCCGCACCTGGTGCCGCAGCTGGTCGCCAAGGGCTGGCCGCTGCTGGCCGAGGTGGCGCCGGCCGCCGCGGCGGTCGTCACCCCGCTGGCGCGCGACCCGGGCCCGCTGGTGGACGCGCTCGCCGGCACCCCGCACACGTTCGTTCACAGCAACTGGAAACTCGACAACCTCGGCACCGATGATTCCGAACGGACGGTCGTGCTGGACTGGGAGCAACCCGGCTGCGGTGCCCCGCTGGCCGATCTGGCCTGGTACCTGGCGATCAACTGCCGCCGCCTCCCGCAGTCGAAGGAGGCCTCGATCGGGGCCTACCGGGACGAGCTGGAGGCGTGCGGCGTGGACACACAGCCGTGGTGGGAGCGCCAGCTGGCGCTGTGCCTGCTGGGCGCGCTCGTCCAGTTCGGCTGGGAGAAGGCGCTCGGCGGCTACGACGAGGAGCTCGCCTGGTGGGAGACGCAGGCGGTCAGGGCGGCGCCGCTGCTCGGCTGACCACCGAGCTGCGGGCCGCCTACGACGCCGCCGCCGGTGACTGGGCCGGCGGCCCGGAGCAGATGTACGCGCGGCTGGCCGGGGCGCTGGTCGCGGCGGCGCCGGTACCGCTGGCCGGCCGGTCGGTGCTCGACCTGGGCGCGGGCACGGGCGTGGCCGGCCGGGCCGCGCTCGCGGCCGGGGCGCGGCTGGTGGTGGCGGCGGACCTGGCCACCGGCATGCTCCGCCGCGCGGGCCCGGAGCTGCACCCGGTGGCCGCCGACGCGGCAACGCTGCCGTTCCGCGACGGCTGCTTCGACCTGGTCCTGGCCGCGCTCTCGCTCAGCCACCTGGTCGACCTGGCCGCGGGCCTGGGCGAGGCGCGGCGGGTCGGCCGGGCCATCGCCGCCAGCGCGTTCGCGCCGGGCTGGAGCCACCCGGCCCGGGCGGCGGTCGATGAGGCGCTCGTCCCGTTCGGCTACCATCCCCCGGGGTGGTACGTGCGGCTCAAACGCGAAACCGAGCCGCGGGCCGAGGACCCGGACCTGCTCGCCGGGCTCGCGGCGGCGGCCGGCTTCCGCCGCGTGCGGCTGCGCACGGCCACCGTCCCGACCGGGCTGGCCACCCCGGCGCAGCTGGCGTCCTGGCGGCTGGGCATGGCCAACATCGCCCCGTTCGTGAGCTCGCTGGACCCGGCGCGCCGGGCCGAGCTGCGGCGCGCGGCCGAGCGTGCCGTCACCGGCCTGGAGCCGCTGGTGGTGTCCGTGACGGTGCTGACGGCCGAGGCGGGTGGATAAGCCGATGGCGGCCCGCCAGGCCAGCAGCCGCTGGTCCGCCACCCGCCGCAGCCCGTCCGCGTAGCCGCCGGCCTGGCGGGCGAGCCGGCCGGCGCGGTCCGCGGCCCGGTCCAGCCAGGCGGGGTTGCCGACGGCGGCGGCCATCTCGCCGGTCCACCACCACGCCTCGATGGCCACCGAGGCGTCGAGCAGGTCCAGGTCCGCGGCGACGGCGGCGGCGTCCACGGGCTGGCCCAGCGCCCGGCTCGCCCGGTGCCGCAGCAGGCGGGCGACGCTGGTGTAGCGGGGGACGCCCAGCTCCGCCGCCCGTGATTCCAGCGCGGTGGCGCCGGCCAGCGCCCGCTCCGCGTCGCCGCGCAGCAGCGCCAGCCGCCCGTCGATCAGGTGGTGTTTCAGCTCGAGCCGCCAGCCGAAGACCAGGTCGGTCTCGCCCTGCAGGACCGCCTGCGCCTGCCCCAGCCACGACTGCGCGCCCTCCGCGTCCCCGGCGTCCAGGCACTGCTCGGCCAGGTCCTCCAGCGCGGCGATGGTGACCTCCGCGGTCCCCTGGCGCCGCGCCACCTCCAGCGCCTCGGTGTGGTGGTCGAGCGCCTCCTGCCCGGCGCCCAGGTTGCGCAGCACCCAGCCGGCGAAGTTCACCGCGCGGCCGCCGAAGCGCGGGACCTGGCGGCGTTCGACCTCGGTGGTGTAGCGGGCGAACGCGTCGAGCGCGAGCGCCGGGGCGCCGGCCAGCGCGTGCGCGTGCCCGGTGAACAGGAGCGCGTGCAGGGTGGCCGACGTGTGCTCCGCCCCCACCTGCCCGCGGGCCGCCGGGCGGAGCAGCGACAGCGCCTCGGCCACCCGGCTCTGATGGGCGCGGAGCACGCCCAGCCAGGCCGCCGTCGTGACCCGGTCCGTGCCCTCGGCGAGCGAGAACGCCTCACCGAGCAGCAGCTCCGCCTGGGACAGGTCACCGGCGGCGTGGTGGGTGCGGCCACCGACCGTCAGGCAGCGGGCCCGGGTCGCCGCGTCGGCCGCGGCGAGCGCGCCGTCCTGCGCGAACTGGGCAGCCTGGGCGAAGTGGCGGTCGAAGTACGACGCCCACGCGCCCACCTCCAGCGCGGCCGGGCCGGCCGCCGCGGCGCGCTCGACGTCGGCCAGGGCGTCGCGGTAGTGCCCGCGGCGGGTGCGGACCCGTGCCCGCGCCAGCCACCCCCCGGGCTCGGGGTGCAGGCTCAGGGCATCGTCCAGCAGCGCCTCGGCGGCCGCGTGGTCGAAGCGCTCGGCCGCGCGTATCGCCGCGTCGGCCAGGGCGCGGGAGGCCAGCGCGAGGTCACCGCCGAGGCGCGCGTGGTGGGCCACGGTCGCCGGGTCGGCGGCGGGCCGCCGGGCCAGCACCCGGCCGGCCTGCCGGTGCAGCAGGGCGGCCCGGCCCGCGGTTGCGCTCGCCGTCAGCGCCTCCCTGACCAGCTCGTGCCGGAACCTGAACGTCCCGTCCTCGTCGGCGAGGAACCGCTTGGCGGCGGCCCGTTCGGCGTCATCGAGCAGCTCCACGGCGCCGCGGCCGAGCACGGCCGCGAGCAGGTCGAGATCCAGTTCCGGGCCGATCACGGCCGCGGTCCGCAGCAGCGCCCCGGCGCTGCCGAGCTCGGCGCACCGCGCGGACACCGACTCGACCAGCGACGCGGGCAGCTCCGCGCCCGCCGGCTGCTGCGCCAGCTCGGTGAGGAACAGCGGATGGCCCCGGGAGCGCGCGTACAGCTCATCGACGCGGGCCGGCCCCACCAGCTCGGTGGCCGCCTCGCGGCCGAGCACATCCAGGTGGATGAGCGCGGTGGCCGGCAGCGGTTCGGGGTCGCCGGGCCGGACGGTCGCGACCACCGTCGCCGCCACGCTCCCGCGGCGCAGGAAGCGCACCCAGTCCGGCAGGGCCGGCCCGGCCAGGTGCGCGTCGTCGATCAGCACCACCAGCGGGCCCCGCTCGGAGAGGCGGCCCAGGACCCGCCCCAGCGCCGCGTACAGCACCGCCGGGCCGAGCATGCCGTCCGCGATGGACGGCGGCTGCGGGCCGGGCGCGGCGCCGAGCAGGGGCGCGAGCAGCGGCGCATCGGCGCCCAGCAGGTCGGCGGTTGCCTCCGGCCCCAGGCGCCGCAGCAGTGCCGTGAGCGCGGTGAGCAGGGCGTCCAGGGGCATCGCCCGGTCGAGCTGGCCGCACGAGGCCATCAGGACCGTGTCCCCGGCCCCGGCGCGCCGGACGGCCCAGGCGCGCACCAGGGCCGTCTTGCCGATGCCCGCCTCCCCGTCGACGACGACGATCTCGACCGAGCCGCCGCGTGCGCGCGCCGCGATCGCGTCGAGGTAGGCCAGCTCGTCG
>Ga0207664_10003714_pt1 | contig 10241 bp, 8 predicted proteins | sample LARL83metaG_FD_184349 | JGI IMG/M metagenome (GOLD analysis project Ga0207664, IMG submission 184349) | Corn, switchgrass and miscanthus rhizosphere microbial communities from Kellogg Biological Station, Michigan, USA - LAR L8-3 metaG... | ecosystem: Host-associated > Plants > Roots >...
CGGCGTAGAAATTCGCCCCGCGCAAATACGCGATCGCGATCCCGGCAAACGACGCGTGGGCGAGCCCGTCGCCGATGAACGAGAGCTTGCGCAGGACGACGTACGTCCCCATCGCCGAGCAGAGCGCACCCACGACGAGCGCAGCAAGGAATGCGCGCTGCATGAAATCGTACTGAAACGGCGCGAGGAGCGCGTCCATCTAACCGGCGCCGCCGTTGCGCCGGTGACCGTGCGTGTGCGTGTGCTCGCGAATCGCGGCGTACGCACCCGAGTCCAGCACCTTCTCAGGCGTACCGTCGGCCAGCACCTTGCGGTCGACCACGATCAGGCGGTCGAACCATTCCGGCGCGCGGTCGAGATCGTGCGTCGTCATCAGCACCGGCAAGCCGCCGGCGACCAGCCCGCGCACGAGTTGTAACAACGCCTCTTCGGTCGCGGCGTCGACGCCGGTCGTGGGCTCGTCGAGCAGCAGCAGCATGGGTTCCTGCGCGATCGCTCGCGCGACGAAGGCGCGCTGTTGCTGACCGCCTGAGAGCTCGCTGATGTGGCGGTCGCGCAGCGCGCCCAAATCGAGCGCCTCGATCGCGCGGTCGACGGCGGCGCGGTCGTGCGCGGAGAACGCGTGGAACGGCGCGATGCGCGGAAAGCGGCCCATCGCAACGACGTCGCGCACGCTCACCGGGAACTGCCAATCGACGTCTTCGACCTGCGGCACGTAGCCGATCGTCCCCGGTGGGAGCGATCGTGGCGGACGGCCGTCGACGCGAACGCTGCCGGCCGAGGGGGTGACGAGGCCGGCGACGGTCTTGAGCAGCGTGGACTTTCCGGAACCGTTCGGACCGACGATCCCGAGCGCCTCACCGCCCGGCAGCGTGAAATCGACCCCTTGGAGCGCCTCGACGCTGTCGTAGCGCACGTACAGCCCGTGGACCTCGACCGCGTTCATTTCGTCGACTTCACATCGGTGGCGTTCGCCGTAACGAGCGCCCATTCCACCCGTTGACCGGCGGCGAGGTCACTTCAGTGCGTTTACGATCGCGTCCGTATCGGTATCGATCAATGCGACATAGGTTCGCGCGGCCGCGCCGGTGCTCAGCGAGTCGTCGTAGAGAAAGGCGACGTTAAGACCGCCGGCGCTCTGCGCGACCATGCGCGCGAGTTTGTCGTTGTACTCGTGCTCGGCGAAGACCGCCGGGACCCGATGCAGGCGCGCAAGCCGGATCAACTCGGCGACGTGGTGCGGATTGGGTTCGGAGCCCGGGTTCGGTTCGATCGCACCGATGATTTGCAACCCGAATCGGCGTGCATAGTAGTCGAACGCGTTGTGAAAGACGATCATCGTGCGCCGCGCCGGCGGGATCGTCGCTATCTTGCGCCGCGTCCGTGCGGTCAGCGCTGCGAGTTGACCGTCGTACGTCTTCGCGGATGCCCGGTATCCGTCGGCGTGCGGCGGGTCGGCCGCGGCGAGCGCGTCGCGGATCTTTGCGACGTAAGCGCGCGCGTATTCCGGATCCATCCACAAGTGCGGGTTCCCGTCGCGGACCGGCAAGCCGTCGGCGCAGACGACGATCCGCAGTTGCGGGTTCCCGGCGTTACGCACCATCGCCCGGAGCCAGCCCTCGAGCCCGGCGCCGTTCTCGACCAGCACGTCAGCGTCGCGCAGCGCCGCGACGTCGCCCGGCGCCGGCTGGAAGTCTTCCGGCGAGACCCCGACCGGGACCAGCGAGCGCACCTCGGACCCTGCGCCGGCCGCGCCGCGCGCGATCGAGGCGAGGGTCGAGGTCGTCGCCACGATCCGGAGCGGGCCGGCCGGGCGTTCCGGCGCGTGCGCGCATGCCGCCAGCAGAAGCAACATAAGCGCCGCGGCCGCCGGACGGGGAGAAGGCATCGCCCTCTCTCTCGCCGGAACGCCGAGTGGTCCCTTTGACAGAGGACGCCGTAGGCTGTTAGAATCGCCGACGGCCCGTGGGGGTGTAGCTCAGCTGGTAGAGCACTTGCTTCGCATGTAAGGGGTCAGGAGTTCGAGTCTCCTCACCTCCACCACGTCGGAAAGCCCGTCACCATAAGGTCGGCGGGCTTTTTTCTAGTCCGTCGATGCCCGGCGTAATGTTGGAGACAAACTTCGGGATCGCTGCTTATTAGTGCGCAACTCCGGAGACTCAACCTATGGCCCAACGGAACCCGTGACAGCCTCGGCCTGCTATCGCTAAGGGCACCCTCGGTATTCTCGACGGTAAGAATTCGAGTGGCGGTCCGTCAGTCGCACATCTTCTCTTGATAGAGTAGCGTTTTTGACTCGTAATGGAATATCAAACCCGATGAGTGGAGAAATCGTGGGGTTCTGGAGCTACGTCCACGCCGATGACTCCGGGGATGACGGCCGTGTTTTATCGCTCGAGAGGAAGCTCCGCGACGCGGCCTCTGGGCAGCTAGAAGCCGGGTCGACAAGTATCTCGACCTGGAGAAAAACCGCGCGCGGGCAACCACCTTCTATCGCTACCTCTATCGGCGCCCCCATCGCAGGCGCTTTTCGAGTTTGTACCGTGAGATTTCCGAGTTCATAGAAGTTACATCCGTGCTCGCAGAGCGCACAGTTATATCTGCGAAACGGTGCAGCTGAGGAAAGCCTGCTACTGCAGCATCTAAACTATGACATACTAGCGACGTACTATGCAATCCAAGATGTGCTTAGAGATCGCGCGATGGAAGAGTACTTGGACTATGATGCATTTCGCGAACTTGCGCTCCGCACGCAGGTGTATGCGAGGCTCAACAAACGCAAAGCCAATGCGCGCCTAAGGCTCGTCTGGGCGGACCTGCCTCCGATCCAGTACCGGAGTGGAGAATGGAGCGACCCCTACAGCCCCGGATTCTGGCGCAGCCTCAGGCTCCGATTAGTTAGGCGACCCGCTGCACTCGATCTTCCAGAGCTCCCGCACACGTAGAAGCATAGCGCATTCCTTGATTTCTTGGGTGACTTTTCGATCTATGCGGTACGAGGTCTGACCTGGGGGGTTCGGCAGCGGGTAACGCTCAGTAACTAAAATAGAACCTTCGCGACGCCGCACACCGTCACGGGCGCTTCGTGCGCCGCACCGTTTGATCGTCCTCGACTGACGTTACGGCTGTGTTAGGAAGGTCGGCTTTGCGTGCCGGGACGGGGATGGTCGGCGAAAGGTCGTACGAGACATTGCTCGTCGCGCCGGTGCGCACAAGAACGCCCTTCGCGACAAGGTCCGCGAGGTCGCGCTGCGCCGTGTCCGCCGATTTATCGGTTATCTGCGCATACTTAGCCGGGTTCAACCGCCCATCATAGCGATCGAGGATTATGCGCAGCACAAGCAGCTGCCGCTCATTGAGTCCCTGCTTCGCCGCGTAGGTGAAGATCGCGTTCGCGCGCTGTACTTCGGCGATCACGTCGAGTGTATGCAGCGCCGCGCGCTCGTAGCACTGGAGAAACCACACGATCCACTCGGTAACATCGAGGCTACCTCGCTGCGTGCGTTCCAGCATGTCGTAGTACCGCTGCTTCTCGGCGAGGATCTGTCGCGTCATCGAAACCGGCACGTCGTCCGGCACATCGCGCGCGAGGAGAAGATCGGCGATCGCGCGTGAGATCCGTCCGTTGCCGTCGGCGAATGGATGAATCGTCACGAACACGAGGTGCGAGAGGGCTGACGTGATCAGCCAATCGCCGATCGAGAGTTGGGAGAACCAGACGAGAAAACGCTCCACTTCGGACTCGACACGTTCGCCGGGCGGCGCCTCGAAGTGGACGTGCTCGCGCCCGATCGGCCCGGACACAACCTGCATTGGTCCGGTTCGGAATCGCCCGATCTCGCTCGCGTCGAGCCCGGTCGGTCGGAGCATCCGATGCCACCGCAGGAGCCGGGAGGGCGTGAGTGGCTTGCGAGCGTTCTCGACGGCGTCCACCGTTACCGCCGAGATCCCCTCGGTCGCGCGGCCCTCCCGCCCGCGTGCATCGTTTCGACCGAGGGGATGCAGCGTTAGGCGCCGCGCGATGGAGCGGCGAACCGAGGCGGGGTCCAGGTTCTCGCCCTCGATCTGCGAGGTCGTGATCGCTTCGTCGGTGAGCGCGTCCACCAGGAGCCGCTTGCGGTCCGCGACGTCGATTGCCGCGATCGCGCCGGTCACGAGACCCTGCGCCCTGCGAGCCCCACCCGCGGGCGCGAGCAGGCGCGCGGCGTCGTAGGTTACCTCCGGCCAGCCCTTCCGCTCCCAGATCCAGCGCTCTTGACGCTTCATCTGCGGCTAGTATATCACGCTCTTGCCGCTTTTTGTGCGGCAAGATAGCGAGAAGTTTGCCGCTTACCGTGCGGCGAGCGTCAAGAGCACGGTTCAGGACTTCTCACCTCACTACGTGCGGTTTCTGATGGTTCGTACGCCGCGGCCGGTAGCCATCTTGCCGCCGCTTCGGCGCTGTCCTCGGGTCGCGTGTTTGCATATCCCCGAAGCACAAGCCGCGGTACACGCCGGGTACTGCGGAATCAGCCCGGCCGTAACGGAATCGGCCTCGCACATCGCGCTCCTGTCATTCACTAGCGCCGGACGGCGGCTTGCAGGTAAAAGTACCGTCGCGTCGCCCTACTTGAGCCGCGATATCAGGAACGTTCGTCCTCTATCGCCGCCGAATGGCCAAAGGCTCGCGTGCAATCATCTTAAAGTGCGAGGTCTCGCAGAAGCCGGGAAGCGTGCGCTAAGGAGTTGCAGGGCCGTTGCCGCTTGTACTGAACTCCGTAGTCGTCCAGCCGTCGGGTGCGTATCGCATATCAACGGTCGAGCTTTTTGGCGTCAATGCTGCGAGGGGATAGAGTTGTGATCATAGGCTCGTGTCCGAGGCGTCTGTCCCTGACCGCTGCGCTGCTCGCGTCTGCCATAATCTTCGCATCATTGCTGGGGTCTTTTACAGCGGCTCGAGCCCAAGATGCGAGATCGCCCGCGACAGCGACGAGCCCCTCGGTAAGGGCCAAGATCGCGACAGCGGTAGAGAAGGAACGGAAGGCGTATGGCGGCCGTACGCCCGTGCCGGCCGTGTTGGTCGGCGTCTGGGACAGCTCCGGTAGCTACGTGCGTGCCTTCGGCTATGCCGACCTCGCCAAGCGACGCCTATTGACACCGGCCGACCACTTCCGTATCGGCAGCAACACAAAGACTTTCGTCATCAGCGTGCTTTTGCAACTCGTCGATGAGGGCAAATTACGTCTCGACGATCCGCTCAGCCGCTTCGCACTCGGCGTGAAGATTCCGAACGCGCGCAACATCACGATCCGTGAAACGTGTCAAATGCGCAGCGGCCTGTTCGAAGCGTTTGACACGCCCGAGTTCAACCGCATGCACCTGACGCCGGACATGCAGTTCAACCCACGGACTCTCATCGGATGGGCCGGGAAACAGAAACCCTATTTCGCACCGAATAAGGGCTATCGCTACAGCAATACAAATTACCTCATATTAGGTCTCGTCATAGAAGCGGTCACCAAAGACAGCGTCGGCGATCAGATCCGCAAGCGCCTTCTCGTGCCGTTCAATTTGACGCATACCAGCTACCCAGCGACCCAGGCGATGCCCGAGCCGTGGGCTCACGGCTACGGCCTCGACAAACAGCAAAATTGGGAGGACGTAAGCGGCACAATTCCGGTTTCGCTGATGGGCTCGGCCGGCGAGATGATTTCAGACGTACAAGACATGCAACGCTGGGTCAAGCTGTACGTCACCGGAAAAACCAACGGACATGCAACGCAGCGCGCGCGGATGACGTGCATTCCGATCGGCCAAGGTAACTTGTCGTTTGGTCTCGGCATCGGCTGCAGCGCCGGCTGGTATGGCTACACCGGCGGCCTGCCCGGCTACAACACCGCGAACTACTATTTTCCGGCGACCGGCATAACGGTCGTCGCCTGGGTCTCGCAGCAGCGAGACAAGCCGTCGCCGGGCGTCGCGAACGCGATCTTTCGCGATATCGCGCGGATCCTGACGCCCGCCAGCGTTCCATTCGAAAAGTAGCTCGCGCTGCGACTTTTAACTTGCATTTGAACCGAGATTGCCGCGGTTTGTGCGGCAAAATACGGTGCAGCCGACCGGTTGACGATCAGAAGCGACGAGAGCCTTGTCGACGAGAGAGGTACTCGCGAACCCATGACGGCAGAACGATGTTGTGCGCCGGAGCACCGGCGCCAACGCTCGAGGATTGCCTGCGGGCATTATCACTGGGCACCACCGCGTTGGGCGTCGCCACAAACGCTCGAATCTGACCGATCTGCGGATCGTAAGCGGCGCCGGTAATTTCAGAACCGATCTTTTTGCCCCCATGCCACAGTACCGGCAAACACGTGTGACCCGTTATGATGCCGCTGCAAAAGGTTTCATTGAAACGGAACCGTGGTGGCGGTATCGGCATCGATGACGACGTCCCCGGAATCGTTTACCCCCACTCCAAAGCTATTGGGGCCGCCAAGCGTTCCGAGATCGATCCTTTGGTCCTTGACCCACATTACCGCATGGTATCTGAAGCGGTCGCCCGGGAGCGTCGTGTCGCCCATAACGACCAGTGCGCGGTTTATCCCCCGCCCATCACTAAGAGTCCCCGCGAGCGCGCTGAGCGTCCGAACGGAGTACGTCGGCAACGGACCTACCTGTTGCGCCGCTGTTGCATCGGCTACTCTGGAATTCGACTGCGGTGCGATCGTCGGGGGTTCAACGTCACCATGGCCGCAGGCGGTCAACCCTGCAATAAACGCTAAGCAAAGAGATCGGACTCTGCTCATGTCACGCCTCGACATGCGCCGCCGCCCGTCGCGGATTTCCGCGATTCAAAGCGAGGTCACCGACCCATCATAGTCCGATTTTTCAATCCGGCAATAATCTCGGCGCTGAAACCCTGATGAAATGGGACTTCCGGGCCACTCACGGTGTGGTGAGTTCGACGGTCCTACAACCGTGAAAGCCCATCACCGTAAGGTTGGCGGGCTTTTTTCGGGGCTTCCTCGGGTAGCAGCGGGCTGTCATCGGCGGGACTCGCTTCTTCTGCGATATTCAACGAGTACACGATCCGGCTAGCACCGTGTTGCCCATTTCGCCGTCGTTGTGCAACCGCACGAGCGCGGTGCGGTGGCGATCATATGCTTCGCGAGGATCGCCGGTCAGGCGATCTTGCGCCGCATGACCTCGGCGATAAGCGCGCGCGTCGACTTCACCTGGAACCGATCGCGCAGTTCGTCGACGTATCCGCGGACGGTGCTGTACGCGCGATCCGTGCGCACCGCGATCTCCTTCGTCGTCTCTCCCCGTACGAGACCGCGCAGGGTCTCACGCAGGTAATTCGGCAGCATCTTTCCGATGTCGTCCTCGAAGATTTGCGCCCACGGGCCAAGCATCGGTACGAGAAAACTGTGCGGAAAATGCTTCTGTACGATCAGCGCCGCGGTCTCGAGCGCCCAGGCCTCGTGAGACCCGGGCGAGTACGGCGTTCGGTCGAGCTCGATCAATGTGAGTACGCTGGACCACAGCAGACCGAGCTCGTGAAAGGCGCGGTACGCGCTGCGGAACAGTTCGGCAGCTCGTCGATTTTCGCCGCGAGCGCGAGTGATGAGCCCTTCGACGTATTCGTCCTCGGCTTTTTCGCGCAGTGATGGGACGATCAAGCTATCCAGCCCGCCGGCGATCGCGCGATACTTTTCAAAGACGCCGATCGCCGCTTCGGGATCCACGCCAACGATCTGTTCTGCAACGCTGCGAAGCGCATAACGCTCAGCGTTCTTCGTGGCCGCCCAGTCTATCGTTTTCGAGAGTTCAAGCGCGTATCGCGCGAACTGATCGGCGGACACGACCTCTCCGATCGCGCGCGTGATGCCGGCGCGCTCAGCGTACGCGTAGACGACCCATGCCGGCGACGCTTCTCTAGCAAAACGTTCCGCGTCCCAAATGCTACTAACCGCGCGAGTCGCGTCGCCGTCCAGGGCAAAGGCCCACGCGTCATAGCGAAGCATCAAAAAGCGCTGTAGCGGCGCCGCATTCTCTCGTAAGAACTGCGGGGACCGATCCGCCTCAAAGCGAGACGCGTGCCCTCCAACGAAGCTCGCATCGCGTATTTCAAGCTCTGCGATGACGAGCTCGAGTTCGACTCCCGCTGCAAGATGCACATCAAGGCCGCTCGAGGCCTCGATCAGCATCCGTTTCGCGAGCGTGAAAGCATCATACGCTGCGCGGTATTGGAGCCGATCCTTTGCAAGCCACCCCAACAAAGCCGCGGCGCGAGCCGAAACGACGCCTGCGCGCGCCTGCATCGCGTTGCGGGCGTACGACTCCGCCAAGTCGAGATCGTGCGGGCGCATGGTCAGCGCCCGGTAGTAATCAATCTCAGCAGCGATCGCAGGGTGAGCGCTTTCCCGATGCGCCGCTGCAGCAGCCTCGTCCAGGAGGGCCAAGCCGCATTTTGAATCGTGCACACGAGCGTGTGCAGCCCCCAGAAGCATCAGCGATGTCGCCGCTGCATCCGCGCCGTCGAGCGTGTCCGCGGTCGCCTCGAGCAGTTCGAGAGCGTCCTCGGGCCGTTCAACGCGCAGCATCGCTCGCGCGCGCAGAAATACGAATTCCGCGCGATCCGGAGCAGCCGACGGGATCGGTAAACCGTCGAGGGCGGCAAGGCAGCCGGCGAAGTCGCCGCGCTGCCAGGCAGCACGCGCGACGCTGATCGGGCGACCTAGGTCAAAAGCGCTCCGCGCCTGGGCGGCGAGATGGGGCGATCGCATCACTTCTCAACAACAGGCAAGCGACAGCGTCGTCGCTCAGATCCTGTTGCAGCTTAAGGATACAACAGCATTTCTCGGTTTCGAGAAACGTAGGGGCTTAGTGCCCAACGGGACCGGTCGGAACGCCCATTATCGTGGCCGGGTGGCCGGGGGGGCCGGTCGGCACGCCACCCAAGGGACCCAGCAGCGCGGCACCCATCAGAAGGCCGGCGACCAAGGCGTATAGCATCGTAGGAACCCCTTTCGAATCACGACCCCTGCACTCGCAGGGGTGCTTGCTTTCATCCGTAGTGTATGGCCGGGGCGGGTCCATAGCCAAGCGCTGGGGCAGCCAGCCGGTTGGTCAAACGGGCGCGCACCTCTTCTCTTCATCGGCAATCGACAACCGGAGGCTCAGGTGATCGGCTGTTACGTCGCCGGTGCGCGCGCGGCGCACTTCACGAGGGGCGGCCGCACGGTCGATCAGATCGACCCAAGAGAAATGGTGAGCTCGAAGCACACGACAAAGTCGCGCGCCATCACGACTGCGTTCTATCGGTTGCTGATATCAAGACGTGGGAATCGAGGCGCGGGCCTCGTTCCGGAATCCGCGTTCGTCGTGATGCGCATCGATTGTCGAAGCGCTGGGCCGGCGGCGATGCCGCGATGTCCAACGAAGACGACGAAGGGATCGCGCACTATCCGGGCGCGATCGCAATCGTCACGTTTCCGAAGTCCTCCCAGCGAGAAGCGCTTTCTTCTCGCGTGCTGCATCGGGCTAGCGCGCGGCCGGCAGCGAACCGCGCGGCGGCAGCGCCACGCGATCGCGGTCCGCGTTTCGCCAATTTCGCGGCGTCGGTGTACGTCTATCGCGGGACGCGGCGTTCCGTGAAGAACTCCTCGTGGAACGTTTGGACGTCGTCGTCCTGACTCGCAGCGAACCCTTTGCGCGTCCGTACTTCGCCGCGTTCGAGCGGCTGGTCGTCCTTCGTCAGGCCGGCCTCACTCGTCAACAGGCGGCCGCCGCAGCGTGCAATGACGGTTGCGGGATCCTCCGAACCAGCGCGCTCGTCATCGCGAAGCGCTACGGTGAGCACCGAGCTACCCGCCGGGATGCTTTCTTCGAGTTGCACGGCGTCCGCGTCCGCCACACCGTGATCGCGCAGCGCGTCGAAGAGCGTGTAATCGGCGCCGGCAAAAAAGCGGCCGATCTTTCCGAGGACGTTGCCACCACCGCCCTCGACGACGTCGGTTCCGTCGATCTCGCCCGTAAGGGTGCCTGGGGGCGTGCCTTTCGCATCGTCGGTCGGGCCTTGTGGCCTCGTCGTCCCGATCCAGGTATCCTTGTATCCGGCGTCGTGCAACTCTCGCGCGGCGTCGTGAGACTCGGAGCGATCCGTGAAGACGGCAACGACCGTCCGCGCGGCGTCGTGTTCTCTGGTCTTCGTCATGCTCGTTCCTCGCGGGATGAAGAGCAGGCCGGCACTGCCCAGT
>Ga0207664_10003715_pt1 | contig 10238 bp, 18 predicted proteins | sample LARL83metaG_FD_184349 | JGI IMG/M metagenome (GOLD analysis project Ga0207664, IMG submission 184349) | Corn, switchgrass and miscanthus rhizosphere microbial communities from Kellogg Biological Station, Michigan, USA - LAR L8-3 metaG... | ecosystem: Host-associated > Plants > Roots >...
TGCTCGATCCGCTGCTGGATCTCCTCCACGCTGAGCGGGTGACCGGGGTAGCGCGCCCGTTCCGCTGCTGCCCTGGTGCCGTGGACGGAGGCGTACTCGTGCAGGTCATCCCACGCGGCCCGGTACGCCGCGCCTGCTGCTTTCACTGCCGCGTCGTAACGGTCCCGGGCAGCGCCGGGCGGGAGGGTGCCGCGGAAGGAGGTCATGCGGCATCCCCGGAAGCCAGCAGGGCGGCGTTAGCCTCTTCCCACGTCCTCGATTCGTCGCCGTTGACGGCGGCGCTGAGCCGGTCGACGTAAGCGATCCGCTCCCGGCTGCGCTTTGCCTGGCGCTCACTCCAGCCGAGCACGTCTTCCGCGTGCTTGCGGAGTTCGGAGATCGTGGCCAGGGTGTCGAAGTCGGGGAACCACTCGAAGAGGGCGAGTTGCGCAGGGTCGCCGGGCTCGCCGAACGCGAGCTGCTTCTCGGCGGCCCGTGCTTTCTCCAGCGGGGTCCGGGGATCGAACGGCTCCTCGCCGTCCTCCGCCTCGTAGGCCGGGAAAGCCGCCTCGCGGAGAGCCGTCCAATGGTCGAAATCGGCATCCGCGTGCCGGATTTGAGAGTCGCACGGGTACGTGCGCCCGGCCTCAAGGCGGTACCTGACTTCGCGCTCGGACAGCTTCTTGCCGGCTTTGCGCGCCGCCTCGATGAGGTCGGCGAGCACGCCGTGACGGAGGTTCCCGGCCGGGGTGGTGAACTCCGGGTCGACCAGCAGGAGCCGGCCGTATTCCCACCTGTGGCGGATGCTGCCCGAGTCGGCGGCGGCGATGCCTTTCTCGAGCCGGGTGAACGGCGCGGTGTTCCGGGAGGTCATGCCGCCGCCTCGAAGAGCTGGTTGACTTCCAGGCCGAGAACTTCGGCAAGTACGGGAAGCGCGCTAGGTGACGGCCACCTGATCTCGCCGCTCTCCATCCTGGAGAGGTTGTTGACAGGCTTACCGCGCTGGGCGCACCGCCGTTGCACCTCCTCCTGGGACAATCCCTTGCGCATTCGCGCCTCAAGGATCACCGAGCCCCTGATCGGAGGTCTGTTCGGTCGCATGTACAGGAATTTACATGTAAGTACCGGTAGACGCAAGCAAGAATCGGTGTTTCCATGTAACAGGGCGGTATACGCGCGCGGCCTGTACGAGTGATGTATCTTCATGTATCTTCATGTAGCGAGCCCGCGCCTTGACGGTAGGAGAGCCCGGATGCCGAGCACGCCCGACCCGAGGCAGCGCCTCGCTGAGCAGATGGAGGCGCGGCGCCTCGAACTCGGCCTGCGATGGCAGGACGTCGCCGAGGCAGCAGGCGTTTCCCTCAAGACGCTGCACAGCGCTCGTACCGGCAAAGACGTCGCGCCGCTAACCCGGCGTAGCATCGCCGAAGGCTTGCAGTGGACACCCGATTCTGTTGACCGCATTCTCGCCGGCGCCGATCCTCTGGCTTCCGCCGAACCCGCCACCGGCCCTCACCGCCTCCCGCACCTTTACGATCCGGCGCTGGAACCGTTCCTGGAAGAAGTCCGGAACGAGCTGGCTGAGGCAATGCGGGCCTACGGCCCGGGATTCACCGGGGACCAGGCATTCCCGCGCGACGGGCTGGAGGCCGAAGCATGGGATACCCTGCGGCTGACCCCGGATGAGTCGATGCGGCAGATCGCGTGGCTCCGGCTGATCGCGGCAGAGCGGGATCAGCGGCAATCGGGCAGCGGACGCGAGACCGGCTTATGGCGCACCTGATTCGCACCCCAGTATCACCATTCGGCCACAGCCGGCTAATCCCTGAATACAGGTATTGCTTTTCCCGCATCACATTATGAGAATCGCCCAGTGTGCTCCGGAAGGGAGAGCCGGGGCGCCCGTGACGGCGCGCCCTGGACCCCAGGCGCAGCAGCAGGCAGCACTTGCCCCGAGGGGGGGCTGAGGGAGGCGATGCGCCATGCAGAGCGCACCAGGGCGCCAGCACGCTCCGGCGCGGCAGCACGACTACCATGCCGAGGCCGGCGACCTGATACGGTCGGCGCTCCGCTCGGTCCGCGCCGCCGAGGCAGCGCTCCAGCCCATGCGGGGGCATCTCGCTGACCGCGCCGTCCTGGAGGTCGCGGCTCTCGGGATGCAGCTCGGCAGGCTCGCCGCCGCAGTTGAGGCGCACTCGGCCGCCATGTTCTGCCGCCAGCAAGCCGATGAGATGGACCGCCGCGCCGCCGAGGCTGCGGCACCAGCCCGGTCCGTGACGTCCCGCCGCCCCGCCGCGGCCGGCCGGCTGCTGCGCTCGGTCCCCGCCGTGGCGCTGCTCGCCGCCGCCGGGGCCGCGGTCAGGCACGCGCTGAGAGCCCACGCCCGCGGCACGGTCGCCGCCAGCCTCACCGCCGCAGTCACCGCGGGCACCATGACGTCGCTGGTGCTGACGCCGCACGCCGTCACGGCCCAGGGACCCTCGGTGCCGCCGGCGGCGGTGGCCGCCCCCGCCGCCGCGGCCCCCGCCTCCCGCCACGCAGCAGCGCCGCGAAGGCACAGGCACAGGCACCGTCCCGCCGCCGTCTTCCCGCAGCCGCCCCGAACCCGCGCCCCGTCCCCGCCGCCGTCCGCGACGCCGGCCGCCGCGCCGGGGAGCCTGCTGCTGTCCTCCCCGGTGATGATGCTGGCGATAGGCGCGACCGGGGAACTGAACCTGACCGCCTCAGGCGGCGACGTCGCATGGTCCCTGTCGGCTGATCCCGGGATCACGCTCAGCGCAACCTCGGGGGTCCTGCGGGCCGGCCTGTCAGTGACAGTCGCCGTCACCCGGACGGACGCGAGGACGGGCACCGTCTGGGCGGAGCCGGGCGGGCAGGCGGTCCGGGTGACGGCCCCCTAGCCGGCCCGGCCGGCCGCCTTGATCCCGATCCCGCCGGCGATCAGCGCCGGCTTCGGCCGTCCCGAAGGCTCCAGCGGGAAGCAGGCCACGTCGCCGGCCTGCCGCCGGACCGTCCGGAGCCCCGCCCCGGTGAACCAGCCCTGCACGTCCGCAGCCGTGTGGCCGTGCCAGCCGCCGCCGCTCAGCTCCCGGGCCCGCCGGGCCAGTTCCGGGTCCGGGATCGACAGGACGCTGATCACGGCCGCCGACCCGGGTGCCAGCCGTCCCGCGTACCGGGCGGCCAGCCGGCGCGCCTCGCCGCGCGGCACCGAGTGCAGGACGGCGCCGAGGATCACCGCGACGGGGCAGCTGAGGTCCAGGTGCCGGACGGCGAGGGACAGGACCGCGTCCGGGTCGCGCAGGTCCGCCGTCACCGCCGTCAGGCCGTCCGCGCCGCGCAGCGACGCCGCGGTGTGGGAGACGGCCATCGTGTCGGAGTCGGCGTAGACCACGCGGGCACCGGGGACGTGCTCCCGCGCGGCCTCGTGCACCGCCGGCACTGAGGGGAGGCCGCAGCCGAGGTCGAGGTATTGCGCGATGCCGCGGCGGGCCAGCCATCCGGCCGCGGTGAGGATGAACCGGCGGTTCTGCCGGGCCAGTGCGGGCAGGCCGGGGTATCCGGTCTCAGGGTCGGCGAGCTGGCGGGCCAGTTCCCGGTCGCCGGGGAAGTTGTCGGTGCCGCCGAGCAGGCAGTCGTAGACGCGGGCCCGGTTCGGCGTGGTCAGGTCAGGCGGGTGCCTCATCATCGAGAGGGGCCGGTCCTTTCCGTTCGCTGTCCAGCGCGGCCGTGCCGGGCGCTTGCCCGGCACGGCCTGAGGCGGTACCGCAGGGGGCCCCGCAAATTAGGCCCGGTACCGCCCCGTCCCTGGCTGACCGTGACCGCGCCGGGCGGGAGCTGTTCACGCCCGGCACGAGCAGCCGGCGGCGCGGCGTTCCGGGGCACGGCGGTCCCGGGGGGGGTGGGACGCGGGACCGCCGTGCGCATCCCTCCCGCAGAGGGGCATTCAGGCGCCCCGCGCGGCAGGGAAGCCTTAAGCCGCTAGCCCCGCACACGCGGCACGTGTAGGTGTCGGTCTTGCTGTCCCAGTCGTAAGCGTGGATCTGGCTGCTCGATGAGCACCCGCAGTAGTTGCAGTCCTGCTTGCGGCCGTTCTTGTCCGTGCTGCACATGAGCTCTCCTCTCCGGGACCCTGCTCGTCTGCGTCCCCGTGGCCGTGCCGGGCGGTCAGGGCAGAGGTGCAGTGGTAACGGGGGGGCCTCTGCCCTCACGTCCTCGCCCGGCACGGCGCCTGTGTGGCCGCGCTGGCGGCCGTCCGACCGGGACGCGAGCGGATCAGCACGCTCACCCCCGGAAACCGCCAGCGCGGCGGCACGGCAGCGAACCTGGCATTAACCCGCCAGGGCATCAGGCCGCCGCCGTGGGCTCTGGCGCTAGTAGTCCGGCGGGGCCGTGTACCTGCGGTCAGTCGCGATCCTCGTGGCGCAGGGATCGCGGTGGCATGCTCCCGGCAGCCGCCCGCAGCCTGAACATCCCGCTGCGACTCCCACGTAGTGGTCGAGCAGCACGCCATCCGAGCCGCCCGTGCAGGTCATCTCCGGCGGCGGGTCCTCCATCGCGCAGGCAAGGCACCTCGGCGCGCCGCGGACCGTCACGGCGCGGATATCGAGCCTGCCGGCCGTGATCCGGGCACCGCCGAGCCGCCACGTGCGCCGCCACGCCCTGACGGCGACCAGGACCCCGCCACTCACTGCCCCGCCTCCGCTGCCTCGTACCCGGCTGTGACGCTCCGGGCGTACGCCACGACCTCAGAGCGCAGGTAGCGGCGCTGGCCGCCCGGAGTGCGGTGCACGGTCAGAGGCAGCCCGCCGCGGAGCACATGGTGACCCAGCGTGTCCGTCTTGATGCCGAGCAGCCCCGCGGCCTCCCCTGCCCTGATCCAGTCGCCGGGCGGCAAGGCGGTCCGGACCCGCCACGCACGGCCGCGGGTTACCCCGCACCGCTCAGCGGCCTCGGCCACAGTCACCTGCCCGCTGGCCAGCACCGCCCCCAGCACCTCCGCGGCGGCCGGGTCCTGCCCCGGCGGCCGGCGGGCGGGCCGTACCGTGATCCCGTTGCGGCGCACGACGCTGAGGACCCGCTGCCGGTTCAGGCCCGGCCCGAACTTCTCGGCGCACGCCTGGGCGGACAGCCCTCCCGCATAGGCGGCGCATATCGCCGGCTCGACGGCGGCAATCTGGCTGCTGGTCATGCGGGGGCTCACGCGGGCACCGCCACCGGGCCAGGCACAGCCGCGTCCCGCAGCCGCCGGGCAAGCGCCTCGATCGCGGCCCGCGACTTCGCGCCGAGCGGACGGCCCGCGCGCTTCTTCCGCCGCCGCATGAGAAGCCACAGCACGATGCAGATCACGGCGGCAGCCCCGTTCGGGACGCCTGCCACGCCCCAGGTGCGCACGCTGACTGCCGCCAGCAGCGCCGACACGACCGCGTTCGCCACCGCGACCAGCAGCAGGCCGGCTTCGCCGCCTCTCACTGCGCAGCCTCCCCCGGGTACCGGGCGTCCAGCTCGCCGCGCAGCTCGTGCAGGTCCCTGGCCCGGATCGGTCTCCCGCCGCTCAGCGGGTAGGCGACCGGGCACTGGGCTTTGGCCAGCACCACGACATCATCGTGGGTCTCGCGGAACCTGGCCAGCCATTCCAGGTCGTCCGCCGCGGCCTCGCCGCGGCTCACGCCGGGCGCGTTCACGTCGCCGCCCCCTGGACCTCGACGTGGTACCACTTCGCGAACATGTATGCGTCCTCCCGGACCCGGCCGCCGCACTCCATGCATATCGCCAGGAGCGGGTAATCATGGGGTTCCAGCACCGAGCCCCGGCGCCCGTCGAGCCTGCGCACCGTGCCCTGAGCCGGGACTATCTCGTGGCCATCCCGGTCCTGGCCGGCGAGCACCAGGCCGCCGCCGGTCATTGCCCTGCCCGTCTCGCGCGCCGGGCCGGGTACGGGACGCGCATGCCGGCGAAGCCGTCCCGGACGGCGACAGGGTCCCCGAGGTCGTGCAGGCACCGCCACACGTACCACTGGGCGTCGCGGTCTCGCGGGTTACGCGGCCACAGCTCCAGGCCGGTGACCGCTTCGACAAGCGTCCCGTGCGGATGTTCCGCGCGCCACTTCGCGACCTTTTCTTTCAGGTCCGGGTGGGCGGCTTCGAAACTCTCGCATTCGCGCTCTCTCACCGCGCTACCTGCCCCCGGGTCACCAGGCACTCCTCGTCGCGGAGCACGGATCACGGCGGCACGCGGGCGCGCCTCCCCCGGCCGCAGCATGGGCCGCGCGGATGGCGGGCGGCGGGCCTGCCTGCGCGGCCAGCGCCGCGCGTACCCGTTCCAGGGTCGCCCGGTCAGGACGGCCCGATCGCCCGGTGATGTTCTCCTGCCCCCCGGCAGCTTGTTCCCCAGCTGCTGCCCTGCTCACTGAGATCGCCTCCATCGCAATTGCTGATTGCGGGATAAGAGGCAGTCAACTCCGGGTGAACGAGCGGTTGCAATATCCCTTTGAGCCTGGCGCTCAGGAAGGGATATCAGAGGGACTAAAGCGGCAGGCCGACGGCGGCGGCAAGGTCCAGCATCTCCTGTGTCGGGGTCCGGCGCTTGTCGATGATCTTCTGGACGATATCGGCGGCGTGACGCTGCTGGGCGAGCCATTGCGGCCGGTCCTGCTGCATCTGCCGCAGGACGGTGACAGCCTCGGGATACTGCCGCAATGCCACGAGCGCGTCCGCGACATCGAGGCGGTGCGCGGGCGCGCCCCTCGGGATGGCGATCTCCGCGCTCCTGATCCGGGCGGCGATCGACAGGACTTCCAGCGGCCGGTCCCTGATCATGGCGTTCTCCGCCTCCGCTACCGCCACGCTGATCGGCCCGAACACGTGCCATGGCGAGTGCGGGAGGACGAAGTCCTCACCGGTGCCCGCCGCCGCCATACGGGCACCCCGCAGCGCCTCGTCCGCCTCGCCGGGCCGGTTGTCGCGGATCGCCGCAGCCGAGGCGCGGATCAGCAGCCTGCCCCACGCCGCGAGCTGCTCGCCTGCCGCCGACATGCGCGGCTCGATCCGGTCGGCCCACCCGGTCGCGAGTTCCCTGGCCTCGGTGAGCCTGCCCTGCCGGATCAGCCCCCAGCATCGCTCGTCTATCACCGACGCCGCCTTCAGCGCGTTCACGCTGGCGTCTTCCAGTGCCAGCGCGAACGCCTGGTCGGCCGCAGCGAACTGCCATGTGTGCAGCATCAGCGCCCCCGCGACCTGCCGGACGTGGGACCGCAAGGTGCGCGCCCGGACCTGCGCGCCGTCCGGCGAGATGGCGACCAGGGCGTCCGCGTCGCGCAGCAGGCCGGGGAGCACGGCGCCGAGCTCGGCGAACCGCCCGGTCGGCAGCAGGGGCCGGATGGCGCTGAACGCGGACTGCACCCCGGCCAGCGTCGGTTCCTGCTCCGGCTGGGCTGCGCGCGCCGTGCCCTCGATCGCGCGCCGGACAGGCTCCCAGCGCAGGATGCTGTCCGGTCCCGGCACTGGAGCGTCGGGCTCGGTGGTGAGCCTGGTCACGGTCACCCCCAGGACCACCGCGAGCCTGCGTGCCGTCTCCAGCCGCATGCTGCCGTAAGCGTCCTGCTCGATCTTCTTGACCGTTATCAGCGCGAGCCCGGACGCGTCGGCCAGTTCCCGCTGCGTGAGGCCCGCGAGCTTGCGGGCAGTCCTGACCCTGTCTCCGGTGCTAGACTCCATGGCTAGATGACCTCGCTTCGACCCTGATCCTTCGACAAGCTCAGGATACGCGCGGAGTCTCGACCGCAGCCCTGCATGGCCGCGCCGGTGACCTCGGGGAAGCGCAAGAATGCCCCTCCAGCCTGCTGGAGGGGCATCGCGCTTATATGGGGGATATTCCCTATAGACAGTTCCGCGCCGCGGATCTGCGCGCGGCTCACACGTCCGGTATATGTACCTTCCGTGACCCGGCGTGCAATCGTCCTGCTGATCGCGGTGCTCGGCATCTGGCACCTGGCCTCCTCGCCGCGCCGCCCGCCGGAGCCTCCCGCCGCCGTTGTCACCGCAGAGGAGGACCCGCCGGCCGGGGCGGGCATCCTCAGGCTGGCTGCCGTGCCGGCCTGCTACATCGCGCTCCTCGCCGCAGCAGTCGCCGGGTTCAAGCTGCTGCATGTCCCCGATCACGGGACGGAGACAGCCGGGTACTGCGCCGGGTTCCTGGTGCTAGCGGGATGCGTGGTGGTGAAGGTCACTTACTGGAGCGCAGGGTGAACACGGGAGCGCCGTCAGCTGGCGAACACGGCCGACACAGCCCCGGCCGCCGACGCCAGCACGACACCGGCCATCAGCGCCATCGTGCCGAGCAGCACTGCCAGGCGCACCCTCATGACCGGAGTGCAGACGGCCCACAGTTCCCGCCATGACTCCGGGGTCGCCGCGGTCATCCACCGGGCTTCCGCCCCGGCCGGTAATCAGGATGGTCCTCCCACTGTCCCGCGATGATGCCGAGCAGCCGCTTCACCTGCGCGTCCCGCCCGCAGTCACAGGGCTTCCCGGCGCGCTCGTCGTTCAGGCAGCCCGATCCCGGCTCTGAGCCTTCCTGGTACGGGTCTTTCGCCTGCGAGCAGGAGTAGAACGAGTCCCCGATGTTGTAGTCGTGGCCAAAGTTCAGGATCGCGGCGACGAGGGAGCGGGCGGACACGATGTCGCGGAGCACGCGGGCCGGGTCGTGGCGGGCGATATGACTGGCCTGCGCGGCGGTCGGCGCGCCTTCGGCGAAGACGATCTTCCCGGCGTCGCTGCCGACTTCGGGCCGCCAGTCCTCGCCTGTACGGCTCCAGGAGCCCGCCTCCGTCCCGGGTCGCTGGAACTGGCCTCCGGGTTCAGCGGCAGCCGTCGCCAACGCCTCGTCCTCGCCCAGCCGGGCCTCGATGAACGCCGCTGCCGCCGCTATCTCATCCACTGGACTGCTCCTCGGCGGCGATTTCACCGACCACCTCAGCCAGGGCGTCGGCGCTCCAGTTGTCGAACTTCTTGCTGTCGATCCGCTCCACCACCTCATACCGGTCGTGGACATGCGCGCCTGCTCGCGGGCCGCGTCTTCCCACTCGACCTCGTACACCTACAGGCCCAGCTCGGCCCTGTGCTGCTCCCACGACGTGGTGCGGACGTCCTCGCCCCTGGTGAGCTTGCCGGCGACGTCCATCATGTGCGCGTACTTCTCCCGGTCCTGCTGGACCCACGCGAGCCGCCGCCACGCGTCGAGCATCACGTTCAGCCCGGACAGGTCGTAGGAGTCCGCGGCCTCTGCCAGTGCCTGCCTCCACTGCCGGTCGAATGCGGGCACGTCGTCGTCGATCAGCGCTGCCCGCACTTCCGCCGGCGTCGAGTCAGCGAACGGCCCGCAGCCGCGGAGATCAGTCGCGGTCTTCATGACTCCACGATAACGCCGTCAGTAGCGCCCGGTAGTGCTCCGTATAGGTCAATCCGCGGGGCGTGCTTCAACTGAGGCACCGGCGAGGTCCCAGCTGCCGTCTTCGGCGAGTGCCGATCGCGTGAGCCCGAGCGCGAGCGCCACGGCCTGCGCCAGGCCGCCCGCCTCAATCGTCACCGCAGCAGCCAGCACCGGGGGCGCGATGCCCGGGATGCCGCCGATCTCCAGCCCGGAGGCTGCCAGCTCGTCCTTGACGGCCGCCGCGAGCCGTCCTGACGCCGCGCGGAACACAGGCTTCGGGACGACCGCACCGGCCCGGCTGACGGCCACCTCGACGCGGTACCGCTGGCGGGGCAGCACGAACGTGCCGCGCCCCTGCTCAAGCGACACGAGCCCTTCGGAGGCGAGCATCCGCATCACCACGCTGATCGACTCGGCCGACACACCTTTGACCTTCGCGAGCTGCGCCCTGGTCGGGAGCTGGTCGCCGGGTGCGTACTCGCCGCCGTAGATCGCGGTGCGGACCTCCTGCGCGATCGCGGTGATCGACGCGATTTCCCGCGAGTTCACGAGCGCGTCGGCGAGCCGGGGATCATGCCCCACATCGTATGGATCGGCAGCAGCATCCGGTAGCACCGGGCCTCCTTGACATTTGCGCGGCATGGCATACGCTCATACTGTAATCCAATTACACAGCTAGGCGAGGACACCATGACCGCCATCCAAGACCTGACCCCAGGCACCCGTATCCGTCACCTCAAGTGGGACATAACCGGCACGATCCGCATAGCCGGCGATGTCACCGAGATCCGCTGGGATGACTCGTTCGTCTCAGACGAGATCGGCGATGACGG
>Ga0207664_10003717_pt1 | contig 10238 bp, 8 predicted proteins | sample LARL83metaG_FD_184349 | JGI IMG/M metagenome (GOLD analysis project Ga0207664, IMG submission 184349) | Corn, switchgrass and miscanthus rhizosphere microbial communities from Kellogg Biological Station, Michigan, USA - LAR L8-3 metaG... | ecosystem: Host-associated > Plants > Roots >...
CCTACGCGGCAGCGGCGCCGTACGAGCCGATGGTGCAGGAGCTGATCCCGGGCGGCGACGAGGAGCTCTTCACGCTCGGCAGCTACGTGAGCGCCGACGGCGAGGCGCTCGGCCTCTTCACCGGCCACAAGCTGCGGCAGACCCGCGGCTTCATGGGCAGCGCGCGCGTCGGCGAGGCGCTCTGGGTCGACGAGGTCGCCGAGCAGGGGCTCGCGTTGCTGCGGGCGCTCGGCTTCCACGGGATCTCGCAGGTGGAGACGAAGCGCGACCCGCGCGACGGCAGGTTCAAGCTGATGGAGGTGAACCCGCGCCTCTGGCAGTGGCACAGCCTCGCGGCCGCCTGCGGGGTCGATCTCCCCTACATCGCCTACCGCGACCTCGTCGGCGACCCGCTCCCGCCGGCACGCATGCACGGCGACGGCAAGCGCTGGGCGATCACGCTCATGGCCGGCCTGCCCGCCGCCGTCGAGCGTCCGCCGTACGTCGACGCCGTGTTCGCGCGCGACGACCCGAAGCCGACGCTCGTCCAGCTCGGGCGCTTCGCCCACCGCGGCATCCGGCGGCTGAAACCGGCCGCGACCACCTCAGGAGGAGTCCATGGCAGCTGACCGGCAGGCGACGCTCGCGAGGATCAAGCAGTACGTGCCCATCGGCGTCAAGCGGCGCGTACGGAAGACGCTCCCCGACAAGTACCGCCGGCTGTGGGATCCCGACTGGCACCGCCGGACGGTGCGCGGGACCGACGCGTTCTGGGACTCGCTCGGCAAGCTCCAGCTCGACTACCTCGTCGAGCAGGGGCTGAAGCCGGAGCACTACGTCCTCGACGTCGGCTGCGGGCCGCTGCGGGCCGGCGTCCACTTCATCGCGTACCTCGAGCCGGGCCACTACGCCGGGATCGACAAGCGCGGCGACACGCTCATGCGGGCCCGCGACGTAGAGCTGCCGCGCTACGGGCTCGCGGACAAGAACCCGAACATCCTCGTCAACGGCGCTTTCGAGTTCACGAAGCTCGGGCAGACGTTCGACTACGCGATCGCGCAGTCCGTGTTCACGCACCTGCCGGCGAACAACATCGTGCGCTGCCTCGTCGAGATGGCGAAGGTGCTGAATCCCGGCGGCCGGTTCTACGCGACGATCTACGAGAACCCGCAGGGCAAGACGTATCTCGGCGAGATCCGGCAGTCCGAGCGCGTCGTCTCCTACCCCGACCGCGACAAGTACCACTACGACCTCGAGACGCTCGGCGCCGTCACGCAGGGCACGGGCCTGACGATGTCGTACGCCGGCGACTGGGGACATCCCGACAACCAGAAGATGGTCGTCTTCACCCGCGAGATCGATGGCTGACGAGAAGCTGCGGATCCTGGGGATCGGCGACGCGAAGTCGCGCCACTTCGCACGCTGGGCGAATCGGCTCGCGGACGAGGGCCACGAGGTGCACGTCGCCTCGGGCCGCGTCAACCCGCGTGGCGAGCTCGACGGGATTCGGGTGCACCAGTTCCAGGAGCTCGACCCGCTCCTGCGCGTCCCGGTGCTGCGGCGCTACCGGATGGTGCCGGCCCTGACCCGCCTGACGCGCGACGTCAAGCCGGACGTCGTCCACTCGCACTACCTCCTCCCCTACGGCTACTGGACGGCGCGCGCCGGGCTCGAGCCGCTCGTCGTCAGCCCGTGGGGGAAAGATGCGATCGTCGACGCGTGGCAGTCGCCGGAGGCCGAGGAGCGGGCGCGCGTGGGGATCGCGCCCGACCGTGCGCGCGCATACGTCGTCAACTCCCAGGCGCTCGAGGACGCGGCCGTGCGGCTCGGCGCGGACCGCTCGAAGTTCCACCGCATCTTCTGGCACGCACGTATCGACGACTATTCGCCGGAGCGCGCCGACCGCAGCCGCTGGCAGGCGCTCGGCTGGCCCGACGACGCGATCGTCTGCCTCTCGCTCCGCAACTTCCGGCCCTATTCGAACCTCGACGTCGTCCTGCGGGCCTTTGCGAAGGCACGGCAGGAAGTGCCGCAGCTGCGGCTGTTCTCGAGCGCAGGCGGCGGCTGGACGCGCTCCGAGTTCGACCGGCTCGCGTCGGAGCTGGGGCTCGAGCCGTACATGGTCGTCCAGGACGTGCCCGCGGCGGAGCTTCCGTCGATCAACGCCTCCGCCGACTTCGCCGTGACGCTCGCCGACGTGGACTCCTCCCCCGCGTCGCTGCTCGAGACGATGGCGAGCGGCGTCCCGCTCGTCGTCGGGCGTGCGCCGTCGATGGAGGAGTGGATCCAGCAGGGCGAGGGCGGCGAGGTCGTCGAGCGGCGCGACGTCGACGCGGTCGCGCAGGCGATCGTCCGACTCGCCCGCGACCCCGAGCTGCGCCGCCGCTACGGCGAGCGGAACCTCCGTGAGGTTCACGCTCGCTTCGGCGACCCGACCGCGCAGCTCGAGCAGGTCTACGCCGAGGTGCTGGGCCGCTAGAGCTGGGCCGCTAGCGGACCGTCAGCTTGAGGTAGTTGTCGTCGGGGGCCTGCCCGACCATCATCACCACGTAGTTGCCGCTGGCGAGGACGATCGACTTGCCGACGCGGTCGTAGCGCATCTTCGTCCGCGAGGCGACCTTGAGCGTGGCCTCGTCGAGGTTCTGCAGGCGGATCGGCCCTGCCACGGACGCGTTCTTGGCGACCTTGCCGTGGACCAGGAACCAGTGGCAACCGGGGTCGTGCATGACGACCTTGAGCGTCCTCGGCGTGGCCTGGTGGTGGCTTCCAGCTGCGAGCGCCTGACCGGCGCCGAGCGCGAGAGCGGCGAGAACGGAAATGACGGCGAGAATCTTCATGGGGACTCCTTCGGTCTTCGTTTCGCGCATGATCGAAGCCGGAGCCGCCGCCGGAATCCGTGCCGAACCTCAGCTGCGATCCGCAATTTCCCGCATCTGCGGGCTGCGGCTCGCTACTGCTGGTAGCGCTCGACGACTTCTTCGGAGCGCACCTGGGCGGAATCGGGATTGCGCCCGAACTCCTCGAGCGCGCGCCGCTGCCGCAGCAGGTCCCAGCACTGGTCGAGCGCGATCTTCACCTCCGCGAGGCGTCGCCGCTCGGCCTCGCCGGCCTCACCGCGCGACTCGGCCTCCCAGAGGCGGTGCTCCTCCTGCACGAGCTCGTCGATCGAGCTCGAGATCTCCGCGTCGCTCGCCATCGACCAGAAGGCTACCGCGTACGGGACAGCGGCCGTGCACGCCCTCGACGCCTTCTACCACCCGTACTCGTCCGCGACCCTCAGCTCACTGCTCTACGCGGACGACCGGCTGGCTGCCTGACCGCCCTTTCCGCGCGCTTGCCAAGCGAGCACGCAGGTGGAGCGGCCCGAGCATGATCCGGGCTGCAACGAGGGCCATCGAGATGTTCAGCCCGGACGTCGTGATCTTGGACCCCACTCCGAAGCCGAGGGCCGCGCCCGCCGTCGTTCCCGCGGTGGTGAGAATCGCGACGATCATCGCCTGCTGAGATCCGGTCTCGAGGAAGCCGGGCAGGCTCACGGTCACTCTCTGCGCCGTACGAATCAGGACGACGCTCGCGAAGGTCGCGCCGACGAACCCGAACGCGACAAGCAGGAGGTAGAGCGTCGCGAGCTCGAGCGCGAAGTCGAGCGCATGCCAGGTCCACACCTGGCGGGTGTAGGCGCCGCGGTGCTTGAAGATCGCCGCTCCCTGCTTCAGCTCGTCGCCGAGGCCGCGCACCTTGCGTCGAAGCACGATGATCGCCGCCACGATCGCGGCCACGATCAGCACGGCAAAGAGGACGAGCTTGAGCGGGTGAGCCGCGAGCGCGTGCCAGTCGATCACCGACGCCCCGAGCCAGGCGGAGACCCCCACGAGCAGAGCGGTCAAGAGCACGTCGGCCAGCGTCTCGATGCCGGCGGTCGCCGCGATCGCCGCGGTCGAGGCGCCTGGGATCCGGTCCTTCATCAGCGACACGCGGACGGCGTCGTCGCCGTGCATCGGCAGGAAGATGCCGGCGCCGCTCTTGACGAGGTACGCGCCGTAGGCGTCCCGCCAGCGAACCTCGGAATGAGGGAACGCGGCGGCCAGCAGGTTCCGCCACGCTCGGGACCTCACCACCGGCTGCAGCAGAGCGCAGACGATCGCCAGGACGTACGCCCAGACCACGAGATGCGAAAACGCGTGGGCGAACTCGTGCAGGAAGTTCGTGATGGTGCTCATCAGAGGGCCCTGTAAGGGCCGATGCTCTCACTCTGACCGCGCGACGCCAAGCCCGAATCGGCGGAGGCGCTGACCCGTTGCGTGAAACGCGAGGTCGGGACCGCGCCTACGTCACCCGCCGCCGGCCGGGCTCAGCACGAGCGCCGCGGTTCCGTCGCCGGGCAGCGTCTGGTAGTTCGAGGTGTACACGCGCGACGTCGTCAGCTCGGCGACGTGGTTCGCGTTCGGGACTCCTCCGCCGAGCAGGATCTCCCGCGGCTTGAGCGTCCGGGTGAGCGGCAGGTGCAGGTTCGCCTTCAGGTCGTTCCGCGAGAGGAGCAGGGCCGTCGCCGGGGTCCGCGGATTGGCGGGAGGCGGGAGATACGTGAGCACCGCGTTCGTGCCCGGGACGTACTTCAGCGTGTAGAGCGCGAGCTCGAGCGCCTCGCGGTGGAGCAGCGCCGCCGGATTCGACCCGACCAGGGACGCCACGCCGCAGTTCTGCTGGGTGTCGCCGAAGCCGCACATCTCGTAGGCGACCGTCGAGCTCGGGTTGAAGAAGGTGTAGTCGGTCGCCTCGTGCTTGCCCGTGGAGGTCACGGGTTGCACGGCGATCAGCGTGATCGGGACCTGGACGCTCGTCTGGCCGGAACCCGTCTGGAGGAACCGCGTGGTGGAGAGCGGGCCCGGAAAGACGCTGACGAGCTTCTGCGTCGTCGAGGCCTGGTACTCGGAGGAGACCTGGGTCGCGATCTGGCGCTCGATCTCGCCGGGCGATCCCTTGGGCTTGAACGTCGACCACGGCGGCCCGCTCTTGGCCTCCGGATGGGTGAGGATGAGGACCAGCGCCCCGACCGCCCCCACGGCGAGCAGGATGAGCACGCCGTATGCGAGGCTGAAGCGCTTGTAGTACGCGGAGGCGTGCGCGCGGTCCGCCCGGCTCGGAGCGGACCGCTCGGCAGCAGGCGGAGCAGGCGAGGCAGCCGCTACATCCTCGGCCACGTCTCCTCCTTCGTGTAGTCCAGCTCGGGCTTGACCAGCTGCTGGGCGTCGAGGAGCTCGATGAGCTCGTCCCCGTAGAGCTCGCGCTTCTCGGCGAGGTGCGTCGCGATCGCGTCCACGGCGGCCTTGTTCCGGAGCACGAGGTTGAGGGCGATGACGTACGCCTGGCCGAGGATCTGTGCGGCAATCGACTGCTTGAAGGGGTCGTGCAGGATCGACGCGATCGGGTCGGCGTGGAAGTCGGCGCTGCCGCGGGTGCGGTTCATCAGCGTGCGGCCGATGCGCTCGAAGCGCTTGTCGATCTGCTCGCGCACCTTGTCCGGATCCTCTCCCTCGGGCACGTTGCCGTCGAGCTCGACCCGAAGCGGCCGCATGCCGGCCGTGCCGACCATCCAGGCGGCGGTGTCCGTCGCGGTCTGCAGGTCTCCGCCGACGCCGCCGGTGTTCTCGCCGTAGAACGCGTTCTCGGCCGCCATCGCGCCGAGCACGTGGACGAGCGTCCCGATCTCCTCGTGCTGCCAGCGGCTGAAGCGCTCCTCGCGCTCGAACATCTGGTGATGGCCGAGCGCCCCGCCGCGCATGCGCGTCGAGAGCCTGCTCGACTCGAGGTCGGGCCGGTACACGTGCCCGGTCACCGCATGCCCGGCTTCGTGGATCGCGACGGCACGCAGCTCGTGCTCCGGATAGATCACGTTCACCGCCGTGCCCGACTCGATCGTGGTCATGGCCTGGACGAGCTCCTCCCAGCCGAATTCGATCTTGCCCTCGTGCTGCGCGTTCGTCAGCGCCATCGAGCAGACCTGGTCGATCATCGCGGGCGAGTAGCCGTTCGTGATCCGGGCGATCTCGTCGCGGCGCTTCGGCTCGTCGAGGTCGGGGTCGTGCGCCACCTTCTGGAGGTAGAGGTCGAAGACGTCCTTCCGGTCCTCCTTCGTGGGCGTGCGGAACTGGACGTGGCGCCCCATGCGCCCCGGCCGTGTGAGGGCCGGATCGAGCCGGTCGAGAGGCACGTTGGTCGCGCCGATGAAGTAGATCTGCTCGCCGCGAGGTCGCGCGGCGGGAATCCGCAGGGAGAACCTTCCCACCCGGCGCGGGACGATGTAGATCGCGTCGAGCAGCGTGTTCGTGCGGTTCGTCAGGACCCGGCGGACGAACGGCGGGCTGTCGATGCCGTCCATCACGACGAGCAGCTGGTTGAGAGCCAGCTGGCCGCCGCCCATCATGCCCCCGTACAACCCACCGCCCAGCTGGTTCACGATCCGGTTGACGATCGGGTTCGTCCACCGCGAGGGGGCGCGCTGCTCGAACAGCCGCTCCCGCCACCGCGACGTCTCCACGATCAGGTCGCCGGACGGGTTCTGGGCACCCCACGGGCCGTAGAAGGAGAAGTCGCTGACGTCGCGCCAGGCGTACGGGTCGGCGGCCGGCGCCATCTGCTGGACGGCCTGGCGGCGCATGCCGACGGCGTCGATCTCGTCGATGAAGACGATGCACTGGCCGCCCCACTTGCGCGCGAGCCGCTTCGCCCGCCGCGCGAGCACCCGCACGATGATCGCGTCGATGCCGATGAACGTCGCGGCGAAGCCCGAGCCCGGCATCGCGATGAACGGCGAGTTGAAGCCGGTCGCGAGGGCCTTGGCGAGCATCGTCTTGCCGGTGCCGGGCGCGCCCAGGAAGAGCAGGCCGCGCTCGCGCTTGCCGCCCGCGCGCTCGAACGCCTCGCCCGACTGCCAGATCGAGACGACGCGCCGCACCTCCTCCTTCGCCTCCGCCTGGCCGCGGACGTCCTGCAGCTTCACTCCCCATTCGGCGTCGCCCGGCTCGAAGGCCTGCATCTGCGACAGGTTCATGAGGAGCATCGGGCCCATCAAGATCGCGAAGTTGGCGAAGAAGAGGAAGAACACGAAGACGAACTGGATCCAGAGCTGCGATGAGCTGAGGACGTGCTTCAGCCCGGAGATGATCGAGTCGAGGGCGCTGACCCAGGTGCCGCCGTGGAAGATCCAGACGACGCTCACGATGGTCACGAAGACGATCCCGACGCGGAGCCAGAAGTGCCAGAACCAGGCGCGGCGCCGCGCGAGCACGTCCTCCTCGCGGGCCTGCTGGTTGTCGAGCCCGAAGAGGCTCGGCCGCGGGATCGCGCGCCGGAACAGCAGGTCGACGAGCCCGCGGAACGCGACGACGATCAGGAGGGCGACGAGCAGCGCCTTCCAGAACGGCCAGTGGTTCTGGCGCATGAAGAAGGCGACCAGCGCGGGCCACGTCAGGATCGCGACGAGGGTGGCGGCCCGGGTGAGGCCGCGCCAGCTGTCGGCGAGCTCGCGCGATACCGCGGACGAGCTGAACTCGCCGTCGCCTGCAGGCTCGAGCGGAGCAGGAACGAGCGGCGAATCGAGCCCCGTCATCGCCGGACTCTACGCGACGTCGTCTCCCTCGGATCTCGCATCTCATCCCTTTCGACGGTCGCCGGGGCCGATGGTTTGCAGACCGGAAGACGGTGGACGTCCGAGGCGTAGGGGATCCTGGCCCGATCGAGCGTCTCGTCCGCTTCCCGGTGAAGACGATCCTGACCGTCCTCGGCCTGATCGTGGCCGTCTGGGCGCTGCTCCACGTGGTCGTGGAGGCACGGTCGGTGATCGTCTACATCTTCGTCGCGATCTTCCTCGCGCTCGCGATCAACCCCCTGGTAGCGGTGATCATGCGTCGCGGGGTGGAGTCGCGCGGCATCGCCTCGGGGATCGCGTGCCTGCTCGTGCTCATCGGCATCGCGGCGATCGGCTTCGCGTTCATCCCGACGCTCGTCGACAACGTCAACCACTTCGTCGATGCGGCCCCGGGATACGTCCACGACCTGACCAAGGGCCGGGGGCGGCTGGGCTTCCTCGAGACGAAGTACCACGTCGTCGAACGGCTGGAGAAATACGTGCACCAGGGCGGGGCGAAGAAGCTGCTCGGCCTGTCCGGCGCCGCGGTCTCGGTCACGAAGGGCGTCCTCAGCTTCATCGTCGGCGCCGTCACGGTCGCCTTCCTGACCTTCTTCATGCTCCTCGAGGGACCGGACTGGATGGAGCGCTTCTACGGCCTCCTGTCGCCGGAGTCCCAGCCGCGCTGGCGCAAGGTCGGCCACGACATCTACCGCCAGATCGGCGGCTACGTCACGGGGAACCTCGCGATCAGCCTGATCGCCGGCATCCTCGCCACGGTCGTGTTGCTGGTGCTCGGCGTCCCGTTCGCGGTCGCGCTCGGCCTCCTCGTGGCCCTGCTCGACCTCATCCCGCTGGTCGGCGCGACGGTCGCCGCGGTCATCGTCGTCGCGGTCGGATTCCTGCACTCGGTCATTGCGGGGATCGTGCTGATCGTCTTCTTCATCGTCTACCAGCAGATCGAGAACCACGTCCTCCAGCCGCTCGTCTACAACCGCACGGTCGCCCTCTCCCCCCTCGCGATCCTCGTCTCGGTGCTCGTGGGCGCCGAACTCGCGGGAGTCCTCGGCGCGCTCGCAGCGATTCCCGTCGCGGGCGCGATCCAGGTGCTGATCGGCGACTTCCTGCGTCACCGCCGCGAGCAGGCGATCAAGACTCCCGCGACGTCCTGACGCCGCCCTGGTCCGATCTGCGGGATGCCTCGGGTTTCCCCCATTCGCTGTAATGGGCTGAATGGGAATGTTCTTCCACGACCGGGGAGAGGCACCGCCCGAGCGGCCCGTCGACCCGGAGGTGCGCCGCGCGAACCTGCGGCGGATCGGCCCCCTCTTCAAGCCGTACTGGCGGCGGCTCTCGTTGCTGCTCGGACTGATCGTCCTGAGCGCCGGGCTCGGCGTCGTGCCGGCGTTCCTGCTCCGCCGCGTCCTGGAGGCGATCCAGGCGCACGACACGCGCGCGGTCTCGGTGAACGCAGCGGGGATGATCGTGATCGCGATCGTCGCCGGAATCCTCGGCGTGGTCCAGACGCTGCTCTCGAACCAGGTCGGCCAGCGCGTGATGCACGACCTGCGTGCCAAGGTCTTCCGCCACCTGCAGCGGCTCTCGCTCGCCTTCTTCACGCGGACGCGCACCGGCGAGGTGCAGTCGCGCATCAACAACGACATCGGCGGCGTCCAGAACGTCGTCACCAACACCGCCACGAGCATCGCGTCGAGCGCGACGACGGTGATCGCGACGATGATCGGCATGCTGTTCCTCAGCTGGCAGCTGGCGCTTTTCGCGTTCGCGCTGATCCCGGTCTTCGCCGTCCTGACACGCCGGGTCGGAAACGAGCGGCGGCGGATCGCGAAGACGACGCAGGAGTCGCTCGCCGACATCTCGAGCATCGTCCAGGAGTCGCTCTCCGTCAGCGGCATCCTCCTGGGGAAGACGATGGGCCGCGGCGACGAGCTCGCCGACCGCTTCGAGACCGAGTCGCAGCGGCTCGCCGACCTCGAGGTGCGCCAGCGGATGGCCGGCCGCTGGGTGATGGCGTCGATCCAGACGAGCTTCGCGGTGATGCCGGCCCTCGTCTACTGGCTCGGCGGCACCGTCCTCAGCCACTCGATCTCGATCGCGACGATCGTCGCCTTCACCACGCTCCAGGCGAGGCTCTTCTTCCCGGTCGGCTCGCTGCTCGGGGTCGGCCTCGACATCCAGACCTCGCTCGCGCTCTTCGACCGGATCTTCGAGTACCTCGACGCGCCCGTCGACATCGCCGAGCGCGAGGACCCGATCGAGGTCGCGGCGGCCGGGGACGTCGTCTACGACCACGTCTGGTTCCGCTACGGCGACGACGCCTGGACACTCGAGGACGTGAGCTTCGCCGTTCCCGCCGGGACGACGACCGCGCTCGTCGGCGAGACCGGAGCAGGCAAGACGACCGTCGGCTACCTCGCGGCACGGCTCTACGACGTCGACCGGGGCTCCGTCTCGATCGGCGGCGTCGACGTCCGCGACCTCAGCTTCGCAGCGCTGTCGAGCCTGGTCGGCGTCGTCTCGCAGGAGACGTATCTCTTCCACGCCTCGGTGCGCGAGAACCTCCGCTTCGCGAAGCCGGACGCGACCGACGATGAGCTCTACGCGGCAGCCG
>Ga0207664_10003718_pt1 | contig 10236 bp, 12 predicted proteins | sample LARL83metaG_FD_184349 | JGI IMG/M metagenome (GOLD analysis project Ga0207664, IMG submission 184349) | Corn, switchgrass and miscanthus rhizosphere microbial communities from Kellogg Biological Station, Michigan, USA - LAR L8-3 metaG... | ecosystem: Host-associated > Plants > Roots >...
CGTACACAATCGCCAACATCGCTTGGAAGGACGTGATGAACGCCGAAAAGTTTAAGAAGGAAAATCGCCGTGCGAAAAGTAAATCTTAAAGACATTGAGTGGCAGGAGCGTATGTCACCGAAGGGAAAGTTTGGGCGGAAGACGAAAAATATTTCCGTAGCGCTCGGGCGGGAGCCGGAGTCGCCCGATTTGATGAAGCGGTGGCCGTTCGATCTCGCGCTGGTTGCAATTCCAAAAGGGAAATCGAATTGTCCGTATCATTCGCACTCGGCTGAGTCGGAGATGTACCTCGTCGTCTCGGGCAAAGGCAGCGTTCGCGACAAAGATGGTTGGACTGAAGTCGGACCCGGCGACGCGTTTTTCTTTGGGCCGGGCGAGCCGCACCAGCTCAGTAACGCCGGCGAGGAAGATTTTGTTTATTACGTGATCGCCGATAACCCGCGCGGCGATACGTGTCATTATCCCGACAGCGGCAAGTTCGCGGTCGTGAAAGAAGGCAATGAGGAAGTGATCGTGAAAGGTATGGAGGCGGATTATTTCGACGGGGAAGAATAGCTAAGGAAAGCAAGAACGCAGGAATTCCGAATCGAAAAAATTTCCTGCTTTCCTGGGTTCCTGAGAGATCTGGTGAAAAAAGTTAACGTTAACGAAATCAAGGAATACCCGTGGCAATCGCCGAAGGGCAAGTACGCGGTATCATTCAAAGGAATATCGGAAGCGCTCGGGCGCGATCCGGAGTCGCTGGATTTGGCAAAGCGCTGGCCGTTCGATTTGGAATGGAATCGTGTACCGCCCGGCAAACCGAATTATCCGTGTGGCGGGCACTCGGCGCAGTGGGAAATGTACCTCATCGTGAGCGGCAATGGCAGCGTTCGTGATAAAGATGGATCGACTGACGTTGTCGCGGGCGATGCGTTTATCTTTGGGCCGAACGAGCCGCACCAGATTACAAACTCGGGAGATGTCGATCTTATCTATTATGTGATCGCCGACAATCCGATCGGCGAGTCATGTTATTATCCGGACAGCAACAAGTGGCTCGTTCGGTCGCCCGAACGTCGCTTCTTACGTTCGGGGCCGCTGGATTATCTCGACGGCGAAGAATAAGAATCACCACAGAGAACACGGAGGTCACAGAGACAGATAATTTTGGATTTTTCCTCCGTGAGCTCTGTGATCTCTGTGGTTAATCTTTAAAGATGGAATCGAAAAAGGCGGTGGAAGACTTTCCCTACAAAACTTATCTGAACATTTCGCATGAACCGCTGGAGGTGATCGACGTGCAGAAGCTGGCTGACGCGTGCAAAGACAAGTGGTACAACCAAACGCTTTGCCAGGTGAACGATTCCGTGGTGCGAATTGGCGTGCTGGAAGGCGAGTATCACTGGCACGAGCACAACGACATCGACGAATTCTTCTTTACGCTCGATGGAAAATTCCTGATCGATCTCGAAGATAAAACGATCGAGCTCGGGTCGCGTCAGGGCTTTGTCGTTCCGAAAGGTGTGCGACATCGAACGCGCGCGCCGAAGCGCTGCGTGATCTTGATGATCGAGCGAGCTGACATTGTCCCAACAGGCGACTGAAACCGGAACTAGACAGGATTTACCGGATTTTTCTGATTCCAATCCTCAGAATCTTGTTAATCCTGTCTAGAACTCAGTGAAAATTATTTCGGGCGGGCAAACTGGGGTGGATCGCGCGGCGCTGGATGTCGCGTTGAAGCACCACATCAAGTGTGGCGGTTGGTGTCCGGCCGGGCGGCTCGATGAGGACGGCAAGATTCCGGATCGATATCCGCTGAAAGAGTTGAAGAAAGGCGGCGCTGAGGAGCGAACGCTGCAAAATGTGCGCGACTCGGATGGAACGATCGTGATTTATTTTCACGAGTTGGAAGGCGGAACCGCTTACACCATCGGGTGCTGCATTGAAGATCGACAACCGCATCGGCTAATCGACGCGGCCAAGTATTCGCCGGAAGACGCCGCGACGCTAATGGTCGCCTTCGTGGTCGATCACGAGATTGAGACGCTGAACGTTGCGGGGCCGCGAGAGAGCGAATGGAAAGGCGCTTACAATTACGCGTTTCGCGCGATGGATGTGTTGCTCTCCAGATTGAAGCGTTACATTTAGCTATTCGTAGCGCAATGCTTTCACCGGATCCAGTCGCGCGGCAAAATAAGCGGGGATTAGCGCGGCGAGTGAGCAAATCAAAAACGCGCTGATGCAAATGATCGCGACGTCGTGAGGAATGACTTGGGCGGGGATTTCGGAAAATTGATAGACTTCGCGCGGAAAGATTTCGATGTGCAAGGCCGACGCGAGCCAGTGACTGAACTCATTGCGGTAGCGAATCAGAGTCATGCCAAGACCGAGGCCGGTGAGTGTTCCGAAAAGTCCTACCACTGTCCCCTGCCCTAGAAAAACCCAGATGATTTGGGAAATGTTCGCGCCGAGCGCTTTCACAATTCCAATTTCGCGCCGCTTTTGAACGGTGACAGTAATGAGAGTGCTCATAATTCCGAAGGCCGCGACTACAACGATGAAGAAGAGCAGAAAAAACATAACGTTGCGCTCCAGTCGCACCGCTTCGAAGAATTGATGGTTCATTTCGGTCCAGGTTTGGGCGAATACCGGCGGCTCGAGAAATTGCTCGAGCGATTCTTTCACACGATCGGCGCCATACGGATCGTCGGTCCGAACGGTGATGCCGTGCAACGAGTCGCCCAGATTATAAAGCTCCTGGGCAATGTAGATCGGCACGAGGACAAACTCGGAGTCGTATTGATAGCGCCCGGTCTCGAAAATGCCGGTGACAGTTAGGTCTTTCGGCAAAACGACTTCGCGTAATTTATCGAGCGCTTTCTTTTCATCCGCACCTTTTGCCTTCTCAAGATTTTTAATCTGGTCAAGAATTTGTCCGAGGTTTCCGGGCGAATAAATCGTTAGCTTGTCGCCGACGTTGATCCGCAGGATGCGAGCGAGGTCACTGCCGAGCACGGTCGATTCGCCATCGAGATCGAGCTGACCTTCCTTTACGAACTTTCGAATCGGAATCACTTTTTCTTCCTGGGCCGGGTCGATCCCGCGCATCACCGGTGCAAAGCGCTGGTTTTGAAATTCGACAATGACCGGGCCTTGCACGAACGGCGCAGTCGCGACCACGTGCGGCGTGCTGGCGATCTTCTTCTGAAGCGTGCGCCAGTCGCGCATGACGTCGTCGCTTTTCACCAGAATGTGCGCGTCGAAATCGATGATCTTTTGCCGCAGCTCGCGATCGAATCCGGTCATGACCGAAATTACCAGAATGAGCACAGTCACACCGAGCGTCACACCGATGATCGAGATCAGAGTGATGATGGAGAGAAAAGTGCGTTTCGGTTTGAGATAACGCAGTGCGAGAAAAAAGCTGAACGGCAGTTGCAAGTTGCCGTTATGTTGGCTGCGAAAGGGTCGGTTTACAACCCAACCGGATGGCGCGCTTCAAATCCCCAGGCATCGCGACCATCGATGTGCCATCGCGGACCGACGTCACTGCCATAACGCAGATCAGTCGTATCGAGGCGAAGTCCGGCGATCATCGCGAAAACGTGACCGTGACGCGAGTAAATGGTGAACCAACGTCCGCGACCGCGCTCGCCGTAACGAAGAAAATCGTTCGAGGGCAATGGTTGATTGAGCATGCCGGCGTAGTGCAGCGCGAATGAAACTGTACCCGAGCAATCGTAACCGTAATCGTGGAACGACCCGTGTCCGCCGCCCCAAACGTAGGGTCGATTGCGAATTGAGTTAACCGCCCAGATTGCATGTTTGACCGCGTCGGGCGCATTCGCTGGCGCGTAGGCAATTCCATTTCGCAAAATAGCGCGATTTCCCGGAACCATCGGATGCGAACTGCCGATATCGAATCCGGAGCTCGTGCTTGAGTCGGAATCATAATCGTCGGTCGAGAGGGGTTGCGCCGGTCGTATTGTATGCGGCGTGTAATATGCGACTTGAATCGCCTGCGCCTGCTGTGGCTCGCGTTTGAAAGAGAATGGTTGGAGCGGCACGCCGGTGTCGGCGATTTGCGATGGATAAATTGTTTCGTGATTGCGCGAAGATTGCGCCCGAGTATCGGCGACGAATGCGATGACAATCGTAATTACCAGTAGCAAAAGGCGAATCACGCCTCCCCCGATAAGCTGCTTTCAGGCCAAATTTTGTCAGGCCCAGTTACAAGGTCGTCCATCCTCCCCTCGACACGCGATTCTTAAGTAAAAGGAGACACCCATATGAAAATTATATTAAGTGGCTTTGCAGCATTCGCGCTCTTGGCGCTGGTCGCCGCGCCGACCGTTCAGGCGGCCGAAAAATCCAGCGACAAGAAAACGCCGAAAGCCGGCGAGTCGTTTAGCGGAAGCGGGACGGTGATAAAGAACAACGTCGACATCTGCATGGTGACCGGCCTGCGTTGGGCCTTACATCCCGAAAAGGGCGAAGACGTGAAGGTCTACCCGAAAACCAACCATGTCACTGACGTGATGGATCGCGCAGCGAAAAATAAATCGACGGTGCGCGTGAGCGGTACTTGGAAAGAAACACTCGACTGCCACTACGTAGAAACTTCGAAGGTTACGATCGTTAAGTGACGCCTGTTCACCGCGCGCTACTTTAGGGCGTGCGCTTTGAGGTCTTCGAGGGTAACGAATTCCAAAGCGGAGGCGTGGGTCGCTTCGAGGTCGACTGGCGCGGCGCGATTGTGTTCGAGCGCGGATTTCCAGCGCGTGACGCAGACGCACCATTTATCGCCAGGTTTTAATCCTGGAAATCCCCACTCGGGAACTGGTGTGACGAGATCGTTGCCGTCGAGCACGGAGAAATCAAGAAACTCGCGGGTGACTTTCACACAAACGGTGTGCAGTCCGACGTCCTCGGGTCCGGTTCGACAGAAACCGTCGCGATAAAAGCCGGTGATCGGATCGCGACAACAACATTTAAGTTCGGTCCCAAGAACATTTGTCGGCATGGCTCACGCAAATTCGGGTTCCTCGGTCGAAACGGTGGCTTCGCCTTCGCTCTGCCTCAACGCTTGCTCAACCGCGCGCCACGGAAGCATTGCGCATTTGACACGCTGTGGAAATTTTCGAACACCGCGCATGACCCGGAGATCGCCGAGCGTTTTCGGCGCGTCATTATTCTCGGTTGTTACTAAATCGTGAAACGCACGAAACATTTCTTCGACTTCAGCTCGACTTTTGCCTTTCAACTTCGTCGTCATCAACGACGCCGAGGCCTGACTAATGGCGCAGCCGTGCCCCGTGAATCTGATCTCCTGCAATCCACCATCACCGTCGAACTTCACCGCAAGATGAATCTCGTCACCGCACGCCGGATTATCGCCGTGCACACGAACGGCAGCGTCAGGCAGCTCACCGAAATTTCGCGGCCGTCGCGAATGATCGAGGATCACTTCCTGGTAAAGTTCTTCGAGATCGCCGAGCTCCGGGTTCATTTGAAAAATCGGACGGCTCTTTGAAGAATCTCGATCATGTGATCAATTTCCTCGCGGGTGCTATAGAAATAAAAACTGGCGCGGGTCGTTCCGGTCACGCCGAACCGTCGCATGAGCGGTTGATTGCAATGATGACCGCCGCGCATGGCGAGACCGTAACGATCGGCAAAGGTGGTGAGATCGTGCGGATGCACCGCCTCCATCACGAAACTGATAACTCCACCGCGGTCTCGCTCCGGTCCAATCACTCGCAGCCCGGGCAATTCTCTCATTTGCTTCAGCGCGTAACCGGCAAGGTCGACATCATGTTTGAAAATTCCTTCACGTCCGATTCCTTCGATGTAGTCAATCGCCGCGGCCAGTCCGATCGCGCCGGCAATGTTCGGCGTTCCCGCTTCGAAGCGGTGCGGCGGTTTTTTGAATGTACTCTTTTCGAGTGTGACATTGACGATCATTTCGCCACCGCCGTGCCATGGCGGAATCGATTCCAGAACCTCTGATCGTCCATAGAGCACACCGATTCCAGTTGGCGCGCACATTTTGTGACCGGAGAAAGCGAGAAGATCGCAGCCGAGTTCCTGAACATTGAGCGGCATGTGACCGATACTTTGCGCGGCATCGACAACCGTAAGCGCGCCGACGGTTCGCGCTTTTCGGCAAAGATCGGCCACGGGATTGATCGTGCCGAGCGAATTGGAAACATGGGTGAAGGCAAACATTTTCACTTCCGGCGTCAGTAGCGATGAAAGGTTCTCTAGATCGAGGGTGCCGTCATCGCGAACCGGAACAAAACGCAATTGCGCGCCAATCCGCTCGGCAAGGAGCTGCCACGGCACCAGATTACTGTGATGCTCCATTTCGGTAAGCAAAATCACGTCACCAGCGCGAAGAAATTTTCCGCCCCAAGCCTGCGCAACCAGATTGATGCTCTCAGTCGTGCCGCGGGTAAAGACGATTTCATCCGCGCTCTTTGCGCCGATGAAATCGGCCACGCGCTGCCGTGATTTTTCGTAATGCTCGGTCGCCCGCGCGCTCAGTGTGTGCAGGCCGCGATGCACATTGGCGTTTTCATGTTCATAGTAATTGCGAACGACGTCGAGCACAGCGCGCGGCTTTTGTGAACTGGCAGCGCTGTCGAAGTAAATCAACGGATGACCGTTCACGCGCTCGCGCAGGATCGGGAAATCCTCACGAAGCGCGGACCAATCCACCTGACTCTTCGCCGCCTTGTGCATGAGATAATCTGCGCGAACAAAGGCCGCGCGCCAATGAATTGCACGAAGATCGACATCCAGCCGGGCCTTGCTCTACGATTAGTCCTTCAAAGCCTTCTGGAGCGCGCCGATGAAGAAAACCGCGATCGTTTATTGGCTGCTTCCGGCAAAGCCGGAACGCGACTTGTTTTGCAGCATTGTCCGAATTTTGCGCAAAGAATTTCGCGGACCAAATTTCGAACCACATCTGACGCTGTTCGTCACCGCCAAGGATCGACAATCGCCGCGGAAGATTCTGCAACAAATCCGATCACGTCCGATCAGCTTGAGCGCGCGCGGCGTTGCGTTTTCAGAAAAGTTCACCAAGACACTCTATGTCCGGTTCAAAACGAGTTCCGCTTTGCGAAAGTTGATTGTCAATCTTGGACGGGCGACAAAATCGCGAGCCGAAGCACCGGCCGACCCGCACGTGAGTTTGGTCTACAAAAAAATGTCCCGCGCGGCGAAGAAGGAAATGGCATCTGTGCTGCGATTACCATTTCGCAGCGTTGTCTTTGATTCGATTGCTGCGGTGCGAATGACGCTGCCCGTGCGCAGGCGCGCTGACGTCGAGAAGTGGAAAATCGTCGCGAGAAAATCGCTTAGGTAGGCACGTCTGGCGAGCGCGACCGTCTCGGTCACTGCGGAAGCGTCTCGCTTCCGCGAAATTTCCCTTACCCTGATTTAGCGAAGATCGTTTCGGCGAGACGCCGAAACCAGACGCGCGAGACGCTCGTGCTTCCCAGAATGCGCGAACCTTATTTGGGGCGTAAAATAAGACGTGGATACAAAAACGAAGATTTTCGGCGAGCACGATCCCGCGACGCTTAAGCAAATTGAAACGTGCGTCTCAATGGGCGGCGAGCGCGGTGTGCTTTGCGCCGATGGCCACAAAGGTTACGCGCAACCGATCGGCGGCGTCGTGGCCTACAAAGACAAGATTTCATTGAGCGGCGTTGGATTCGACATCGCTTGCGGCAATCTGGCGATTCTGACCGATGCGAAGCGCGAAGAGGTCGTACCTAAGGTCGACAAGATCATGGACGACGTGGTGAATGAGATTTCGTTTGGCATCGGACGCAAAAGTAAAACGCGCGTCGAACACGAGTTATTCGAAGATGCGGCGTGGAACTTGAAACCAATGGGTGATTTGAAATCGATGGCTGCGGAGCAGCTCGGGACTGTCGGCGGCGGGAATCATTACGTCGATATTTTCGCGGACGAGCAGGAGCGGATCTGGGTCGGCGTGCATTTTGGTTCGCGCGGACTCGGGCATAAAACTGCGACACATTTTCTGAAAGCGGCCGGCGGCAAAGATGGAATGGATGTGCCACCGACGGTGGTCGATGAGAAATCGGAGATTGGCCACGATTATTTAGCGGGAATGCATTTGGCCGGACGTTATGCCTATGCCGGGCGTGAAGCGGTCGCACGATACGTGGTGAAAAATATTCTGGGCGCGAAGATTGTCGATGAAGTGCACAACCATCACAACTTCGCCTGGCGGGAAAAACATAACGGCGAGGAGCTCTGGGTCGTGCGGAAAGGCGCAACGCCGGCTTTTCCCGGCCAAAAGGGTTTTGTGGGCGGAAGCATGGGCGATGACGCAGTGATTATCGAAGGTGTCGATTCACCAACTTCGCGAGAAGCACTTTTCTCAACAATTCATGGCGCCGGACGAATCATGTCGCGCACGGCGGCGAAGGGAAAATTCGTGAAAGTCGGCAACAAACGAATTCGTCAGGACGGACTGGTTAGGCACGATGAAATGATGAAATGGTTGCATGACCGCCGAATTGTCTTGCGTGGCGGGGATTTGGATGAAGCTCCGCAAGCGTACCGGCGTCTACCGGAGGTGTTGAATGCTCATGCCGGCACAATCCGGGTCTTGCACACATTGCGACCGCTCGGCGTGGCAATGGCCGGTCGGGACATTGTCGACCCGTACAAAGACTGAAGCGAAATTTCCGGTCAGGGCGTTGGTAACTCGCTTACAGAATCCTCCGGACTCGGCGATTCTGGCGTCGACGTCGATCCGCCTTCGCTCGACGCTCCGGTGGCTGAGATCGTTGCGGACGGCACTGGAGTTGGAGATGGCGCCGGCGTTGGCGTCGGTGAAACGCCTGAGATTTTGTTGAGCTCATCTTCAAGCAAGCGTTTTTCTTCGGCGTAAATCGGACCCTGTTTAGCGATTTGGATGTATTCCTTTGCTGCGTCGGTTTGATTCAGATCAAGAAGAATGACAGCCACGTAAACGGCAGCGTGCGATTCGTGCAACGCTTCGGGCGGGAATTTCCGAAGGACCTCGAATCCCTCACTGGTGCGGCCCTGGACGTAAAGTGAGAATGCGTAAGTGATCGCGCAGTTAACGTCGTCGGGCGCGCGGTCGAAGGTTTGCTTGGCCAGCTCCCGCGCTTGCTTGGTGTTCTGATCGATGTTTAGCCCGAGGCGCGCGAGATTGACAGTAATCCCGATCTCGTTCGGCGACGCGTCGTGTAAGCGTTGGAGGACGTCGTAAAGCTTTTTGAGATCGTTGTTCGCGCGATAAAGCTTGTAAAGGGCGTCGAGTGCTTCGCGGCGGTTCGGCGGAACTCGCGAAAGGCGCGACCAAAGCTCTTCGCTTTCGATGGGCAAGTTCCACTTGCTGGCGAGGCGCGCGAGTTTGATTTCATGATCAGGCCGATCGGTAGCGGCATGGAGCGCAGCGCGCCAAAGGGTGTCAAACTCGGCATCAGCGCTCGATTGCCGTGATTGCCTGGCGGCGAACCCTTGGTAGGCGAGCCGGAGATAATCGTCTTCTCCCCACGATTCGCTTCGAGTCCAACGGCGCAAGCGAGACCAGCTTTTTTGCTCGCCAAGAGCAGCCGCGATCGCAATAGCCGGCGGCGGCTTGGCAGTTGCTGCGGCCGGTAGTTTGTCCGTCCACCTTATAACTTCAGCCGAAAGGCCGTTTTCGTTCATCCAGTCCAGGAGAAGGCCCAGATCACCAGAGTTGCGCGCCGCGACTGGTTTCACTTTTTCCAGAAGCACTTCGAATTTCTTCGCGTCCAGTTTCCGGTAGAAATTCAGGCAAAGCAGATAATCGCCGAAGCTGACTTCGGGCGACATTTGAAGTTGTTGGGCAAATCGGTCCGCTGACTGAAGATCCTTGCGATCAACTGCGTCGTTCAGTAATGCCCGTAGAGCGCCCGTGCGAAACTGCGGCTTTTGGGTGAGATGATCGAGATCATCGCGCGCATGAGCGCTCTTTTCTATTTCCTGCGAATGGATCTGGAGCGCGGCGAGATTGAATCTATAAAGATCGTTTCTCGGATCTTGCTTGAGGGCAATCGCGAACTGCTGTTCCTCCTCAGCGAGATTTCCTTCAGCGCGTGCGAGCCAGCCGGCGACGACGTGAAAAGCAGCCTGGTCCTGCGCTCTCGGCGCAACGCGCTCCAATGTTTTGCGCGCAAGATCAATCTGGCCGAACCGTAACGCGGCCGAAGCGAG
>Ga0207664_10003719_pt1 | contig 10236 bp, 11 predicted proteins | sample LARL83metaG_FD_184349 | JGI IMG/M metagenome (GOLD analysis project Ga0207664, IMG submission 184349) | Corn, switchgrass and miscanthus rhizosphere microbial communities from Kellogg Biological Station, Michigan, USA - LAR L8-3 metaG... | ecosystem: Host-associated > Plants > Roots >...
TCAAAGGAGTGCACTTCCTCAACTTTTGCGAAGATCAGATGGCCTGTCCCTTTACGGTCGTGGTCTTCTCTTCTGGGCTCAAGGATGTGGGCGACGTTCGCCGGCTTGAAGGGCGCACCATTGAGATTCATGGCGCCGTCAAACTTTATGACGGACGGTCTGAGATCATCCTCAACCGCATCAGCCAGATCACCGGTGGCGCAGCCATGATCCCGCCACTCCCCAAGAATTACGACGTTGAAAATCGCGGCCACTTCAGCGCAGGACGCCTGCGCCCGAGCAAGAAGCCGGCAAAGGTCAAGGCCAAGCCTCCGGCAACTGCCACGTACGGCAACGACGTGGAAGGCGAAGATCGTCAATAAACGAAAGCGCCATAATAGTGTCGCTCGGCGACCAGGAGCGGGTCGCCTTTCTCGGAGTCCGGATATACTGCGGCATCAACTCCGTGGAGGCACGATGAGCACACATTCTTCCGACCATGAAGTCAGTCGCCGAACCGCCCTCGCCGTCTTGGGATCGGTCGGCTTAGGACTCGCAGTGACTGGCCTTCCGTTGTACGGCGAGGAATCGAGAGGCGATGCCCTGCGCAAACTGCTGCCAAAGTTCACGGAGAAATCGCGCTCCGTTTTACTCCACCTATTGGAAGATCCAGAGTTCAGCGGACAGATTCCCGCCGCCGATGTATTAAGTATTGCGCGCAGCGAAAACACGAACGTCGACAACTTGATGCTGCAATTGATTCCTTTGGCGAGAAGCTACTCTCGTGCCCCGATTTCGAATTTCTTTGTTGGCGTTGTCGTCCGCGGCGAAAGCGGCGGGCTCTATATCGGCGCCAACATCGAGATTCCCGGACAGTGCCTGGGTTTTGCAGTCCATGCCGAGCAGTCTGCTTTATCAAACGCCTACATGCACTCGGAGAAGTCCGTCACCACTCTGGCTGTGGGCGGAGCGCCGTGCGGCCACTGCCGCCAGTTCATCGATGAAATGTCGCCTGACGGAGCGATCATAATCCTTACCCCCGACAAGCCACCGGCAAAGCTCTCTTCCCTGCTGCCTGCGGCATTCGGCCCCGCAGCTTTGGGCAGGACCGAAGGTGCGTTCCCGGTGAAGCAGACGAATCTTGCCCTCGTGAACGAATCGAGCAATCCCGTGGCAGTGGCCGCGCTCGATGCGGCCCGAAAATCCTACGCGCCCTACAGCAAGTCGCCGTCTGGCGTGGCCATTCGCAGCAGCAGTGGGCGCATCTATCGCGGCTCCTACATTGAGAACGTCGCCTTCAACCCGAGCCTCTCCCCCATGCAAACTGCTCTAGCCGGAATGATTCGCGCCGGCGAACCATACTCGACGATTGCGGGAGTAATGCTTGTGGAAGTGCGGGAGGCCAAGGTCAGCCAGCAAGCCGTCACCGAGACGGTGCTTAAGGCCATCGCACCAGCGGCGAAACTGGAGGTCAGCTTCGCACGAGCGTAGCGCGCGATGCCCTTACACCATCCCCTTGCGCAATTCCTCTAGCGGATACTTCGTTCCTCGCCATTCGATGCCGTCATTCCACAGTGTCAGGCACATCGAACGCATCAATGTGTAAATGAACAGCGTCGTACTCACCGGGTGTAGCAAGAAGTAATACGGCGGCACAGCCGAACGCCGAGACATGCCGATGTAAATCAGCAGCATTGATGCCAGCGCGATGGCATAAGGCACTCTCGCCCACCCGCGTGCCAAACACACTCCGAGAAACGGCCCATAGTTTAGAAATGCCAGGCCGAAGGCAGAGATCAGCGTGCGCCACCACTGGAACGACAGCACGGCGAAAAAATTCTTGGTCAGATTATTGACGATACCCATCGCGCCTTTGGCCCAGCGAATCGAAATCAAATCGCCGCCGAACACGTTCCTTTGCGCGAACCCGGCCTTCTTTACGACCTTTCCCAACTTCATGTCGTCGAGCACTTCCATGCGCAGCGCCTCGTAGGTTCCCACCTTGTCGTACACGCTGCGCCGCACCAGATTGAACGCTCCCACGCCCATATGATCGTCCGTGCGCGGGTCCGCCACTTTCCACGGCCGATGCCCAAACATGAACATCGTCTGAAAAAACGCAATCATCATGTATTCGCCCGGCCGCTTCATGATCATCTGAGGAAACAGCACCACGTGATCCGCGGGCTCCGACTCCGCATAAGCCAAAGCTCGCCGCAGCGAGTCTGGTTTGAAGAGCACGTCGGCATCGGTAAAGAGCAGCCAGTCTCCAGTAGCCAGCTCGCTGGCGGTCCACATCGCGTGCGTCTTGCCCAGCCATCCTGTGGGCAGTTCCTTGATGTGGACAACCCGGAGCAAACCGTGCGCGCCCTCACTCGCCACAATTTCCTCCATTCGCGAGCCTGTGTGGTCGGACGAGCGATCGTTGACCGCGATGATTTCGTAGTTGGGATACTCGAGCGCAAGCAGGCGTAGCAAAGTTTCCTGGATGTGTTCCTCTTCATTGCGGGCAGGAACAATAATCGAAACGCGAGGGCTCGCTGAGGGCGAAACTGGTTTGCGATCCCACTCCGGACGGGAAACATCGGCCACACTGGGCATTCCGAGCGCAGCATCAAAGATGCGGGAGGCCCATGCCAGCGCAAGAATCGTTCCCGCAATCCAGTGAAAATAAAACATTCGGACCTAAGCTACAGGACCTCCTGAGTGCCTTTTCGTGTTCTTAGTGGGTTAGGTTCTTGCGGTCGACCGCAACTGCCGGCGCGAACTTCATCCCATAGAACAGTATGGCAGAAGAGATCCCCATCGCGATCACGGGCAGAATAAACGCGGACTGCAGCGAGTGCTTGTCCGCAACCCAGCCCATCATCGTCGGCGAAGGGACGTCGCCTAAAATGTGAATGATGAAAATGTTAACCGCCAGCGCCGTCGCGCGAATATGCGCTCCCACCGAATTGATGACAGCCGCATTGAGCGGCGCAGTATTGAGCAGTAGGAAGAATGCCGCCACACCGATCGCGGGAATCATCACCGGTCCTTTTGCGAACAGCGCCACGATCATGACCGGCATGCCGATCAGCATGCTCGCTGCTGAAACGAAATAATAAGAACTCTTCATTCGGGGCAGCAGATAATCACCCAGCCACCCACCGGCGAGCGCTGCCAGAATCCCGTCGATCACGATGATGATTCCGAATGCCAGGTTGGCTTTCTCCAGCGTGTACCCGCGTTCGCTAAACAAAAATTTCGGGATCCATACCTGAATGCCCCCGAGCGAAAACGTCATCGCCGCCATGCCCAGCGTCGCGGTCAGAAACGAGGGATTGCGCGTCAGTCCCAGAATCGTCCCGCGTTCCGGCGTTTCTTTCAGCGAATCGAACTGGCCGCGCTCGGGTTCTTTCAAGAAGATCACCGCCAGCGCCAGCAAGAAACCTGGAGCCGCTGCGATATAAAACGGGAAACGCCAGCCGTACTGCGGCGCCAGATAGCCGCCCAGCAGATATCCCGCCGCCGATCCCACCGGGATCGCGAGATAAAAAACGCCCAGGATGCGTCCACGCTTGCTTTCTGTGAAAAGATCGGCGACAAACGTCGGCGCGATGGTTACAAAAGTTGCCTCGCCGACGCCCACCAGCGTGTGCCGGATCAGCAACTCGGTGTAAGTATGGGTGACCGCTGTGAGCAGGGTGAGCCCGCTCCAGAAAATCGCGCCTATCACGATGATGAGTTTCCGCGAATAGCGGTCGGCGAGCGGTCCCACAAAGGGCGCCGCCACCATGTAGAGACCGAGGAACGCGCTGGTCAGGTATCCGATCTGCGCATTGGTCAGATGGAATTCGTCCTGCACCAGCGGTTGTACCGCGTACAGCACGTTGCGATCCGCATAATTGAGCAGGTTGAGCGCCGTCAGGACAATCAGCGCAGTGCGGGGTTGGAGATCAGCTTGAGCCACAGATCGAGCGAATATAACATGACGCAAGCTTTACCGCCTCACTTTCATAACGGTTGACGTTATTAACGGACTCCGTTATTATCGGACAGTGATCAAAAGCTTCGCCGACAAAGCGACGGCGGACATCTGGGAAAGCGGACGGACCCGGGCTTCTCCGCCAGCCGCGATAACGAAACGGAAATTGCTCATGCTCGATGGGGCGGTAAAACTGGAAGACTTGCGAGTCCCTCCGGGAAACCGAATGGAAAAACTTCGCGGCGACCGGATTGGGCAGCATAGCATCCGAATTAACGATCAGTATCGAATCTGCTTCACGTGGCGCGGTCACGATGCGTACGAAGTGGAGATTACCGACTACCACTGAGAAGCAGCAGTTACGTTGTACAGGTCAATCGAGGTAATCCTATGGGACACGAAAGCATTGTAAAAAGAGGAACTCCAAACTGGAGGGTTCATCCGGGAGAAATCTTGCGGGAGGAGTTCTTGAAGCCGATGGGTCTCTCGGCCTATGAGTTGGCCAAGCGTCTGCACGTTCCCGTGCCTCGCATCAATGACATCATCCTCGAACGGCGTGGCATCAGCGCCGACACCGCGGTTCGTTTGTCCCGCTTCTTCGGGACAACGGAGCAGTTTTGGATGAACTTGCAGGCTGCCTATGAAGTGAGGGGCGTCAGAGCAACGCACGCGGCCGAGATTGAGAGCATCCAGCCGCGCTCAGCAACTGCATCCGGATAGACTACTTGCCTACTGATCTCTTCCGTCCCTTCGGCCTTGGCCACTGCGCGATAATCGTCGTTGAAATTCCGCCTCGCGGACGAAAGTCCCCTTTCACTTCCGCCCACACGGGCTTCGTCCACTTGACCACATCCTCAAGGACCTGGTTGACGATATTCTCCTGAAAAATTCCCAAGTTCCGATACGACTGCAAATACTCCTTCAGTGACTTCAATTCGAGGCAGCTTTTGTCAGGCACGTAGCGAATCGTCAACGCACCAAAATCCGGCAGCCCGGTTTTTGGACACACCGAGGTAAACTCAGGATCATCCACCACAATTTCATAGCCGGGAAATTGGTTGGGCCACGTCTCAATCTCAGGAAACTTCGCATCAAGACCTGCGGCCGCGTGCTCTGGGGTGTAGCGAGGCGATTTTGCCATGGTGTTATTGTAACGGGTGCGGTTGGTGAAGCCGACGTGCCAGAGTGCGCATCCAATCAGACACCGTGTTGGAACGTGTTGCTATATGTGGCGTGCGTCCTGGAATGGTAAATTAATACTTACAGTTATTCCTGCCGCACTTTGAAAGACAACTAGTTGGCATTGACAAACAATTCGAACACGCCGTCAAGCCGGCGGTGGATTTGGATCCTGCTCGCCATCATTGCAGTGCCGATTCTGTATTCGTATTTACACCAGACTCCGCTGAAAGTACGCGCCACTACGGTGCAGCGTGGCCCCATCCGCAGCCTGATTTCCACCAACGGCAAGATTGAGCCGATTCAGAATTTCGAAGCGCATGCTCCCATCTCAACCACAGTGAAACGATTGCTGGTGAAGGAAGGCGATCACGTACGCAAGGGTCAACTACTGCTGCAGCTCGACGACGCCGACATTCGTACGCAGGCCGCACGTGCTCAAGCACAAGTGAAGACCGCGCAAGCCGATCAGGCCGCTCTCGGCACCGGCGGAACCCAGGAGGAAGTCATTACGGTAACGGCACAGCTTCTGAAAGCGCACAGCGCGCTTGACGTTGCTCAGCGTAATCTCGACGCTCTGCGCCGGTTGCAGCAGGAGGGCGCCGCGTCTCCTGGCGAAGTCCGTCAGGCGGAAGACGCTGTGCAGCGCGCCCAAGCCGACGTGACCTTGCAAGAGCAAAGAAAGAAGGATCGCTACTCTCCTCCTGAAGTGGCAAAGGTGCAGGCCCAAGCCGGAGAAGCACAGGCAGCGTATGAGGCTGCCGAAAATGCTCTGCTTAAATCCAGCGTGCGTGCGCCTTTCGATGGCATCGTCTACTCTCTGCCTGTAAAACGGGGAGCCTTCGTGCAGGATGGCGAATTGCTTTTGCAGGAAGCCGATCTCTCGCATGTGCTGGTTCGCGCGTTTGTAGACGAACCCGACGTGGGGCGTCTTCTGCCCGGACAGCGAGTTGAAGTCACCTGGGATGCCGTTCCCGGCCGCACCTGGATTGGCGCAGTCAGCGCGGTTCCTTCCACCGTCAAGCTGCGCGGCAATCGAAATGTTGGCGAAGCGACTTGCACCGTCGACAATCTCGATTTCCGCCTGCTGCCCAACGTCAATGTTGGAGTCACTATTGTGGTCGCTGAGCACGCAAATGTGCTCACGCTGCAGCGTGATGCCCTGCGCGCGGATGAAACCAAGCCCTACGTCTTCGAGATCGTCAACGACCACCTGAAACGGCAGCCCGTGGAAATTTCGCTGACCAATCTCACCCGAGTCGAAATCACCTCTGGCCTTTCCGAGGGCGCGACTGTAGCGGTGCCAGCCGAAGAACCCAAACCGCTGGTAGATGGCGCCTCCGTCAAAGTGGTGCCCTAACTCATGGCTGCAGTTTTGCGATTCGATTCTTTTCGCCTGCGACGATTCTTCGTTTTCTTATCTCTTCCGGTCTGCCTGGTGGGCGTAGCATACGCCGCATCTCCGAAAGAGCTTCTCGCATCCGGACACGCCGACGAAGCGATTCAGACTCTTCAGCAGCAAATTGCCCGATCGGCCAGCGACGCCGAGGCGCAGAACCTGCTTTGCCGCGCCTACTTCATGATCGAGGAGTGGGATCGCGGCATTGCCGCTTGCGAGCGCGCCAGAAATCTTGATCCGCAGAAGAGTCTCTATCATCTCTGGCTCGGCCGCATCTATGGAGAAAAGGCTGACCGTGCAGGATTTCTCTCCGCAGCCGGACTGGTCAAAAAAGTCCGGACATCATTTGAACGCGCTGTGGAACTGGATCCAAAAAGCTGGGAAGCTCGCACCGACCTGGCAGAGTTTTACATCGATGCGCCCTCTGTCGTCGGCGGGGGCAAAGACAAGGCTCGCGCGCAAGCCGACGCGCTTATGTCGATCAACCCCTCCATGGCTCACTGGGTCGCCGCGCGCATCGCCGAAAAAAACAAAGATATCGCCGAGGCCGAACGCGAATATCGCGCTGCCATCGCGGTGAGTCATTCTGGAAGCCGCGCCTGGTTTGACCTCGCAAATTGTATGCGCCACGCCAATCGCTTCGACGAAATGGAGACGGCGCTGCACAATCTAGAGTCGGGCTCCGTCGACCGACCCGAAGCGCTTATGGATGGTGCCAGCATTTTGCTCCGCACCGGGCGCGACTTTCCGCTCGCCGAGCGACTGCTGCGCCGCTATCTTTCCGCTCCGGTCGAGGAAGGCCCCGCGTTCAAGGCGCACGATATGCTGGGCCAGATCCTCGAAAAGCAGGGAGACCGCCTCGCCGCCGCCGAAGAGTATCGCGCCGCGCTGGCTCTGGCCCACGGCTACACGCGGGCGCAAGAAAATTTGAAAAGGGTGGAGCGCTGAACTTCATTCAACATGCTTCTCTCTGTATCCTCAGTGCGCCCGGTGGTGAAAGGTTTTTCGGTTTACCACCCTTCCGACATTTAAGATTTCTCGGGCATCCAATTGTTCATAAGATCATTCCCAGTCCACTTTTGAGAGGGACGCAATGAAAACCCAGTGCAGCGCAGGTTTTGCCGCAAAATGGATTCTGGCAGTTCTCCTACTTCCCGCTTCCCTGCTGGGCGAATCCGTTCCCCTCAAACGCGTGGTCGAACTCGCGCTGACTCACGCCACCGGCGCCGCGATTGCGGCCGCCGATCAACAGCGTGCCGCCGCAGGACTCCGCGAACTTCATAACAATTACCTGCCGCAACTCGTGACGGGCGCGGGCCTTGGTTATTCCTACGGCTTCCCTCTTGGTCTTGAGGGATCCGCGCCGTCTCTGTTTACCATCAACGCGCAATCGGCACTGCTCAACCCATCGCTGAACCACTTCATCCGTGCGGCTAGAGTCGACTCCGCCGTCGCGTCGCTCAAGAATAAAGATGAGCGCGACCAGATCATTCAAGATGCCGCCCTCAGCTATGCGGAACTCGCCAAGTGGGAACAGCGTTTAGCCAAGCTCCAGGAAACCGAAGCCGACGCCAACAAGACGCAAGCCGCTGTCGCCGACCGCGTCAAAGAAGGGATCGACACTGAACTCGACGGGACACGCGCCCGCCTGTCCACCGCTCGCGTCCGCCTGCGCATTGCCGAAGCAAAAGGCGCAGCCGACGTGCTTCGCGAACACCTCTCCAAACTCACAGGACTTCCCGCCGCAACCATTCAAACTGACCCTGACTCGATCCCCGCGCCTCCCGCACCACCCGCCGAAGATCTCGCCAAAGACGCGGCCGCTTCCAATCCTTCAGTGCAGGCCGCAGTCGAACACGCTCGCGCCCAGTATCTACGCGCCCAGGGAGAACACAAGGTTCTATGGCCCAGCATCGACTTCGCCGCGCAATATGCCTTGCTCTCGAAGTTCAATAATTTTCAGAACTACTACATTCCCTCAAAGCCTTGCATGGTAGCTACAGTCAATCTTCTTTGTGTGACCAACAACTTCCAGCAGAACAACGCAACTGTCGGCGTCAGCATTCGTTTCCCGATCTTCAATGCCTCGCAGCGTTCCCGCGCACAGGCTGCGGACGCCGATGCCCTGAAAGCCACCAAGCAGGCCGAGGCCGCGCGCAACCAGGTTTCGGAGGAGACCCTTCGCCTGCAACGCTCTGTCGCTCAAATGCAAGCTGCGCGCGACGTCGCCCAACTGGAGTATGAGATCGCCGAGAAGAGTTTGACCGTGGTCCAAACGCGCATAGACGCCGGCTCCGCCAATCTCCACGACCTCGATGACGCCCGCGCCCAGGCCAGCGAACGCTTCATCACCCTACAGGATGTAACTTTCGAACTCGAGCGCAGCGAGGTGGGAGTTTTGCGCGCTACGGGCGATCTGGAAAAGTGGGCGCTCGGCACGCCGTAGGAAAACGTGATTTGCAGCTTTACCGCTGAGGGAGTTCGTCCGACTCGAACTATGGGGTTGGTTACAACTTCCCCCGCAGCGCCTTCACCACTGACCGAATTGCTTTCTCGTCGCGCCGGTACCATCGCCACTGGCCCTGCTTCGTCGCTTCTACCAGTCCGGCCTTGGTAAGAATTGCCATGTGGTGCGAAATGGTCGGCTGCGAAAGATGCATGCGCTCCTCTATATCGCCCGCGCACAAGGGCGCTCCAGCCGTACTCTTCTCCCCGTGTTTCGTTGCCCCGGGACCATCCTTCAGCGCCCGCAAGATGCGCCGACGCGTTGGATCTGCAATCGCGTGAAGCGCCCGGTCGAGCGATGCATCAGCCGAAGTCATAGATGAATTAGGAATAACGCGAGAATCGATGACTGTCAATATACAGTGGGCTGGAGATTCGAAAATCTAGAGAGATTTGTCATTCCGACCCGGAGCGAAGCGATCGCGGTAGGAACCTTGCTTTTCGCGTACACAGCTTTACTTCTTCAAGATCGGGCTATACCCGTCCCCAATCAACTTTGCGCGCATCGCTTCGGCGTCTTTAATTTCCCCGAACGGCCCAACCTGCACGTGAAACAACTTGTCGCTGGCAGCCGCTGCGGCCACAAACGCCGGATACTGCTTCTTCTTGAGAGCGTCGACCAGCGCATCCGCATCTTCTTGTTTGCTGACAGCAGCCACCTGCACAAAGTATCCGACGGTGGGCAGCGTCGTCGTCGGGTCAGGAGTCGTTGCCGCCGGAGTTTGCGATGGACTCGTATTTACCGGAGCGGCCGCCGTATCCGTCTTCGCCTGGGCCGGAGTCAGTTCTGGACTCGCGTCCTTTTGCTCCACCGCTTTATAAAACGTCATGGGCTGCGTCGGTGCGGATCCGCTGTTCGCTTTGCCCACGCTGGAGGTTGTCTGCGGAATCGCCGCACTGGCCGTCGCGATCGCTGGTTCCGACTTGCGTCCCAGTGAATATCCCAGCCCAAAAAACAGCGCGCAGACTCCCACTAACCCGAAGAACAGGACAAGCAGCTTGCCTGTGCCTAATGTGATTTCCGTGTCTTCTGACGAAGCCATAGCTCCACTCCAAAATTGAGGGCGCACTACCGAAAGCTATCGGTCCTTGCGACCATCTACGCGCTCTTGGCCGCATCTCCGGTTCCCAAGAGTTTTTGCAGGCCCGAGAAGAAGTCCACCGGCACCGGAAAGATCACCGTCGTATTCTTCTCCACGCCGATTTC
>Ga0207664_10003720_pt1 | contig 10236 bp, 15 predicted proteins | sample LARL83metaG_FD_184349 | JGI IMG/M metagenome (GOLD analysis project Ga0207664, IMG submission 184349) | Corn, switchgrass and miscanthus rhizosphere microbial communities from Kellogg Biological Station, Michigan, USA - LAR L8-3 metaG... | ecosystem: Host-associated > Plants > Roots >...
CCCGAACTCCGATTCCAGGTAATCCGTCGAAAGAATCGCGACCGTCCGCGCCGCACCCGCGACACCCTCGCGCATCCGCTGGACCCAGTTGTCCCCGGCCACGAAGTCCCACGCCTGGATCAGTACCCGGTGCCCGTCTTCCTCCAGCACCCAGGCAATCCATTCCGCCCACGCCGCGTCCGCCTGCGTGTACGACACAAAGAAATCCCAGCCCGCCTGGGCGTCCCCCATACCCATCCCTAAACCATCCCACATTCACCCAGCCGTTAGCACATGCCCATCCGCAAAGGCCTCCGGCGGGTCTCCGGCTCCGGGATGAGATGAACCAGCCGCATCTACGCATGTGACGGGTGGAGCCTGATCATCTCGTCTGCAGTCGACCAGCCCGAGCCCAGCAGACCAGGCCACACAGGCCCAGCTCGTTCGTTGGTATTTCAGCCTTGCTTCCAGTCCTCTGGCCACCTGACGCGCCGCTAGCGCGGACTGGCACTAGACCGGACCGCGGGCTACGCCGGGTTTCGGGGAACCGACGTACCAAGGCAGGGCGTCCAATGCTCATGAAGCGTGCTTGCTGGCTGGCGGGCTTGATCCCCGCACTTGCCGTTGCCGCCTGCGGTTCAGCTAGCGGGACGGCGGTGACGGCCAGCCACCGTGCAGCTATTGCCGAGCCCGGCCAGCCGGTACCCGTGTCGGCGGTTCACCGGCTCACTGCAATAGCCGAACGGGCGGTGACATTGAATGGGGGCCATCCCGTTGCGTGGGCGACGGCAGTAGTCACCACGCACGCAAGGGCGCTGACCTCGGCCACGCCCGGCGACACAACACCGGGCGGGAAGGCCATCGTCTACCTGGTGACCATCAAGGGCCATTTCGTGTGCGGCCCATGCAGCGTCCCGCCGGGAGGTCACGCGCCTACCGGCACCTACCTGTCGCTCGTGATCGACGCCAGGAGCTTTGAGGGAACCGACTCCGGCATAGGTCCTAAGCCACCGCCGGTATCTGCGGACCATTTCGGCCCAGTGACCGACCTGAAAGTCCACCCGCTTGCGCACAAGTGACGTGGACACGGACCAATTCACCGGACAGCAGCGGTGATAGCAACGCCAACACACGCCGGGCTGGCGCGGCCCACGCTGACACCCGGGATCGCAAAGCCCCGACCCACCAACCGGTGCCGTGATCAGAGCTGACAAGGAAGAGGTCAGAGGTTCAAGTCCTCTCAGGCCCACATAGTGCTGTCCCGGGGGCCCGAGCCCCTGGAACCCCCAACGCCGCGGGTTGCCGTTCGTTCGTTGGTCCGCGCCGTAATCCTGACCCTGGCCCGAGGACTCATACGTGTGCTGGCGCTTGATCATGGTGACCTACGTGCCAGCCTCGCCTGCATCCTGTTAGCTGGGCTGTGTAACCAGGCGGATAATCGGCAGCTCGCGGTCGGTCTTGTGCTCGTACTGGGCGAAGCGGGGCGCGGCTGTGGTGATTTGCTGCCATGCCTGCGCCCGCTCCAGCCCGTGCAACTGTGTAGCCGTCACAGGTATCTTGCGGCCGTCGATCTCGATCTGAACTTTGTCCGGGTGAGCCGCGATGTTGTAATACCAGGCTGGATTGTTCGCGGCACCGGCTGCGGAGGCGACGATCAGCCAGCTTCCCTCCGGGCCCGGGAACCAGCCCACCGGGTTAGTACGCTCGGCTCCGCTCTTGGCCCCGATGGTTGTCAGGACCAGGGCATTGAAGCCCATCATCTTGCCGCCCTTGCGGCGCAGCCGCCGGGCCATCATCGTGTTCGCCCACCGGAAAAAGGGCCCGGAAGGCTGGCGGGCACCGCGGGTGCCAGCAGGTGTGTCGAAGGCCATGTGATGCTCCTCTCATCAGTCAGGTCTGCCTCGCGGTCAGTTCGCCCGCACCTAGCGGGTTCTGGCCTGGCGCCGGAAACGGGTTACGGCGCTGTGACTGAGCGGGCGCTACGTCCGGCCTCGGAGAACGGCGGCCCCTCGATCCCCCAGCTGATGATCCGCTGCGGCACGACTGTGAACCAGGCCGAGTCCCAGCCGTCCGCGCCGAAGCGCTGCTCACCGCCCTGGTCGTGGAGTTCGGCGCGGCCGCGGATCTCGATCCCACGCGGGGTCCACGGGTCCACGCTTTCCAGGTCATCGACCACGAACGCGACCTGCAGGTTGGCCTCCAGGTCACGCCATTTCTTGGATCTGCTCAGCCCGTGCCCTCCGATCTCAATGGTCCCGTCCTCGGCGTTGAGCCGGAAACCGACCGGGGCGACGTGCGGCGCGGCGCCGGTCGTGGCGGTTGCGACCCGGCCGAGCCGCTGCCCGCGCAGATATTCCAGTTCTTTGTCGGTGAACGGGCTCATCATGGCCTCCTGAACAGCACCGCTGATTGAACTGCATCAAGTATCGAATCTATTCAAGGGTTGAGCGTATCGGAGTACCAGATACGATGAGGCGACTATGAGCCCCGCGCGTCCGGGCACCTCCAAGCAGGCCCTGGCGGCCGAGGTGTGGAAGCTGATGGCGGATTTCTCCGCCGCCAACTTCCGGAACAGCGCCCAGGCTCAGCTCATGGCCGACATCGGGCTTACCCCGGCGCACTTCCGTGCCCTGTCTGTCCTCGACCCCAACGAGCCCCGGCCGATGCGGGCCATGGCTGAGACCCTGTGCTGCGACGCCTCCATGGCCACATGGCTGGTCGACCGGCTGGAAGAGCGCGGCCTGGTCGAACGGCGGACCCCACCGACCGACCGGCGCGTCAAGACCATCGTTCTTACTCCGCTCGGCATCACAACCCGGGACAAGCTCCGCGCATCGTTCTACGACCCGCCGGGCGCGCTCCTCGACCTCGACATCGCATCACTCGAAACGCTCTGCACCGAACTCCGCAAGCTCCCCACTCCGCCCACTCAAGAAGGAAGAATCTGCTGAGAGCTCCGAACCACGGGCCAGAGCCATGGCAAGCGAGATGAGCCCTTGTCGCCCGCAGGGAGCTGATATCTGTGGACAAGAGCGAGTCAGCGGGCGTTTCGTCTACGGAGTCTGAGGCAATGGCCGGGTCGGACGACTCCGTAGGCGTACGGCGGTCGCCGGGGCCTTTGTGGCTGCTGCACGAGGAGGACTGGGCGTGGCGGCGTCGTGGCCCGACGCCCCGGGCGGTGCGGGCGTTTGGGGTGCGGGCCGGTGACCTGCGCCGGATGCCGGCTGGCGAGCACACCTGGACCGATGGCCGCCTGTTCCTCAAGCCCGTGGGATGCGTTGCTGAGCACGCCTGGGTGTGCGAGGTCTACGCGAACTGGACCGCCACCCACGTAAGGGTCCCCGAGCCGGTGCTGCCGCACGGCCCCGGCGAGACCGGCTGGTCCTGCGACGGCTGGGGTGCCCAGCTGCTCATCCGGGGCCGGGATACCCAGCCGGGCGAGCTAGGCAAGGTCAGGGAGGCCAGCGACGCCTTCCACGCCTGCGTTCGTGATCTTCCCCGGCCCGCCTTCATGGACGACCGCGTTGATCCCTGGGCCTTCGGTGACCGGCTGGCGTGGGAAGGCACCGAGCCGGAAGGCGACGAGGTAACCCTGGCGGTCATCGAACGGCTGCGCGGGCACCTGGCCCCGGTCTGCTCGCCGCCGCAGGTGATTCACGGGGACATCCTGCCCAACGTGATGCTCACCGACGGGCATGGGCCCGTTGTCATCGACTGGCCGCCGTACTACCGCCCGGCTGGCCTGGCGAACGCCATCGCTGCCACGGACGCGGTGACCTTCCGCGGAGCGCCGCTTTCGCTGCTGGATGAGTGGTCATCAGGCGAGGAATGGAACCAGCTGCTGGTGCGTGCCTTGCTGTACCGGCTCGGGCCAACGGGCATATTCGCCATCCGGAACCGGCTCATGGGAAGCCTGGTCACTCACGTTGAACGCGTGACGCCAATCGTTGACGCCATCCTCTCGCGGCATCCCTAAATGGCCGCGGCAGGGACGTCGCGCAGGACAGCGGGAAGGGCTGCCCGGTTTGCCCCTTATCATCATGAAAGGGGCCCGGCGGCTGGAGGAGCATGCAGTTCCTGGAGTCGAGCATCATCGGGCTCCGCTCGGCGGTCATCACCCTGACGCACAGGGCAACGCCGTTGCGGTTCGTCCTCTTTCCCACGGTGCACGTGGCCGAGCAGCAGTTCTATGACGAGGTGGCGGCCCGTGCCCGGTTGTGCCAGCTCATCGTGGCCGAGGGTGTTCCGGCCAGGGACGTTCCCGCACAGAGCTGGATGGCGCGGCACCACCGGCATCACCTGGTCGATCAGGGGGCCGCGTTGCTGCTGGAGAACCTGGGTGTGCCGGTGCGCTGGGAGGTGGCGCCCGGGACCGAGCCACGACCAGGCACCGGGCGGCCCGTGTCCCGTACGGCCGATATTGCCGGGGCGGCCACCATCGGGCTGATCCGGAAGTTCATCGATCCCCTGGGCCTGCCGGGCCTGGAGCAAGCGGAAGATCATGACCAAAGCTCGGAGAACCTGACCGGAAATTGGTTCGAGCGGCTGCTGGAACACAACGTCTCCACGGTGCGAGATGCCCGGCTGATGCGCGTGCTCGATGAGATTCACGGTGATCGCGCGGCCGAGGCGGTAAAGGTGGGAGTGGTGTTCGGCGCGGGCCACATGCCGGCCGTCGTTGACCACCTGTGCGGCCAGCTCGGCTATATCGCGGCCCAAGCCGAATGGCTGACCGTTGTCCACCGCAGGACCTGAGCCCGCAGCGCCGGCCCGGGCGTGACGCGCTGACAGCCGGGTTAGCGGCGCAGGGTGTGGCTGGGCAGGACTCCGTAGACCCGGCGGTAGTAGATGGTGAACCGGCTGGCGCTGGAGAAACCCCACCGGTAGGCCACCGCGGTGACGGTCTCGCGGCCGGGGTCGGCGGCGAGCAGCTGGCGGTGTGCACCGTCGAGGCGGACCCGCCGCAGGTAGTCCATCGGCGTGCAGCCCAGGTAACGGCGGAACGCAAGCTGGACTGAGCGGGCGGTCACGAACGCGGCGGCGGCGATGTCGGTAAGGGTGATGTCGGTGTGGGCGGTGCCGTCGATGATGGTACGGATACCTTCGGCCGTGCGCCACAGCTGCGCTGCCGCCAGCTCGGAGTGGGGGCGGTCGGACAGCAGCCGTACCTGCTCGCGCGCCCCGGGCTGAGCGCCAGCGGTCTCGTCCAGCAGCGCCGGATCGAGGCCCCCCGGGACGGCCTTACGGCAGCTGGCCGAAGGGCAGCATGTCGCCGCCTCCTCACCGGGACCATCCGCAGCACCCACACTGCCACTCACGGGCCGAAACGGCGAACAGCGGTACGAAAGCCCGGCTCGATGCGTCGCTAGCCTCGGGTGCGTGGAGCGTCTCGATCCCGAGGTCCTCGCCTGGGCCTCAGCTGTGCTGGGGAGCCAGGCCGCGGTAATCCGCGGCCTGCGGCTGGGCGGCTCACCGTGGCTGCTGCGGGCCGGCGGCCGGGACGTTGTGCTGCGGGCCGTCAGGACGGAACGGGCCGAGGAGACCCGGACCGAGGTCGCGGCGGCCCGCCCGCGACGTCGCCTACTGGGACGTGGTTGCGGCGCTGGCGTCGCCGCCGGACATGGGCTGGTTCCCCGAATCGATGGCGGCCCAGGGCCGTCCGGACCTGTCCCGCGAGGTCATGCTCGGCCGCCGCAGCGCCTTCCTGGCGGCGGCCCTGGCACAGCTGGGATTCGGTAGCCAGATCTGATCATGGCGGCCTCCGGCACACTTGGGGCATGGATCAGACGTCTATCACCGCGGCGGGTGCGATCGATACCTTCCTCCTGCTGCTGATCGGCATCGGGCCGAAGCTCGCCCTGGTCCCGTTCGTGGAGATCACCGCCCCGCTTGACCCCGCGGTCAAGCGGCAGGTCCTGCGCAAGATGCTGGTCACCGCGGCGGCGGTGGCCGTGGTGCTGATCGTCCTCGGCGAGGTGCTGCGCGGCCTGATGCACTTCACGGTGGCGTCGCTGTCGATCGCGGGTGGCGTCATCTTGCTCGTGCTCGCGGTATGGATGGTGCTCTCCCCGCCCGGCAGCGGCGGTCATGACCATGCCGGGAGAGATCCGATGGACCTCGCGCAGTTCCCGCTGGCCGTCCCCTATCTGCTCAACCCGGTGGGCATCGTCGGACTGGTGACGATCTCCGCGGAGTCGGAATCGGCCGCGGTCCTGGCGGTCGCGATCGGCATTCTCGTGTTCGTCCTGCTGATCGACGTCGTGGTGTTCCGCTGGGCAAACCACGTCAGCTCCAGGCTCAACGAGAGCCGCATGCTGGTCACCGAGAAGGTGTTCGGGTTCCTCATCGCCGCGATCGCGGTGCAGCTCATCCTGGACGGCCTGGCGGAGGCTGGGGTGATCTCATCCGTCACGCACTGAGCCCGGCCAGCGAGCACTCAGTCCAGGCAGAACTCGTTGCCCTCGACGTCCTGCATTACGATGCACGATTCGTTGAAGCCATCGGCCGTCAGCAGCCGCACGCGCACCGCGCCGAGCGCCACCAGCCGCGCGCATTCGGCCTCGAGCGTGGCCAGGCGCTCGGCACCCACGAGCCCGGTGCCGGCCCGCACGTCCAGGTGCAGCCGGTTCTTGGCGACCTTGCCCTCGGGAACGCGCTGGAAGAACAGCCGCGGCCCCACCCCGGTGGGATCTATGCACGCGAACGCTGAACCCTGACGCTCAGGCGGCAGCTCGCGATCGAAGTCATCCCAGGTGGCGAACCCTTCCGGGGGCGGTGGCACGACGTACCCGAGTACCTCGCACCAGAACCGGGCGACGCGCTCGGGTTCCGCGCAGTCGAAGGTGACCTGGACCTGCCTGACCGACGCCATCGGTCCACCATAGAGGCGCCTGCGAACGGGTGCGATGCGTTAAACCGCCGTTCCGGCATGACCGGTCCGCGCCCCGGGAAGGCCGTGCAGGTGGGGAACGCAGGCCTGGTGACAGCCCAGCTGAGCGCGGTTGGGCGAGGGGACGGGATCACCTCGGTGCAGCCACTGTCCGGCGGCCTCATCGCGGACGTCTGGCTGATCAGTTACGCCGACGGCAGCCGTGTCGTGGGCAAGACCCTCGCCGGCGCGCCCGGGGACCTGTTCGCCATCGAGGCCGAGGGACTGGCCGCGCTGCGCGCTACCGGGCAGCTGGACACCCCGCAGGTTCTGGGCGTCACCCGGCGCCTGCTTCTGCTCGAAGCACTGCCGGCCCTGCAGGACAGCCCGGAGGCATGGGACAGGTTCGCCCGCGAGCTGGCTGCCGTCCACCGCGGCACCGTGCACGACCGGTTCGGCTGGCATCGCGACGGATACCTGGGGCGGCTTCGCCAGGTCAACACCTGGACCATCAGCGGCCATGACTTCTTCGCCGGCCACCGGCTGCTGCGCTACCTGCGCGAGCCCGCCGCCTGGCAGGCTCTCGACGCCGGCGACCGGCGGGCCCTGGAACGCCTGTGCGACCGGCTGCCGGAGCTGATCCCCGCTATGCCCGCGGTCCTGACCCACGGCGATCTGTGGGCCGGCAACCTGCTCAGCCGCGATGGCCGCATCACCGTCATCGACCCGGCCGTCAGCTATGCGTGGGCCGAGACCGACCTGTCCATGCTGTGGAGCAACCCGCGGCCGGCCGCATCCAGCCGGTTCTTCGAGGTGTACCAGGAGGTCAGCCCGTCCCCGCCGGGGTGGACCGAGCGGATGCCCATCCTGAACCTGCGCGAGCTGCTCAGCACGGTGGCCCACTTCGGTCCCGAGGCGGTGAGCGCGATCCAGCAGATCCGCCGGGTCCTCGCCCCCTTCTACGTTAGGGCAGCCAGCAGTTGCTGCTCTGAAGGTGCTGGCCCGGGGCGGCCGTCGTCGCCGGGGTAGCGGCGGCACGAAAGCGAGGGCTGCTGCCCGGGCCGGGCGAACGGGTCGATGCCGTCCAGCAGGAGGGTCGGCGATCCGGCCATTTCCCGCCGGCGGGCCTGGTCGTCAGTCGTGATGATCTCGCGGGTCACGTGGATGTCCGGGCGGCTCGCGAGGATGGGGGCCAGGCGGGATTCCAGGACCGCGGTGTTCGGGCAGTCCGGTACATGGAGGATCAGGAGCCTCATAACCGTAACAATCTCCACAGCGCTGCCGGGCTGGCGCAAAACCGCTGCGGGCTGGGTACGTCGCCGGTGGTGGAGGTTGAGTGATGAGTGAGCAGGAGAGCGCGCGCCTTCCGGATGAACTGAGACGGGATGCGGCCCGGGCCCGGTCCCATTCCGTGGAGTTGCTGGCACAGTCGGCCGAGGTGGCCCAGCACGTGGCCGACACCGGGACCATGGTGGCCGGCACGCTGGCCGACCTGGCTGTGCAGTATCCCCATCATGGCCGCCGCCTCCAGGCGCTGAGCCGGGACGTCTGGGGACAGGGGACCCGGGTGCTGCAAGTCTGCCAGGCAGAGCCTTCCCAGCGGGGCGGCGGCAGCCGGGGTTGACGGCAGCTCGTGCCCTGCCGGGCGGCGGATATCCGGCCGTCGTACTACGCTGCCTGTAGCAGGGGGGAGCCGGTTATGGCAGAGCTTCCGGATCAGAGGCCAGCAGCAGCGGACCGCGGCGGGCTCCGGGCGTCCAGCGCCGACCGTGAGCGGGTGATCGGCGCCCTCAAGGCCGCCTTTGTCCAGGGGCACCTGGACCAGGACGAGTTCGGCCTGCGGGTGGACCAGGTGCTGACGTCGCGAACCTGCGCCGAGCTGGCCGTGATCACCGCCGACCTGCCCGCCGGGCTGCCCGCCGATGCACCGTCCCGGCCCGCTCCGCCAGCCGCCCCAGCCCTCGCCCGGGCGCCGGGCGGGCGGCGCGTGCTGCGGCCCCGCCGGATGGTGGCCGCAACCACCGCGCTTTACCTGGCCCTGTGGCCGCTGGCGCTGCTGCTGATGCCCGTGAGCGGTGTCGACGGCGAGCCCAACGACGCCGTCAACCTGATAGGGCTGGCCACCTTCGCCTACATCCTCGCCCTGATCGCGATCGGGCTGTGGTCGCAGGCCACCGGGCCGCGGCGGGAGGGGCCCAACCCGGCTGGGTGAGGCGGGCGCAGCGCGGCGAGCGTTTGCTCATAGGGTTAACATCTGCTCAACACTCTCGAGTAGGCATGTTCTGGGGATGGCCTCATGTCCACTGCCGCGTCTGCCGGTGCCAGCAGCGTCATCGACCTTGCCCTGACCGGGGCATCCGTAGTGGTGACCGGCGCCGGCAGCGGGATCGGGGCGGCCACCGCGCGGCTGCTCGGCGCGGCGGGCGCGTCCGTGGCGCTGGTCGGCCGGCGCGCGGAACTGCTCGAGCAGACCGCAGAAGCGGTCCGCGCGGCCGGCGGCCGGGCCGTCACGATCCCGGCCGACCTGGCCGAGCCGGGCACCCCGGACCGGGTCATCGCCACCGCCCGGGCGGAATTCGGCGGGATCGACGGGCTGGTCAACAACGCCGCCATGTGCCAGCACCGCCCGCTGGGCGAATGGGGCACCGCGCTGTTCGACGAGCAGCTGGCGACCAACGTCCGGGCGCCGTTCTTCCTCATCCAGGCCGCCCTGCCCGCGCTGCGCGAGTCCCGGCTCAGGTCAGTGGTCAACATCAGCTCGTCCTCCGGGATCCTGCGGCTGTCCGGGCAGTCCGTGTACGGGATGACCAAGTCCGCGCTGGACTACCTCACCCAGTCCCTGGCCGGCGAGCTGGCCCCGGACCGGATCCGGGTCAACTGCATCGCACCCGGGCCCTTCGACACCCCGATTCACGCCACCTGGGCCGACGATCTGGACGATGCTTACCGCTGGCTGGAAGGCCAGGTGCCGCTGGGCCGGATCGGGGACCCGGCCGACCTGGCCCGCTGGATCGCCCTGCTGCTCAGCCCGGTGAGCTCGTTCCTGACGGGCGTGGTGCTGCCGGTGGACGGCGGGCAGGTGATCCCGCGCTCCTGAGGAGACGTTGTACGGACAGGAACGGCCGCCGGCGCACGGCGGCGCGAGAAGCAAGGTGACCCATTGACTACGGACCGAGGCGACGACGCCGGGCGGTGGAGCTCTGAGGAGCTGCTGCTCCGGGCGGCCTGGTACTACTACAAGGACGAGCTCACCCAGGACGAGATAGCCCGGCGGCTGTCGATGTCCCGGGCTTCCGTGGGCCGGCTCCTCGACCGGGCCAGGAAGGTGGGCCTGGTCTCCATCAGCCTGAACACCGAGTACCTGGACGCCTTCGAGCTGAGCGGGGAGC
>Ga0207664_10003725_pt1 | contig 10232 bp, 8 predicted proteins | sample LARL83metaG_FD_184349 | JGI IMG/M metagenome (GOLD analysis project Ga0207664, IMG submission 184349) | Corn, switchgrass and miscanthus rhizosphere microbial communities from Kellogg Biological Station, Michigan, USA - LAR L8-3 metaG... | ecosystem: Host-associated > Plants > Roots >...
ATTGAAGATCTCGCGATGACGACCAACGGGTTTTTGTTTGGGCAAAAAGGACGGGCATTGCGCGAGGCCGGATTGCGGCGGATCAGTTTCAGCATGGACTCACGCGATCCGGACAACTTCAAAAAAATCACCGGCCGCGACGGGCTCAATGAAGTGCTCAAGTCCATCCAACTGGCGCGGGAACTGGGATTTGGGCCAGTGAAAGTGAACGGGGTCATCATTCGCGGCATCAACGACCATGAAATCGAATCGCTGGCGGAGTTTGCGCGCGAGCGCGATTTGAGCTTTCGTTTCATTGAATTCATGCCGCTCGATTCGGCACAGGCCTGGCAGAAAGACATGGTGGTGAGCGGCCGGGAAATTCTGGAACGGCTGCGCGCGCGATTTGATTTGCAGCCGGTGGAGTCCGACAACCCGTCGTCGACTTCGAAGCGCTGGCGATTCTCCGATGGGCGGGGCGAGGTGGGAATTATCGCGCCCGTGAGCGAGCCCTTTTGCGGCCATTGCAACCGCATCCGCCTGACCGCGGACGGAAAAGTCCGCACCTGCCTGTTCAGCGTGATCGAGCACGACCTTCGCTCCGTGCTGCGCAACGGCAGTTCGGACGAAGAGGTCGGCCAATGGTTGAAAGGCGTGGTTTGGCAGAAAGAGGCGCGACATCACATCGGCGAGGCGGATTTTCAGCCGGCGTCGCGCTCCATGAGCTGTATTGGAGGATAAGCTTGTGAAGAGAAACTCGCGCGAGTCTTGACCCGTGCGCCGTATCCGGCTATTACAATACCACTTATGCCAACTTACGAATACGTTTGCTCGAAGTGCGGGCATGAATTCGAGAAATTTCAGCCGATGGCGGAGAAGCCGCTGACCGTTTGTCCGGAAGCGCTTTGCGCCCAGAAAAAATGGGGACGCGGCAAGGTGAAAAAGAAAATCAGCGCGGGAGCCGGGCTGATTTTCAAAGGCAGCGGTTTTTATATCACGGACTACCGCAGCGATAAATACAAAGAAGCGGCGAAGAAGGATTCCGCCGCTGCGAAGCCGGCCGGCGAATCCAAACCCGCCGCGGCCGAAAGCAAGCCCGCGGCCAAGAGCGAAAGCAAGCCGGCGAAATCGCCGCCGAAAAGCTGATCCAACAGATCGCCCGGAATGAAAACCATCGCCATCATCGCAGGAACCCTGGCTCTGCTGAACGTGGCGAACGCGCAATGGCCGCCGAACACAAAAGTCATCGGCAGCGATTCGGGGCAATTCTTCGTCAGCGCACACGGCGCACTTTCCCCGCATTCATTGGACCTGGCCACCCGCTCCGGCCTGCTCACGCTCGAACCGGAGCTGCTGGCCGTTTCCTGCGAGCGCATCAAGCACGAGCTGCTGCATGAATTGAACATGCGGGATCAATGGCAGGGGAAAATTTTTGTCCTCTTGCACCCGGCGCGCACGGCGGAGGACCCGGTTACGGTTTATCCGGAAAGATTGGGGGGCAACTGGGATTGCCGCATTGATTTGCCGGACGCGCTCGACCGAAATCAACTGGTGAAAGCCGTGGTGCAGGCTTGCTTGCTGGAAATCGCCAATCGCCGCGCGGCGGACCGTTCCGTGGAAATTCCGGAGTGGCTGCAGCGCGGAATGACCCGGCAATTAATGGGCGCGAGTGAGATCAAGCTGATCCTGCCGCCGCCGGTGACGCACGAAAACGGATTAACGGTCACGCGGACGACGGTGGATTTCAGCGACACGCCCCATTCCAAGGACAACACGACGCGCAAGCTGAATCCCCTCGCGGAAGCCGTGGAAATACTGCACACCAACGAGCCGTTGACTTTCGATGATTTGAGCTGGCCGACGGAAGAGCAATTAGACGGGTACGGCGCGGATGTTTACAGCAGCAGCGCGCAATTGTTTGTGAACCAATTGTTGCACCTGAAGAACGGTCCGGATTGTTTGCGAAAGATGCTGGCGGAACTGCCGGACTATTTGAACTGGCAGCTCGCCTTTCTGGACGCCTTTCACGGGACTTTTGACCAACCGCTCGACGTCGAAAAATGGTGGGCATTGGAATTGGCGGATTTCAGCGGGCGCGACTTGTTGCACCTATTGACGCGGCAGGAAAGTTCGAAGGAACTGGACGCGGTGTTTCAATTCCCGATCGAAGTTCAAATCGGCCCGGCGCCGCCGATGCGGACGGACATTACTTTTCAGACGATTATTCGCGGCTGGAGCCGCCCGCGCCAATTGCAAATGGTGAAGTCCAAGATCTGGGAGCTGGAAGTGTTGCGTTTGCGCATTTCGCCGGATTTCATTCCGCTGCTTGACCAGTATCGGCAGGTGCTCCAGCAATATTACCAGAAGCGGAGCGCTTCGACGCGGATTCTAACCGGCATCGGATTGCTTTCCGACAAATCGGAGGCGGAAGCGATCGCGCGGCTCGATGCGCTGGATGCCCAGCGCGAAGCATTGCGCCGCCAATCCCAAGCGCCGGCCATTTCAGCCAGTGAAACCGAGTCCGCCGCAGCGACACCGTAGCGGTTTGCCGCGTAAATGGGGCGGTTTTGGTGCGTTTTTAGGGTGGTATACCCGGCCACCGGTTCACTTGACACCTTCCCGATCAAATTTATAGTGCGCTAACTAATATCGAACAATGCACAGCGATACTTCACGGGAAAATGGCGAGGAGCCGCCAGCGCGTTCTTCCAATTCACTCAAACAATTTCGATCCGCCGGTCGCGGCTTTTGGAGCAATGTTTCAGACGCCGATTGGAACGACTGGCATTGGCAACTCAAGCACCGCATCACGACGGCCGAGCAGCTTCAGCGGCTGATGCCGACGTTGACGCCGGAGGAATTTGCGGGCGCAAAACTGGCGAACCATAAGCTAGCGCTCGCCATCACGCCTTATTTTTTCAATCTGATTGATCCAGCAGACGAGAACTGCCCGATCCGCTGGCAGGTTATTCCGAGGATCGAAGAGACGAACACGGCCTCCTGGGAAATGAGCGATCCGTGCGGGGAAGACTCGCACTCGCCCGTGCCGGGATTGGTCCACCGTTATCCCGACCGCGTGCTGTTCCTGGTGACGGACCGGTGCGCGGCGTACTGCCGTTATTGCACCCGCTCCCGGCTGGTGAGCAATGCGACGGGCTATGATTTTCATCCCGAATTCGACAAGCAGATTGAGTACATCGCCACGCATTCGGAAATCCGCGATGTGCTGTTGAGCGGGGGCGATCCGCTGTTGTTCAGCGACGACAAACTGGAACATTTATTGAGCCGGTTGCGCGCGATTCCGCACGTGGAATTTCTGCGGATCGGAACACGCATTCCGATTTTTCTGCCGCAACGCATCACACCGGCGCTGTGCGCGATGTTGCGGAAATATCATCCGTTGTTCATCAGCATTCATTCGAATCACCCGCGCGAATTGACGGTGGAAGTGCGCGAGGCGCTGGGCCGGCTGGCGGACGCAGGCATCCCGCTCGGGAATCAATCCGTGTTGCTCCGTCATGTAAACGACAATCCGGAGGTCATGAAAGCGCAGGTGCAGAAGCTGCTCATGTGCCGCGTCAAACCGTATTACCTGTATCAATGCGATTTGATTTCCGGCTCCGCACACCTGCGGGCCAGCGTGCGAAAAGGGCTCGAGGTCATGGAAGCTTTGCGCGGGCACACGACAGGTTACGCGGTGCCGACGTATGTGATTGATGCGCCCGGCGGCGGCGGCAAGATTCCGGTCAGCCCGGAATATGTGCTTTGCCACAACGAGGATCGCGTGGTGGTGCGCAATTACGAAGGCAAAATTTTCGAATACCCGGAGGCGGTGGACGGCACGCCGTTGGTCGAGGCGCCCAGGGAGATCGAGGAGCCGGAGTTGTGCAAATGTTAAGCCCGAGCTCATAGGCCAACCGAAATTTTGCGGATTGAAGTAGGCCGGTGAATTGCCCACAGTGGGGCGGATGGGAACCGGCAAATCACCATTTCAGAAAATCGCGAAGCCAGCGCACAAGGCGCTGGCTTTTTTCTTTAGAACTCGGGCCGGTAAATCCGGTCGGGGAATCTATCATTCCGCAGACCAAAACCCATAGCTAAACAACTGAGGACCAGAAATGAAATACACTCCTGTATACTTCACGGCCGCCGCGTTGGCGGTCCTGATCGCACCAATGTCCAGCCGGGCCGAGGATCCGGCGGCGCCGCCCGCGCCGAAATGGCAAAGCAGCGCGGCGGCGGGACTGACGTTAACGCGCGGCAACAGCGATACCTTGCTGGCGACGTTTACCTTAACGACGGCAAAAAAATGGGAGCAGAATGAATTGAGCATGGATGCCGACGCGACCTACGGCAAAAGCAAAGTGAACGTGGGCGGCACGACCGTCAACCAAACGACCGCGCAACAACTCCATGGATTCGTCCAATACAACCGGCTATTTACCGAACGTTGGTACGGCTACGGGCGCGTGGAGGGATTGCACGATGAGGTTGCGGATATCAAATACCGCGTCACGCTGAGCCCTGGCGTCGGCTACTATTTTATCAAGGGCACGAACACGGATTTGTCCGCCGAAGCCGGCCCGGGATATGTCATCGAGAAGCTCGGCGATGAGCGAAAGAATTATGCAACGCTGCGAGTGGGAGAAAAATTTCATCACGCCTTGAGCGATCGCTCGCGGGTATGGCAGACGGCGGAGTGGCTGCCCCAGGTGGATAAATTCAACAACTACATCCTCAATTTTGAAATCGGCATTGAGGCGGATCTTTCGGCGGCGAAGACCTTTTCCCTGCGCTCGTATCTGCAGGATACTTACAACAACGTGCCGGCAGCCGGCCGGCAGAAGAATGATGCGAAGCTGGTGGCGGCAATCGCTTATAAATTCTAAACTCATTGGCCAATCAACACGCCCGCGGCTCGACCGCGGGTTTTTTTTGTTGTCTATTATCCGAAATGCCACGTGAATCTTTAGAGGCCAAAACGGCTCGCGTTAAAAAAATCATCGCGGGCCTGCGGAAGACTTATCCGGAAGCGCATTGTGAATTGAATTTTTCCAACCCGCTGCAACTGCTGGTGGCAACGATTCTTTCGGCCCAATGCACGGACAAGCGCGTCAATATCGTGACCGAAGACCTGTTCAAGCAATACCGGTCGGTGGAGGATTTTGCGAATGCCGATTTGCCGAAGTTGGAGCAGGCGATCAAGACGACCGGGTTTTATCGTAACAAGGCAAAGAGCATCAAAGCGGCGGCGCAATCGATCGTGGCCAGGCACGGTGGAAAAGTGCCGCGCACGATGGAGGAACTGGTCGAATTGGGAGGCGTGGGGCGCAAGACAGCGAATGTCGTTTTGGGCAACGCCTTTGAGATTCATCTGGGGATCGCCGTCGATACCCATGTGGCGCGGCTGTCGTTTCGGCTCGGGCTGACGGAGGAAACGGACCCGGTAAAAATTGAGCAGGTGCTGATGAAGCTGGTGCCGCAGGAGCAATGGACTTTGATCAGTCATTTGTTGATCTGGCACGGGCGCCGGCGGTGCTTCGCGCGCAAGCCGGATTGTGCGAATTGCGAGATCCGGCCGTTGTGCCCGCGCATTGGTGTGAAGGAGGAAATTTAATCGCCGATGCACACGGATAAACACGAATGGTTTTTGATCCAGTCTGGATTGGGCGATGCCGCTTTGAACATGGCGCTGGATGAGGCGCTGTTGGAGGCGATGCCGCGATTGGGAAAACCGGTGTTGCGGTTTTACGGATGGACAGAGCGCGCGGCGTCGTTTGGCTATTTTCAAAAGTTTTCTGACATTGAACGGACGACCCTGCTTCGGCCGCTGGTGCGGCGGCCGACCGGCGGCGGGCTGGTGCCGCACGATGCCGACTGGACTTACAGTCTCGCGTTTCCCACCAGTCACGAATGGTATGCCACGAACGCGGTGGAGAGTTATCGGCGCGTTCACGCGTGGATACAGGCAGCGTTTGCTCAAATGAACATTCCGACGGAACTGGCGGCGTGTTGCCGGAAATCGGCGCCGGGACAATGCTTTGTCGGCTACGAAAAATTTGATGTGCTCTGGCAGGGACGGAAAATCGCGGGGGCGGCGCAACGGCGAAACAAGCTCGGGCTGCTGATCCAGGGTTCGGTGCAACCGCCGCCGCTGTCGTTGCAGCGAGGCGATTGGGAGGCAGCGATGCGGGAGGCCGGCGTGAAGATGTTTCGCGCGCAATGGACGGAGTGGAAACCGGACGACGCTTTGGCCGCGCGCGGGGAGGAACTGGTTGGGCAAAAGTATTCGCAGAAGGACTATAACGAGAAGCGGTAGCCCTCACCCCGGCCCTCTCCCATCGGATGGGAGAGGGAGAAACTTTGTTAATCGCGTTGATTTTCTAACGGTTCTCGACTCGATCCCGCGCCTGTTATTCCTTGGCTGTGCTGCTTTGATGGATTCGGTTCTCTCGAGATGGATTGCCAAGTTAAAAGAATCGAATGTGCATCCTTGCCTGATTAATTAGTAAGGCGGAAGAAGCGGGGGGTGCCGAGGTTGGTTTCGATGACGGAAATGTTTGAGCCGTTGATGGCGCGCGTGGCGAGGTCGTTGGTCCAGGAGAAATTATTCGTCGAGAGATCGGTCCGGAATTGCAGGGTGAAGCCGCTCAGTGGCGCGGGCCAGGAAATCCGCACGAGATTATTACTCGCTAAATTGGCGATGGAAAGGAGCGGCAAAGGCCAAACCGTGGTCACGATGGCCGCGGCGTCATTGGCGGAATTCGGGTCGAGGGAATCCGTCGCAATCGTCACGGTGTTGGTGATGAACCCGGTGGCGGCGGGGGTGACCGTGAGCAGGACGGTGGCGGAGCCGTTGTTGACGAGGTCGCCGAAAGCGCCGGTGACCGGGTTGGCGTTCGTGTTCAAAGTGCCTTGCGAAGTGGCGGCGGACTTGAGGGTGACGGATTGCGGCAGGGTATCGGTCATCCGGACGTTCAACGCGGTGATGGGGCCGTTGTTGGTGACGATGATTTTATAGACGAGGTTGCTGCCGAGAAATACCGGATTCGGCGCCGCGGAGATGCTGACGCCGACGTCGGCCATGTCGATCGTGAAATCGGTCGTGCTCTGGCCGGTGCCGCCGGGAGCCGTGACGGCGATTTTGCCGGTGGTGGCGCCGCTGGGCACGATCGCGCTCAGGGTGGTGTTATTGGTCACGACAAAGCTGGCGGCCGGGGTGCCGTTGAACGAGACGGCGGAGGCATTGGTGAAACTGGTGCCGGTGATCATGACCCTCGCGCCGGGCAGGCCGTGCGTGGGGGTGAAGCTGGTGATCGTGGGGGCGACGTAGAACAGCGCGGTGCTGTTGGTGGTCCCAAAAGGCGTCGTGACGCTGAGAATGCCGGAGGTGACGCCGGTCGGGGCGATGGCGCCGATGGTGGTGTTGTTGGTCACGACAAACGTGGTGGCCGGGATGCCATTGAAGGTGACGGCGGAGGCGTTGGTGAAGCTGTTGCCGTTAATTTGGACCTGGGTTCCCGCGGCGCCGATGTTGGGCGTGAAGCTGTTGATGACGGCCGGCATATAAAAAACTTGCGCGCTGGTAATCGAGCCATTGGTCGTCGTGACGGTGATGAGGCCGGAAGCGGCAGCGGCGGGGACATTAAAGGAAAGCGTGGTCGGAGTAATCGTGCCAAAGGCCGTGACAGCGGCGCCGCCAACGGTGACCGCCGGATGGGAGGTTTGCTCGTTCAGGCCTGCGCCGCTGATGGTGATCGTCGTGTTGGTCGGGCCTTGCGGCGGCGAGAACGCGTAAATGGTCGGCAACATACGGAAGCCGCGCGACGAGGACGCCGGCGAAAGAATGGTGCCGGAGGGCGCGGAAATGGTGATAACGGCGGTGGATGCATTGGTGGGAACGCTCGCCAGGATGGTCGTGTTGTTGGATATGACAAAACTGAGCGCGTTGAAGCTGCCGAACTGGACCGCGGAAGCGGCCGTGAAATTGGTTCCGGTGATGACTACATTGGTCGCGGGCCGGCCGTTGGTGGGCGAAAAGCTGGTCACGGCGGGAGCAACAAAGAAATTGGTCGCGGACGAAATAACATTCGTGGCCGTGCTGAAGTTGTGCGCGGTGCCAAATTTGGACATCAGGACCAGCGGTCCGGTGGTAACACCGGTCGGGGCCGTGACATCAATTTCGTTGTCGCTTTTCAGGAAGGGAGTGCTGGCGGTTTTTTTGGAAACGACGCCGTTGAACATGACATTGGTCACGCCGCCGGTTTGAAAATGGACGCCCGTGACCACGACCGTGGTGTCGCTGGCGCCGTAGACGGGACTGAAGTTCGTGGCGTAGGCGTTCGTGTTGATGACGATGAATTGCTGGGGGCTCGTCGCTTTGTTGCCATTGATGTAGACATGGATGTAACCGGACGTGGCGGTGGTCGGGACGTTGGTGAGATCGATTTCCGAATCAGAAACGACGGCGTTGGGGCTGGTGGTGGAAACGACGAGGTTGAAATCCGCGCTGAACGTGGCGGGGCGGACGCCGCCGGGAGCGAAGCCGTTGCCGAAGACTCGGATTAGGTCGCCGTGACCGCCCAACGGCGGAACGACGTTGGTGATGATCTGGGCGGAGAGCGGGGTGGCGACGGCCAGGCAGAGAAACGCAGCGATCCCTAAAAAACGTCTGAAGTTCATGAAATTGGTCCCAATCGGCAATTGTGCGGTTCTTGGTTTCGGCTTGGCGCCGGTTTTCCTTTTAGAGCATTATAAAAAATCCTCGCTCCAAGTCCCGCAGTGATAGCAAAAAAACATGGAAAATCAATGAATATCGGCACCGTTTGGTTCGCCGGAGGAAACCGGGGACTGGAAAGTCCCCGGAACCCGCAGGTTGGAAAACCTGCGCTACGGGAGGCGCCGGGCGGAATTGAGAAACGGGTCGTGACATATACCCCCCTGTGTTTTTAGTTCGATAAGGTCCTAGGAGGTCCTAGCGGCTGCAACCGCGGCGCGACGGGCTTTCTCCTGCTCTTGTTGCAGGCGCAACTCCAGCCCGCGGCTGTGGAGGTTTTGCAAACGGGCCGTCTCCCTGCAAATCCGGTGCAATTCCTGAAAGCGGGCGGCGTCGTTCTCGATCTCGTGCAACTGCTCGGCGGCATCGATCAACTCGGCGGTGACCAATCGCTGGAGGGGATGGCCGAGGCGGGGATCGAATTCGACAGTAGGGCATTGCGCGGCGATTCGAAGGACGCGCGTGCGGCTCTCGATTTGCCGCAGCCAATCCTGGTAGCCGCCGTGTCGCCATTCCGAAAGGTTATGTTCGGAGACGGGCCGGCCGGCGAACCGTTGGGCGACGACTTTTTTTACGTCCGGCAATTGGTTAAGCCAGATTACGGTTTCCCTCCCGAGGGCGCCGTTCAGCAAGCGTCGATTCAGCCGCTCGCGAATGGCTTCCGGGAGCCGCGCAATTTTTCCGACACGCGTTCTCATGGTGGCGGTTTTATCACAAAAGACTTACGCGGAAAAACTTACGGTAATGTTTTAGTAGCAACTTGTTGGTGATGAGTGGGATTGAGTTGAAAAACTGTCTAAAATGGGGGCGAGGAATTGAGGTAAGTTGAGTTGGAATACAATTTAACAGGAGGGAGCGGAGGGAGCGGAGGGAAAAAGACCTGGGCGAAGCTTGCGAATGAAGGCGGATTGGTAGCGGCGGTTGGCATGCTGCGGCGCGCACGGAGTGGCGCGCCCTACCTCCGCCGTGGGAATTGTTTGGGATGGTTTGAAAATAGAAGCCGCGGAAAAGCGGTGTCGGCGCTGCGCTCTGCCACCGCACTCCATAGGGTCGCGGGTTTGCGGTGCGCTAGACGATGGATGCGTTTGCTGATTTTAAAAAGTTAGGGCTCGACGGAGTCTCGCCCCACCATGGCCTCGAATAATACAATTTAACAGGAGGGACCGGAGGAAGCAGAGGGAGAAAGACCTGGGCGAAGGTTGCGAATAAATGCGGATTGGTAGCGGCGGTTGGCATGCTGCGGCGCGCACGGAGTGGCGCGCCCTACCTCCGCCGTGGGAATTGTTTGGGATGGTTTGAAACTAGAAGCCGCGGAAAAGCGGTGTCGGCGCTGCGCTCTGCCACCGCACTCCATAGAGTCGCGGGTTTGCGGTGCGATAGGCGGTGGACGCGTTTGCTGAGTTTAAAAAATTAGGGCTCGACGGAGTCTCGCCCCACCATGGCCTCGAATAATACAATTTAACAGGAGGGAGCGGAG
>Ga0207664_10003727_pt1 | contig 10230 bp, 18 predicted proteins | sample LARL83metaG_FD_184349 | JGI IMG/M metagenome (GOLD analysis project Ga0207664, IMG submission 184349) | Corn, switchgrass and miscanthus rhizosphere microbial communities from Kellogg Biological Station, Michigan, USA - LAR L8-3 metaG... | ecosystem: Host-associated > Plants > Roots >...
TGGCCGCATGAACCCCGAAGTCGTCGCCGCCGTCTTCATCACCGCCGCCGTGTGCGTCATGGCCGCCTACGTCCTGCTCATGCGCCAGGCGGGCCGCCACTGCGACGACCGGGAGGACCTGCTGCGCGGGCAACTGGACGCCTACCGGGCCGGGCAGGAGTCCGTGCTGGCGCAGTGGCGGGCGGCTGACGACGGCGAGGCCCTGGAGTGCTGGGAGGCGGACGAGCTCGACCGGATCGAGCGCCTCTACGCCGACGACGCCGACGAGCCCGCGCAGCGACCGGGAGGGACACCATGACCGCCGACTACCTGGGCGCGGTTCTCGACGCGAAGGCAGCCGCGGCACCGCTCGGCCCCGTGCAGCAGCTCGTGCTTGCCGCCCTCGCGGAGCACGGAGGCCTGACCGCCGCCCGGCTGGCCGAGCACCTCGGCTGCGACCGCCCGAAGGTCGACCAGTCCCTCCGCACGCTGCGGGACAGGATGCTCGTCCGCGTGGCGGAGTACCAGCGCAGGGCCGGGAAAGCGGCCGGCGTCTACGTCATCACGACTGCGGGGCGCACGGCGCTCGCAGCAGCGAAGGAGACGACGTGACCTGGCTCGCGGCCATCGCAGGCCTGTCCATCCTCACCCTCGCCGCCATCGTCCTCGCCCTCATCGGCGCGGGACGGGCAACCATGCGGGACATCTCCCGTCAGCTCCGCGTCGTCAGCCCGCCAAAGCAGGAGCAGCCGCAGCCGGACGAGACAGCCCCGGCAGCCGGAGGTGCCCAGTGACCAAGTACGTCGCTGCCCTCCTGGTCGTCGCCGGCCCGGCCGTCAATGCCCAGCTGGACCCCCGCATCCCCGGTGCCGGGGACCTCGGACCGTCCCGTTCCGCTGCTCTGCTCATCCGGGCTCACCGGGAAGGGAGAGCCCGCCGCGCGGCCGATGACGCCCTGATGGGGGGACTGGCCGGGGCTCTGCCCGTGGATCCCGGCGAGGCCGCGATCAGGGTCGCGGGCCTGGAGGCATGGCACGCCCGTCAGCAGCGAGGGGAGAAATCGTGACCGCCTGGCTCGGAATGTGGTCCTACCGCATCCAGGAATCCCTGGCCCCGGCCCGGCCGAAGTGGCTGCACGTGCTCGTGTGCCCGTTCTGCCACGGCATGGCGAAGTACTGCCGGCAGCAGGTGCGGCAGCGGAGGGCGTCATCATGACGGCCGCGCTGGCTGACAGCGGCACGCGCTGGTACCACGGCGGCTTCCCCGGCCTCAAGCGCGGACAGCAGATCCTCCCGCCATCGGTCACGGGCGCGATCGGCGTCGCCGACAAGGTGATCGACGCCCCGGACAGCATGCGCGAGCAGATCGCGAAGGTCCACGACCCGGACCTGGTGTACCTGAGCCAGGACCCCGCCGACGCCCGGCTGTGGGCCTCGCTCGCACCCGCGTACGGCGGGAAGCAACGGGGCGGCGACCTGTACGAGGTCACCCCTGACGGGCCGCTCGTGCCCGACCCGGACTACCTGCCGCAGGACGGCAAGGCTATGGCGTGCCGCTCGGCGACGATCGTGCGGATCGTGCAGCGCCGCGTGCCCCGTCCGTCCCCGCAGGAGATCGCGATACTGGCGGCCATGTCATGACCGGCCGCAAGCCCTACGCCGAGCAGTGCACCCGCGTCTACACCCGGACCGGCACCCGTGCCCACCTGATGTCCCCGGTGCAGACGATCCGCAACGGCTCCGTCCTGTGCCCCGTCCTGCCCGAGTGGTTCACCGAGTGGCACGGCACCGGCAGCCAGGACGAGATCGACCGCGCCGCCTCGCTGCCGCTGTGCAAGCGCTGCGAGGACCAGGCGCACCGCGAGGACGAGTATTACAGCGAGCCTCCGCAGTTCACCCCCCAAGAGCTCGCAGCCGTTGACCTGGCCCCCGTGGGTCCGGCTGCGGGAGGATCCGCGGCCCCCGACGCGGATCCCGCCGGCACCCTGCAGCCCGGCAGGGTGCCGGCCAAGACGTCCAGCCCGGTCCCGGCTCCCCAACTCCCAGGGGCCGGGCTGGACCCATCGTCCCCGCCGCCAGCCGTTCGCAGCGCGGCGGGGACCCCGGGCCCGGACACCGCAGGCAGCCCGCCCGGCATCGGGCAGCCCGCGGTCCGGGCCCGGGCTGAGACCCCGGCCGGGGCGGTAGCTGACGGAGCTCCAGCCGTCCCGGACCGGTCCACTTCCTGGGAGCGCACCAGGGACGCCATTCGGGCCCAGGTGGCAGAGGAATGCGAACTGGAACCCCCGCGCGGCCTGCGCGGCCAGGAGGCCCGCGATGCCATCAGGAAGGCCCAGAGCGGCCACAGCCACCGCCAGCGCGCCGGGAGGGTGCGGGGGGCAGCGAGGCAGCCAGGACCCGGGATGGTGCGGAAGCTGCCGCCTGAGACGCGCGGAGGCACAGCATGAGCCTGACCCTGATCGACTTCTTCTGCGGCGCGGGCGGCAGCAGCCAAGGCGGCGCGTCCGTCCCCGGCGTCACCGTGCGCCTTGCCGCGAACCACTGGGCCAAGGCGATCGAATCGCACGCGCTCAACTTCCCCGGGACCGAGCACTTCAAAGGCGACCTGCACGACGCCGACGTGGCGAAGTTTCCCTTCGGCGAACTGTTCTGGGCTAGCCCGGAGTGCCCGACGTGGAGCCAGGCGCGCGGTAAGTGCCGCGACTACGACAAGCAGCCCGACCTGTTCGGCGAGACGCTGCCCGACGAGGCCACCGACCGGTCCCGCGCGCTGATGTGGGACGTGCCCCGCTACCTCGAGGCAATGAAGCTCCGAGGGCGGCCGGTGCTCGCCGGGGTGGTCGAGAACGTCACCGACGTCCGGGCCTGGATCAACTGGCGCGAGTGGGTCGCGTCGATCGCCAATCTCGGCTACCGGACCAAGCTGATCGCGATCAACTCGATGCACGCCCGGCCGAAGGTGACGCCGTACGCGCCGCAGTCCAGGGACCGGCTGTACCTCGCCTACTGGTCGGTATCGCTCGGCCGGGACCCGGACTGGGACCGGTGGCTGCGGCCGCTGGCGTGGTGCGCGGCGTGCGAGGAGACCGTGGCCGCGGTGCAGTGGTGGAAGCGGCCCGGCAACGACATGGGACGCTACCGCCAGCAGTACGTCTACCGGTGTCCTCGCGTCTCGTGCAGCCAGGTCGTGGAGCCCGCGGCGATGCCCGCGGCGGCGGCGATCGACTGGACGCTCGCCGGGACCCGGATCGGGGACCGGGCGGTGCCGCTGAAGCCGAAGACCATCGCGCGGATCGAGGCAGGGCTGAGGCGGTACGCCCGGCCGATCACGATGCAGACCGGCGGATCGGACCGGCAGCCCGGAAGCCGGACGTACCCAGCTGATAAACCGCTCGCGACCCAGACGGCCACGCAGACGCAGGCCCTGGCCCGGCCGCCGATGATGGTCCCGGCCGGGGGAACGTGGCGGGACGGCGCGACGTCGGTCCTCGAGCCGATGCCAGCCCGGACCGCGCGGGAGAACGACGGCCTGGCCGTGCCGCCGTTCCTGGTCCCGCTGCGTTCCGGACGGGACCGGTCGATCCTGGCCGGCTCCGAGCCGCTCGCGACGGTGGTCGCTGACGGCGGTAACCACGGGCTCGTCACCCCGCCGTTTATCACCGTGCACCGCGGCGGCGACGGCGACGTCCGGACCGCCGACATCATGGGGGAGCTGCCCGCTGTCACCGCGAGCGGGAATCACCTCGGGCTCGCGGTCCCGCCGTTCATCGCCGAGCTGCGCGGCGGCCAGGACGCCCGGCCGATCTCCGATCCGCTGTCGACGGTCATGACGATGGGTGCCCACCACGGGCTCGTCACGCCGCCGGAACTGGCCATGATCATGCGGAACAACACGGCACGCGGCGACCAGGGCCAGATGTCCACTCCCGTCAGCGAGCCGCTCCGGACACTCACCGCAGCCGGCCACCAGTCGCTGATCACCTGGGAGCACCTGGCCCACCTGCTGATGCCCTACTACGGCACGGGCGTCGCCAGGACCGCCGCCGAGCCGGTAGGCGCCATCACCGCAACGGACCGGTGGGCGCTCGCCAGCAGCGCGGTGAGCGTCGAGGACGTGCTGTTCCGGATGCTGGAGCCCGGCGAGATCGGCGCCGCCATGGCATTCGCCGCCACCTATCAGGTCCTCGGCAGCAAGCGGGAGAAAGTTAGACAATACGGTAACGCTGTAACACCCCCAGTAGCCGAAGTGATCATCAGCGCTCTGGTCGAAGCGATCACGGGCGAGGCGCCGGAGTGTGCGTCGTGAACCTCGCCGAGCTCGGCCCGGGCCACCACGTCGTCTGCCACCTCCCTGATGGGCGCACGGCAATAGCGGACGGAGGCAACCCGGACCACCGGCCCGTCATCGCAGCGATGCGCCGGGTCCACCAGGCGGCGATGGCACGCCGCGGCGAGCGGTACCCGGGCAGCCCGGGGGACTACGCCGCCGTCGCCTCGTGGCTGGACCAGCGCGAGCCGCTCCCGGACGGCCAGCTGTTCACGTGGGAGGCCGCGTGAGCCGCCCGTGGGAGATCCCCGCCTCGGCGTGGCTCGACGGCAGGTGGAACACGGCCATGGACCTAGCCTCCGCGGTGCCCGTCTCCCAGTCGAAGGTGGCCCGCGCATGGGAGGCGCAAGGACCGGACCGGGTGCTGGCCACGCTGCGGAAGCTGGCCGGGGCCCGTGATGAGGCGGGGGCAGCCTGATGGACTTCCCCCCGCTGGGCCAGGTCACCCAGACGATCCTGTACAGCCCCGGCGCCGAGGCGACCGGGGTCTACGGGAACTGCCTCCAGGCCGCTGTAGCGTCCGCTCTCGGCCTGGAGCTCGGCGCCGTTCCCCACTTCGGCGCGTTCACGTGGTGGGACGCGGCGGCCCGGCTGTGGCTCCGCGGGCGGCAGCTGGACTGGCGCTGGGTGCCCATCGGCCGGGGCCTGCCTGACGGCCGGTGCATCGTCGTCGGGGAGAGCCCGCGGCACACCGGCCGGCACGCGGTAGCCGGGGACGAGGGCCGGATCGCCTGGGACCCGCATCCGTCGCGGGCCGGGCTGACCGTGATCCAGGGCGCGTACGAGTTCCGCCGGTGGCCGGACGGGGCGCCTGAGGACGAGGCCTGCGTCACCTGCTCGGGCCAGCTGGCCGCCCTGGCGGCGACGGGGAAGGCCGGGTGAGCCGTTGACGCTATGCACCGCGGAAGCCGCCGGGGGAGTCCTCCGGCGGCTCAGGCGTGCGCGGGGGTCAGGACTGCGCGCGGGCCTTCTTGCGAGCCAGCGCCTCCTGAGCCTTGAGATAGCGGGCCGTCGGCTCAATCTCACCGCGGCGGATCCGCTCGTCCTCGATGCGGCTCCGGATGGCCTCGCGGCTCAGGCCGGTCTCCTTGACAAGATCACGCTGCCAGCCGTAGCGGTCCCGGTTGGCGATCCAGACCTCGTAGAACGCGGCAGAGAGGCGCAGGTCTCGCTTCTCTGCCGCGTCGGGCGCGGTCTCGGCGAGCGCGGCGCGCAGCTCGGTCATGGCCTCCTCCGTTGTCACGTCGTCATGATGCCACATCACGTTGGCCAACAGCATCGTAGCATCCCAACCTAAATTCTTGGCCAAGTTGTTTTGGCCAAACTGACATGGCATAGTTAGGCCCGGACATCCAGTCCGGCAGGAAGCAGTGACCCCTTGAACATCACTCCGCACAGAAAGGCGGCACCAGGTGCCCGTCTGTTCGCGCTCCCATCGCGCAGCCGCCAGAGACGAGCCGCTAGGGGCGCACGGGCGAGATCAGGCTGCCCCCGCTGGCACGAGTCCGCGGCGAGGTGGCTTATGGGCGTCGGGGAGATCTACATCAAGCTCACGGTCAACTTCGCGAACGACCCGAAAGTCCGCGCGCTGGCCCGCTTCGGCGCACCTGACGCCGGCCTCGCGAGGGACCTGTTCGTCCAGATGGTCTGCCACTGCAAGGAGATGCTCACGGACGGGTTCGTGTCCGCTGAGCAGGTCGGATTGATGGTCTACCCGCTGGACCCGGAACACGGAAACCAACTTGCTAAGCAACTTGCTTCCGTTGGGCTTATCAAAGAGGAAAGCAAAGACGAAGCACCGGGTTGGCAAGTGCTTGCCTACGTGAAGCGCAACGGCACCCGCGAGGACGTCGAACGGCTATCCCAGGTGCGCGCCGAGGCTGGGCGCAAGGGTGGCAGGCCCCCAGGTCAGACCACCCGTAAAGCAAACCGGAACCAAGTTGCTAAGCAAAACAAAAGCCAGCCTAACCCATATACAGAGACAGAGTCAGAGACAGGTAAAGATCAAAACCCCTCGCCCCGCGAGGACGTCGAACGGCTCTGCATCCATCTCGCTGACCGCATTGAGGGCAACGGCTCCAAGCGGCCGAGTATCACCCAGGACTGGCGCGTCGCTGCCCGGCTGATGATCGACCGCGACGGGCGCACCGAGGAGCAGATCCGCACGGCCATCGACTGGTGCCAGGACGACGAGTTCTGGATGCGCAACGTCATGTCGATGCCGACACTCCGCAAGCAATACGACCGGCTCCGGCTCGCGGCACAGCAGCAGCAGCGCAGCACGCCGGCCAAGCCTGGTGTCGTCAAGCAGACCAACTACAGCGACGAGGAGTACCACAGTGGCTGGTAACGCCCACGGCGACATCTCGGAGTTCTACCCGGATGCCGTCTCGGCAGAGTGCAAGGGCCCGAGCCAGGGGGTCGTCGTGGTCCGCCGCAACGACCTCGGCGAGTTCCACCTCTCGGGAGACTGCCCGTACTGCGAGAAGGAAAAGCTCGCCGCGGCCATCCTGCGGTTCACGCCGCCGAGGTTCCGCGCCCCGGTCAGCATCCCGGCAGCCGTCGCCGGCTGGGCCGCCCGGGGCAGGCGCGCGGAAGGCTTGTACATCACCGGCCAGGTCGGCACCGGCAAGACCCACGCCGCGTGGATGGCCCTGGCCGCCTGGTGCCAGGCCACAGGCACGCGCCCGCACGGCGAGGAGCCAGGGTCGATTGACTGGGGCGGCCCGTCCAGCCGGATCGCGCCGAACGTGGTCTTCGCCCGGCTGACCGACCTGCTCGACGACCTGCGGCCCGGCGATGCCGCGGTGCTGACCATCCGCGACTGCCAGAAGGCCGCGCTGCTCGTCATCGACGACATCGGCGCGGAGAAGCCGTCCGAGTGGACGCAGGAGCGCGTCTACTCGGTCATTGATCACCGCTACGCCCAGTGCCTGCCGCTGATCGTGACCAGCAACCTGCCGCCGAAGGGGCTGGCCACTCAGATCGGGGATCGTTCCGCTTCCCGTCTCGCCGAGATGTGCGAGGTGGTCGCGATGACCGGCGCCGACCGCAGGAAGCCGGGCGCGTCAGCATGAGCGGCGACTTCGAGCAGGTCCCGCCACACGACGTGGTAGCCGAGCAGTGCGCGCTGGGCGGGATGCTGCTATCCGCGGACGCCCTCGCCGACGTAGCCGAGATCATCCAGCCGGACGACCACTACCGGCCCGCGCACCAGATCATCCACGAGGCCATCCTTGACCTCCAGGGCCGCGGCCAGCCGGTCGACGCGGTAACCGTCGCCGACTACCTCCAGGCGACCGGCCAGATCGCCAGGACCGGCGGCGCGGTCTACCTGCACACCCTGATCGCCGCCGTGCCGACAGCGGCGAACGCCGGCTACTACGCCCGCATCGTCGCCAAGTACGCCACCCTGCGGAGCCTGATTGAAGCCGGGACCCGCATCGCCCAGTTCGGCTATGCGGCAGACGCTGACACCGACGAGATGCAGCAGCGGATCGAAGCGGCATACCGGGCGCTGGACGAGGCCGTGGGCCGTGACTCCGCGCCGCGAGCGCGCAGCGTTGCCGACCTGGTAACCCCGGCCGTCGACCGGATCGAGGAGGGCCCGGATGTCACCCGCGGCGTTACGACCGGCTGGCGGGACCTGGACGACCTGATCCTCGGGTTCCGGCCCGGCGAGGTCGTGACCATCGGCGCCCGTCCGGCGGTAGGCAAATCGGTCGTCATGCTCAACATGGCCGCGCACGCCGCGCTGAAGCTCAGGCTTCCTACCCTGGTGGCCAGCCTGGAGATGTCTGAGCAGGAATGCGTCGAGCGGGTTATCGCGGCGGAGGGCGGTATCAGCCTGCATTCCATCCGCGCCGGGAAGCTGGACGACGGCGACTGGGGCCGCATCGCCAAGGCTCACAACAGGATCAGCGACTGCCCGCAGCTTATGATCAACACCGACCCGTACATGTCCGTTCAGGGAATCCGGTCGGAGCTGCGGTCCATGCGCCGCGCGGGAACACCTGCCGGGCTGGTCGTCGTCGACTATCTCCAGTTGATGACCTCGGGCAGCAAGACCGAATCGCGGCAGCAGGAAGTCTCCGAGATCTCGCGTGGTATCAAGCTGCTGGCCAAGGAATTCGACGTGCCCGTGATCGTCGGGAGCCAGCTCAACCGCGGTCCGGAGATGCGCTCGGACCACCGGCCGCTGATGGCCGACCTGCGCGAGTCCGGCAGCGTCGAACAGGACTCGTCCATCGTGATCCTGCTGTACCGGGAAGACGCCTACGACCGGGAGTCACCGCGGGCCGGCGAGATCGACCTGATCGTGGCGAAGAACCGGCAGGGCCCGCAGGCCACGATCACCATGGCCTTCCAGGGTCACTACGCGCGGTGCGCTGACATGTGCAAGCCCTGGACCCCATCGGCGGCCATCGGGAGCGCGGCATGAGCGCGCCCAGCAACCTCGCCGACGCCTGCGACGGCCACTTCCCCGGCGACTATCCCGCTGTCCTGCCTCACGATGTTCAGGAGACCGGGACCGGCTCCCTGGTGGCGTCCTATCGGTGCCCGTGCGGCCGGGAGTGGACCTGCTCGTGGGATGCCCGGTCGGCCGGCTGGCCGGTGTCGAGGACGGAAGCAGCATGACCGCCCACCCGCCGCACACCACCGCCTGCTACGGCCCGGAGCAGCTTCCGTGCCCCGGCTGCGGCACGCCCGTCATCCAGTCCCGGCTTCAGTGCGCGCTGGACCTGAACCCCTCGGCGGAGTGCACCGCCTGCTCGCTGAAGTGCCCGGACTGCCCGGCCGAGGTCCGCATCACCGCGGGCACGATGATCCGCGCCCGGGTCATCCACTCCGCCACCTGCCCGTGGTACCGGCGCCACCTGGCAAAGGAAGTAGTCGGCGCGGTCCCGTGCGGGACCGTCGTGACGCACCGCGGGCCGTACAAGCGTGACCCCGGCCGCAGGAGCGCGGCATGAACCCGGCCCGCCCCCACCCCTACGACGAACGGAGCGACGTGTACGACGTGAACCCGAAGGACGTGTACCGCGAGACCGGGAGGTGGTTCGGCCCGGCCCTCGTCATGACGGTCGCCGTGATCGCTCTCGGCCTCATCGCCACCCTGATCTGCTGGCAAGCCGGGTGGTGGTTCGCGCAGCACAACGTGGACCGGCAGAACCAGGTCTACCAGGGCAGCTACGGCGCACAGCAGGCCGACATCGACACGATGCAGCGGGCGATCGGGGCGATCCCGTCCGCCGCGGACAAGGCGCAGGCGAACGCCGACGCGCAGGAGGCGTGCAGCTACGCCGCGAAGATCACCGTCATGCCGCCCGGCGACAAGGACTGGGTGGCGCAGAACTGCCTGGCCGGGGCGGTCGCCCCAGGTAGCCAGTACGCGAAGTAACCGCCCGCAGCCAGGCAATCCCGACACGAAAAGAGAGTAGATCATGAAACTGCCAGGCAGGAAGACCCTCGCCGCCGCTGTCCTCGCCGCGGCGGGGATCGTCTCCGTCGCCGCGTGCACGCAGACCCAGGACTCCGGCGCTTCCAGCGAGGCCGTCCAGTCGAACCAGATTCAGACCCACTACCAGCAGGTCCAGCCGCCCTACCAGGCGACCGGCACCAGCGAGTACCGGGCGAACCTGAACTACGCCGAGGCGTCCCAGGTGCTCGGCATCAACACCACGACGTTCTTCTTCCAGATGGGACAGCCTGCCCCGTTCTTCGAGTGCCCGTCGCATGGCGGCGCGGTGCCGAACACGGCGCAGCTGACCAACCCGAGCCAGATCCAGCCGGACCCGCACTCGACCGCGGGTTCGGTGGTAGCCATCACCCCGGCGATCTCGCGGTTGGAGAGGCCGCTCCAATGGCGCAGTACGAACGCCTGGTGCTGAGGCTCGGGAAGCGAGTACAGGAGCGCCTGAATCC
>Ga0207664_10003729_pt1 | contig 10223 bp, 16 predicted proteins | sample LARL83metaG_FD_184349 | JGI IMG/M metagenome (GOLD analysis project Ga0207664, IMG submission 184349) | Corn, switchgrass and miscanthus rhizosphere microbial communities from Kellogg Biological Station, Michigan, USA - LAR L8-3 metaG... | ecosystem: Host-associated > Plants > Roots >...
ATCGAGAACTCCTTCCGGCGTCGCAGATCCGCGCAGGCGACCTCACGCGCGCTACCACCCAGCTGCGCCACGGCGGTCGGGTGGCGATGTCCGACCAGCTCGCCGCCCGCGAGCATGTTCGCGTCGGCGATACCGTCGCGGTCCCGACGCCGACGGGCACCCTGCGCCTGCGTGTAGCGGCGATCACCACGAACCTCGGCTGGACGCCCGGTGCGATCACGATGATCACCACCGACTACCAGCGCGGATGGCGGACAACGATCCCGTCCGCGATCGAGGTCGATGTCGACCCGCGTGCGAACCTCGTCGCCCTCCAGCGGCACCTCGCGATGATCGCTGGCCCAGGGCTTCGCGTGCAAACCGCAGCAGAGCGCGCGGCCGGGATCGACGCCTCAGCTCACCAGGGCCTCGCGCGCCTCTCGCAGATCTCCACGCTTCTGCTCCTCGGCGCCGTGCTCGCCATGGCCGCCGCAGTGAGCGCCGCGATCTGGCAACGGCGACCCGCTCTGGCCGCGCACCGCATTCACGGCATCCCGCCGCGAAGCCTGTGGCGGGTGCTGCTGATCGAGACCGGCATCGTTCTCGCCTCCGGCTGCCTCGCAGGCGTTCTCGCCGGCACCGTCGGCCAAGTCGGCATCGATCAGTATCTGATCGCCGTCACCGGCTTCCCCGTCAAGATCGTGCCAGCCGGATGGCAGACCGTCGAGACCTTCGCGTTTGTTGTGGCCACCGCAATCGCGGTCGTCGCGATCCCAGGATGGAGAGCGGCCCAGGTCCCGCCGCATCTCGGCTTGCAGCCTGAGTAGCAGCCGCCGCGCACGCGGCCAGACTGGTCCGTGTGCCCTCAACGATCGGCCAGCTCGCCGCATTCGCTCTCGCCATCGGCCGGTATTGGTCGACGGCCGCACCGATCATCGACCGCGAGATGCGGCGTTGGCGCGGACATGCCGAGCGGATCCCCGACCCCACCCTGCGCGGGTACGCGCTCGGCAACCTCCGTAACGCAGCTGCGCACGTCCAGGTCGCCGGCCTGATCCTCACGCTCGCACCCCGTCCGCATCGCGCAGCCGCCCTCGAGGCCGCTATCGCCCTCGAGGTCGCCTACGATTACCTCGACAGCGTCACCGAGCAGTTGCGCCCCGACATGCTCGCCCACGGCGCGCGGCTCTACCAGGCGTTCGTGTTCGCGCTCGGCGGTCCACGGCCACGCGAGCCACTCGACGACGGAGGCTACCTCGCGCTGCTGGCAGCGACATGCCGTCTAGCGTTTCTCGCGCTTCCAGCGGCCGCGGTCGTCGAGGCACAGGCATGCAGGATCGCCAGGCTCTGCGGCGAGGCGCAGACCCGCGCGCACGCTGTCAGTCAGCTCGGCTCCGGCCAGCTCGCCGACTGGTCACGCGAGCACCCGTACGGGACGCTCGCGTGGTGGGAGGCCGCGGCGGGCTGGTGCGCAAGCGTCCTCGCTCTGCACGCCCTCATCGCCGCCGCAGCCGACCCCGCGACGACGCCCGCCGACGTCAAGACGATCAGCGCCGCCTACCTGCGGATCTCCACGCTGACGACGCTTCTCGACAGCCTCAAGGACCACCGTGACGATGCCGCCGCCGGCGCGCACGGTTTCGTTTCCTACTACCACGACAACGAACTGTCCAGGCGGCTCGCGGACATCGCGCGCGCCGCCCTCCACGCGGCCAGTCGCACGCGCCACGCAGCACACCAGACCATGACGGTGGCCGGCTGCGCGGCCTTCTACTGCTCCGCGATCGACGACAACGACACCGGACCGCTCCTCGCGGAGCTTCAACCCGTCGCCTCTCCCATCCTTTGGACGTTCAAGGCGTGGCGAGCCACCTCCCGGTTACGGCACTGAGCACTCAGTCGTTCAGGCGTTCCTCGTAGACGCGGATCAGATCGGAGAGCGTGATGCCGAGGCCGTCGGCGATCCTCGTGACGGCGTCAAACGAGGCCCGGTGCACGCCGCGCTCGATCTGAGAGACGTAGTTCGGGCCGAGGCCGGCTGCATCGGCCAGGCCCTCCTGGGTCATGCCGACCCGGACGCGCCACTCGCGTACGGCTCTTGCGAGCGCCTTCTGTTTCGCGGTCTGGTCGGCCACGCGGCGGGAGCCTGCACGGGTTCGGACTTGCGCACCAGGAGGTAGATGGTGGAAGATCCACGATCTACCTCTGATCTTCCCCCCAGATCGGTGGAAGTCAGGGGAGTCGCCCGCGCTCGGAATTCCCCCCTCTCGGCGTCGGGCATCGCCGACGCCCCGGTCCTCCCTCCCCCCGAGGGCCGGGGCGTCGGCTCGCGACCGGAAGGCGGCGTAGAGTGAGCGGCATGGCGAGGCTGATCGACGGAATGAGGCTCCTTCGCGACACGCGCCGAGCCGAGGAGCGCTTCAGGGAGGTCGCCGAGCGCCAGAGCGCCATCGGCGCCTCGCTTGGGATGGGCGCCATCAGCGTCCGCGAGTTCGCCGGCGCTCTCGCCAAGCACCTTCGCTCGTAGCCTGTCGTAGAACGACGAAACGCCCGCCCCCACGAATGGGGACGGGCGTTCAGAGCGCGCTGCGGCTTGGAGGCCGCATGCTACATGTCGTCAGCGGCGGCGGCGGGGCGTTTGCGGCCCCACCGCTTCCACGGATGGCACAGCCCGCAGTTCGGCGTGTTGCAGCCACGCCAATACTGGTTGTCGGCCAGCGCGCCACGCGGGTGCTTGCCCTCGTAGTCGCCGGGGAGGATCGCCGTTGCCTTTGCGTCGCGGACGCGGTTGCGGATGACGCGCTCGCGGTGATGGCGGCGTTCGGCGCGTGACCGTGCCATCCGTTCAGGCTATCTCGCCGCGGCCGTCTTCGTGCTCGTCGCCGATGTCGGTGACGGCTTCTGCGCCGCCGCGCTTGAAGCGGCAGAGAGGTGCAGCAGCGCCTCGACCTTGCCGGCGAGGACCGCCAGCTCCTTCTCGACTCCGGCGATGCCGGCGGTGCCGATGATCGGCTGGGCGATCCCTTCGAGCTTCTTGATGCGGCCGAAGATCTTCGTGCCAAGGCCGTGCGTGTGGATGTAGTGGCCGGCTGCGCCGATGAGGAACACGACCGCGCCGAGCACCTGGTTCTGGGAGAGGTGCACGAACGGGGCGTGGTCGGCGATCAGCAGCGTGATCCAGCCGGCGAGCGCCGACTCGGCCGTCTTGAGCAGGCGCCCGAGGGCGCCGGGGAGCAGGGACACGTAGTCCTCCCTTGTCGATGGTCAGGCGGCGATTGCCGCTCTGTGCGGTGCGCGGGCTTGCTGGCTGACGGCGACGGCATGCTCGTAGTCGAGCCGCGCACGGAACTTGTTGATCTCGTACGGGTTCGTGTAGACCGTCAGGGTGTTGTTCTGGGCCTTGAAGCCCGGCTTCTGCGGTCCGTCGAGGACGATGCCGGTGCCTTCGCCCGAAGCGCTCCAGTTCGTGGAGCCCTCGAACGCGACGATGCCGTCGAGGATCCCGCCCTTCGTGTGGCTGATCTGGTGAGTCTCGGAGTTGCCGATCGCGAAGTGCGAGGCGAACGCGGCCGGATCCTGTGCACGATCGGAGTCGAGGATTCTGCGCTCGTGGACGCCGGCCGCCTGCGACTTGTCGAGCGTGACCTGCACGAGCACGCCCGGGTCGCCGACGTGTCCCCAGATGATCTTGTTCAGCTCGTCGTCGTCGTAGCCGAACATGTTCATGACGAGGCTGAGCGTGACTCGCGAGAGCAGGTGCCGCAGGACGCCGTGGACGTCGTCGCGGCCGACATAGAAGACCCGAAAGTCGGGACTTGCGGTCGCGCCGAACGCCCCTTCGTGCGTGTAGGCGGCGAGGTCGTCGAGCCGGAACGTCTGGAGCGTGTCGGGCTGCACCATGCCGGTCATGCGAGTGCTCGAACGATCGCGGTGAACAGGGCGTCCTTCGCGCGCTGCTCGGGCGGCAGCTCGTCGTACGGGAGCATGCACGGATGGGTCTTCGCCTCCGGATCCTTGACGGGGCCGTAGGTCCATCCGTCGGCGTCCTTGTGCTTGAGCCAGCTCTCGTGCGAGTCGCGGGGCGTCCCGTCGGGGTTGGCGAGCGCGTGCTCGACGCCGGCGATGGCGCTCGTGCGCTGCCACTCCGGAGCGGCATCCCAGGGCGGCTGGGACTGGTCGCCGTGCTCGGCGCACCACGCGCGGTTCGCTTCGTGGCAGACGCGAGCGATCGTCTCAGGCTTCATCTCTGCTCCTTCGAGTCGTTGCGCGTCGCTCGCCATCCGGCAAGCCACGCACCCCACTTGGTCAGGTACTCGCGAAGGTCGATCTGCTCCCCACCGGTCGGCTCCCACCACCAACCGCTGAACGGGCCGAACCGCAGCCACGCGTCTTGGTCGCGAAGGACGGTGAAGCGCTTCACGCTGCCGCCCTTGCTCGCGGAAGCCGTCGCTCGAGCGCCCTGTAGCGATCGAGCCGCCGGTAGGAGAGCCAGTCGTTCTCGCGGCGAGCGACACGCGCGATGGCGGCAGCGTCGGCGTGCATCGCCTGCTGGAGACTCGCCCGACGTCTCGCAGCTGCCAGCGATGGATGTCCGCGGAGCCGGTCGTAGCTTAGGATCAGGTGTGCCTCGTGTGGCGTGTACAGCTCGAAGCGGCCCATCGGGGAAAGGAACAGGGCGGCTTCTGCGTGGCGTCGCGCGACAAGGCCGGGCAGCACGACTCCGCCGGCGCGGTCGTAGGCGAGCCAGCGGGACGCGATGGCGTGCAGGTCGCGGGTGTTGACGAGCCGCGAAAGTACACTGGGCCCAACGTTGAACGCGAGTGAGACGAGCGCGTCGAAGCGGTGCTGGTTGAACAGGCCGTGCAACTCGCCGCGAGAGGCGAACAGCGCGCGCACCTGCGGCTCGTAGCCGACCGCGAGCGCCGCCTTCAGCATCCGTCCGCACTCCGCTGGCGTCGCGTGCGGAGGCAACGGGCCGTCGTCCGACGTGATCCCGTAGCAGACCGTGAGACGGCCGACCGGATCCGGCTGCGGGGTGAGCACGAGCCCTTCGAATCGCTCGATCAGCCGGATGCCCTGCGCGCTCGTGTGGACCCCGGCCGTCGCGGTCGCTGGCAACGCCATCCAGACCGCGAGGAGCGCAAGCCCGAGAAGCCGACACCACGAGCGCCTCATCTCTTCGCCGCCTTCCGCGCACGCCGGGCGGCAACCTCGACGTTGCGCCAGGTGACCGGGCCGACCACACCGTCCGGGGCGAGGTGGATGCGATGCTGGAAGGCTCTGACCTGCTCCTCGACGTGCAGCGAGAAGAACAGCCCCGAGTGCGGCAACAGACCCGCGACTGCCATACGGTGCGTGAGTAGCCACACGCGCGGGCCACGGTCGCCGCGCTTCAGCTCGAGCGGCAGCTTCGGCGCCTTCGCGAGGTTCAGGTGATGGTGCTCGGCCCCGCTGGCATATGGGTGGATCGGGACGCAGCCGATCGCGCGAAATGCCGCCATCACCTGCGGGATCGAGGCGTCGGGCCAGTCCATGCCGCACTGCCAGCCCGCGAGCCGGCGGCCGACCGGGCCGCGGCAGGCGACACCGTCGCTGCGCAGCTCATGCGTTGACCGGCCGGGACGGTTCGGTGTGCCGACGATCCCGAACTCTGCGCCGCGTCCCTGCACGTAGGCATCCCAGATCTCCTGTTGGGAGTGCTTGCCATGCGCGTGCAGGATCGCCAAGCACTCTCGGTCGTTGCAGCGGGCGACCGACGTCGGCTCCTGCCTAGTGCGAGCGATCACCTGCCGGACAGGGTCGGCAAGGTCCGTCGGCACCGGACAGCCGGCGATCGTGGAGTAGCGGGCCACGGGCCTCGCCTCCTCTCATGAGGCCCCGTGCTGGGGCGGATGGTCACTACGGCGCTACGGCTTGCGAATCTGCGACGCGACCGGTCCGCACGGCCGATCAGCGAACGCACGCACCGCCGCGTCACGAGCCGGACCTGGCGGCGCGAGACGCACGAGCTGTACACGAAGCACGCCGCGCAGCTCGTTGCCGGCCCGGCAAGAGCGGTACACGTAGACCTGCACAGAGCGATGGAACTCGTTCACCCCGCGAGCTTCGCGCACGAGCGCAAGCACCGAGAACGCGAGCGACGAAGCGAGCATCGCACCGATCGCGAGCGCGATCACGAGCCACGCCCTCCGTGAGAATTCTCGACGAAGGACCATCACAGAAAATGCCCCAGCAGCGCGACCGCTGACCCGATGATCGCGGCAAGAATCGGCGAGGCAAACGCGATCATCAGGTTGCGCGAATAGCGCCGCCTGCTTTCGGTTTCGCGTTCGAGCGCCTCACGGGCAGCCGCAATCTTCTCGGGCACCGCACGTACCGTCTTTTCGAGCGATCTGATCGCATCATGAAGCTCGGAAACGTCGGTACGCACCCCCTCGACGCGCTCGGACATGATCGCGAGCTGGGGAACCGTTCTTTCGACCGATCCCTCGACCACTCGGAGTCGACGATCGACGTCGTCGATCCGGTCGTCGTTCCATCGCACGAACGCGCTCACGGAGATTGCCGCCAGTATGTCTTCATTCGCCCGTCCTCCCGTGGCGGTCGATGGAACTCGCGCTGCGGTACGCCTGATCGATGTGGGCGGCCGTGACCGTCTCGTCTGACATCGAGGGGTGGTGCTGGCGGCATGCCCGGTAAGGGGTGCCGGGGACGCGATGCCCGAACCGTCGGCAGCCGCCGACGTGGCAGTTGACGTGCCGGAAGAACGCGCCGATCCCCGTCAGCATCGCGAGGTCCGGCAACGGCCCGGAGAAGATGTTGTACCCGGCCGGATCGGCCCACGTCCAACGGGCCGCGTGAGCGACCCAGCGCACGACTTCGAGCATGGTCAACGCTCCTGCTTCCGGGGCAACTGCGACGCCGCGCGACGCGCCTTCGTAGGCTTCCGCCGCATGGTCCGACTGCTACTCGCCGCGGCGGCGGCAACGCTCGCCGGATGCGGAACCAGAACCGTCGTGCACACCGTGACCGTGCCTGCGGCACGCGCCGTCTCGCAGGTGGACACGATTCCCGCGCCCCACGTACCCACGGGCGAGCCGCCGGGATCCGGGGACATCAAGTGCCCACCGGTTCGCGGCGTGATCGTCTGGGGATCGGCGAATACGAGCTGCGGGTTCGCGCGGAACGTGTTCCTCGCCGCGCTCGCGTCTTTCCACAGGACGGGCACCGACGGCAAGTTCCTGACGGCGTACAGCCCGACTACGCGGCGAAGCTACAGAGTGACGTGCGATATCGACAGCACCAATTCCGTGAACTGCTTCAACGGCGGGGGAGCGATCGTGTCGTTCACAGCATTCGCGACGGCTCCCACGCCGCCAGCGCCAGAGCCCGCGGTCAGCACCCCTGCCGCCAGCGCGCCACCCGCACAGGCGGGTCCCGATCGCGCACTCTGCCATGACCTCTACGACCAGTGGAGAGCCGGCGACACCGGTTCACAGGCGGCGATCGAGCAGTACGCGCAGATGGGCTGCGATCAAGCTCCGCCCGCGAGCGCCGGCGCGAACTGCCCCGCCTACTACAGCCCTTGGGGGTACGCGCCCAACGGAGCCATCATCTGCGCGCCACAAGCCGGAACGCCTGCGGATAGAGGAAACGGCGACTACACGGTGACCGTCCCCGCATCGCGGTAGCGGGCGATGATGCCAACCAAGCGTTCTGGTGTAACGTCTTCGCGTAGCGCCCTAATGTTCCTGGTGACCCTGCTTGCGTCTGCGGCACTATTCGCGAATGCCAGCTCAGGCGCTGCCGTCGCGCCGTCAAGTACTCCGCTCACCCTCGCAATACAACGCGCCGAGCAGTTCTGGGGCGGCCCACCCTGCGGCGGTGAGTTCTCCGTCATGATCGACGACGTGCCCGCCTCGATCGGCTACACGGTCGGCTGTTCGATTCACCTTCAACGGACCGACTTCGGCACCATCGAGGATCAGGTCGCCTACTGGCCGCAGTTCTGTCGGGCGCTCACGCACGAGATGGGACACGCCCGACTCGGCCCCGATTTTTTCGCGGCGTGGAACCCGAGCGACCCTGGGCACAGCCCGAGCAGCGGAAGTGTCATGTATTTCACCGACCCGGCGTACCCGAGCACGTGCTTCCCGGCGCGGTTCACGACATCGACGGGCATCTACCACTATGTGCTGCACGGCCTGCTGCACGGCCACCTCATCCAGTGGACGCAGCGCATCGGCGGCAGGCCGGTAGGACGCGGGCTGATTCGCCACGCGATCCAGCACCCCTGGTACCGCTACTAGACCTGCCGCATTTGCAGGTGAGCGATATGCGACGTCAGGGCGTTCGCGGCTGCGGTTCCCGATGGCGCGACGCCGATGGCGTAGAACCCTGCGGCCGGCATCGCGAAGTCAGCCGACACGCTCTGTAGCTGCGCGCTGGTGCCTGGCGAGCTGAAGGTGACCGCGGAGCCAGAGACGACGGTGCCAAGCGATGCAATCGTCGGTGTTGCGCCCGATGCCCCTCCCCATGATGCGACCGGATAGAGACCGTAGGTGTAGCTGATGCCGGGTGCCGTGGCGTCGGTGAGGAGGATCGCCCGCAGGCGCATCTTCACGGTGCGAGCGCCTGCCGCATAGTCCGCGGGGTCGAGGTAGATCAGGTAGGTGGTCGCACCGACCGGGACGGCGCTCGCGAGGTTCGTGGTATTGAGGAGTTCGGTAGCGGCCGAGATGTTGGTGCCGCTCATGCGGTACAGATCCTTGTAGGTCGAGAACGGGGAGGTGCCCGTGACGACGATGTTCCACGCCCCCCCGTCGAACACGTAGAGCGTCCCGGTTGAGGCGCTCGTCGTGTCATCGGTGGCGTAGTAGAACTGGCCGCGTGTGCCGGTTCTCGGGCGCGATCCGATCGGCCCGGCCGCATAGTTGTTCGTGGGTACGATGACCCAGGCGGTGCCGTTGTCGAAGTAGAGCGTGCCGTTCGGGCTACTCGTTCTGTCGTCGGTGGCGAGGTAAATCCGGCCGGCGGTGCCGGCGGCGGGACGGCTTGCGATGACGCCCGAGGACCAGCCCGTCGTGTCCGCGTCGATCTGGTCGAGGAAGTTGTTCCCGATCGTTGCGATGGTGTTCAGGAGGTCACTTCCGGTCGGGTCGTAGCCGGTGATCCCGAAGCGGCTCGTTCTGCGCGCGGACATCAGGCATCTCCCGTTCTTACGTTCGCGATGGTCACCGTTCCGGCGACCGAGCTGATGGTCTTGGTTGCGTCTTCAATCCGGGGCGAGTCGGTCGCGATGACGGACAGGATGATTCCGGCCGGTTTCGTCGTGTTGATCGCAGCGACCACAGCGGTGGTGTCGTTCGTCGGCGTCAACTGTTCAGGCCGCACGTAAACCGTCAATGCGTAGGAATCCGGGGTCGTGTCGGGCCGCTGTCGCTCGTAGACCTGGTACCAGAGCTTCGGGTCGGTCGGCGTGAGGTTCGTGGCGTCGAACAAGCTGCCCGATGTGAAGCTGGTCGTGGCGACGTAGAAACGTGGCCCCCCGCCATCGCCCGGATCATGGGTGACGAGCACCCCGGCGGTGTAGGCGGTGACGGGCTGCCATGGGGTCGAGATGTTGCGTTCGATCGCGCTCTGGATCGATGCGAGCGTTCCGCGGTTCATGCCGGACTCTGCGCGGACGAGCTGACGGGCGAGCGGCTCGCTTGCGCCAACCGGGACCTGAACGCCGACGTACTGGCCCAGGTAGGGGAGCTGGTCGGCCGGGCAGCGGTCGATGTCGAACAGGCTCCCCCAGCCCGGAACGAAGTCGGGCTCGCCGTCAACGCTCTGCTGATCGACGAGCGTCAGGACGGGGTCGAACATGGTGCCGAGCGCGTCGCAGTACCAGGCCAAGTGGTCGGTCTGCCACGGCTCGAGGAAGTCGAAGAGGCGCTGGCCGAACGTCGAAGAAAGGATCGGTGCGAGGCCGGAGATGTAGAGCGGCAGGATCGCCCGCAAGGCGTCGAACGCGGGCTTGTGGGTGCCGTCGTAGTTGACGATCCCGAATCGGTATTGCCGCGAGTCGGGGATGCCGTCTCGGTACTGGTAGAGGAACGTGCCGCCGATCAGGTCCGACCAGCGGCCGTGGAATAGGCTCATCGCCTGGAGGATCTGCTGGGCCTGTTGCTGCTCGGAGACGCCGTAGTCAGGCGAGCCCTGGTTACTCGCGGTCGTGAACACGAGCTCGGTGATCCACA
>Ga0207664_10003730_pt1 | contig 10223 bp, 7 predicted proteins | sample LARL83metaG_FD_184349 | JGI IMG/M metagenome (GOLD analysis project Ga0207664, IMG submission 184349) | Corn, switchgrass and miscanthus rhizosphere microbial communities from Kellogg Biological Station, Michigan, USA - LAR L8-3 metaG... | ecosystem: Host-associated > Plants > Roots >...
CACCACTGATCCAGGCGCTTGCGCAGGTGCTCGGTCTTGTCCGGCCCGATCTCGCTGGGGATTTGATCCCCACCCACCCCGCGCGCAGCCAGCTGCGTGTGGGAGTAGTCCCACAGCTGGCGCAGGAAACGGCGGCAGTGCTGCACGGCGCTGTCGCTCCAGTTCAGCGAGCGCTGGGGCGCCGCCGCGTACAGCACGGCGAGGCGGATCGTGTCGGCGCCGTGGGCGGCCACCAGCTCGTCGGGGTCGACGACGTTGCCCAGGTGCTTTGACATCTTGCGCCCGTCGGCGATCACCATCTCGTGAAACAGGCAGCCGGCGAACGGCTCGCCGTCGGACAGGAAGGCGAGCGGCCCGATGTCGCGCAACGCCTTGGTGACGGTGCGCTGGTCGAACACGAAGTTGCCGCTGTCAGAGCCGGCGACCACGCGCCCGCACGGCAGCCACGCGCGCAGGTCCTCGAGCGCCAGGATCTCCTCCAAGCTGCGCTCGCGCTCGGCGGGCGGCACGCACACCGGCACCCACAGCCACAGGGCGTCGAAGTGGCAGTCGAGCGTGTCTGTCTCGCGCCTCGCGGGACCGCCGCAGCTGGGGCAGGTGACGTTGACGAAGTCCTCGCCCGGCCGCGAGGTGATCGAGACCTGGTCGAGCAGCTGCTGCGGCGTGCCGGGGTAGGCGATCGCCTTCGCGACCGCCGCGGCCGTCTCGCGCGAGTAGAGCAGCGTCGCCTCGTTCTGGACGGTGCGGTCGGTGCTCTGCGGGCTCGGCTCGCCGGTCACGGGGTCGCCCGGGTCCTTGACGTAGACGAGCGTGGTCGCCGTGTAGACGTTCGACTTGCGCGCGTAGTAGGCGTACACGCCGCCGGTCGCGATCACGACCGCGAGCACGATCAGCAGCTTGCGCGCGGCGAGCGGGCGGAGGTAGTCGGCGATGTGGGGCTTTGCGGCGGTGTAGGTCTCCATGCGTCCCGCCCTCGAGGCGTGTGCGGCGCCGGCCCTGGCGCCGCGCGAAGGCGCATCGAATCAGACCCCCTCGGGCGCCCTGTGACGATCCGGTGATCCCCCTGTGAAGCGCCTGATCACGCCGCCCGCGCGCGGGCGCGCACGCTGGCCAGCACGCTCCGCGCCCACTGCGCGTCCTCGCGCGCGGGCAGCAGGAACGCATGCAGCGGCACGCGCAGGCGCCGGCGCGCCAGCGCGAGTTGGAAGCAGAAGCTCGCGCCGTAGGCGGCGAGGCTCACGAGCGCCGCGCCGATCCCGCCGAGCGGGCTCAGCAGCAGCAGCAGGCCGGCGACGGTGACGACGAGCGCGAGCGCCTCGCCGACCGTCGGGATCAGCGGCGCGCCGTCGGCCTGCAGCGCGCTGCTCAGCACGCTCGCACCGGCGAACGGGACCGCCGCCGCGAGCAGGATCGCGGCCATCGGCACCGCGCCGCGGAACTGCGGCCCGAACAGCAGCGACAGCAGCAGCGGCGTCGCGAGCGCGAGCGCGGCGTTGAGCGCGAGCGTCGCGAGCAGGACGATCCGCACCGCCTGCGGCATCAGCCTCCTCTCGCCGCGCGCGATGCGCGTCATCAGCGGCGGCGAGAGCGCACCGGTCGCGAGGCCCGAGGCGCCCGCGATCGTCGTCGCGACCGCGTAGAGGCCCAGCTCGCGGGGTGCCACGACGGTGATCATCAAGAGCTGGTCGAGGCGCAGGTTGGCGAGCTGGGCGAGGCCGCCGACCCACGACTTGAGCCCGAACGCCACGCCCGCGCGGGCAAGCGGGCGGCGAAACGCCGGCGGCCGGCGCAGGCTGGCCAGCAGCGGCAGCGACGGCGCCAGCGAGCACAGCGAGGCCGCGATCGTGGACGCCGCGGCGGTCGCGACCGTCAGGTCCCCGAGCGCGTAGAGCGAGACCACGGCGGCGAACGTCCCCGCGAACGGGATCATCGACGTCGCGACGAGCGCGCGCCAGCGCTCGAGCGCCGCGAGGCACGAGGACAGCAGGCTGCCGAGCAGCACGAGCGGCGTCGCGAGCAGGCCGACGACGAGGAAGGTGTGCGTCGGCCCGCGCCCGCCCGCGAGCGCGTCCGCGACGGGGACCGCGCCCGCGGCGGCGAGCAGGCCGACCAGCAGCAGCGGCAGCCCGAGCGAGCCGAGCACCTCCTCGACCGCGCGCCCGCGCGGCAGCTCGCGATAGGCGTAGGCGGGGATCCCGAGCCCGAGCACGCCCGGCACGAGCGCGAGCGGGACGAGCACGGCGGCGAGGTCGCCGCGGCCGGAGGCGCCGAGCGCGCGCGCCAGCAGCGGCCCGGTGACGAAGCCGAACGCGGCGCCGAGCACGTTCGTCGCGGTCAGGCTCGCGACGACGCCGGTCAGGCGCGCGCGGCGGCGGCCCGGCGTCGCAACTGTCGCCGGCCCCGCCATCGCGCCGCCGCGGCTAGCGCCCGCCGCCGAGCGACGCGATCTGCGCGACCAGCTCCGCCACCACCGCGTCGGGCGCGAACGCCGCCTCCGCGTTCGCGCGCGCCGAGGCGCGCAGCGCCGGCTCCTCGCGCTCGGCCGCCTCCAGCAGCGAGCGCACAGCCGCCTCGAGCCCGTCGAGGTCGCCGGCGCGGTGCATGCGCACGTGCGGCCCGCTCACCGCCTCGGCGTTGCCGACCTCCTCGCTCAGCACGACCGGCAGCCCGCACGCGAGCGCCTCGGCGGTCGCGATCGAGCCCGGCTCGTACCAGCTCGGGACGAGCAGCAGCGTCGCGGAGCGCAGCAGCGCCGGCAGCTCCTCGCTCGGCACGTGGCCGACGTACTCGGCCACGTCAGGGTGCAGGTCGGCGAGGTGCGCGCGGTAGTCGGACCACATCGTCGCCCCACCGATCACGAGCAGCCGCACCGAGCCCGAGCGGTCGGCGAGCCGGTGGCTGAGCGCGACGACCTGCTCGACGCCCTTGCGCGCGGAGATCCGCGAGATGAACAGCAGCGTGCGCGGCGCCGCCTTGCGCTCCGGGCCGTCCGGGCTGAAGCGCTCGAGGTCGACCGGCGTGCGCACGACGCGCAGCCGCTCGCGCGGGACGCCGTAGTCCTGGTGCACGAGCGCGTTGAAGCGCTCGCTGAGGCCGAGCACGAGGTCGGCGCGCGCCAGCTCGCGCGGTTGCAGGCGGCTGCGCAGCGTCATCAGCGCGCGCATCAGGAAGTGCGGGCCGCGCCGCTCGGCGCGCAGCGCGTAGGCCTGCTCGGCGCGGTGCCAGCGCAGCTCGCCGGCGGCGTGCGTGCAGGGGTGCACGACGATCGGCGGCGCCAGTCGGCCGACGCGCCCGAGCAGGAACAGCTCGGTCTGCGAGAGCTGGTAGACGGCGTCGTAGGGCCGGCGGCGGTGCTCGCGCAGCAGGCGTACGCTCAGCACGATCGTGCTGAGGCTGCGCACGGCGAGCGAGCTGAGCAGCGCGAGCGGCTTGCTGCGGCTGTACCAGCTACCCCACCGCCAGCGCGAGCGCCGCATGATCACGCGCAGACCCGGCAGCGGCGCGACCGGCGGCTCGACGGTGCGGTCGGTCGCGAGGTAGAGGTCGACCTCGACGCCCTGGCGCAACAGCTCTCGCATGATCAGCATGCCCATGCCGGGCACGCCGCCGATTCTTCCGACCGGTCCCGTCCACGCGATCCGCATCGCGCCTACCCCTTGACGAAGCGCGAGGAGCCCGCCGTGCAGAGCGCGCCCTTGACGGTGCGCAGCGGGGTGCTCGCACGCACGCGTCTGCCGCGCACGCGCGCGCTGCGCGCGAAGCGGAAGCTGCCGTCAGCGCGCGTGCGCGTCGTCGCGATCCGCTGCTGGCCGCGCCACAGCGTCACGACGCGGCCGCCGCGGCACGCGCGCACGCCCGATCCGACGTGGCCGCCGAGCCGCGTGCGCGAGAGGCGGCCGAGCGTCACGCGCGTCGCGAAGCGCGGCGGCGCAGGCGCCGGCCCGCCGCCGCTACCCGACGTCTGCGAGCCGCCCCCCTGAGCGCCGCCGCCCCCGGCCGCCGCCGGAGTCGCCGTCGTCGTCGCGCTCCACGACACGGTCCCGCTGTCGCACGCGGGCGTCGCCGCGGTCGCATGGTTGAAGAAGCGGAACGTGCCCGCGGCCGTCTGCGCGCCGGGGAACGTGCCATGGAAGGCGATCGCGTCCTCGAGCGCATAGTCGAAGGCGCCGTCGACGATCGGGGCGCCCTCCCAGACGCTCGCGTCGCCCTCGGCGTTGAACGTGCAGGTGCTGCCCGGGACGTCGCTGATCCTGTAGGAGGTCACGCTCGTGCCGTCGGCGGCGATCGCGAAGCGCACCGTCGCGCCGTCGGCCGCGGTGCCGGCGTAGGCGGCGCCTGCGATCGCGTCGGCGCGCGCCTGGCCGGCGACGAGCGCGGTCGCGACCACGGCCACGGCCGCCGCGAGCGCGAGCAGCGCCGTCAGCCGTCGGCCGCGGGGCGCGGCGCGGCGAGCGGAGCACCCTCGAGTCTCGTGCGCATCCGCCGCAGCGAGCGCGAGAGGATCTGCTGGACGTTGGCGAGGCTCAGGCCGGTGAGCTGCGCGATCTCCGGCCCGTTCAGGTCCCCGCCGAAGCGCAGCGCGATCAGCATGCGGTCGCGCGGGTCGAGCTGCCACAGCGCCTGCTCCAGCTCGGGCTCGAGCCCGAGCCGGTGCCGGTCCGGCGGCGCGGCGAGCGTCTCCAGCTCGAGCGCGTCGAGCGACAGGCGGCGCCCCGGCCGGCGCGCCCGCAGGTGGTCGACGAGCAGGTTGCGCGCGATCGTCAGCAGCCACGTCGCGGTGCTCGCGCGCGACTCGTCGTACGTCGCCCAGGCGCGCAGCGCGCGCTCGAACGTCTGCTGCGTGAGGTCCTCCGCCTCCGGGCGCGCCGCCAGCCGCGCGGCGAAGAAGCGGTAGACGCGCACGGCGTGCTCGTCGTAGATGCCGGCGAAGTCGCGCAAGGCCGTCGTCGTCGGCAGGGTCCGCGTTCCCCACCGGTCAGTCGTCCCAGTCGGAGCGCCCGCCGCTCTCCGCCGCCTGCGCGAGCTGGACGGGCGGCTCGTGGTCGGCCGCCTCCTTGATCAGCGGCTCGGGCCACAAGCTCACCGCTTCCAGGTAGACGTCGAGCGAGGGGCCGGAGAGCGTCTCCTCGCGCAGCAGCGAGTTGGCGAGGTCGCCGAGCACGGCGCGGTTGAGCTCCAGCACCCGCTTGGCGACCTCCTCGGCCTCGTGCACGAGCCGGCGCGTCTCGGCGTCGACCAGCTCGAGCGTCGCGGCCGCGACGTTGCCCATGTTCGCGAGGTCGCGCCCGATGAAGACCTGCCCCTCCTTCTCGCCGACCGCGACCGGCCCGACCGCCTGGCTCATGCCGTAGACCGCGACCATCGAGTGGGCGATCTTCGTCGCCTGCTCGAGGTCCTCCTCGACGCCCGTCGAGAGCGTGCCGAAGACGTAGCTCTCGGCCGCGGCCCCGCCCATCACGGTGATCAGCTGCTTGGTCAGGTCGAGCTGGCTGAGCATCGACTGGTCGTTCGTCGCGTAGATCGTCGCGCCGCCGCGACCGCGCCCGCGCGCGACGACGGAGAGCTTCTGCGTCGCGGTCGCGAACTCGATCGACTCGGCGACGATCGCGTGGCCGGACTCGTGGATCGCGATCCGCCACAGCTCCTCGGTCGAGAGCACGTGGCTTCTGCGCTGCGGGCCCATCAGCACGCGATCGATCGCCTCCTCCAGCTCCGCCTGCTCGACCATCGCCTTGTCGGCGCGCACCGCCAGCAGCGAGGCCTCGTTGATCACGTTCGCGAGGTCGGCGCCGGAGAAGCCGGGCGTCTGGTGGGCGATCGAGCCGAGATCGGCGTCGGGCGAGACGGGCGAGCGGCTCGCGTGCAGGCCGAGGATCTCCGTGCGCCCGTGCACGTCGGGCAGGTCGACGACGACCTGGCGGTCGAAGCGGCCGGGGCGCAGCAGCGCGTTGTCGAGGATGTCGGGGCGGTTCGTGGCGGCCATCACGACGACGCCGCTCTCGGCGCCGAAGCCGTCCATCTCGACGAGCATCTGGTTGAGCGTCTGCTCGCGCTCGTCGTGACCCTGGCCCATGCCGGCGCCGCGCTGGCGCCCGACGGCGTCGATCTCGTCGATGAAGATGATCGCCGGCGCCGCCTCGCGCGCCTGGCGGAAGAGGTCGCGCACGCGCGCCGCGCCGACGCCGACGAGCGACTCGACGAACTCCGAGCCGGAGATCGAGAAGAAGTTCGCCTGCGCCTCGCCGGCGACGGCGCGCGCGAGCAGCGTCTTGCCGGTGCCGGGCGGGCCGACGAGCAGCACGCCCTTCGGCGCGCGCGCGCCCAGCTCGGCGTAGCGGGCGGGGTTCTCGAGGTAGTCGCAGAACTCGCGCAGCTCGATCAGCGCCTCGGGCGCGCCGGCGACGTCCTTGAACGTGAAGCGCCCGCTGCCGGCCTTCTGCTTGCGCCCGCTCCACTTCGAGAAGGCCGCGATCATCCCGCCGGACTCGCGCGCCAGCAGCGTGAACATCGCGAACAGCGTCGCGAGGATCAGGATCGGCAGCAGGAACTGCACGATCGCGCGCAGCGTCGGCTTGCCCGCCTGACTGTCGACGGTCGTCGGGATGCGGTAGCGGCGCAGCTCGTCGAGCAGCTGGCTCGTGTAGGCGTCGGCGTGCGGGTAGGAGGCCCACACCTGCTGGCCGCTGGAGGTCGTCAGCTCCAGGCGCTCGTCCTGGTCGCGCAGCGTCGCCTGCTGCACCGCGCCTCTGGTGGCGATCAGCGTCGTCGCGTCGGAGAAGCGGATCTCGCTCCCCGGCGAGCCGGGGGACAGGATCGAGAGGCCGACGAAGAACAGCACCAGCAGCGTCGCGGCCATCGCGCCGATCGCCGCGAGCAGGGCGTTGCCCGCGAGCCAGCCGAGGACGGCGTTGAAGCGGTCGCGCAGCCGCTGCGAGGCGCTGCGGCCTCTCATCGAGTTCGTGGTTCTCGCCATCGCTCCGAGGGGGACGCGGGTCTGATTAACAAGGCGAGCACGACCCGTTCACAACGTCGTGCCAGCCGGGGGTGACGTGCAGATTCAACGACCGCCGCAGCGCGCGAGTGAACGATCGGTGAAATTGGCCATCGCGAAAGTCCGCTCCTTCCGACGAGCGGCTCATCGGCCGACGAGCCGCAGCACGCCGCGCCGCCGCGGGCGCGGCGCGAGCGGCGGACGCGGCGGCAGCGGCTCGCCGGCGAGCAGCGCGGCCGGCGCCGCGCGCGCCAGCCAGTCCGCGAGCGGCGGGGCGATCCCCGCCTGCCGCAGCTCGGCGCCGATACGCGCGGGACGATGACGCCCGTGCCCGTCGGAGGCGACGACGTGGACCAGCTCGCGCCGCACGAGCCGCAGCGCCAGCTCGCGCACGCCGCGGCCGTAGCGCGCGGTGAGCGCGGCGGCGGTGACCTGCACGAGCATCCCGTCGTCGACGAGCGCGTCGAGCAGCTCCGGCGTGCGCAGGAACAGCGGGCTGCGCTCCGGATGCGCGAGCAGGAGGCGGTGCCCGCGGCGCGCGAGCGTGCGCGCGATCCCCAGGAACCACGGGACGGGGCTGCCCTCCAGCGGGCACTCGAGCAGCAGCCACGGGCTGCCGCCGAGCGTCAGCGCGCGCAGCTGCTCGTCGTCCAGCTCGGCCGCCTGCGTCGCGGCGACCTCTGCGCCGGGCAGGATCCGCACGTCGATCCCGGCGACGTCGAGGCGCTGCTGGAGGTCGCGCACGCCGGCGCGCACGAGCGCTGCGCCGACGTGCGGGTGCTTGGCGTCGACGTGCGGCGTCGCCACGATCGTCGCGATCCCGTCCTCGCGCGCCCCGCGCGCGAGCGCGAGTGCGTCCTGGGGCGTGGCCGGACCGTCGTCCACGGCCGGCAGCACGTGGCAATGGAGGTCGATCATGCGACTGGTGCATCGCGCGCGAGGCGGGCGCTGGGCGTGCAACGCTAGGGACGCGGGGCGCGCCCCGGTGTGAACAAGCTGTGTCGTTCACACGAAGGCGACGCCTTCACCGTGAATGAATTGTCAACGACGCGTCAGGGGACCTTGATCGCCGCGTACTTGACGGACAGGTACTCGTCGATGCCCTCGGCGCCGCCCTCGCGGCCGAAGCCGGACTGCTTGACCCCGCCGAACGGCGCGGCGGCGTTGGAGACGAGCCCCTGGTTCAGGCCGACCATGCCGGTCTCCAGGCGCTCGATCACGCGGATCGCGCGGTCGAGGCTCTGGGTGAAGACGTAGGCGACGAGGCCGTACTCGGTTCTGTTGGCGGCGTGGATCGCGTCGTCCTCGTCGGCGAACGTCGCGATCGGGGCGACCGGGCCGAAGATCTCCTCGCGCAGCATGCGCGCGTCGTGCGGGACGTCGGTCAGGACGGTCGGCGGGTAGAAGTAACCGCGGCCGTCGGGCTGCCCGCCGCCCGTGAGGCACCGCGCGCCGCGCCGGAGCGCGTCGTCGACCAGCTCGCGCACCTTGCCGCGCTGGTCGTCGTCGATCAGCGGACCGACCTCCACGCCGTCCTCGCTGCCGCGCCCGCTCCGCAGGCCGCCCATGCGCTCGGCGAGCCGGCGCGCGAACTCGTCGGCGACCGACTCGTGCACGTGGAAGCGGTTCGCCGCGGTGCACGCCTCGCCGATGTTGCGCATCTTCGCGACCATCGCGCCCTCCACCGCCGCGTCGAGATCGGCGTCCTCGAAGACGAGGAACGGCGCGTTGCCGCCCAGCTCCATCGAGACGCGCAGCAGGTTGCCGGACGCCTGTCCCATGAGCTGGCGGCCGACCTCGGTCGAGCCGGTGAACGACAGCTTGCGCAGGCGCGGGTCCTCGATCAGCGGACCGGTCGTCTGCGAGGCCGATCTCGACGTGAAGACGTTCAGCACGCCGGCGGGCAGGCCGGCGTCCTCGAGGATCTGGGTGAGCGCGAACATCGACAGCGGCGTCAGCTTCGCCGGCTTGACGACCATCGTGCAGCTGGCCGCGAGCGCGGGACCGATCTTGCGCGTGCCCATCGCCAGCGGGAAGTTCCACGGCGTGATCAGCAGGCACGGGCCGACCGGCTGGCGCAGCGTCAGCATCCGCATGCCGCCGTTCGGAGCGGTCGCCCAGCGCCCCTCGATCCGCACCGCCTCCTCGGAGAACCAGCGCAGGAAGTCGGCCGCGTAGAGCACCTCCGCTCTCGACTCCGCGACCGGCTTGCCCATCTCGAGCGTCATCAGCAGCGCCAGCTCCTCGGCGCGCGCGACGACCTGCTCGTAGGCGCGCCGCAGGATCTCGCCGCGCTCGCGCGGGGCCGTCGCCGCCCACGCCGCCTGCGCCTCGCACGCGGCGTCGAGCGCCGCCCGCGCGTCGGCCGGCGTCGCGTCGGCGACCTCGCACAGGGGCTCGCCGGTCGACGGGTCCTCGACCGCGAGCGTGCCGCCGCCGCTCGCCTCGCGCCATTCACCCCCTACGTAGAGCCCCTTCGGAACCCGCTCGACGACCGACTGCTCTTGGGTGGGGGTGATCGCGCTCATGGGGCGACTGTACCCGCCGCGTGGGCTCACGATCTGGCCGCGGTCTGCGTCGGCGTCGACCCGATTCATATGGCGGCGGCGGCGCTCAGCCGCCGGCGACGTCGCGGCGCACGAACACGGTCAGCCCGGCCGCCGCGGCCGGCAGCGCGTAGAGCGCGCAGACCCAGACGGCGCGCACGATCGGGGTCCAGTCGACCGGTTCCCGCAGCAGGCCCTGCCACGCGTCGAACTGCGTCGAGAGCAGGTAGGGCCTGAGCGATTCCAGGCCGGAGATGATCCCGATGAGCTGGAGCAGCAGCGAGATCATCAGCGTGCCGACGATCGCCGCCGCCGAGTTGCGCGTGACCGTCGAGAGCAGCAGCGCGATCGCCACGACCGCGATCACCGGCAGCATGTAGGCGGCGAGCGCCGCCGCCATCAGCGCGAACGCGTGGCCGACGCCGATGCGCGTGCCCGACAGCGAGGTGAGCGGGTGGATCCCGTAGCGCACGCCGCCGAGCAGCAGGCCGACGCCGGCGAACAGCAGCAGCGCCGCGAGCGCGTAGGTGAGCGCGGCGAGCGCCTTCGCGATCCACACCTGGTGGCGGTCGACCGAGCGCGTGAGGATCGTCTTGAGCGTGCCGTTGCCGTCCTCGTTGGCGACGACGTCGCCGGCGACGAGCGCGACGATCAGCGGGAACAGCCAGATCGAGCCGAAGATCAGC
>Ga0207664_10003734_pt1 | contig 10220 bp, 11 predicted proteins | sample LARL83metaG_FD_184349 | JGI IMG/M metagenome (GOLD analysis project Ga0207664, IMG submission 184349) | Corn, switchgrass and miscanthus rhizosphere microbial communities from Kellogg Biological Station, Michigan, USA - LAR L8-3 metaG... | ecosystem: Host-associated > Plants > Roots >...
GAGCGCTCCGCCCCGCGGCGCGCGGGGGTGCGCGTGCGCGACTCGGGCTCGCTGTTCTCGCTCGAGGACGTGGTGGAGGACACCGGGGCCGATCCCAAGCTGGTCCGCGAGCTGGTGGAGTTCGGGGTGATCAAGGGCGAGAACCGGGGTGGCGTCCAGTACTACGACGAGACCGAGCGCGAGATCATCCGCGCCGTGTCGGAGCTCGCCCGCTACGGCGTCGGCGGGCGCAACCTGCGGGTGTTCCGGACCTCGGCCGACCGCGAGGCCCAGCTGCTGCAGAGCATCCTGGCCCCGGCGCTGCGCTCGCGCAACCCGGAGCGCCGCAACGAGGCGATCGACGCGCTGGAGAACCTGGCGTCGGTCACCACTCACCTCAAGCACCTGCTCCTCATCCGCGACCTGCGCAAGATCGCGACCTGACCAGCGCCCGGCGTCCACCATGATGGCCCAGGATCTGCGCGCGTTCGTCCGCGACATCCCGGACTTTCCCCGGCCCGGGATCCTGTTTCGCGACATCACGCCGCTGCTGCTGGACGCCGGCGCGCTGGACGCCGCCGTCGGTGGTCTGGCCGATCGGGTGCAGGGGACGCAGGTGGATCTCGTCGTCGCCGCCGAAGCGCGCGGTTTCATCCTGGGGGCGGCCCTGGCCCGTCAGCTCGGCGCCGGGTTCGTGCCGGCGCGCAAGCCGGGCAAGCTCCCCGCGGAGACCATCAGCGCCGAGTACGCCCTGGAGTACGGCATCGATGCCCTCGAGGTCCATGCCGACGCGCTGGCGGACGGGGCGCGCGTGCTGGTTCACGACGACCTGCTCGCCACTGGGGGCACCGCGGGGGCGCTGTGTGACCTGGTGGCCGATCTCGGGGCGGAGATCGTCGGCTGTGCCTTCCTCGTCGAGCTGACCTTCCTGGAGGGCCGGCGGCGGCTGGCCCCGCACGACGTGCACTCGCTCATCGAGTACTCCGAGTAGTGGCGACGGCCCGACGCAGCCGGACCCTGCCGGCGTCCCCGGAGGCGCTGTGGGAGCTCATCGCCGACCCCGATCACATGCCGCGCTGGTGGCCCGGCGTGGACCGCATCGAGGGGGTGGCGCCCGACCGCTTCACGCAGGTGTTCAAGACCAGGCGCGGGCGTCCCGTCCGCGCCGACTTTCGCGTGGTGGCGTCCGAACCGCCGACGCTGCGCTCATGGGAGCAGGAGGTGGCCGGCACGCCGTTCGAGCGCGTGCTGCGCTCGTCGGTCATCGAGGTGCGCCTCGCGCCGGCGGACGCGGGCACCGAGGTGACGATCTCGCAGGAGCAGAAGCTGCGCGGCTACTCGCGCACGGGGGGCTTCATGGTGCGCCGCGCGACCGCGTCCAAGCTGGCCGAGGCCCTGGACGGCCTGGCGCGGATCACAGGCCCGTAAGCGCGCCCTGGAGGATGATCGAGCCCGGCTGCTTGGGCTTGGCCGTCGTCTCGACGGTCACGACGAGCTGCTTGTAGCGCGAGGCATTGGTCGGCAGCCTGCCCGCCGTGGACAGACGGCCCGTCTTGCCGACCGCGGGGTTCACGAAGCCGAGGAGGTTGGCGTCCGTCGGGGAGTTGTAGAGCCAGACGGCATAGGCGTTGGGCGGCTTGGTCGTGTTGGCCGGGACATTCTGGGCCACGATGGCGACCCCGTCGACACTGCCCTCGTTGAGCACCTCCGCGATGCCCGCGGCCTTGCTCTTCTTCTGGCTTGCCGGAGGCGACAGGTTGATCTGGGCCACCACGTTGGCGCTGGTTCCGGAGGTGGAGGTGGTGGGGGTCGAGGTGGTGGGCGTCGACGCGCTCGCCGCCGGGGCCGAGGTGTTCGAGACCGTCGTCGACGCGTTGTGGTGCTTGGAATGGTCACCGCGCAGGACAAAGAAGAGGACGGCCGCCACGACGACGACGCCCCCGAGCAGGAGCAGCGCGCCGCCCAGCCGCGAGCTGCGCCGGGCACCGGTCACCGCCGCTCCGTCATCGGAGCGCTTGCGGCGGCGGCCTCGCCGGCGCTTGGGCTCCTCGGCGGGCTGCGCGGGGCCCAGGCCCGCGCCCGTGGGCTCGACCGGGATCTCGGGCAGGGGGTTGTCGCCCGTCAGCGGGGCCAGCTCGGAGGACACCACGCGCGCCCAGGCACGGTCGGTGGGCGAGTCGGCGAGCAGGTCGCGGACCTCGGCGGCTTCGGAATCAGAGAGCTGGCCGAGCAGGTAGTCGGCGATCCGGTGCTGGTGCTCGGCCGCGACGTCGGTGTGCGGGCCGATGGTGTCCAGCGCGATCTGGGCGCGCTCGCGCACCTTTGAGCGCTCCAGCGAGAGCAGACGGGCGATCTCGTCGTAGCTGCGGCCGCGCTTGAGCACCATCTCCAGAACGGCGCGCTGATCCCCCGGAAGGTTGTCCAACGTCGGCATAGACGCTCGTAGCGTAGTCGCTCAGGTCGAAGGGCAAGCGAAGAATCCCCGACCTGAGATACCGCTTGCAGCAGGCAAATCACTAAGGTGCGCAGCCGCATGAGCCTCGAGCTTCCCTTCGAGCCCACGCTCGGCTTCGATCGCGTCTACGGCCTGGAGATCGACGATATCGCCGAGGGACTGGTGCGCGGCCGCGTTCGGGTGCGCGATGACCTCAAGCAGCCCGGAGGGCTGGTCCACGGAGGCGTCTACGCCGCCATCTCGGAGAGCCTGGCCACCAACGGCACCGCCGCCATGGTGTTCGCGGCCGGCAACACCGCGATGGGGCTCTCCAACCAGACGAGCTTCCTGCGCCCGGTGACCGCCGGGTCGATCACCGCCGTGGCGCGGGCGCGGCATCGGGGCCGCACCACCTGGGTCTGGGAAGTCGAGCTCACCGACGACGGCGGCCGGTTGTGCGCGCTGACGCGCGTCACGGTCGCCGTCCGCCCGCTGCCCACGGGCGGCTGAGAGGACCTCAGGGTCGGCGGATCCGGCCTAGCTGCTGGGCAGCGCGGCGCCGTGCCGGGGGGCGCCCCGGCCCAGCCAGTACTGGGCAAAGCTGCGCAGCGTCGGATCGGTGGGGGAGCGGACGTGGACCATATGGGCCCAGGCCAGCCCGAGCACTCCGGTCGTCCCGGGCCGGTAGGCGAGCACCGCCGCCTGCCCCGTGGCCGCCAGCGCCGGGCTGAACGCCGCGGGGGCGATGGCGTTGGCCACCTTGGCCAGGCCTCGGGGTGGCTTCTGAGTGCCGTACATGAACACCACGTCGCCGACCGAGAGGGCCTGCAGGAGCTGGTCGTCGGTGAGCTGGGCGCCGTTGGCGGTGGTCGGCGCGGGGACGTGGGGGCCGCTCGTGGGCGGCTCTGAGTCATAGTTGGGGTGGGCCTGGCCGGGCTTGAGGTGACTGTCGCCCTGGTCGGGGAAGGCCACGCCGGGGCCGCTCGCGGCCCCCGACACACCCGGGCTGTCGTGGCCGGCCAGCAACCCGCCGGAGAGCAGGGCGATGACCCCGATGGCGACGGCAAACGCTGCGACGACGATGAGCAGGCGCTCGATCAGACGGGGCATCGCGGGACTGTGTCGGGCGGGCGGGGTTACTCCGCCGAGCGGACCGGGCGGCGGCTCCGGCCACGAGCGCCGTTGGCGGAGACAGCTCCGGCGGCAGTGGCCAGCTCATCGATGGAGGCGCGCAGCTCGTCGGCCAGCGCCTCCAGATCGGGCATGGCGTCGTAGTCGGCGTTCAGGCCGAAGTTCAGCTGCCCGTTGTAGCTCATGATGGCGATCCCCAGCGCCTGGTTCTCGGCCAGCGGGACCATCGGGAACATGGCGTCCAGCTCGCGGCCGAGCATGTAGAGGGGCAACTGCGGCCCGGGGACGTTGGTGACGACGAGATTGAACATGCGCTGGCGGGCCTGGAGTCGCGCCGCCTGAGCCATGATCGTCGGCGGCGCGAAACCCGTGAGCTGCGTCAGCACCTGGGCGCCCACCGCCTGCCCCGACTCCTTGACGCCGTCCATGTCGCGGCTGATCCGCAGCAGCCGCTGGGTGGGATCGGTGACCCCGATCGGCAGCGGCGCCCACATCGCGGCCACTCGGTTGCCCAGGGCGCCGCGCTCAACGTCGGCGCGGATGGAGATGGGGACCATGGCGCGCAGCACCAGTTCGTCGGTGGCCTCGCCGTGCATGCGCAGGTAGCGGCCCAGGGCGCCCGTGACGACGGCCAGCACCACGTCGTTGACGGTGCCGCCCAGCGCGTTCTTGATCGCCTTGAACTCCTGCAGGTCCCCACGCACCCAGGTGAAGCGGCGGTGGGGCCCGATACGCACATTGAGGGGGCTGGGCGGCGCCGCCTGCAGGCCCGCCCGCGCCATGGCGCTCATCCCGCCGAGCGCCCGCCCGATCCGTTCCGCCACATGGCGCGGGCCGCGCAGCGTGGCCCTGACCCCGCGCACGATCTCGGAGGGCACGGTCGTGCGCTCGAGCAGCGCGTCGGCCAGCAGTTGGGCGCCGGTGGGCAGCGGTCGCGCGACCCACTCGTGATCCGGTGGGGCCACCGGCATGGGATCCGGAGAGGTGTCGAACAGGACGGTGGCGATGTCGACGCCCGAGACCCCGTCGACGAGCGCGTGGTGGGTCTTTGACAGCAGCGCGAAGCGGTCGTCGGCGAGCCCCTCCACCAGCCAGATCTCCCACAGCGGCCGGGAGCGGTCGAGCGCCTGCGAGAAGACGCGGCCGGCCAGGCGCTTGAGCTGGACATCGCCCCCGGGACCGGGCAGCGCCGTGTGGCGGACATGGAAGGCGATGTTGAAATGCGGATCGTCGACCCAGACCGGGCGGCCCTGGCCGAAGGGAACGAAGGCCAGGCGCTGGCGGTAGCGGGGGACGAGGTGCAGCCGGGAGGAGATCTGCTCCGCCAGCTCCTCATAGGACGGCGGCTCGCCCTCGAACACCATGCACCCAGCGACGTGCATGTGAGCGGAGTCGCGCTCCAGGTGCAGGAACGAGCTGTCGAGCCCGGTGAGGCGGTCTGGGTTGGCCACGGGGCGTGATTCTGCCAGGACTGGGTGTGACGATACTCACACAAATTTGTTCAAGGCCCTGCGAGCCTCGCCGACTTCCCAAACGACCTGCCTAATCGTCTCTGCCCGGTGCGGGGACGAGCGGGGGACCCACTCGCCGGATGGCAGTTCCGCACCGGCACGGGGCGAATCGATCGCCTGGCCCGCCAGCCGCGACCGTAGCGACCTCTGAAGAAGCGCAGCCGGACGTAGCGCTTCGCAGTGGCCGCGAGCCCGACAGCTAACCCCGTAGGCGCTCAGGTCGAACCCAAGGAGGTCCTCGCCTTGAGGCCCAGTTTCACGCGCCGGATGCGCGCAGTACATGTGATCATCGCAACCACGATGCTGGTTGTCCCTGCGTCGGCGCTCGCCTTCTCGGGCGTGGCGGCCGACTCCGGCCAGTCAGCTCAGAACCCTGTCCAGACCCCCCTCAACGTTCAGCTCAGCGCCCAGCGCGTGCGGTTCGGCCGCGCCGTGACGGTCATCGGGACCGCACCGGCGGCCGACGCCGGCAACCGGGTCCTCGTGCAGACCGCGCCCCACGGCGAGACGTCGTGGCGCCCGCTCGGCGCGGCGACGGTCGGCCCGGCCGGCACGTTCCGGGCCCGCGTCGTCCCGCGCCGCTCGGGGCTTCTGCGCGCGGTCGAGCAGGCGCCCGCCGCGACGGCGGACCGCCCCGCGACCGTGCGCTCGGCGAGCAGCACCGTGCCGAGCACGCAGCCCGCGATCACCGTGGGTGCTCGCTTCACCCCGGCCCGCCATCCCCAAGCGGTGATGAGCAGCCGGTCGGTGCGGATCGGCGGCAAGCTGCTGCCCGGGTTCGCCGGGCGCCAGGTGCGCCTGCAGACCCGCGGCGCCCACGGCTGGCGCACCCTGACCAGCGGGCGCACGGGAGCCCGCGGCGCCTATCGCATGCGCTTTGCCCCGGACGCCGCCGACGGCCAGCGGCTGCGGGTGGTGTTTGCCGGTGACCGCCGCAACGGCCAGGCGATTCGCCCGGCCGGCAGCCTGACCGTGCTGCACCCAGCCCTGGCCTCCTGGTATGACGACGCCGGCACCACCGCGTGCGGCTTTCATGCCGGCCTGGGCGTCGCCAACCGCACCCTGCCGTGCGGGACGAAGGTGACGCTGCACTACGGCAGCCGCACCGTGACCGCCGTGGTCGACGACCGCGGCCCTTACGCGGGCGGCCGCGAGTGGGATCTCAACCAGAACACCGCGTCCGCGCTCGGCTTCGGCGGCGTGGGCACGGTGTGGTCCAGCCAGTAGCCGTGTCCGTTCGCCTGTGACGCCCTCGGGGCGCCGTCGTCATGGCGGCTCCCCGGGGGCGTTGTGCTGTCCGGGAAAACCGGGCCTGGCCGTCTGGTGCGTGGCCTACTGTCTTGAGGCATGGCGGCGCGCTGCATCGCCCATGTCGACATGGACGCGTTCTATGTCTCCGTCGAGCTGCGACGGCGCCCGGAGCTGCGCGGCCTGCCGGTGATCGTGGCCGGCAGCGGGCCGCGCGCGGTGGTCACCACCGCCTCCTATGAGGCGCGTCGCTTTGGCGTGGGCTCCGCGATGCCCGCCGCGCGGGCCCGGCGCCTCTGCCCCGACGGGATCTACCTGCCGCCCGACTTTGCCTACTACCGCGAAGCATCGCGCGAGGTGATGGCGCTGGTGCGCGCCTGCTGTGACCAGGTGGAGGTGATCGGGCTCGACGAGGCCTACCTCGACCTCTCGGAGCTGCCCGCACCGCACGCGGCGATGCGGCGCCTCGTGCAGGCGATCGCCACTCAGACGGGCCTTCACTGCTCGATCGGGATCGGCCCCAACAAGCTGGTGGCCAAGGTCGCGTCCGACGCCGAGAAGCCGCGCGGCTTCGTGGTGCTGAGCGCCACGCAGGCCCGCGAGCGCTTTGCCCACTCGCCGTGCGGGCTGATTCCCGGGATCGGCCCCAAGACCGCGGAACGGCTGCGCGGCGCGGGGCTCGACACGCTGGCCAAGCTCGCCGCCGCATCCCCCGAGCAGCTCGCCGCCCGGTTCGGCGCGCGCTTCGCCGCCGCCCTGCAGAGCCGCGCCCGGTTCGAGGACGACAGCCCGGTCACCGAGGAGCGCAAGGTCGTCTCGGAGTCGCGGGAGACGACCTTTGACTACGACATCGCCGATCCCGGGGCGCTGGAGGAGGTGCTGGAGCGCCTCACCGAGCAGCTGTGCGCGACGCTCGTGCGTCAGGAGCGGCGCGGGCGCACGATCGGGATCAAGGTGCGCCTCGATGACTTCTCCACCCACACCCGGGCTCGCACGCTGGCCGAGCCGGTGGCCTCGCTCGAGCGCGTGCTGCCGGTGGCGCTCGACCTCCTGCGGCGCTTTGGCGCGCCCCGGCCGGTGCGCCTGTTGGGGGTGCGGGTGGCCGGGCTGGAGACCGCGGCCGCCTCGGATTCCGAGCAGCTGACGCTGCTGGTGTAGGCGGGAGGCGAAGAGGCCCGGGCGGCGGGTCAGTACAGCGCGCTGGCCAGCCGCCGGCGCGAGTCGCGCGCAAGCTGGCTCTCGACGCCGAGCTCGTCGAGGATGCCCACCACGACCCGGCGGATGTCGTCCTTGGCCCCATCGGCGCTGGGCAGGGCCCCGATGAGGAGGTCCAGCGCCTTCTCCTGATCGCCGGCGTCCAGCGCGGCGAACGCGTCGGCGAGGTCGAGGGGCGGCTCGCGGCGCTCGAGCTGGATGCGGGCGGCGAGCCCGTCGGCGGCGAAGCTCCCCGGGACCTCTCGGACGAGCGCCAGGGCACCGTCGGCGTCACCGCGGCTGAGGAGGATCCGGGCCAGGGGGACGGCGGCGTCGGCGCGAGAGGGCTCGAGCTCCACCGCGCGGCGCAGCGACTCCTCGTCACCCTGGGCCACCAGGCCATCGGCCTCGGAGGGAAGGAGCGAGTCCAGGAAGCTGTTGACAGCCGTGGGCGGCTGGGCGCCGACGAACTCGGCCACCACACGGCCGTCGCGGAAGGCCTTGACCGCCGGGATGCTCTGGATCCCGAACGCGCGGGCCACGCCCGGATTGGCGTCGACGTCGACCTTGGCCAGCTCCACCTTGCCCTCACGCTCGGCGACGGCGCGCTCGATCACCGGGCCGAGCTGGCGGCACGGGCCGCACCACTCCGCCCAGAAGTCGACGACGACCGGAACCGTGCGCGAGCGCTCGATGACGGCCGATTCGAAGGTGTTGTCGGTGACGTCCATGGTGTCTCCTGAGATGGTAGCCACCGGGCTGAGGTGCCCCCGCGGCTGCTAGATACCAGGGGGTGTCTGACTTCAGCGTGACCCGCGGCACGGTGACTCTGGCCGGCAGCGATGCCGGCGACGGGCCCGTCGTCGTGCTGGCGCACGGCCTCACGGCCACGCGGCGCTATGTCGTGATGGGCTCATCGGCGCTGGAGCGCGGCGGTCACCGCGTCCTGGCCTACGACGCCCGCGGACACGGCGCGTCGTCGCCCGCCGAGAGCCCGGAGGCCTACCGCTATGAGGACCTCGGCGCCGACCTGGAGGCGGTGCTCGACCACGCCGGCGCGGAGCGGGCGGTGCTGGCGGGCGCCTCGATGGGCGCCCACACCCTGATCTGGTTGGCGCTGCACCGTCCCGAGCGCGTGGCGGGCCTGGTCATCATCACCCCCGCCTTCAGCGGGGCGGAGGACACCGATCCGGCGCGCCTGGCCCGCTGGGACGCCCTGTCCGACGGCCTGCGTGACGGCGGCATCGAGGGCTTCGTAGCCGCCTACGGCGGGGGTGGGGGGGATCGTATTCCCGAGCGCTGGCGCGAGACGGTGCTCAAGGTGATCCGCCAGCGCCTGGCGCTGCACGAGCACCCCGATGCGCTGGCCGACGCGCTGCGCGCCGTCCCGCGGTCGCGACCGTTCGGCGCGGTGGCGGACCTTATGGCGATCGCCGTCCCCACGGTCGTCGTCGCCTCCGGCGACGAGGCCGATCCCGAGCACCCGCTGGCCGTGGGCGAGGCCTATGCCGAGGCCATCCCCGGAGCCCGGCTGGTCACCGATGAGCCCGGACGCTCGCCGGTGGCCTGGCAGGGCAGCCAGCTGTCACAGATCATCGCCGAGGTGGTGGCGCGGGCGGGCGTGTGATCTGCCCTGGCGCCACGGCGTAGGCTCCCGCCATGGCGTCTGCGACCTCCGCGGGCTACTCGGGCACGCCGCTGCCGCGCAAGCTGGGCATCAAGGCGCACGCTCGCGTGGGACTGATCGGCGCGCCCTATGACTTCGACGAGGTGCTGGGCGCGCTGCCACCGGGCGTGAGCGTGCGCCGGCGGGCGCGGGGCACCTTTGACGTCATCGTGGTCTTCGTGCAGAAGCGCTCCGAGCTCGAACGGCGCCTGCCCGTGCTCAAGAAGGCCCTGGACCAGGCCGGGGGGCTGTGGGTGGCGTGGCCCAAGCGCAGCTCGGGCGTGGCCACGGACCTGGGGGAGCGGATAGTGCGAGAGCTGGGCCTCGCCAGCGGCCTGGTGGACAACAAGGTGTGCGCGATCGACGCGACGTGGTCGGGGCTGCGGTTCGTCTACCGGCTGGCCGACCGCACCGCGTAGTCGCCTTCCACTAGCCGTTAACCGCCGTCACCAGCTTCATCACGTACACGCGCGCGCAGCCGAACTGGTGCACCGTGCTCACGTCCGAGTCCAGCCGGCGGGTGAGGTCGGCGAGGTGGTGGCAGTCAGAGACGAGGACCCTGGCGCGCGTGGAGCGCACGAACGCGCGGGCCTCCCGGCCCCGCATCCGGCCGCCGAACAGCCGGTCGACCTCAGGGGCCTGCACGCGATAGCTCTGGCTCCAGTACCCGTGGCCGGTCCAGACCGCGCGCCCGGTCTGGGAGGGCACGACGGCGGCGAACGGGGTGGGGGCAAGGATCCCGCCCGGAGGCGCGTGCGCGGCGATCCAATCCAGCGCCTGGGCGTCTGACGGGGGCAGGTAGTACTGCACGAGCTTGGTGCTCCTGGCGGTGCGCACGAACTTGCGCGCGTTGAAGGCCAGGCCAGGGACGGTGATGAGCGCCACCGCGGCCACCCCGAGGACTGCCGGGAGCCTGAAGCGCTTCCAGCCACGCACCGCGAGCACGGCGAAGGGGAGGCTGAGCCCCTGCAGCGCGTGCGGCGCAAACGAGTCGTTGACGAAGTAGGTCACCACGCACGCCCCCACCCAGACCAGCAGCGCCTGCTCGCCGAACTCG
>Ga0207664_10003736_pt1 | contig 10219 bp, 9 predicted proteins | sample LARL83metaG_FD_184349 | JGI IMG/M metagenome (GOLD analysis project Ga0207664, IMG submission 184349) | Corn, switchgrass and miscanthus rhizosphere microbial communities from Kellogg Biological Station, Michigan, USA - LAR L8-3 metaG... | ecosystem: Host-associated > Plants > Roots >...
GGCCGAACTGGCAGCTCGCCACGTACCGGCGGCCCACATCCATGGCCTGTTCGACCGCGGCCCGCCGGGCCGGGTCCTGCTCGGCGGTGAGCAGCCCCTGGATGCCAGCCCGGACTTTCTCCCACACCCGGGGCACCCCGAAGAACGCCGTCGGCCGCACGTCGCCCACCGCCGAGATGAGCTGCTTGGCGTCCGGGCAGAAGTAGACGTGGCCAGCCGTGCTGAGCGGCAGGTAGATGGTGAACATGCGCTCTGCGATGTGCGCCAGCGGCAGGTAGGACACCCACCGCACGCCGGGGGTGATGTTGCCGCCCCGCTCGGCCGCGGCCACCTCGAACAGCACGCAGTGGTGGGTGAGCAGCACACCCTTGGGGTTGCCGGTGGTGCCCGAGGTGTAGAGCAGGGTGACCGGGTCGTCCGGGCCGATCCCGGCCAGCCGCTCGGTGACCAGGTCAGGTGTGGCAGCCAGCTGCTGGCGGCCCAGCGCCGCGAAGTCCGCCCAGGTCATGAACTGGTCCCCGGCCGGGCAGGCGTCCGGGTCACGGACGATCACCCGGGCCAGGCTGGGCAGGCTGGCCAGCACCGGCGCCCAGCGGGCCAGTTCGTCGGCGCCGTCCAGCACCGCGATCCGGGCCGCGCAGTCGCCGGCCACGAAACCCACCTGCTCAGCGGCGAGCGTGGCGTAGAAGGTGACCGGGACCCCGCCCGCGTGCATGGCGCCGAAATCGGCCAGCACGTGCTCGGTCCGGTTGGGCATCATGATCGCGACGCACTCCCCCGGGCCGAGTCCCAGGGCGACGAAGCCGGCCGCCAGTTCGAGGGCCTGCTGCCGGGCCTGCGCCCAGCTGAGTGTCTGCCAGCTGCCCTGGCCGCCCTGGGAGAAGGCGGGCGCGTCCGGGGACCCTGCCGCGGTCTCCCGCAGCTGGTCACACACTGTCCGGCCGCGGATTTCGTCCTCGATCTCGGCCCGCTGCCGGAGAACCTCGGTGGTCACGGCTCGCTCGCCTCCCCTGTGGTCGGTCTCGCTGTGAATGCCACCATGTCCCTGCGGGCACCGCAAGTGCCGCCGGTTACAGTGCTTGCTGTGACCGTCTCTGCGGAAGTCAGGCTGACCCAGTACGCGGCCGGCGGCGGCTGTGCCTGCAAGATCCCGCCCGGCGAACTGGAGCGGATGGTGACCGCCCTCGGCCCGGCCAGCCACGCCGACCTGCTCATCGGCCTGGAGCACGGCGACGACGCGGCGGTGGTGCGGATCCGCGATGGCCAGGCGGTGGTGGCCACCGCCGATTTCTTCAGCCCGGTGGTGGATGACGCCTACACCTTCGGCCGGATCGCCGGGACCAACGCGCTGTCCGACGTGTACGCGGTCGGCGGCGAGCCGCTGATCGCGCTGAACCTGCTCGGCTGGCCGCGCGGCACGCTGCCCGCCGAACTGGCGGGCGAGGTGCTGCGCGGCGGGCTGGACGCCACCCGCGCGGCGGGCTGCCTGCTCGCGGGCGGGCACAGCATCGATGACCAGGAGCCCAAGTACGGCCTGGCGGTGACCGGCCTGGCCGACCCGGACGCGCTGCTGCGCATCGATGCCGGGCAGGCCGGGCTGCCGCTCAGCCTGACCAAGCCGATCGGCACCGGGATGCTGAACTCCCGGCACAAAGCGACCGGGGAGGTCTTCCCGCAGGCCATCGAGGTGATGACCACGCTGAACGCGGCGGCCAGCCGGGCGGCGCTGGCCGCCGGGATACGCTGCGCCACCGACGTCACCGGGTTCGGCCTGCTCGGCCACTTGTTCAAGCTGGCCCGGGCCAGCGGGGTGTCCGCGGTGCTGGACCACGCGGCCGTACCGCTGCTGGACGGGGCCCGGGACGCGGCGCGCGCCGGGTACGTGCCCGGCGGGAGCAGGCGCAACCTCGACTGGGTGGCCCAGCACACTGACAGCGGCGGCCTGGCCGAAGAGGACCTGCTGCTGCTGGCGGACGCGCAGACCTCGGGCGGGCTGCTGATCGCAGGCGAGATCCCGGGGGCGGCGGTCATCGGGGAGCTGGTGCCCGCGGCCGCGAGCACGCTGCTGATCCGCTAGCAAAGTACGGTGACCCGCGACGGCGGCCCGGCAGCGCCACCGCCCGGCCGGCCCACGTAATCTCGTGACGTGGCAGCACGGTGCGGGAGGCGCGGGTGACCGGCAGGACAGCCCGGCGCCGGGTGCTGCGGGTGTCCGTCCCGGCCGGCTCCGGCCCGGACCCGCGGGCGGACCTGCTGGCGGTGGAGGAACCGCTGGAAATCCGGGTCGGCGGAATGCCGCTCAGCGTGACCATGCGCACGCCGGGCGATGACATCGACCTGGCCGCCGGCTTCCTGGCCGCCGAGGGCGTGATCAGCTCGGCGGCCGACCTGTCCCAGATCAAGATGTGTGACGGCAACGTGGCCGACGTGACGCTGGCGCCCGGGGTCAGCGGCCCCGGGGACCGGCTGCGCCGCCAGTTCGTCACCACCAGCGCCTGCGGCGTGTGCGGCCGGGAGAGCATCGACGCGATCCGGGTGCGCGCCCGCTACAACGTGTCCGCCGACCCGGTGCGGATCGCCCCGGGCACCCTGGCCGGGCTGCCGGACCGGCTGCGCGCGGCGCAGCGGGTGTTCGCCAGCACTGGTGGCCTGCACGCCGCCGGGCTGTTCACCGCCGAGGGCCACCTGCTGGCGCTGCGCGAGGACGTCGGCCGACACAACGCGGTGGACAAGGTGATCGGCTGGGCGCTGCGCGGCGGGCGGCTGCCGCTGGCCGGGTGTGTGCTGCTGGTCAGCGGCCGGGCCTCGTTCGAGCTCACCCAGAAGGCGCTGATGGCCGGGCTCCCGGTGCTCGCCGCGGTGTCCGCTCCCTCGTCGCTGGCCGCGGAACTGGCCGCGGAGTCCGGGATGACGCTGGTCGGCTTCTTGCGTGGCTCGTCGATGAACGTCTACGCCGGACCTGACCGGCTGACGGGCTGACCCGGCCGCCTCACGGCTGGCCCACCGCGGTCAGCCGCCAGGCGCACTCGCTGTTCACCACGAGGTAGTGCCGGCCCGCGTCGCCGTACGCGTGGGTGACGCCGCGCCCGTGCAGGCCGCGTTCATTGACGGTCACTCCTGTCGGGCCGGCCTGGTCCTCGGTCACCGCGAAGTGGCCCTTGCTGCCGAGTGAGGCGCAGTCGTAGGACCACTTCAGCTCCCAGTTCCCGGACCCGGGGACGGTGAACCGGCGCGTGGTCTTGGCGCCGCTGCCGCTGAACCGGGCGAGAACCCCGGGCCCACCCGCGGCCGGAGGCGATGCCGTCCCGGACGGCGTGCCAGCGGCGGCGGAAGCCGCGGACGAGACGGCCGCCGGGGACGTAGCCGGCGCGGTCGCGGCGGCGGCCGCCGGGGTGTGGCTGTGCACCCTGGACCCGATCAGCATGCCCGCGACTACCCCGGTGAAGGCCACGCTGACCACCAGCAGCGCGTACGGCCACCGGGGTTTGCGCACCGCCTGCTGGAACAGGGCCTGGTAAGCCTCGGGCGGGATGGCCGGGGCCGGGCGGGGCGGGACCGGGTCCGGCCGCCGGGGCGCCGGCTCCTCGGGGTAGCCAGGCTCGGGGTAGCCAGGCTCCGGCTGGTCCGGGTGGTCCGGGTACGGCTCGTGGGTCCGGTGCCGCCGGAAGGTCAGGTACTCATCGGGTCCGCGCTGCCCGTACTGCCCGGGATACTCAGGCGGCTCCAGGTACCCGGAGTCCTCCGGCGCCCGGTGGTCATAATCGTCCGGGCCGGGTGCCCGGTGGTGGCCCCGGGGCCGGCCCTGGTCGCGCGGCTGCTCGTACACAGCATTCCCCTAGCTCACCCGAGACGCTGCTAACTTGACGGCGGCTGGCCGTCTCAGGTTTACCGGGGGGCGGGACCAGGCTGCGCGGCCCCGGCCCGTTACCCGTTGCTGGCGCCCTCGGCCACTCCCCAGCGGCGCCGGATCCGCCCGTTGACCACGTTGAACAGCATGTCCACCACGATGCCGATGGCCAGGATCACGATGATGATCGAGATCGCCCCGGCCATGTCCGACTGGTCCTGGTCGTTGCTGAGCAGCACCCCGAGCGACGGCTGGCCGAGGATGATCACCACGACCTCGCCCGCGATCAGGCCGTGCCAGCCGAACGCCCAGCCCTGCTTGAGCCCGGTCACGAACGCGGGCAGGGTGGCCGGCATGATCAGGTGCCGGTACAGCGACAGGCGGCGCAGCCCCATGGTCTTGCCCGCCCGCAGCAGCAGCGGCGGCAGATAGTCCGCCCCGGCGATCAGCCCGTTCGCGATGGCGGGCGCGGCCGTCATCACGATCACGAACAGGATCGCGGTCGTGTTCGCCCCGAACAGGATGATCCCGAACGGCACCCAGACGATGGACGGCAGCGTCTGCAGCGCGGTGATCAGCGAGCCGACCCCGGCCCGCAGCGGCTTGATCCGGGATACCAGGCCGCCCACCACCAGGCCGATGACCAGGGCCAGGGCAAAGCCGATGAGCGCGCGGCGCAGGGTGATGCCGACCGCCTGCCACAGCAGCGCGTGGTGCAGCTGGTTCCACAGGTCGGGCAGGGTCTGGGCCGGCCCGGGCAGGATCTGGCTCTTGTACCCGCTGAGGTGGATCAGCTGCCAGATGGCCAGCGCCAGCCCCAGGGCCAGCAGCTTGGGCCAGGACGCGGACCAGGCCTTCGCCCAGAACCGCCCTTTCGCCTGCCGCGGCACCGCGTCCAGGTTGTCCAGCCCGGCGATGGCCGCCTCGGGCGGCGGCGTGGCCGACGTGTCAGCTGCCATGACGGACCACCTCCTCGCGCAGCCGCGCTTTGATCTTGATGGCCAGCTCGACGGTCTTCGTGTCATCCATGCCGCGCGGCCGGCCGAACTCGACCGGGAACTCCCCGATGACCCGGCCCGGCCGGCTGCTCAGCAGCACCACCCGGTCGCCGAGCCGGACCGCCTCACGCACTTCGTGCGTGACGAACAGGATGGTCAGCTGGCGCCGCCGCCAGATGCCCTCCAGCACCTCGTGCAGCAGGTCCCGGGTCATCGCGTCCAGCGCGCCGAACGGCTCGTCCATCAGCAGCACCTCGGCGTCCTGGGCCAGCGCCCGGGCCAGCGCGACCCGTTGCCGCATGCCGCCGGATAGCTGGTGCGGCTGCTTGCCCGCGAACGCGCTCAGGTGCACTATGTCCAGCAGCTCGGCCACCCGCTCCCGGCGCTGGGCCCGCGGGACCCCCGCAGCGCGCATCGGCATCTCGATATTGCGCGCCGCGGACAGCCACGGGAACAGCGCCGACTCCTGGAACATCAGCGCGACCTGCCGGCCCCCGGCCGACACCTCCCCCGCGGTGGGCTGGTCCAGGCCGGCCACCAGGTTCAGCAGGGTGCTCTTGCCGCACCCGGACGCGCCGATCAGCGTCACGAACTCCCCGGGGGCGACGGTCAGCGAGATCTGGTCCAGGGCCAGCAGGGCGCCGTCGCCCCGGCCGAAGCTCTTGGACACCTCGCTGATCTGGATGGCGGGGCCGGCCGGGGCATCCGTCCCGGTACGGGCTGACGCCCCCGGAACGGGTTCCAGGGGCGTCACGCGGCGTGCATCAATGCTCATGAACTCACCTGTGGTTCTCCGGCGGCTTTCAGCACCGCGTTGAGCGGTGCCAGGTCATAGATGCCGGGCAGGTTGCTGACTGGCTGGAGCAGCCCCACCGCCTCGGCGCGCTTGGCGTCCGCAGCGAGCGAGGAGGCGATGGGGTCGTTGGTGAACGTGATCTCCTTGAACGACGCGGCCAGCACCGAGGGCTTCAGGCCCTTGCCCAGCAGCGAGGTCAGCTGGTCGTTGGCCGCCGTCTCCGCGGCCGAGGTGTTGTTCTTGATGTAGTCATTGGCCTGCACCTGCGCCTTGAGCAGGCCATTCACCGCGCTTGGGTGCGCCTTGAGGAACGACTGGGTGACGACCAGGTTGGTGGTGACGAATTTGCCGCCCGGCCACAGGCTGGCCTCGTTGACCAGCGTGTGCCCGCCGTCCTGCACCATCTCGTAGTCATACGGGGCCGGCTCCCAGCCGCCCGCGATCTGGCCGGACTTGAATTGCAGCACGGCCGCGGAGTTCGGCTTGATCGGCTTGACCGACACGTCGCCGCCGCCGGTCTGGGTGGTGGTCAGCCCGTGCTGCTTGAGGTAGTAGCGCAGGGCGACATCCTGGGTGTTACCCAGCGACGGGGTAGCCAGCGACTTGCCTTTGAGCTGGCTGACGCTGGTGATGTTCTTGCTGACCACGAGGGACGCACCGCCGGAGGCTGCCCCGGAGATGATCTTGATGGCCTTGCCGTTGGACTTCTGCCAGGCGTTGATGGCCGGGTTGGGGCCCACGTAGGCCGCGTCCAGCTGGCCCGCCAGGATCGCGGTGGTCTCTTCCGTGCCCGAGCTGAACACCTGCGTCTTGAGCGTGACCCCGCTGCCCAGGTCCTTGGTGAAGAAGCCCTTGTTCAGCGCGATCAGCGCCGGGGCGTGGGTGATGTTGGCCAGGAAGCCGAGCCGCAGCGTCACGTGGCCACCAGACCCGGACCCGGACGCTGAACTGGAACCGGATGAGGCCGCCGAGGAACTGCATCCGGCGGCCAGCGCCATGATGGCTGCGGCTCCGGCGGCGAGTAGGGCACGTCGCATGGTTGACCACCTTGTCGATCTTCTTAGTATCTCGATCAGATTAGTAGGTAAGCAACCGCGATTAAACCATACCCGCCGGGATACTGCGCAAATCTAAGCAACTGGATGACTGTTACCAGCCGATCACGGATGGCTGCCTGCCGTCAGCGGTGAGTGCACTCCCCCCGGAGCGGGCGGCCCGGCGGCCGCCGGTCAGGGCGTCGCGCGGGCGGTCGGCGCGGGACCCAGGTGGCCGCGGAACAGCAGCGCGGCGACCTGGCTGAGCGTGGTGGCGCCGTAGTGGAAACCACGGGCGCCCTTGGTGTTATACATGATGGCCAGGGTGTACCGGGCGTGCGGCCCGGCGAAGCCCACCGTGTTGGTGATCCAGGTGCCGCTGTCGTCTTCCCAGCCGTTCTTGTTGCCCGGGTGGTTTTGCCGGCCGGCGCCCCACACCCCCCACTGCTGGATCGGCGCGACGTGCTGGATCTGCCGGGTGACGTAGGCCCGGGCCCCGGCCGGGATATGCACGAGCACGTAGTTGATCAGGTGACTCAGGTCAGCGGCCGAGCAGTACATGAAGCCCCAGTAGGGCGAGCCCGGCGTGGTGAAATGCGCGCTGTGCATGCCGAAGCGCCGGATGCGGCCCAGGAAGCTGCCGTCCTCGTAGGCCGCCCACAGGCGGTCCGCGGCCCCGTCCGAGCTCTCGTGCAGGGCGTGGTGGATCAGGTCCCAGTCCCGGGCGGTCAGCTGGATAGCGCCAGAACCGTTGCGCAGCAGCAGGTCGGTGACCATGGCCAGCTTGATCGTGGACGCGGCGGGCAGGTCGGTGTGCGCGCCAGAGTTCCGCCAGGTGGCGCCGGTCTGCCGGTCGTGCAGCACGATGCCGATCTGGCCGGGTCGCCCGGCCAGGTACCGCTGCACCTGGTGGATACGCCCCGTCATCTGGCAGCTGAAGCCACCGGCCCCGCGGCACGGGGCGGCGTTCTGGGGTGACGGCGAGGTCCCGGCCGTGCTGGGCGAGGGCGCCGGAGCCGTGGCCGGGGTGCTGGGCGGCCCGGAGGCGGCAGGCGGGCTGGGCGTCCCGGCGCAGCCGGCCAGGGTGGCCGCCACGAGCACCGCCGCCGCCCACCGCGGCAGCCTGTGCAGATCAGCTGTCGCCAGGCGTTTGGATGTCAATCCCGACCACCGAAGGGTATTTTTGCAGGCACTGGGTCAGCCGGGCGAGCTGGGCGTTGGTCGCGTCGTCCACTCGGTAGATAACGTCATACAGATTGTCTGAGGCCAGGTGATTCGTCGGCAGTGCTTCCGGCTTCGCCCCCGGCAGGTGCGCACACCCGGCCCGGACCTTGAGCCGGGTAGCGGTGGGCGTCCCGCTCTTGAACTGGACGACAGCCTCCTGCTTGCCGAGCGCGGCGTCGAATTTCGCGCAACCCCCGAGCAGCAGCGCGGCCATCGCTACCGCCAGCAGGCCGGCCACGGTCCGGTGAGGTGAATGCACGGTGGACAGCTTACGATCGGTTGCCGGGCACAGCTGCCCGCGGGACCTTACCTGGAGACACCGTGTCCGCAATGATCGAGGATTATGCGCTGATCGGCGACATGCAGTCAGCCGCCTTGATCAGCCGGGACGGCTCGGTGGACTGGCTGTGCCTGCCCCGCTTCGACTCGCCCGCCTGCTTCGCCGCGCTGCTCGGCGCCGAGCGGCACGGCCACTGGCGGATCGCGCCGTCCAGTGCCAGCGGCGGGGCCGGCGCCCGCCCCAGCCGGCGCTACCAGGGTGACACGCTGATCCTCGAGACGGAATGGAGCACGCCCACCGGCACCGTCCGGGTGACCGACTTCATGCCGCCCCGGGACGGCCGGACCCCGGTCCTGGTCCGCAGCGTCCAGGGCCTGTCCGGCTCGGTCGAGATGGACACCCAGTTCGTCGTCCGCTTCGGGTACGGCCAGGTGATCCCCTGGGTGCGGCGGGCGGACGGCCAGCTGCTCGCGGTAGCCGGCCCGGATGCCCTGTGGCTGGCCACCCCGGTCGCGCTGACCGGGCGGGGCTTCGCGCACTCCGGCACGTTCACCGTCGAGGCGGGCCAGCGCGTCCCGTTCGTGCTCACCTGGATGCCCTCACACGCGGCGTCCTGTGACACGGTGGACCCGCAGCAGGCGGAGGACGCCACCCGGCGGTTCTGGACCGACTGGGTGTCCCGGTGCACCTACCAGGGCACCTACCGGGACGCGGTGGTCCGGTCGCTGATCACCCTGAAGGCGCTCACCTACCAGCCCACCGGCGGCATCGTCGCGGCCGCTACCACCTCACTGCCCGAGGACCTGGGCGGCGTGCGCAACTGGGACTACCGGTACTGCTGGCTGCGGGATGCCACCATCACCCTGGAGGCCCTGCTGCGTACCGGGTACACCGGGGAGGCCATGGCCTGGCGGGCATGGCTGGGCCGGGCCATCGCCGGGAACCCGGATGACGTGCAGATCATGTACGGGGTGGCGGGTGAGCGCCGGCTGCCGGAGTGGGAAGCAGACTGGCTGCCTGGCTACGCCGCCTCCGCGCCGGTGCGGATCGGCAACGCGGCCGTGACCCAGCGCCAGCTGGACGTGTACGGCGAGGTCATCGACGCGCTCACGCTCGGCCGCCAGGAGGGCGTGGCCACCGACCGGCACGCCTGGTCGCTGCAGCGCGCGCTGCTCGGCTTCCTGGAGAAGCACTGGGACGAGCCAGACGAGGGAATCTGGGAGGTCCGCGGCCCGCGGCGGCACTTCGTGCACTCCAAGGTGATGGCCTGGGTGGCCTTTGACCGGGCCGTGGCCAGCGTGACCGGCCAAGGCCTGTCCGGCCCGGCCGGCCGCTGGCAGAAGATCCGGGACCAGATCCACCAGGAGATCTGCGCCAACGGCTACAACGCCGACCGCGGGGCGTTCACCCAGTACTACGGCTCCGCCGACCTGGACGCCGCGGTCCTGCTCATCCCGGAGGTCGGCTTCCTGCCGCCCACTGACCCGCGGGTGACCGCCACCGTGCAGACCATCCAGCGGGAGCTGATGACCGACGGGCTGGTGCGCCGCTACCAGCTGCCCGCCAGCCCGGCTGGCCCGGCCGGCCCGGACGGGCTGCCCGGCAGCGAAGGCGCGTTCCTGGCCTGCAGTTTCTGGCTGGCCAACGCGCTGCACATGATCGGCCAGGATGATGACGCCGCCGAGCTGTTCGAGCGGCTGCTGGCGCTGCGCAACGACGTCGGGCTGCTCAGTGAGGAGTACGACCCCCGGTACCAGCGGCAGGTTGGCAACACCCCGCAGGCGTTCAGCCATGTACCGCTCATCCAAACCGCGCTCAACCTCGATCAGCACGCTGGCGCGCACAGCCGGATCCCGGCCGGCCACGCCCGTCAGCGGCATGGCCAGCCGTGACCGCGCGCCCGGATGGCGCGGTCTCGCCCGACCCCAGCGCGGCGGCACACGGGCCGCGCCCGCACATCCTGGTCGTCAACGGGCGGAAAGTCCGGCAGCCGGTGTTCGTCATCGGCGCCCCGGCCTCCGGCACCGACCTGCTGGCCCG
>Ga0207664_10003737_pt1 | contig 10218 bp, 10 predicted proteins | sample LARL83metaG_FD_184349 | JGI IMG/M metagenome (GOLD analysis project Ga0207664, IMG submission 184349) | Corn, switchgrass and miscanthus rhizosphere microbial communities from Kellogg Biological Station, Michigan, USA - LAR L8-3 metaG... | ecosystem: Host-associated > Plants > Roots >...
ATGCCGGCGGCGATGCGGACGGTGCAACTCGGCTCGTCCGGTCCGTCGCACACGAGGACGGACCAGCCACCGGCCGGCGCCTTGCCGGCGGTGGCGATATCGCCACCGAGGCTGATGAGGACGCCCGTGTCGCAGGAGGACGCGACGAGCGTGGCGCACAGGTCGGCCGCGAACGCCTTGCCGATGGCGCCCAGATCGAGACGGACGCCGGCCGGGATCGTGACTTCGTTGCCCTGCCGGCGGATCTGCTGCCAGCCGGGCGCGGCACGGACCGGGCCGTCACCCAGGATCTCCAGCGCTAGGCCGAGGGTGGGATCGACGTCACCGCCGGTGTGTTGCGCCGCGATCAGGGCGGTGTCGATCAGTTCGGCGAGGAGCGGGCTGATCGTGGTCGGCCGGCCGTGGGCGAGTTCGAGCCGGCGCAGTTCGGAGTCGGGGCGGAAGCGATTGCACGCGTCGTCGACGGCGGCGAGCGCGATGTCGACGAGCCGGCGCGCGGCCGGGAGGGCGGCGGGATCGGTGACGACGAGACGGGCCGTCGTGGTCCAGATCTGCCATTCGTCGGTGTCCGGACCGGTGGGCAGGAGGGTGGGGTGGGCCATGTCACGACCCCGCCGACTGCGCCTGCGCCGCCGAGCCGGATCCGCTGCTGACCCCGCTGTCGGTGTTCGAGTTGCCGGTGTTGCTCGTATTGCTCGTGTTCGTGGTGTTGGAGGTGTTGGTGGTCTTCGTCGATGTGGTGGTGGAGTCGGCGTGCGCGAGAACGGCGGCCGCGCCCGTGCCGACCAGGCCCGCTGCCGCGAGCGTGGTGGTGATCAGCACGACACGCCGCAGGCCTCGATCACGTGCGGGATACATCTGCTGGGTCATGGAATCCAGACTGCTGACGCAGTCTGTGTCCCGGCTGTGCGAACCGTGAGCCCTTCCTGTGCCGTCGACTCAGCTCGGTTCGCGCAGCGGCAGGCCGGCCGCACGGTAGATCGCGTCGATCACCGTCATGGTGCGGATCGAGTCGGCCGGATCGGTGAGCACGGGTTCGCCGCCCGTGACCGCGCCCGCGAACGCGTCCAGCTGATACGCGTAGGAGGGCCGCCGGGACAGGTGTTCCACGCGACGGCCCGACTTCGTGCGTACCGCGATCCGGTGGCCGAACTGTGGCGCCAACGGGTTGCGCACCCGCATCTCGCCGTCCGTGCCCACAGCCCGTGCGCTGATCCCGAAGACGTTCGACGACCACATCGAACACGTGATCCGTCCGGTGTGGCCGGCCGGAAACGTCAGTTCCGCCCGCATCGCCCGGTCCACGTCCGAGCCGCGCAGCCGCTTGGCGCGCGCGGACGTGACCGTCGGCTCGCCGCCGAGCAGCCGCACCATGTGCACGGCATAGCAACCGGCGTCCATCAACGCGCCGCCGGCCAGGTCGTACCGGTACCGGATGTCGCCGAAACGCGGCAGCGGGAAGCAGAACGTGGCCGACACGTGCGTCAGTTCGCCCAGTTGGCCGGACGTCACGATCTCCAGCATCCGCAGCGCCACCGGGTGGTACCGGTAGTGGAACGCCTCCATGACGACGAGCCCCTCGGCGGCGCCGGTGGCGGCCGCGACTTCCGCCGCCTCGGCCGCGTTGGCCGTGAACGGCTTCTCGCACAACACATGTTTGCCGGCGGCCAGTGCCTTGATGGTCCATTGGCCGTGCAAGCCGTTGGGCAGCGGGTTGTAGATCGCGTCGAGGTCCGGATCGGCCAGCAACTGGTCGTAGGTGTCGTGCACCTTCGGAATGCCGTGGCGGGCCGCGAAGGCACTCGCGCGTGCCCGATCGCGCGCCGCGACCGCGTCGACGGTGACGTCCGGTGTGACGTGGGCCGGCTTGATCAGCGCGTTCGGCGCGATGCGTGCCGCGCCGAGCACGCCGATGCGCAGCGTTGCGGTCATTCACCCATCCTGGCACGGCCGATCAATGTCGGCGGTACGCGCTAACGTGCCGAAATGGACAGCAACCAGCGACTCACCCGCCAGGCGGCATCGGACGCCGTCAGCCATCTCGGCTGGCGTTACGTCCTCGGCACCTTCATGACGTCCGTCCCGGTCCGGTCCCTGGCCGAGGCCGCCGACGTGGCGACGGCCGTCGGCGGGACGGCACCGGATGGACGGGCCCGCATCGACCTGCGGCCGGACCGGGTCGAGATCATCGTCGGCCCCGGTGTGACCCGGGACGACATCGCGCTGGTGCAACGGATCTCGGCGGTGGTTCCGGACCGGGGCCCGGGTGAACGTCGGACCGTCCAGTTGCTCGAGATCGCGATCGACGCCATCGACATCCCGGCGGTCCGGCCGTTCTGGCGGGCCGTGCTCGGCTACGTCGACGATCCGGACGGCGCACTGTCCGACCCGGTCGGCGAGGGGCCTGCGGTGTGGTTCCAGCAGATGGACGCGCCACGAGAGCAACGCAACCGCATCCACCTGGACATCTCGGTCCCGCACGACGAGGCCGCCGACCGGATCGACGCGACCCTGGCGGCCGGCGGCAAGCTCCTGTCCGACGCCGAGGCGCCCGCCTTCTGGGTGCTCGCCGACGCGGAGGGCAACGAGGCGTGCGTCACGACGTGGCAGGGGCGGGACTAGGCAGTGCCGCGGTCAGGTCCAGTTCGATCAACTGGCCGCCGTAACCCAACTGTGCGACACCCAGCAGCGTGCTCGCGGTCGTGAACGCCGGCGCGAGCGCGGAGGACGTGAACCGGTCCCACACCGATGCCAGCACGGCCGTGTCGTCGGTCACCACGTAGATCACCGACCGGACGACGTCGGCCGGGCGCGCGTCGACCGCGGCCAGGGCCGTGAGCGCGTTGGCCACGACCTGGTCCACCTGGGCCGGCACGTCGTCCCGGCCGACGAGTACGCCGTCCGCGCCCAGTGGGCACTGTCCGGCCAGAAACGCGAGTTTCCCCGCGTCGACGACGGTCACGTGGTGGTAGCCGGGGGTGGCGTGCAGGTCGGTCGGGTTGATCCGGTTGATCGACATACGAAGAGTGTCGCGCGGGCATGTCGAGAACGTGCGGCCGGCTCCGTCCAGTGGGTGAATGCGTCAGGATGGGCGCTACGACGGTGAGGAGCCGGACATGAAGTTCCTGTTGCTGCAGAACTACCAGGGTGGCGCCGGCTGCGACGTCCCGATGGACCAGTGGTCGCCGGCGGACATCAAGGCACACATCGACTTTCAGCTGACCCTGAACCAGGAACTGCTGGACAAGGGCGAACTGGTCGACGCGCAGGGGCTGGCCGCGCCGGCCACGTTCGTCACGTTCGACGGCGTCGGCTCGCCCGTGGTGACCGACGGGCCGTTCCCGGAGTCCAAGGAACTGCTCGCCGGGTACCGGATGGTGGACGTCGAGTCGGCGGAGCGGGCCATCGAGATCGCGGCACGCGCGTCGGCCGCGCCGGGGCAGCACGGCGTGCCGATCCAACAGCCGATCGAGGTGCGGCAGGTGATGACGGCGCCGAGCATCGATCTGTGACCGTGCCGATCGAGGACCTGCTGCGCGAGTTGGCGCCGCAGGTCCTCGGCGCGGTCGTCCGGCGGTTCGGTGACTTCGAGAGCGCCGAGGACGCCGTGCAGGAGGCGCTGCTCGCGGCGGCGAGGCACTGGCCGGTGGACGGCGTGCCCGAGGCGCCGCGTGGCTGGTTGATCCAGACCGCGGTCCGGCGGATGACCGACCAGCTGCGCAGCGACACGGCGCGGCGGCGCCGGGAGGACGTGGCGGCACAACGTGAACCGCCGCCCGCACCGGACGTTCCGGACCAGGACGACACGCTCGTGCTGTTGTTCCTGTGCTGTCATCCCGCGTTGACACCGGCGTCCGCGATCGCGCTGACGTTGCGTGCCGTCGGCGGCCTGACCACGGCCGAGATCGCGAACGCGTTCCTGGTGCCGGAACCGACGATGGCGCAACGGATCAGCCGTGCCAGGCAGAAGATCCGCGCGTCCGGTTTGTCGTTCGGGCTGCCGGGGCCGGACGAGCGGGCGGCGCGGGTGCGGTCGGTGTTGCGCGTGCTGTACCTGATCTTCAACGAGGGCTACACGAGCAGCGCCGGCCGCGACCTGCACCGCACCGAACTGTCCGGCGAGGCCATCCGGCTGGCCCGGCTCGCGCACCGCGTCCTGCCCGACGATCCGGAGGTCGCCGGCCTGCTCGCGCTGATGCTCCTCACCGACGCCCGCCGCCCCGCCCGTACCGACGAACGCGGCGAACTGATCCCACTGTCCGAACAGGACAGAACACGATGGGACGCGGCGCTGATCCACGAGGGCACGGAGCTGATCATGGGCGCGGTGGCGCGGGGAACCGTCGGCGAATACCAACTGCAGGCCGCGATCGCCGCACTGCACGACGACGCGAAACAGGCTTCGGACACCGACTGGCCGCAGATTCTCGGAATGTACGGACTGCTGGCCCGAATGACCGGCAATCCCATGGTCACGCTGAACCAGGCAGTCGCGGCCGCGATGGTGCACGGGCCGGCCGCCGGGCTGGAAATGCTGGCGCCACTGGACGAACAGCTGCCCGGCCACTACCGACTGGCCGCCGTCCGCGCCCACCTGTACGAAATGGCGGGTGACATCGAGACCGCGAAGGCCCACTACCGAACCGCGGCGAACCGCACCACGAGTGAACCGGAACGTCATTACCTGACCACCCAGGCCGCCCGCCTGCACATCAGGTGACAGATCACGGACAATTGTTCCCAGGTGGCCGCTTTGCGACACACTGGCCCGCGTGGAAGCGACGCCTCGGCGAGTCTTCATCAGTCACACAACCGAACTGCGGCACCTACCCGAACCCCGCTCGTTCGTGACCGCGATCGAGGCGGCCGTCATCCGGGCCGGCGACGCGGTGGTCGACATGGCGTACTTCACCGCCGACGAGGCGCCACCGGCACAACTGGACCGCGAGAAGGTCGCCAACTCGGACGTGTACGTGCTGGTCGCCGGCTTCCGTTACGGCACGCCGGTCCGCGACCGCCCCGAACTGTCCTACACCGAACACGAATTCGAGGTCGCCGGCGAGGCCGGCATCCCGCGCCTGGTGTTCCTGCTCAGCGAGGACGCCACGGGTCCGGCCAAGCTGTTTCGTGACCCGCAGTACGGCGCTCGACAGGAGGGCTTCCGCCAACGGTTGCGCGACAGCGGAATCACCACCACGGAGGTGCTCTCGCCCGACCACGCCGAAACGGTCGTCTTCGACGCACTGACCAAACTGCCCCGCGTGCGGGGTGGAGGGGCCCGCCGGGTGTGGGGCATTCCGGCACGGCTCGCCCGTTTCACCGGCCGGAACGTGCATCTGGCCGCGATGTCCGCATTGGCGGGCCACCATCCGACGGTCGTGCAGGCGTTGAACGGCATGGGCGGCGTCGGGAAGACGACGTTGGCGCTGGAATACGCCCACCGCCACGCCGACGACTACGACATCGCCTGGTGGATCCCGTCCGAACAACCCGACCTGATCCCGGAACGGCTGGCTGTCCTGGCCCAGGCCCTCGACCTGGCCGGCACCGCCGACAACACCCATGCCGCCGTCGCGCGACTGCTCGGTGCGTTGCGCGCCCAGGACCGGTGGCTACTCGTGTTCGACAACGCGGAGGACCCGACCGCGCTGGCGCCTTTCCTGCCCGTCGGCAACGGCCACGTCGTGATCACGTCCCGGAACCCGCACTGGGACACCCTCGCGGCTCCCGTCGAGATCAGCGAGTTCACCCGCACCGAATCCGTGGGCCTCTTGGAATCCCGCCTGCCGGGCCTGCGTGCCGCCAACGAACTCGCCGAGGCGCTGGGCGATCTACCGCTCGCACTCGACCAGGCGGCGGCGACACTCGCCGACACCGGCTGGACCGTCCCGCACTACCTGGACCTGCTCCGACACCGTACCCGCGCGTTATTGAACCGCCACTGCAGCCGTCCCACCTCCGTCGCGGCCGCATGGCAGATCACGGTCGACCGGCTCGCCAAGACCGACACGGCCGCCGTGCAACTGATCACGCTGGCCGCGTGGCTGGCCCCGGAGCCGATCCCGTTGACCCTGTTCACCGAGCATGCCGCGTTACTGCCCGAGCCACTCGGCGCGGTCGCCGACGATCCACTGGCGTGGGCCGACCTGCTCGCGGTGTTGTGCGAGCGTGCGGTCGCGCGCGTGAACTCGGACAGTCTGGTGCTGCACCGCATTCCGGCGGCCCTGCTGCGCGCCGACAGCCCGGCCCCCGAGCCGCGCGACGGTTGGGCGGTGCTGGCATTGCGGGTGTACGCGGCGGCGGCGCTGAACCGCTGGAACCAGCCGACATGGCCGGGGTGGCGGACCTTCCTTCCGCGCGCGTTGCTGTCACCGCAGCGGATCACCGGCGGGTGTCGACACGCGTAGGCCGGACCAAGCCCGGACGGCTGAGGATGTACGTCCGGGCCACGGGTCGGCGGCAGGGGAAACGGTGGTCACCAGTTCTCGTTGGCACGCATTGCGCTGGTCACCTCCCCGTTCGGAATCGACGGTGGACCGAGGTTGTAGGCCATCCGAGTGGTTGTCGATGATCCCCCGAATGGTGGTCACCGACTGAAGGGGATCGACTACGTTGGGCGTGGCTACGTCTCACGGGGGTTGTGGCGTTGGGTCTACTGAACCACGGTGCGGGCAGACGAACACGACCCGCCATCTGGCCCTTGACGTGGATCAAGGGCTGGGCGGTGTGGGCGACGCCCCGGCATGTCCTCGGCTACGTCCTGCTCGTGGACGTACTGGCGCTGGCGACAGTGGCTCTGCCGCACGCCCCGATTGCCCACTCGGACTGGGTGCGCTTCGCGGTGCTCGCGGGGTGTTCGCTGGCGTACGTCGAACTGACGCGCGGCGTGGAGCAGGTCCGGGAGGTCACCGCCAAGGCCGGGCCGTACATGGACACCGCGAGCGTGTGGTGCTTCGCGGCCGTCGTGGTGTTGCCGGCCATCCTGGCCAGCGCCATCGTCACGCTGATCTACGTGTGGGCGTGGATCCGGGTGCACCGACGGCGTCGTCCGTTGTATCGGTGGGCGTTCAGCGGCGCCACCGTCATCATCGCCACGCAGATCGCGGCGGCAGTGCTCGCGCTCGCGCCGGGACCGCATCCCGGTATGCCGACCGGCACCGCCGGCTGGGCGCTCGCCGTCGCGGCGGCCGCGGCTCGGTGGCTTGTCAACTACGCCCTGGTCGTCGGCGCGATCCTGCTGTCGTCGCCGAACCTGCGGGCCGCCGACGTGTTGCACACGATCGACGAGCGGATCCTGGAGATCGGGGCCGTCGGGCTCGGCTTGGTCGCCGCCGCCACGTTGAGCACCAATCCCCTGCTGTTGGCCGGCATCGTCGCCGGTCTGGTGGCGATGCACCGTGGCATCTTGCTGGCGCAGTACCGGAAGGCCGCCCGTACCGACGCCACGACGACACTGCCGACGGTCACCTGGTGGCGTGAGATCGCCGGGCAGGCGGTCGCCCGCGCCTCGGGCGCCGGCGACAAGTTGGGTGTGCTGGTCCTGGACCTGGACCACTTCAAGGACGTCAACGACACGCACGGCCACATCGCCGGGGACGAGGTGCTCCGCGCGGTCGGGCTGGCGCTGCGGGCGGAGATCCGCGACTACGACACGGCCGGCCGGTGGGGCGGCGAGGAGTTCGTCGTGTTGCTGACGGACGTGACCAGCGCGGAACTGGCCGTGGTCGCCGAGCGCATCCGCTGCCGCGTGCACAGCCTGGTGATCACCGTGACGGGCACCGACGGCCCGGCCACCGTGCGGGACCTGACGATCTCGATCGGGGGCGCCGCCTACCCCACGCCCGGCCTGGACACCCTCGACGACCTGGTGCTGGCTGCTGACAAGGCGCTCTACCAGGCCAAGAACGACGGTCGCGACCGCGTGCACCTGACCAGCGACTGACCTTCCATCGAACGTATGTGCGAACCATCCCCAGGTTTGTCCACAGCTGTGGGTAACTCGGACTGTTCTTACTGCTATTCCGAGTTAGACTCGTAACCCGGAATAGTGACGTCGTTGTTCCGAGTTGGGAGGTCCGGTGGGCGACTGGCCGGCGCACGACCACGAGGTGCGCCCGTGGCAGCAGACCCAGCGTGGCGGCACGCGGGAGGATCGGACGCTGACCGAGATCACGGTCGCGCTGCCGCCGCGGATCGCGACGCTTACCGTGCCTATGGACGCGCCGCTGGCCGCCATGATCGAGGCGGCGCTCGCGGAGATCGTGGCGCTCGACCAGACACATGGGGAACACCTCGACGCGCTGGGCAGTGTCCTGTTGCGCACCGAGTCGGTGGCGTCGTCCAAGATCGAGTCGGTAGAGGCCAGCCTCGACGACTACGCCCGCGCCCTGCACGGCAGCCGCGCGAACACGTCGGCCACGTCGATGGTCGCGGCTACACGGGCGATCGCCGCGCTGATCGAGGACACCGACCGAGCCGGCCGGCTCGGCACCGGGCCACTGCTGGCCGCGCACCGGACGCTGATGTCCGACGACCCGGCCGAGTCCCGGTACGCCGGACGGTGGCGGGACGTGCAGAACTGGATCGGCGGCAGCGACCACTCGCCTCGGGACGCGTTGTACGTGCCACCACCACCGGACGCTGTCTCTCCTTGTATCGATGACCTGATCGCCTTCGCCAACCGTGACGACGAGTCCGCGCTCGCACAGGCCGCGGTGGCGCACGCACAGTTCGAGTCCATCCACCCGTTCACCGACGGTAACGGGCGAATCGGCCGGGCGTTGATCAACGCGATCCTGCGGCGCCGCCGCGTGACCACACGGGTAGTGGTGCCGCTGGCCTCCGCGCTGGTGGCCCACCGCGACCGCTATTTCGACCTACTCGGCGCCTACCGCGACGGCGAGGTACGGCCACTGATCGAATCCTTCGCCGACGCGTCCCGGATCGCCGCCGCCGAGTCCCGCACCACGGCCCGTCGCCTGGCTTTGATTCCGGTGGAATGGCAGGACATGGTGGGCCGGGTTCGTGCGGGCAGCGCGGCCGCCAAACTGCTGGCCCTCTTACCGGCCCGCCCCATCCTCTCCGCCGAGGACGCGTGTGCGTTGTTGGACGCCCCGGTCAGCAGCGTGTACGCGGCGATCGACCGGCTGCGAGCGGCCGGTGTGCTACGCCCGTTGTCCGACCGTAAGCGCGACCAGATCTGGGGCGCGACAACGATCCTGGCCGAACTCGACGACCTCGGCACCCGAATCGCCCACGCGGCACGGTGACACAAGTCTCCGAGTTGGATTCCCTGGTCGACGCGGACTCCGCGCTCGATCCGGGTTGGCACTTCACTGATTCGCCGCCCGAACCTCCCGCAGGGCCGCCTGCGCGACATCGATCAGCGAGGCAAGGCCGCTTTCGCTCAGGACCAGGTGCAGCGATCCGGCCGGATGCCCGAGCAAGATCTGCACATTCGACTTGTTCACCTCGCCATAAGTGATCGCACAGTCGCCATTGATGTCGGCCCAAGTGTCCAAAGCGATGCCCCGCATCGTCGTCATCGTCAATCCTTCACGGGTCTGGTTCCGGTTCCCTTGCTTGGAAACCAGCGCGGAGGTGACGCCAAGGACCGTCACGTCGAACACCTTGCCTCCGAGACAAGGTCACCTGATCGAGCTATACGTGCAGGCCAGCGCGGTACGCCATGCCGCGCAACTCCCGACCGACCGCGTCCTGCCGCGACCGGTTCAGCAACTCCGCCAGGGTCTCGCGGGTCCACGGATGATGCCGAACACGAGCCGGTGAGATCCGCTCCGCCGTCCGCAAGGCGATGACCGCCTGCGGCAACCGGCCACGGAGTCGGGCCAGTGCGCGGCCACGGTCCGCCCAGTACGCCGCCCGTCGTTGGGGCGACGGGATGCGGTCGGGATCGACGGTATCGGCCACAGCGGCCGCAGCCTCGTGGTCGCCGGCCTCCAGTGCGCACGCCATCCGCCACACCGCGACATTGGTTGGGCCGAATCCGAACCACCAGGCATTGCCCTCGCCGGTATGGGCAGCAAGATCCGCCGCGTGATCGAGTGCCGCGACCACGTCCGCTCGCCGACCTTCGACAGCGGCCAGCAGTGAGCCTGTGAACGCCAACATCCCCGCCAACTGCTCGCCGTCAGGTAGATCCAGATTGGCCGGAGCGCTGGCCAGTCGGCGGCGAGCAACGTCGAAGGCGCCAGCCGC
>Ga0207664_10003738_pt1 | contig 10217 bp, 10 predicted proteins | sample LARL83metaG_FD_184349 | JGI IMG/M metagenome (GOLD analysis project Ga0207664, IMG submission 184349) | Corn, switchgrass and miscanthus rhizosphere microbial communities from Kellogg Biological Station, Michigan, USA - LAR L8-3 metaG... | ecosystem: Host-associated > Plants > Roots >...
GTGCCGAAAACCTGCGTCACCTGGGTAGATGCTGTGCAGATCGCGGTCGGCTCGACCCCGCGTTCGGGTGTCGGGGGCGGGCAGGTGTTGGTCTGTCCGGAGGTGCGATGATCGTCGGCTTGTGGGCTTGAAGCTGATCGTCCTCGTCGTGACCCGGGCGGTGTCGGTGCTGGGCCTGTCGCGGCGAGAGGCGTGGTGGAAGGACGCCGAGATCCTGATGCTGCGCCATCAGCTCGCGGTGGCCGTGCGCGAGCGGCCGAGAGCTTATTCGAGATTGACGTGGCCGGACCGGGCATGGCTGGCCCTGCTCGCCGGGACGATGCCGGTCGAGCGCTTGACCGCAATGCGGCTGATCGTCACGCCCGCCACGATCTTGCGGTGGCATCGCAACATCGTCCGCCGCCGGTGGGCACGGTTGTCCCGCCGGGGACATTCCGGTCGGCCGCCGGTGCGCCGTAATGTCCGGTCGGTCGTGCTCCGGCTGGCGCGAGAGAATGGGTCATGGGGGTACCGGCGGATCCACGGTGAGCTTGCCGGGCTCGGCATGATCGTGGCGCCGTCCACGGTGTGGCAGATCCTCAAGGACGCCGGAATCGACCCGGCTCCGCGCCGGGACGGCCCCGGGTGGGCGGAGTTCCTGCGATCCCAGGCGCAGGGGATCCTGGCACTGGACTTCTTCACCGCTGACCTGCTCAATGGCACGAAGGTGTACGTCCTTGCGGTAATCGAGCACGGCAACCGGCGCGTCCGGGTCCTGGGCGCCACAGAACATCCGGTCCAGTCCTGGATCGTCCAGCAAGCCCGGAACCTGCTCATGGATCTGGAGGACGCGAGGACGCGGGTGAAGTTCGTGCTGCATGACCGGGACGCCAGCTTCACCGCCGCGTTCGACGACGTGTTCCAGTCCGCTGGCGTCAGGGTCGTCCGCTCCGCTATTCAGGCGCCACGAATGAACTCGATCATGGAACGCTGGATCGGGAGCTGCCGGCGTGAGCTGCTGGACCGGACCTTGATCTGGAACCAGCGCCACCTAATGAACTTCCTGCGCGAGTACGAGGATTTCTACAACACGCACCGGCCGCACCGCACCCTGAACCAGGCCGCGCCGCTCCGCCCGCTGCCAGATGGCGTCACCGACTTGGACCACTCCCGCGTCCGGCGGCGCGACCGCGCCGGAGGCGTGATTCATGAATATCGCCTGGTGGCATAGGTTTTCGGCACCCACAGGCCCGCACGCGAAGGTGTCCCTTCCCTGCGGGGAAGGGACACCCTGACGTACCCGCATTACTCCAGCCTGCTGGTGGCCAGGCTTACAAGTGCCCGTTGATCGCCTTGGCCATGGCGGTCATCGCAGCCACCGACAGGGGGTGGCCGTTGATGGCGAAGTGGCAGGCGAGGTTTCCCCGCTGGTCCCAGTAGCTCACCGCGGCGATGCTCGGGTTGTTCAGGACGTACGCCTTCATCAGGGGGATGAACTTCGCCTGCCAGGCCGGGGCGCCGGAGAAGAAGGCACTGCCCCACTCGGCGATGAACACCGGCAGCCCGCCGTGGGTGCGCGCGAACGTGAGCACCGGGTTGAACAGCGAGCCCGGGGTGACCGTGGGCTGCGTGGGCCTAGTGCTGGCACCTTTGCGGCAGCCGCCGCGGTTGTAGCCGTCCGCAGCGATCACGTCCACGTTCCCGGACCCCGGGAAGTACTGCGAGGCAAAGCCCAGGCGCAGCGACCAGTGCGGCCGCATGCTGCGGGGGAAGTACGCCGTGTGCATGAGGATCATCGCCCAGCGCAGCCGGCCGCCGGTGCCCGCGTTGAGGTGCGCCGCCGCGGCCACGCGGTGGATGTGCTTCCAGGCCGCCTGGAACTGGGTCGGGGTGCCGAGCACGTGGTTCGCGGTGGTGTTCGCCTCGTGCTCGAAAGCGACGTACACCGCGGCGATGTTATGGGCCGCGGCCTCCCGTTCGGCCTGGGTGAGCCAGGCGCGGATCTGCTTGTCCTGGTGCCCGGCCGCGATCGACGCGTAGGTGATCCCGCGCCCATGGGGGATGTCGAGGCTGGCCAGCACCGTGCCGCCCGCCGACATTATCCGGTCGACCTTGGGTGTCTTGAAGTTCTGGCCGATCATGTAGTAGAGGCGGACGATGGCCAGCTTGCGGCCCAGGTTGCCCTGCTCGGCGAGCAGCGGCGAGGTGCCGCCGAACAGCGCCCCGCCGGTGATGCCTGCGGCACTGGCGGCCAGTCGCGGGGGGAGACGTACCGCGTCGGCCTGGGCGACCGGCAAGGAAAAGATGAGGGAGAGAGCGAGAACTGCTGCAAGCCTGAAGTAGCGGGGTTTCACGGAATCTCCAGGGCTAGAAGTCCTGCCCGGCGCGGGGAGCACCGTCCGCGTTGACGGCCTGCCCGTGCTGGCAGCTGCCAGCGCAATCGGATACGGTCGCCCTCCCTTCCTCACGGCGGGCCGGGCGGCAGCTTACTGCGGTTAAGCCTCGTCATGGAGGACATTTGCAGAATGCGCGTGGTGTCGGGTTTGCGGAGGCCAGCAAAAATTGTTACCGGTGTTTCCGGCCGATCACAGAACAGCATCAATGTCCAAATCGCATCAACTAAGCGCCGGCGGTGCCGCCACCAAGGGTGAGCAGCGTCAGGATCACCCGGCGCGCGGAACGCTGGTGCGCGTGACCCCGATGGCGCCGCCCGGCGGCCGCGAGCCCGGGTTCTCCAAAGAGCGGCGGCTGGAGCCGCAGATCACCATCGGCTTGCTCACCGGCCAGGACGGGTTCCGCTGATGGTGTCGGCGTTCGAGGGGAATAAGGCCGAGACAAGATGATCAAACGCCAGATGTATGGCCGTGCCAGCTTCGACCTGCTCCGCAAACGAGTCATCCTGGCCACCTGACAAGGGGCCGCATCGATCACGAAATGTGGGTCAGAACCGGAATCCAGAACCAAATCACTTGACGACACTCACGCGTCCTGGCCGGGGCAGCTTCGGGTTACCGGCATGCCGGGACGCCCGTTAGACCCGGGTGCCCAGGTCACCGTCATGGCGGGCTGAGGGAGGCAGATGGTGGACGTACAAGCCGCTTAGCCGCCGTGCGGCCCAGGTCACCGCGCCGGGGGCCTCCTCGGTGAGGAAGTAGCGCGGTGGATCAGGCGCGGCCCAGATGCCATGCTCATCGCGGAAGCGCCGCTGTTGCCGATAACGCTGTTGCTCCTGGTGGATGCCGTGGCTGACTACAGCCACGATTCCGGCCACGATTCCCATGGCGAAGATCCCGGCCGCAGCGACGAATGCGATCCCTACGATATGTACCTCCCCGGGCAGGCCGGCGATCTTCTGCCCGGCCAGTGGCACTGCTCCAAGTTCTGGCAATGCCGTCACGCGGATGGAGCATCTGGGCGCCCGGATAAATACGTGCTTCCCCGCGGTGGCCGCACGGCCCGGCTCGGCGTGGTTGCATGCAGCGGCTCGCCAGGATGGGGCTATAGGGCGCGAATCCACCAGGCAGACCCAGGTGTGCCGTAGCTGGCCGCCAAGCAATCGCGGGCCGGCGGCTACTGATCGTCCCGCGGCCCAGGTCCGGCGCCCCCTGGGCGTGTTCGCCACCAACGGCCAGGCCGATCGACGGCATTGCGCGGCCAGGGGCTCGAGGAGGTCGTACGTGACTGCTGCCGAACGGTGCCGGTTCTGGCCTATCTTCTCGGTAGCCTGCCCGGAAACGGCCCACAGCCGAGGACACCGACACCGCCCGGCGGATTCTGCTGGACGGCCTGGCCCGCGATGCTGACATCTTCGACCTTGCCGGCGAGCTCGCGCCGTTGCATCCGCGCAACAACACCTTCCCCCGTGAGGTCTTCCTGCACCTGGCCGCCGACGCGCTCAACTGGTGCGGCGCCAACCGCAGCGACCCGCTATCGCTGGAGGGGATCCGGGACCGCTTCCTGCCGGAAGCCACCTTCCGGGGTCGGCAATACAACAAGTTCCAGTACGCCGTGCTGGCCGCGGCAGCCCTTCATGGCGGGACCGAACCCGACCTGCTGGAGGAGGTTGTCTGATGGCAGACCGACGACTTCTGGCACTACGCGCTGTTCGCAACCGTCGCCTACATCCGCGCCGCCGCCAACCGGGCCGGTGTGTCCGTGCCCCAGGCATGCCAGCGGCTCGCCCAGCGCCTTGGGGCCGCCGTCTAGCTGAATCCGGTCATGTGCTCCTGGCGCCAGCAACAGAAGGGCCTGCCACCTTCCAGACCTCTCCGGCGCCCTCGGCCGCATGGACAGTGGGTCGGCAGCTACGCGCTAGCTGTCACAAGCCGGGTCGGGTAGTCAGATCCTCGATGGCCGAGTTCTTTGGGTCCGGTAACGTCCGGCCGTAGCCGACCGTCTGTGGCGGCTCGTGGTTGAGGAGTGGTTGAGCCGCTGGCCAATCAGCCGGAAGAGGACGTTCCCGCAGGTCAAAACCATGGACGGCCGCGCCAGCAGACTCCCTGTAAAACCGTCGGCTAAGCCTACCCAGGTTCGAACCCTGGACCTGCCACCAGAAATCCGCAGGTCAGACCCGGTCCGCTGGGCCGGGTCTCATACGTGGTGGGAGCGGTCTGGGTAACTGTCGGCTGAGCCTGGCAGATCGTTCTTTGCCCAGGTATGAGCAGGTCAGCGTCCTGTGACCATTGAAGGTGGCGTTCGCGCAGCGCCGTAAGACTGTCGCTTGTGGTTGAGCAGTGGTTGGGTTCAAGCCTGCTCGGCCGGAATCCTGCCAGCCCTGGGCGGGTCACTGCGCAGACTGGCTGATCCCTCCGGTCTGCCAGACCTTGGTGTGTGGGCTGCGGCGCGGACAGGTCGGGGAAGCCGAGGCCGGTGTAGCCGCGGGCGCGCTGGCCAGGGATGTGGCAAGAGCTCCCGTGCGCAGGTCGTGGTAGTCGTGAATCTCGGCGGTTGTCTTGCCGGATGTCAGCCGGGTGCGGTGACGGCTGGCCGTCTTGTCCGTTCTGCGGGCTTGTCCCTGGTGGTTGCGGGTAGTTCCGCTCCAATCTGGACGGCGAAGTCGGCGAAGCCGTCATGTCCCTGCAGTCGGCCCAGGCATGCCTCGGTCAGCGTGCGGGCGGCTTCGGTGTCCCCGCGTAGCTGGGCCAATCGCGCCTGGAGAAATGTGAGCTCGGGTCCGCCGAGAGCCGCATGCCCGGCGAGCCGGTCCAGCCGGTCCTCGGCCTCCGACCCTGTCAGGCGCTCCAGCAGCAGCGAGTGCCATTCCGCGAGGTCGCGGGTCCGATCGCTGCGGCGGTAGTCCGAATCCGGGTAGCTGTACAAGGGCCAGGACGCGGGCTCGGCGGCCTCTGCGCGGGCGATCTCGTCCAGTGCGTGGAGGTAACAGTCTGCGAACACGGTCCACGCATCCGGAGCGCGCAGTGTCCTGGCGAGCACGCTGGCGAGCGTGGTCTCCTTCTCGGCCAGCTTGCCCCATCCGGAGCGGGACCAGCCGTAGGCCGACTCCCACCGGGGCAGTTGCGTCGCGGCGGCCGTGGCGAACCGGGCGAACCCGTGCCGCTCCCGCACGAACTCCCAGAGCGTCGCGGCCGCGTCGGAGACCACGAACTGGGCCGCTTCCATCGGATCCTCGGACCGGAAGTAGTCGAAGCGCTTCGTTTCGCAGGCGAGCTCGATCATGAGCGCCGCGGCTTCCTCCGCTGGCCCGGAGTCCTCGTGACGCAGCGCGGCTAGCGCGTCTGCTGCCAGCCGGCGGAACGTCAGGCGCCAGCGCGTTCGCTCCTTCGGGGAGACGCGCCGGTCCCCTGCTATGTACGCGCCTGCCCTGGCGAGCTCGGCGAAGTCGCGGACTTCCCGCAGCACGGTGCCCGGGTTGGGAGGCGCGGCTGCCGCGCGCTTACGTGTTGCGTCCTGGGCGGGATCCAGTTCGCTTTCGATACGCTCGCGTACCTGCGCTGGACCCCGCCAATACAGGTTCCACAGAGCCTTCTTGAGCCGGTCCTCGTCGAGGCCGGCGAGCTTGGCGAAGAATTCGTCGCGGTTCATCCGGTTCAGGGCCACGGCAGCTGATGTTAGGTCAATCAGACCAGCGCTCGCTGGGGTTGCGGACTGCCGGTCAGGCTTCGCGATTCCGGCGCTCCCTCCCAGTCGACATTCGCACTACGTCACGGCCATGGGATGGTGCGCGGGCCCGCGGCCCCGTGTCGCCAGAGTGGGAGGATATCGGCCTCGGCGTGATCACAGATTTGGAGGCTCCGCGGCCACGATTCGGGGCGCTTAATGCAGTACTTCGATGTTGCAGGTTGGTCCGGTGGCTTTGGCCAGTCTGCCGTCCCCGGTGAGCAGGAGTACCTCCAGTGCCTCAGCGAGCGCTACGTAGGCGGCGTCGTAGATGGTCAGGTTGTCGCGCAGTTCCCAGCAGCGGGGCAGCAGGGGCCGGTGTGGTGTTCGCCGGAGAGGAAGCGCGCCCAGGTCAGCCAGTGCCAGTGCCGCTCGCCGTGCGTCCATGACACCAGTCCTGACCTGCCGCCGCCAGACCGACACAACCTCCAGGTCCACCAGCTCGGGCGCGGTTAGCCGTTCCCCGCGCAGTCGGGCGCGTGCCTGATCACCGTCCGGGCCGTCGTCACCAAGACAGGTCGCCAGGACGCTGGCATCAACGACGATCACGATCGGCCCGCAGCGCCGCCACCGCTGCCTTCAGCGGCACAGAACCACCAGAGCGTCCTCCTGCGCGGTCGAGGACCTCATCGAGGCTAGGTTCGCTGGCCTCCTCGATGAGCCGGGCGAGCAAATATTCCTGCAGCGACTGATGCGCAGCGGCCGCGCGCTGGCGCAAGACCGCGTGGGTCTGTTCCGGCACATCTTTGATCTGCACACTAGGCATGGCGCCATTATGGCGCTAGAAGCGCCAATTCGCAACCACTACCGAGCCCGCTGTGTCACAAGCAGCTACCACTTCGTTTGGCGGCAGTAGGAGGTTGTGGCGTGCTGCCGCGAGATCGATGGTCTGGCCGGGCCGAAGGAGCGTGCTGATCGCACAGCTATCGGTAGGTTGCCATCTATGGCGAAGCGCGGACGGCACCCGCACAACCGTAGGGGGAAGGACAAGCGCAAGCGGCAAGCGGGTCCTGGGGCAGGCCGCGGCGGCGGCCCTGGCGATTTGCTGGCGGATGTTCGCCAGCAGTTGACTAGCGGCGAGCCGCTGGACTTCCTCGGCTATGTGAGCACCCTGCTGGCTGCAGTTGACCCGCGTGGAGAGAGCCCGTTCGAGCGCGATCGTGACGTGCCCGAGAGCGCCACGCTGGCGACGCTCACCGAGTCCTTCGCCGAGGTCGTGCTCCCAGAGACCACCGCGCTGCTGGCCGTGCTGGCTGAGCTCGGCCCGGACGAGCTGACCCGTGCCCGCGCCCGGCGAGCGCTCGCGACGCGACCGCATCCGGTCCCGGACTGGCTGAGCCGGCTAGGTGAAGCTTCTGTATACCGCGCGGTGGAGAGTACGCATGTGCTCGGCGACGGGGACAATGTGCTGCTGGGTGCCCGGCTGCCGGGGCATGAGCTGACCGCGATCATTTACATCGACCACAACCTGGGCACGGTCGTCAAGGATGCCTTCCCGGCGCCGAGCCCGATCACCGAAGTGGTCGAGCGGATCCGGGACGCCACAGACGACCCCGATATAGCGTTCCGCGATATCGGCCTTGCCGACGCGCGGGTCCGGGTTGCCCAGGCGATCGGGGTGGGCGCGATCATGTTCCCGCCGTTTGAGACCGAGACCTGGCCGGCCTCGCGGCCGCTGACCGAGTGGCTGTTGCGGCTGATGCCCGAGGGCGGGACCGGCTATGTCCGGCCAAGGTGGAGCGAGGCTAGAAAGAGGAAGCTGGCGGACCGGTTTTTCGGCTCACAGTTCGGCACGCCTTTGGATGACGCCGACCACCGGGACCTGCTGGAGCAGTTCCTATGGTTTGGCACCGACTACGGGCCCGGTGATCCGCTGCGGTGGAGCCCGGTGGCGGTGGAGATCTTGCTGGTGGACTGGATCCCGCGCAAGATCGTCGCCGATGTCGCCTACCTCAGTAACGCCCCTGAACTGTTGCGGGCGTTCATCCGGTTCTGCCACGCCGAGCGCAAGATCCGGCCGGAACTGACCGGCCAGACGCTAGCCGCGGTCGGCGAGCACGAATCGGAGTACCAGCGGCTGATCCGCTCCCCGCGGCCGCAGGGGCCTGCGGCGCTGCTCGCCAACCTAGGCGTGCTCGGCGGCGACATGCCGTGGGAAGATGAGCCGTTCGATTTCCACCAGCACTTTCTTGACCAGCTCGCCGAGGAGGTTGGCGGGCGGGACGCGCTTGACTCGCTGGACGGCACGCCGCTGCCGGAAGAGGAGTTCGCTTGGGACCAGGTACCCGCAGATCTGCGCGACCGGGCCGGGCAGGTTCTGGCCGCCTGCGACCGGTGCTGCGACGACCTCCTCGGCGGCGAGTACAAGACGGCGTGCCGGCGGCTGCTGGCCCAGGCACTGCCGGGCCTGTCCAGCATGCTGCGCGGGACAACCAAGCCCACGGCGATCGCGGCGGCGGGGTGCTGGGTGATCGGCAAGGGCAACCAGCGCCTAGGTCAAGGGTCCGGTGAGCTGCGGGTCAAGGATTTGATGAGCCATTTCGGCCTGGGTCAGTCGAGCGTCTCCGAACGCGGCTACCAGATCATGCGCGCGGCCGGAATCCAGCCCGCCAGCGCCTACCCAGCAGTTCGCCTGGGCTCACCGAGCCTGCTCGTCTCGGCCCGCCGGCGGCGGATCATCGAACTTCGCGACCTGCACCGCGGCGCCATCAGCAAGCAGCGCCGCGCATGACTGCCCATCACGTGCCAGGTGTCTAGGACGGTCGGGTGCACGGCACGAATCAGGCCAGGTCGTGGCGTTCGGCATACGTGAAGCCCAGAAACTCCTCTAGTTCATCGTCGGACTCGAAGGTGTCGGCGGCGAGGTCATCAAGAGACCGTATGGGCCTGGTGTTCCTGGCCGCGAGCAGTTGCGCAGCCGACAGGCGCGGCCGGATCATCGCACCTGCGGAATTGTCCGCGCCAGATGTACTGACTGAGGCCTCCACCGGATCGGTGTGCCTGGCTGCTGTCCAGCATAGGCGGCCAGCCCGGCGAGCGATGGAGCTGCTGGCCAGGGACTGGGACCCACCCGTGCGGTCGGCGCGGCCGTGCCAGGTATTGCCAGGCTGGCTTCAGCCTCGCCAGAGCTACATGGGCGATGCCCTTGGGCGCCTTCGAGTCGGCAGCGATCCGCGGGTGCCGCCGCCTGCCAGCCCAGGTGCGCCACTCCGGTCATGTCCGGCTGCTGCCAGCTGGTTGCCGACGCTTGTGGTTGAGGAGTGGTTGAGCGATTGAAAGGCCACCCCGATGAGGACGTCTCTGCAGGTAGATGGCATCTTCGGCAGTAGTTGGCGGCTCCCTGTAAAACCGTCAGCTTAGCCTACGATGGTTCGAACCCATCACCTGCCACCACCTGTGGAAACAGCCCCTGACCAGTATCGATGTGGTCAGGGGCTTGGCTTCCCGAATCTGTCAGCGGCGGTGACTGACGGTGGCCGTCACCGGGTCCCGGTGGCTGTTCGCCCCACATGCGCCCCACGGTTGATCTTGGTGCCTTCGCTTGGTTGCTGGGCGGGTGTCGGCCTAGAACTGGACGGATCGATGATCAACAGCAATGCTTTCTAACGAGGGCTCTCCTCTGGCTGGCGTCTAGCTTTCAAGATCACGAAGACATTTGAGGCAGTCTGCCGTGCGCGTGTGGCCGGTGGCAGCCAGCGTCGTTTCCAGCGGCAATCACGGAGCGTGACTGACTCAACTGGCCTGGCCGACGCCGAGTTCGCGCGGAGCGCCGATTAGGCGCGCCTGATAGTCACGCCCATGATGCAGCTGACCTCACTCATATAGTTCAGTTCTGTAATCTCATTTCTCGGCTACCGTCTTCACGGCATTGAACGTTTGGTCGCGGCTCTGGCAGGGGGTGCCGTCAACAGAGCTGAGCAGCGGGGGGTGGCGCGCTGTTCGCACGGCGCCGGCGATTGCCGGCCTCTAATGACCGCGGGGTCGGAGACAGACCACACAGGCCGGTCAGAGTGAGCAGGGCTTCGGCGCTGCTCTGGCTCCCGCTCGCTTGTTTCCCTGGTGGATGAGGCGTAGCGTCCGGACCGAGAAGGTGTGCTCGTTTATCTGCGTGTAGACGAGAT
>Ga0207664_10003739_pt1 | contig 10217 bp, 9 predicted proteins | sample LARL83metaG_FD_184349 | JGI IMG/M metagenome (GOLD analysis project Ga0207664, IMG submission 184349) | Corn, switchgrass and miscanthus rhizosphere microbial communities from Kellogg Biological Station, Michigan, USA - LAR L8-3 metaG... | ecosystem: Host-associated > Plants > Roots >...
GACCACCGTGCCGAGCTCGCCGGCGATCATCTTCGTGCCGCCGAACGCGTTGTCGAACTCGTGGATGGGGAAGAAGGTGCGGACGCCGAGGTCGTGGATCTCCTTCAGCCACGCGTCGATCCGGGACGCGTCGCACTGGGGTACGTCGTTGACCTCGCCGCACCCGAAGATGCGCGAGACCTCGATGCCCTCGATGACGGCGAGCTTGCCCTGGTTGATCACCCTGCGGGCCTGGAACGGGTCGGTGACGATCCGGAACCAGCCCTTGCCCGGACCGCCGGACTGCGCGTCGATGTAGTCCTGCAGCGCATAGAGGTCCGCGCTCTGGATCTTCACGGCGTCCATGTCGTTGCAGGGGTTGTGGCTGGTGGTCATCAGCGAGCACAGCGCCTCGTTGTCGACCAGGTCGGTGACCATGAGGCGCAGCCCGGCCTTCCAGGCGCGTTCGATCCCGGTGTAGTAGTCACCCTCCTCGGCCAGCGCCGTCGGGCTGGGCCAGTCGGTGAACGTGGGCCACCCGTGCATGTCGCTGGGACGCGTCGCCCCGCCGAAGTCCACGAAGCTCTCGAACGCCCCGTTGCTGCCCTGCTCCTCGGCCGCACAGCTCGCGGGCAGCGCGTACTGGACGCCGAACGGGCTCCAGGGCCGTCCGCAGTGCCAGTCGCCGCCCAGGAACTCAAACGCCGTCACGTGCGCATGGCCCTCCACCGTTCCGAGCACGTCGGCCTCGGGGCTGGCGCCGGTGAACGGCGTGCCCACCGCATCGACCTGCGCCTCGGGATAGACGGCGCAGCCGGATGCCGGCACGAAGGTCACGGGCAGGCGCGTCCCGGTACCGGCGTTGGTCATCGTGAAGCCGTGAGCGAAGCTGCCATCGACGGTCCATTCCGTGGCTGAGCCGGGTGTACTGACCCCGGTGAGATCGCCGGTCCCGTCATCGGTCAGGTACTCACCCTGCGGTCCGTAGAGGAGATAGACCCCGAGCGCGGCCGCCTGCATCCGGAACGGCCCGACGTCGCCGGCGATCGAAGTGCCCTGAGAGGGTGAGCGCAGCGCGTAGCAGCCGTGGACCAGCGAGTAGCGGGTCTGCGGCTGCGGTGTGGTCGCCAGGCGACCCGCGACCGTGGTCTGCGCCGAACTGCCCAGCACCGTCAGCGCGACGGCCACCGCGGGGGCGACGAGCGCGGCGCAGCGCACGGCCCGCCGCATCCACCCTCGCTCCGCAACCCGGTGCATTACGCGCCAACCCTACCCCGAAACGCACTGGTGCAGCCGCGTGAGGCGAGGGTCAGGAGAAGCGCAGCCGGAACCCGCCGTCGCCGTCGACGATGGTCACGCGAGCCTGGCGATAGCGCCCGGCATCGCGAAGGCTGCAGGTGAAGGCCGCGCCGATCACCACCGGCTCGTAGTTGGGGCACTCCGCCCGCGCGGACGACTCGCCCGATGGCAGGTTGGCCATGATCCCGCGCTCCACGTTGTCGGCGAAGATCTCGTTGGCGACGAGGTGGATCGTCTCGTGGTCGTCGAGCAGGGTGGCCCGCAGCTTGACCACGCGGCCGTTGCGCAGCATCGCCGTGCAGCGGATGACCACGCCCTTGGCCCGCTCGGCCCGCGGCGGGCAGCTGACGGAGCTGACGGTCCAGCCGGGATGGCGATCCAGCGCCGACCTGATGTCGCTGGTCAGCCACCCTGTGTCGGGCCGCGCGGCACCGCAGGCCGCGAGCACGCCCATCGCCACCAGCGCGGCGGGGGCCAGCGCCGCGCGTGGCCTTCCACGGCGCGCTCCCCCGCGGCGGTCGTGTCCGGTCCCGTTGTTCATGATCCCCAAGGACGCTGCCGTAGCGCGAACCTTCCCGGGAACGTTCCAGGCGTTGTCCGGCACGCTCAGGCGGAGCCGGCGAACGCGCGCACGGCGCGGCGGTCGGCGCGCGCCACCACGGTCGGGAGCGGCGCATAGTCCAGCGACTGGCCGAACTTCTGGCCGGCCGCGCCGACGGCGAACGAGATCCAATCCTTGAGCGCGGCCTTGCGCGACGCGGCGGCGGTGCCGGCGACGACGATGTAGCTGAAGGTCGAGATCGGGTACGCGGTGGAGGCCTTGCGCGGCGGGTTGACGATGGGGAGCGCGCCGTTGGCGGGGACGGACTTGACGGTGGCCGCGGCCGCGGTGATGTTGGCGAGGTTGGGGTACTCGAAGTTCCCCGCGGCGTTGGCGATGGCGGCCGCGGGCAGGCGGTGGGTGATGAGGTAGGCCGCTCCGACATAGCCGATCGAGCCGTTGGTGGACTGAAGCAGCGCGGTGACGCCGGCATTGCCGTTGGTCGACAGCCCGGCGGGGACGCTCACGGTGTCACCGGTGCCGACCTTGCTCTTCCACGTCGCACTGACCCGGGAGAGGTACTGGGTGAAGACGTAGGTGTCACCGGAGGCATTGCTGGAGACGGGCGTGATCTTCAGCGCGGGCAGGTGCAGGCCGGGGTTGAGCGCGGTGATCCGGTGGTCGTTCCACCTGGTGATGGCCCCGAGGTAGATCCCTGCCAGCACCGTCGGCGAGAGCCGCAGCTGGTTGCCCACCCCGCTGACGTGGTACCCGATGCCGACCGCGGTGAGCGCCCACGGGATCTGCCCGCAGGCGGCGCACGCCCTCACCTGCGCGGCGGTCAGCGGCGAGTCGGTGGCGGCAAAGTCGACCGAGCCCGGCGCCAGACGGTTCAGGCCCGCCTGCGATCCAACGCTCGCATAGTCGATCTTGACGCCGAAGAACACGGTGAACTCCTGGGCCCACTCGGCGATCAGCGGCGCGACGAGCGTCGACCCGGCGCCGCTCAAGGTCGTCACCGGCGTGGCGGCGGTGGCGGGGACAGCCCGCAGGAGGCCCACCGCTCCGGCGAGCGCCGCCAGTGTCGCGACGCCCCGGCTGGACACTCGTGTCGTTGGCACCCTCTCACGCTCCAGAGTGGGCCGGGGACCCAGCCGATCTGGCTCCCCTCGGCGGTCGGCATCATGTCAACCGCGGGAGTCGCGGATGTTGCCGACTTGTGAGCGCGTCATCCCCGCTCGGGGTCACCCTGCCGTCGCGTCAACGGGCGGCATCGGAGACGCTGCCCACCATGCGGTAGGTGATCGCGAACATGAGGGCCAGATCCTCGCTCATCGCTGTCACACGTCGCGGCTGTGTCTCGTCTCAGAGCCTGCCACAGACACAGGCCAGCAAGGAGACCGCAATGAGCACCCCGTCATCCCTCAAGGAGACGAAGACCATCGTCCTGACCACCTACAAGCGCGACGGCAGTGCCGTGGACACGCCGGTGAGCATCGCCTTCGACGGCGACCGCGCGTTCTTTCGCTCCTACGACAAGGCATGGAAGACCAAGCGCCTGCGCCGCAACCCGGACGTCAAGATCGCGCCCGCGACGGTGAAGGGTACGCCCACCGGACCGGCCATCGACGCGCGGGCCACGCTGCTGGACGGTGACCAGGCACGCGTTGCGGCGCGGGCGCTGGCCCGGCGCCACCGGGTCCTGCAGGCGGTGGTGGTCCCCGTCAGCCACCGGCTGATGCGCTACCGGACCATGCATTACGAGCTGCACGCCCGCGAGTCATGAGCCCGCCGCGCATCAGAGCGGCTTGGCCAGCCGCACCCCTGCGGCGCGCGCCGGATCGACAAGAGCCTCGAGCGCGGAGTCATAGGACGGGAAGGAGAGGACCACGCCGTCGTGCAGGACCATGAGGTAGCGGTCCAGCGTGGACAGGAAGGCGCGGTCGTGGGACACGGCGACCACCGTGCCGGTGAAGCTGTCCAGCGCCCGCTCGAGCGCCTCCGAGGAATCGGTGTCCAGGTTGTCGGTGGGCTCGTCGAGCAGCAGGAGGTTGTGCCCCTCCAGCTCCAGGATGAGGACCTCGAGGCGGGCCTTCTCGCCGCCGCTGAGCACGTCGTAGGACCGGCGCGCGGCGTCGGCCAGGCCGTACCGGGCCAGCGCGCCCATCGCCGCCTGCAGCTCGCCGCGCTGGACCATGACGATGTCCAGCACGACCTGGCCGGCAAAGTCGGCGCGCGACTGAAGCTGGGTGAAGAACCCGGTCGAGACGCGCGGCCCGACGCGGAGCTCGCCACCATCGGGCTCTCGGCGAGCCGCCAGGACAGACATCAACGCGGTCTTGCCCGAGCCGTTGGGGCCGATGACCCCGACGCGCTCACCGAAGTGGATCTCGTCGGAGAACGGCCGGACGAGGTCGGCGATCTCCACGGAGCGGAGGTCGAGCACGATCCGCGCCGAGTCGCTGCCCCGGATGCGCACGGCGATCGCCTGGTCGGCGACCGGCGAGGGTGGCGGTCCCGGCGCCTTGAAGCGGCGCCACCGCGTTTCCATCGCGTCCGCGCGCTTGGCCCAGTCGGGGGCGTAGCGCGCGCGCTCCTTGAACAGCTTCATCAGGCGATAGAGACGGCGCTCCTCCTCATGCCAGCGCTTCACGGCGTCGCCAAGGCGCCGCTGACGCTCCTCACGCGCATGGGCATAGGTGGCGTAGGAGTCGCCGTGCACCCAGGCCCCGTTGCCCTCGAGGGTCACGATCGCGCCGAGCGCACCCGCGAGAACCGCCCGATCGTGCGAGATCATCACCACGGTCTTCTTGGTGGACCGGATCCGCCGCTCGAGCTCGAGCTTGGCCGGCACGTCGAGGAAGTTGTCGGGCTCGTCGAGCAGGAGGACGTCCGCTTCGGAGGCGAACAGCACGTCCAGCACCAATTGCTTGCGCTCGCCGCCCGAGAGGCTGCGCGCCGGCCGCTCCGCGATCTCATCGAAGGACGCGCGGACGATCCTTCGGCACGAGGCGTCCCAATGGCCCTCGAGCTCATAGCCGCCGAGCGCCGACCAGTCCGCGATCGCCTCGCCGAGCTTCATGCCCGCGGAGGGATCCCCCGCGGCGAGCTGGGACTCGAGGGCCAGCATGCTCTGACCCGCCCGGCGCACAGCGTGCGGCGCGAGTGACAACAGCAGCTCGCGCACGCTGCGCTCGTCCTCGCCCACGCCGACGTCCTGGGGCATGTAGCCGATCGATCCGCCGACGCCGAACTCGCCCTCGTCGGCGGTCAGTTCCCCGGCGAGGATCTTCAGGAGCGTGCTCTTGCCCACGCCGTTGCGGCCGACCAGACCGACGTGCTGGCCCGGCGACACGCGGAAGGACACGTCGGAGAACAGCAGGTCGCCGCCCGGATGAGCGTAGGCCAGCCCCGATACCGCCACGTGCGCCACCGCGGCAATCTTTGCACGCTCGGCCCTCAGGGGGCGGGGGTCGCCGCGGTGCCGTTGACCGGCGGCGCGGCTGCGTCGGCGAGAGCGGTGGCCGTCTCGGCCATGGCAGCGGGATCGACCGCCACATTGGTCTCAGACCACTCGCCCCAGCTCACGAGGGGCAGGCTGATCTGATAGCGGTACACGGTGCCGTTGTCGTTGACCAGGTAGGTGTCGACGGCATCGGCCTGGTGGTGCAGGATGACCTGCCCGCTGGCCTCGGCGAGGCGGACGAGCGCGCGGAAGCCGCCGACGTCCACGGGCGGCCAGCCCAGATCATCGCCGACAAGGATGGGAACGAGCAGATGCCCGTAGCGGGCGCGGATCCGGGCGGCCTCGTCGAAGGCGCGGTTGCGCGTCAGCAGGATCGCGAGCGGAACCGCGATCACGCCGCACAGCAGCGCGCCGAGCAGCCCGAGCCACCTCAGGGTGGCGTAGCTCGTGTCACGTCCCAGAACGTGGAACGGGTTGGGCGCGACCGAGGTCATGGTGACGGTGCCCTTCGCCGCGGCGGCGGTGCCGGCGTTGCCCACCTGCAGCTGCTGGGGCGTGAGCGCGAAGTTCATCGCGGCGGTGTAGGCCTGCGCCACGGGCTGGCCCGCCACCGTCGCGCGCACGTGCGCGTGGAGCGTCACCGCGAGCGTCGAACCGCCGATGCTGGGCATTCCGGTCTGCCGTGCGACCTCACCCAGGAGCGCCTCCACAGCATGGATATCCAGCGTGGTGGAGAGCGCGGTGCGGTCACCGCGGAAGCGCCGCACCCCGGTGAGGGGGATGCTCCGCTTCCACCCGCCCACTCCGCTGACGCTGAGAAGGAGTTGCGCGGTGCCGCGCACGTGGGCCGCGCCAGGCCCCTGAACGCGGTCGACGACCGTGATGCCGAGACGGTGCACGAGCGCCAGGAAGACCGGGTCGCCGGTGTTGACCGCGCCATCGGGGTAGACCTCGCCGCGCGGCGCGCCGGCGTGGTAGCCGAATGTGGCCTGCTGGGTGTAGGCCACGTCGTGGGGCACGGTCCTTGTTGTGGGATGGCTGAGCGCGAAGCCGCCGAGGGCCAGGCAGGCCACGCCCGCCGCACCGACCCCGATGAGGAGGCTGCGAATGCTGGGCGCCGCGGAGGCGTCGTCACGGAGGCGGCTCATGGGCTTAGCGTGCGAGGCTCCGGTGGAGCCCCGGCGACGGCGTCGGCCGCGACGGCGCCGCTCCGTGCCGCCGATGAGCAGCAGGCCGACGAAGACACAGAGCAGGATCGCGGTGACCCGCGAGTGCAGCGCCTTGAGGATCCGGCCGCCGTGCGCGACGCGGAGCCACAGCGCACCCACCAACTGTGAGCGCGTCGGATGCGTCGGATCGAGAAAGTCGTTGTTGTCGCCCTTGAACGTGTAGTGACCGTTCTTGATGGCGACGATGCGGTGCAGGACGACCACCTTCAGCAGCGAGCTGTGATAGGCGACGACCATGCCGACGCGGTACTGAGTCGCCGGGCGTACCAGCGCCAGGTCCCCGGTATGAAACCGCGGCTCCATGCTGATCCCATGTGTCATCACATAGGTGGTTGAGCCCCCGATCTGCGGCGGAGCGAATTCGACCCACGCGACGATCGCCGTGATGACAATCACGGCCGTCAGGATGGTGGAACGCAGGCTCGTTCGTTTCACGGTCGCTCTTCATGAGGTGGTCTGAGTCCAAAGGCCGGGAGGAGCGCAACGGTGATCGTCGCGCTCCTCCCGGATTGGACCGTCTACAGGGGGTTACTGGGTGACGGAAACGGCGTAACTGGTCGCGCCGGTGATCGGCTCGACGCCGCCCGTACCGGTGCCGTTGGCGACCGGGCAGGTCCAGTCGGTGCCGTTGCCCGTGTCGGAGCAGGTGTCCTCGGCGGACTCGTCACCAAACCCGGCCTGGACGGCGTTGCCGGCCTGGCTGGTGGTGAAGGTCAGGTTGACCTGGGTGATGTTCCCCGAGCTGTCGGCGACGTTGTGGATGGCGCTGACGGTGGCGCCGGTGACGGTCACCGAGCCATAGCCGGCCACGTCGGTGCTGGGAAGGGTGTTGCTGGCCGTGAAGGCGGCGCCTCCGGCGGCAATCGCGCCGATCAGCACAACCACCGCGACCATCCTCCTGGAAATGCGGTGCATCTGTATCCTCCTTGACAGACCCGTGTCATTGGTGGTGACGGTCGGGCAGTTGGTTGGCGCCGCCTCGTAAAGAGCGGCTTTTTTTCTGTTGCCGCTGTCATCGTCCGGTTGCACCAGACCCTGATCCGTAGTAACTGCGGATTCACGGCGATCTGATCAAATGCGCGGTGGTATCTGTCCGCCGCGTGTGCTATGTGACCGCGAATGACACCGCTGTCATCGCATCGCGCGAAGCGGCAAGCGGGCGCCGCGGGCAACCTGCATATCCAGACGGCGGAGCCCCTCCCCCGGGCCCGGGGACGTCAGGGCAGGAGTCGCTGGTCGGCGACGACGCGCGGACTGTCGGTGATGATCTGGCGCCGGCGCAGCGCCGCGAGCAGCGCCTCCTGATCGGCGAAGCCCACCAGCGTGGCCACCGCGGGCCGCAGTCCGATGGTCAGGACCTTCGGGTCAGAGGCCACCACCTGCCCATCCACCTCGAGCCGAGCCCCGCCGACTCCGGCGGAGATCTCCAGGACCAGTTGCGACGAGGCCGCGATCACCAGCGGCTGCCGCGAGCCGCCGTGCGTGGCCAGCGGCGTCAGAACGTAGGCGTCGGCGTCGGGCATGAGCAGCGGGCCGCCTGCCGCCAGGCCGTACGCGCTGGACCCGAGGGCGGTGCTCACCACGCATCCGTCCCCCGCCAGCCGCGTGAAGAGCAGGCCATCCACGCGACTGGTCACGCGCAGCTGCCCGATGCCGTCGCGCACGGCGCAGACGTCGTTGACGGCGAGGAGATCCGGACCGTCGTCGCGTGCCACCGTGAGCCCGGGCACGCGCCGCGGGATCCAGTCGTCAGCGCTGAAGCGGTCCAGCGCGGCGTGCAGATCGTCCGCGGTGACAGTGGTCAGGAGGCCCAGGCTCCCGCATGTGACGCCCAGGACAGGCCGATCAACGGCGATCGCCGCCCGGATGGCGGCGAGCATCGTGCCATCGCCTCCGATGGACACGAGGAGATCGCAGCGGCTCGCGTCACCGGGCTCGGCCACGCTGCGCTGCTGGCCGGGCACCGGGACCTGGATCACGCTGACACCACGGTCCTCGGCCCATCCGCGCAGCCGATCGAGCGGGCGCTCGATGTCCCGCGACGGATGCACGACCACCCCGACGCAGTCAGGCACGCCCATACCGCAGGAACAGCGTGGACTCGTGCTCCAGCGCACGGACGAGGCGAAGCTGGATGAGCTCGCCGAGCGGCTTGTCGGTGATGCCCAGCTCATTGCCGCCCACGATGGTGGGCGCCACCGTCAGGAACAGCTCGTCCACGAGGTTGTGGTCCAGCAGTGCGGTGAACAACGCCGGGCCGCCCTCACACAGCAGCGATCGGATCCCATGGTCGCGGCGCAGTGACCGCAGGACTCCGGCGAGGTCGTCGTCGCCGGGCGGCAATTCATGGACGGTGACCTGTGCCGAGCACGGGGGCACGACCAGGCCGGCCGGCGCGTAGACGGCCACCCGCGACTCGGCGCAGGCGAACAGAGGGATGTCGAAGGGAACGTGGCCGCTGCGGCTGATCACCACCCCCAGCGGCTGGGGCGGGCGCCCTTCGGCCACGCGGATGTCGGCGAACCGCGGCTCGCGGGTCAGCGCGCCGTAGCGCTCGACTCGCAACGTGCCCGTGCCCGCGAGGACGGCGTCGACCTGGGTGCGCAGCAGATGGAACATCTCACGGTCGCCCGGGCCGCCCAGCAGTGCAGTACGGCCGCTTGCGGTCGCCTTCCCGTCCGCGCTGGAGACGAAGTTGCAGACAACGTAGGGGCGGTCCGGGGGCGCGGCGTCGCCGAGGCGCATTCCCGTGTAGAACGTCTCGGGTGTCCCGGCGGGGCCCGGGGGTATGACCGCCTGGAAGAACATTCGTCCTGAGACTAATGACCACGACACAAGAGACATTCGTCCGCATCACGCTCGCGCTCGACTACCCGATGCTGATCGTCACAACGGTGGCCGAGAAGGAACGGGCCGGCTGCCTTGTCGGGTTCTCCAGCCAGTGCAGCATCGATCCACCGCGCTATCTGGTCTGCCTGTCGGACAAGAACCACACCACACGCGTCGCCGAGCGCGCCACCGCGCTGGCCGTGCATTTCGTCCCGGAGACCGCCCGCGACCTGGCGGAGCTGTTCGGATCGGAGACCGAGGACACCACCGACAAGTTCGACCGCTGCGATTGGCGCCCGGGCCCGGACGGGCTGCCGCTGCTCCAGGGTTGCCGGCGGTGGTTCGCGGGGCGGATCCTCGACCGCCGGCGTCTGGGCGATCACATCGGCCATCTGCTCGAGCCGTTCGCCGCGGCCGACGACGAGGACGCGGACGAGATGCTGATGTTCAGCGAAGCCAAGGACATGGACCCCGGCCACGACCCGTAGGCACCGGCGCCTATGCTGGGCGGGTGGCGGATCTGCGGGTGGCGATCATCGGGTACGGGCTGGCCGGCCGCGTCTTCCATGCCCCCCTCATCGCCGCCACGCGAGGGCTGCAGGTCACGAGCATCGTCACCTCCAGCGCGGAGCGCCAGGCGCAGGTCTCAGCCGACCTTCCGGGGGCGCGCATCCTCAGCAGTCCAGAGCGGCTGTGGGAACGCGACGACCATGATCTGGTGGTGATCGCCAGCCCGAACGACACGCACGTGCCGTTGGCGTCGGCGGCCATCGACCACGGGCTGCCGGTGGTGGTCGACAAGCCGCTCGCGGTGTCGGCGGCGCGCGCCGAGCAACTGGTGGCGCGAGCCCAGCGCGCGGGCGTCCTGCTCACG
>Ga0207664_10003742_pt1 | contig 10213 bp, 9 predicted proteins | sample LARL83metaG_FD_184349 | JGI IMG/M metagenome (GOLD analysis project Ga0207664, IMG submission 184349) | Corn, switchgrass and miscanthus rhizosphere microbial communities from Kellogg Biological Station, Michigan, USA - LAR L8-3 metaG... | ecosystem: Host-associated > Plants > Roots >...
TCTTCATCGTGATCTGGATCTGGATCCTGATCACGGTCCTGATCGACCTGTTCCGCGATCACGAGCTGTCCGGGTGGCTGAAGGCCGTGTGGGTCTTCTTCCTCGTCTTCCTGCCGGTCATCACCGTGCTGATCTACCTGATCGCGCGCGGCGGCGGGATGCGCGAGCGGGCGCTCACCGAGCAGAAGCACATGCAGCAGGCGACCGACGAGTACATCCGCTCCGTCGCCGGCGCCTCGCCCGTGGACCAGCTGCACAGACTCGACGAGCTGCGCGCCAGAGGCGCGATCAGCCAGGAGGAGTTCGAGCGGCTGAAGGCGAGAGTGCTCGCGTAGCGACCTCCTCCGCGACGTCCTCGGCGCTGCGGCCGGTGACGTCGATCACCTGCGCGCCGGCCAGCTTGCGCATCCACGTGAGCTGGCGGCGCGCGTAATTGCGCGTGCGGCGCTTCATCGCCTCGACGTCGCCGGTCAGCAGCTCCTCGAAGCCGAGCGCCTTGCGCGCCGTCTCCGAGGCGCCCGCGGCGTGCGCGCGCAGCGCCTGCTCGCGCGCGCCCGCGGCGACCATCGCCTCCACGCGCGCGTCGATGCGCGCGTAGAGCGCCTCGCGCTCCATCGTCAGGCCGGCGAGCAGCGTCGGGTGCCGCACCTCCCCGGTCCACAGCTGCGACGGCCCCTCGGGCGGCTCCAGCTCGCCGGCGTCGAGCAGCTCGTGCGCGCGCACGATCCGCTGGCGGTCGTTGGGATCGATCGGCGCCGCGGCCCACGGCGCGCGCTGCGCCAGCTCGGCGTGCAGCGCGGGCGCTCCGCGCAGCTCCAGCTCGCGCTCCCAGTGCTCGCGCACGCCCTCCGGCGGGGGCGGCTTGAGCCGCAGCTCGGTCAGCGCGGCGCGCAGGTAGAGGCCGGTGCCGCCGACGACGATCGGCGTGCGGCCGGCGTCGAGCGCGGCGTCGACCTCGGCGTGCGCCAGCGCCGCGTACTGGCCGACGCTGAAGGTCGCGTCGAGGGGCAGGAACGACACCAGCCGGTGCTCGAGCGCCGCCTGCTCGGCCGCGTCGGCGACGCCGGTGAGGCGCTCGAGCCCGGCGTAGACCTGCAGCGCGTCGGCCGAGATCGCGACCGGATCCGCCCCCGCCTCGCGCAGCCGCGCGGCCAGCGCGACCGCGACGGCGGTCTTTCCGATCCCCGTCGGACCGAAGATCGCGATCACCCGGGAGCGCATGCGCCGCAGTATGGCGGGGCGCCCCCGACACCAGTCCGGCGGGCTTTCGCGCCGGAGTATGGTGAGCGCATGGGCGTGCGCATCGGCACCGGCATCTCCACCCACGAGGATCCGCGCGTCGGCTCGATCGAGGCGGCGCAGGCGGCCGGCGCCGCGCTGGAGGGCGCGTCGGCCGACCTCGTCGTGCTGTTCGCCTCCGGCGGCCATCTCGCCGAGCCCGAGGCGACGCTCGAGGGCGTCCACGAGTCGCTGCGTCCGGCGGCGCTCGTCGGCTGCGGCGCCGGAGGCGTGCTCGGCTGCGGCGCGGAGCACGAGGACGGGATGGCGGTCGTCGTGTGGGCGGCGTCGCTCGACGGCGGGCGCGCGCAGACCTTCCACGCGATGGCGTCGGTGCACGAGGACACGGTCACCGTCATGGGGATGGAGGACCTCGCCGGCGCGCGCGGGACGATCCTGCTGCCCGATCCCTACTCGTTCCCGACCGATCCGCTGCTGCACGATCTCGCCACGCGCGCACCGGGCGTGCCGGTGATCGGCGGGCTCGCGAGCGGCCGGCGCCCGGACGAGACCGGGATCCTCTTCCACGGCGACGAGGTGCTCGACGGCGGCGCCGTCGGCGTGCGCTTCGACGACGTCGAGCTGCTGCCGTGCGTCTCGCAGGGCGCGACGCCGGTCGGCCCCGAGCTGACGATCACGGAGGCGGAGGGCAACGTCATCAGCGAGCTCGCCGGGCAGCCGGCGCTCGACCGCATACGCGCGGTGATCGAGGAGCTGGACCCGGTCGAGCGGACGCTGATCGCCGGCGGCCTGCTGATCGGCCTCGTCGTCGACGGCGGCCGGCCCGAGTACGGCCACGGCGACTTCCTCGTGCGCCAGCTGATCGGCGCCGACCCCGTCGCCGGCACGCTCGCGGTCGCCGCGCCCGTCCAGCCGGGCCAGGTGCTGCGGCTGCACGCGCGCGACGCGGCCTCCGCCGACCGCGACCTGCAGGACCAGCTGCGCCTGCGCGTCTCCGCGCTCGGCGGCACGCCCGCGGGCGCGCTCGCGTTCTCCTGCAACGGTCGCGGACGGGCGATGTTCGGGATCGACGACCACGACGCAGGCGCGCTCAGCGAGGAGCTGCACGGCGCGCCGTCGGCCGGCTTCTTCGCCGCCGGCGAGATCGGACCGGTCGGCGGGGCGAGCTTCCTGCACGCCTTCACCGCGACGGTCGCGCTGTTCGGCGCCTAAGCTTCCGCGCGTGACGGCGATCCAGGGCACCGCGCTCGTGACCGGCGCGAGCGGCGGCATCGGCCAGGCGATCGCGCGCGCGCTCGCCGCGCGCGGCGCGCAGGTCGTCCTGACCGGACGCAGAGCGGACGTGCTCGAGCCGCTCGCGCAGGAGCTGGGCGGTCGCGCGCTCGCGATCGACCTCGCCGAGCGCGACGCGCCGGCGCGGCTCGCCGAGCAGGCCGGCGAGGTCGAGATCCTCGTCGCCAACGCGGCGCTGCCGGGCGCGGGCGCGCTCGAAGACTTCTCCGTGGGCGAGATCGACCGCGCGCTCGACGTCAACCTGCGCGCGCCGATCGTGCTGGCGAAGCTGCTCGGCGAGGCGATGGCGCGCCGCGGCCGCGGCCACCTCGTCTTCATCTCCTCGCTGTCGGGCAAGGCGGCCTCGCCGCGTGGCTCGCTCTACTCGGCGACGAAGTTCGGCCTGCGCGGCTTCGCGCTCGGCCTGCGCGAGGACCTGCGTCCGCACGGCGTCGGCGTCTCGACGATCTTCCCCGGCTTCATCCGCGACGCGGGGATGTGGGCCAACGCGGGCGGCAGACTTCCGAGAGGCGTCGGCACGCGCAGCCCCGAGGACGTCGCCGCCGGCGTCGTGCGCGCGATCGAGCGGGACAAGGCGGAGGTCGACGTCGCGCCGGTCGCGCTGCGGATCGGCGCCGCATTCGCGGGGCTCGCGCCGCAGCTCTCGGCGAGCGTGAGCCGGCGTCTCGGCGACGCGGAGATCGCGCAGGCGCTCGCCGAGGGCCACCGCAGCAACCGCTGAGGCGATCTCGGCCGCGGACGTCCCGCTCCCGGTCAATCGGCCGTCGCCCGCTCCCCCGCCGCCACCTGCGCGACCGCGTCGAGGATCTCGTCGGCGAGCCGCGCGCCGTCGCCCGCGCGCTCGGGGGTCGCCTGCACGCGGACGAGCACCTGCTCGCCGTCGACCTGCTCGAGCGCGATGTGCGGCGCCGCGCGCAGCGGCACGCGAACGACCTCGCGCAGCAGCGCCTGCACGTCGCTCGGCTTCGTGCCGGGGCGCAGCACGACGCGCACGTCGAGCGCCTGGGGCTCGCGCAGCGGCACGACCGCCGCGCCGAGCACGACGCTGTTGGGGACCATGATGCGGTCCTCGCCGCGCGCGAGCGTCGTGTAGAGCAGGCCGAGCGAGCTGACGACGCCCTCCGCCTGGCCGGCGAGCCCGCCGGCCTGCAGGCGCACGCGCTCGCCGACGCGGAACGGCCGCGCGCTCAGCAGCACCGTGCCGGCGATCAGGTTGCCGAGCGTCTGCTGCGCGGCGAGGCCGAGCACGACCGCCGTGAAGGCGCCGCCGACCGCGAGCGTGCGCGGGGTCAGCCCGGCGATCCGCAGCGCCGCGACCGTCGCGACGGAGACCGTCGCGAGCCGCACGAGGAAGCCGACGGTGCCGGCCGTGCCGGGGTCCATGCGGCGCATCAGGTCCGGCCCGACGACGCGGCCGAGGTCGCGCGCGAACGCCCACCCCAGCGCGACGAGCGCGACGGCGGTGACGATCCGCACGAGCGTGTCGAGGTCACGCCCGAAGAGCTGGTCCCGGTAGCCGTAGGCGATGAGCACGGCGGCGAGCAGCGGCAGCAGCACGAGCGCCTCGCGACGGGCGCGACGCGCCGCCTGACGCCCGAGCTGGCGCGAGAGGCCGACCTGCTCCCAGGCATGCGAGCGTGTCTGGAGCATCGCCTCGAGCGCCCGCTCGCGGCTCTGTCTCAGGCGCGTTCGCATCGTTGCGGCTCTACCCCATGTGCGAGCGCCGACACGGCGCTTGCGTCCGCCGGCGCGCATGCGAACATGCGTTCGCATGCGCTGGGACAACCTGACGGTCGAGGCCGACGAGCGGGCGCGCCTGCCCGGTTACCGCGAGAGCGCCGTCGTGCGCCGCTTCGACGCGCCCGCCGCGCTCCACACGCGCTTCTACGAGGTGCGTGCGAGAAGCGCGCTCAACCGGGTCCCGGCGGCGTCGCGGATGCCGTTCAGATGGACCGTGAACCCATACCGGGGTTGCTCGCATGCCTGCTGCTACTGCTTCGCTCGCCCGACGCACCGCTACCTCGACTTCGGCGCGGGGCGCGACTTCGAGCGCGAGATCGTCGTGAAGGTGAACGCGCCGGAGGTGCTGCGCGTCGAGCTGGCGCGGCCGTCGTGGCGAGGCGAGCACGTCGCGCTGGGGACGAACACCGACCCGTATCAGTGGGTCGAGAGCCGCTACCGGCTGATGGAGGGCATCTGGGCGGCGCTGCGCGATGCGCGCAACCCGTGCTCGATCCTCACGAAGTCGCCGCTCGTGCTGCGCGATCTCGCGCTCCTGCGCGAGATCGCCGCCGTGGCCGACGTGAGCGCGTGCCTCTCGGTGCCGACGCTCGACGAGCGGGCGTGGCGCGCGACCGAGCCGCACACTCCGCATCCGCGCGCGCGACTGGAGGCGGTCGGCGAGCTCAACCGCGCCGGGATCCCGTGCGGGGTCCTCGTCGCGCCGCTGATGCCGGGCATCAACGACGACCCGGTGCAGGTCGAGCGCATCCTCGAGCTGGCGGCCGCCAACGGCGCGACCGGCGCCGGCGGGATCACGCTGCACCTGCGCGGCGAGGTGCGCGGCGTCTTCATGGACTGGCTGCGCTCGCAGCGGCCCGACCTCGTGCCGCGCTACGAGCGGCTCTACGCGCGCGGCGCCTATGCGCCGCAGGCCGAGCGCGAGCGGATCGCCGGCGTCCTCGCCGCCGCGCGCAGGAAGCACCCGCCGCGCGGCACGCGTGCCGGCGCGTTCCGCCGCGACGCCCGCTCTCCCGCGCTCGACCCGCAGTCGCCGCCGCGCGTCGCGGCCGCCGCGCAGGAGCGCCTCTTCTAAGGCGAGACGCCCGTCAGCCGCATCGGCAGCGAGCGCAGGTCCTCGAGCGGCTCGGCACCGGCCGCCGCGAGCCGCTCTGCGCGCGTCGGGTCGCCGCCCGTGAAGCCGAGCGTCCGCATCGCGGCGGCGCGGCCGGCGCTGACGCCGGCGACGCTGTCCTCGACGACGACGCAGTCCGCGGGGCCGAACCCGCACGTGCTCGCGGCGTGCAGGAACAGGTCGGGTGCCGGCTTCGGACGCGCGATCCCGTAGGCCGAGAAGATCCGCTCGGCCGGGAACGCGTCCTGCAGGCCGGTGAGGCGCAGCGTCAGCGCCATCTTCTCGAGCGCGCCGCCGGAGGCGATGCACGCCTCCCAGCCGGCGGCGCGCACGCCGGCGATCGCCTCGCGCGCGCCCGCCACCGGCTGCAGCTCGCGCTCGAACGCCGCCGCGCGATCGGCGAGGAAGCGCTCCATCCAGCCGTCGGGCACGGGACCGCCGAGGTGCGCCTCCACCCCGCGCTCGATGTCCGCGAGCGCGACGCCGTGGAACGCCTCGTCGACCTCGGCCGCCGTCATCCGCCCGCCGATCGCGCGGAGCGCCCGCGTCAGCTCGCGCATGTCGATCGCCATGCTGTCGACGAGCACGCCGTCGCAGTCGAAGATCACGAGGCCGCGAGCGGCTCGCCGCGACGCGTCGCTCACCGAGCGCCCGCGCGCCCCAGCAGCGACTCGGCCCCCGCGAGGGTCTGGCTCGTCGCGCTCGCGATCTCGACCGGCACGTACTCGCCGGGCCGCGCGAGCCCGCTGAAGTTGACGGCCTTGTTGTGGCGCGAGCGGCCGCGCAGCTTCGCCGGGTCGGTCCGCGACGGCCCCTCCACGAGGACGTCGAGCGTGCGGCCGACGAAGCGCTGCGCGCGTTCGCGCGCGTGGCGCTGGATCACCTCGACGAGCCGCTCCATCCGCTCGACCTTCACGGGGTGCGGGATCTGATCGGGCAGCGTCGCGGCCTCGGTCCCGCGGCGCGGTGAGAAGACGAACGTGAACGCGCCGTCGTAGCCGACCTGCTCGCACACCGAGAGCGTCTGCTCGAAGTCCTGCTCGGTCTCGCCGGGGAAGCCGACGATGATGTCGGTCGTGATCGCGACGTCCGGCACGTGCTCGCGCAGCAGCGCGACGCGGTCGAGGTAGCGCTCGCGCGTGTAGGTGCGCCGCATCGCCCTCAGCACGCGGCTCGACCCGCTCTGCAGCGGCAGGTGCACGTGCTCGCACAGGGACGGCAGCTCCGCGTGCGCGCGGATCACGTCCTCCTTCATGTCCTGCGGGTGCGGGCTCGTGTAGCGGATCCGCTGGATGCCCTCGACGGCGTCGACCGCGCGCAGCAGCTCGGCGAAGCTCGCCGCCGGCTCGCCGCGGCGCGGCAGGTCGCGGCCGTAGGCGTTGACGTTCTGTCCGAGCAGCGTCACCTCCGAGACGCCGTCGGCCGCCATCCGCTCGACCTCGGCGACGAGCGCCGCGCGCGGGCGCGAGACCTCGCGCCCGCGCGTGCTCGGCACGATGCAGTAGGAGCAGACCATGTTGCAGCCGACCGAGATCTGCAGCCAGCCCTGGAACTCGCGCGCGCGCTTCTCCGGCAGGTCGCCGGCGAAGCCCTCGAACTCGAAGTAGCCCTGCGCGCTCAGCGAGTCGCTCGTGAGGAACTCGGCCAGCTTGTGGACCTGGCCGGGACCGAACGCGACGTCGACGAACGGGAAGCGCTCGAACACCTCGTCCTTGACCGACTGCGCCCAGCAGCCGCCGACGCCGACGATGCGGTCCGGGCGCTCGCCTTTGAGACGCTTGGCGGCGCCGAGGTGCGCGACGAAGCGGTTGTCGGCCGCCTCGCGGATCGAGCAGGTGTTGAAGAGGATGAGGTCCGCGTCCTCGCGCTCGGCGGCCTCGACGTAGCCGAGCGACTCGAGCATGCCCTTCATGCGCTCCGAGTCGTGCTCGTTCATCTGGCAGCCGAACGTGGTGACGTGGTAGCGCTTCATCGCCAGCAAGGGTAACTCGCGACGGCCCGCACGCGGATCGTCGCGGCACTGCGCAGGCACCGGAAATTCTTACGCGCTCAAGCCGATTCCGGCTCTGCCGCGACAGACAGGCCGGTCAGCGAGGGGGCGCGGCGGCGGCCTATCTCGCGTACTCGACCGACCGCGACTCGCGGATGACGGTGACCTTGATCTGCCCCGGGTACTCCAGCTCTCTCTCGATCTCGCGGGCGATCTCGTGGGAGAGCAGCGCCATCCCGTCGTCGTCGATCGAGGTCGGTGCGACCATCACGCGGATCTCGCGCCCTGCCTGCATCGCGTAGACCTTGTCGACGCCTTCGTGGCGCGTGGCGATCTGCTCGAGGTCGCGCAGGCGTCTGACGTACTGCTCGAGCGACTCGCCGCGCGCGCCGGGGCGCGCGCCGGAGAGCGCGTCGGCCGCCTGCACGATGACGGCCTCGACCGTCTGCGGCTCGACCTCGTTGTGGTGCGCCTCCATCGCGTGCGCAACCGCCTCCGGCTCGCCGTGGCGCCGCGCGAGGTCGCCGCCGACGAGCGCGTGCGGGCCTTCGACCTCGTGCGAGACGGCCTTGCCGATGTCGTGCAGCAGCGCGGCGCGGCGCGCGGTTCTCGGCGAGGCGCCGAGCTCGTGCGCCATCAGCGCGGCCAGGCGCGAGCACTCGACCGAGTGCGCGAGCACGTTCTGTCCGTAGCTGGTGCGGAACTTGAGGCGGCCGAGCAGCTTGACCAGCTCCGGATCGAGACCCTGCACGTTGGCCTCGAAGACGGCCTCCTCCCCCAGCTTGACGATGTGATCCTCGAGCTCCGACTTCGCCTGGTAGTACATCTCCTCGATCCGCGCCGGATGGATGCGTCCGTCGGCCAGCAGCTTCTCGAGCGTCATCCGCGCGATCTCGCGCCGCACCCCGTCGAAGCCCGACAGGACGACCGCGTTCGGCGTGTCGTCGATGATGAAGTCGACGCCGGTGAGGTTCTCGAGCGCGCGGATGTTGCGCCCTTCGCGTCCGATGATGCGGCCCTTCATGTCGTCGGAGGCGAGCTGCACCACGGCGACCGTCGTCTCGGTCGCATGGCCGGCGGCGATCCGCTGCATGCAGACGGAGAGGATGTTGCGCACGCGACGGTCGGCCTCTCGCTTGGTCTCCTCCTCCACCTGGCGCAGCAGCTTGGCCGAGTCGTGACGGACTTGGTCCTCGAGCTCCTTGAGCAGCATCTGCTTCGCCTGGGAGGCGGTGACGCCGGCGATCCGTTCGAGCTGGCGCTCGAGCTCGCGATGCCCGTCCGCCAGCGCCGCCTCGCGCTTGCCGACCGTCTCGGCGCGCTCGTCGACGCTGCGCTCGCGCCGTGCGAGCTCGGCGCGCTGGGCGTCGAGCGCCTCCTCCTTGCCGAGCACGCGCTCCTCGATGCGCACCAGCTCGGCGCGGCGCGCGCTCAGCTCCGCCTCGGCCACGCCCGTCGACCCGCCCACGCGTTCGCCGCGCGGCTCGACCGGGCGGTCGCGTCCGTAGAGCACGGCGGCGAGCACCAGGCCCACTGCCAGCAGCGCCGCCGCGATCACGATCTCCATTCGGCTTCCTCTTCCTCGACCCGGCGGGGGAGCCGGGCCGTCACGATCCGTTTGGGTAGCGTCGGACGGGCCGTGCGAGGCGCACGAGACGAATCCACGGTGCGGCGCGCCGGGACGCCGCCAAGCATCGCGCGCCGGCTACGCCGGCGTTCGCGTCAACGGGGCTCGCCGGCGCGGGGCAGCGGCGGACGAGCTGAGGGATCGGGTCGCGGCGGACAAGTCTGGTTCCAGGGATTCAGGCGATTTGCTGCTGTTTCATGGCCTCGCGGGCCGGTCGTTCGCTGCCCTGGATCGTAGTACCGGTGCCCGGGAGGCGCAATCGTGGACGGGCACGACACGCGCCCGACGCGGGGAGGCGCAGGCGCCGCCGGCCTCCCGCGAGCGGTCTCAGTCCTCCTCGCCGGCGCCCGCGTGCGCGCGGATCGCCTCCCACGCGAGCTCGGCCTCGTACCCCTTGCGCACGAGCACGCCCCAGGCGCGCCTGCGCTCGCGCGGGTCGAGGTCGAGCGCGGGGAAGCGGCGCCGCAGCAGGGCGCACGCCGCCTCGAGCTCGTCGCCGCGCCCGCGCACGCCGACGGCCGCGCGTGCGTCCTCGGGCGCAACCCCGAGCGCGAGCAGGCGCCGTTCGATGCGATCCGCCCCCCACTCCTCCAGCAGCCGCTTGTCGTCGGCGAACTGGCGCGCGAAGCGCGCGTCGTCGAGATAGCCCTCGCGCTCGAGGTGCGCGAGCGCCTCGTCGATCGCGCACGGCTCGACCCGCTTGCCCTCGAGGTAGCGCCGCATCTCCAGCACGGTGCGGTCGCGTCGCGTGAGGTAGCGGAACGCGAGGTCGAGCGCGTGCTGAAGACGCAGCTCGGGATCGAGCGTGTGCTCGCGCACGAGCGCGGCGAACGCCTCCACTCCGCCCCGCCTACGCCGCGGCCGCCGGCTCCAACGAGGCCTCCTCGGCCCCTTCCGTCCCCTCGATCGGCGCCACGAGGTCGCGGCTGATGTCGAGCGCGGCGTAGATCTTCTCCTCGATCTCCCTTGCGATCTCCGGGTGCTCGACGAGGAACGCCTTCGCGTTGTTGCGTCCCTGCCCGAGCCGCTCGTCGCCGTAGGAGAAGAACGACCCCGACTTGGTGACGATGTTGTGCTCGATCCCGTAGTCGATCAGGCAGCCGGTCGTCGAGATGCCTCTGCCGAACTCGATCTCGAACTCGGCCTGCTTGAACGGCGCCGCGACCTTGTTCTTGACGACCTTCACGCGCACGCGGTTGCCGACCGCCTC
>Ga0207664_10003746_pt1 | contig 10210 bp, 10 predicted proteins | sample LARL83metaG_FD_184349 | JGI IMG/M metagenome (GOLD analysis project Ga0207664, IMG submission 184349) | Corn, switchgrass and miscanthus rhizosphere microbial communities from Kellogg Biological Station, Michigan, USA - LAR L8-3 metaG... | ecosystem: Host-associated > Plants > Roots >...
CCTTGGCCGGCCTGGTCGCGGCGGGCGGGGCGACCGCGACCGCCTATGTGCTGGCCGACCGCGTATTTCACATCCCGTTCGGGTGGAACCCGTGGCTCTGGGCGATCGGCATCATCGGCGGCGCGCTTGGCGTGGCCGCGGCCGGCTGGCTCGGCACGCGGCGCACGTTGCGCCAGCCGCCGCTGGCGCTGCTGCGACAGTTCGGGTAGCGCGCTCGGCGAGAGGCCCTTGACGGCGCGCCGGCGTGGGCGCAAATTGTCGATAGCTGTACCGGTAACAGCGAGGAGGTATTCGATGAAGACATTTTTGCTCAGCCTGGCGATGGCAGGATTGGCGGTGAGTTCAGGCGCCGCTCTGGCCTGTGACTACGGGATGAAAGATTCCGAGGCCGCGGCGCCGGCAGACGTCGCAAAGAAGCCGACCGCGGTAGCGCAAAAGAGCCCGGCGACCACCACGGCAAAGAAGCCCGTCAGCACGGCCAAGCCCAGCAATGTTTCGGTGCCCGACAAGACAGCCTTGGCCACCCGCAACCTCGAATAGGCGATAGCCTTTGCCCAAAAAGCCCGCCGCGTGCGGGCTTTTTTGTGACCGTCGCTGCCTTGCCCCGCCAGCGGGATTATTGCCCGCGGCTTTCAAAATGAGAACGATTCGCGTTACCATACGCGCTTGATTCTCGGCGCCGCCGACTTTAGCCCCGTCCCCAGCAGCGATCATGGGTAATGCCCTTTTCATCATCTGGCGCGAATCGGCAGAGGCGATGCTCGTTGTCGGCATTCTTTACGCGTGGCTGCGCAAGCATCCGGACGTCAAGCGCGGCATGCGCTATCTGTGGGCGGGCGTAGGTGCCGGGATCGCGCTGGCGCTGGCGCTGGCGGCGCTGATGCTGGGCATCGCCCGGACCTTGTCCGACCAGGGACTCGAATACTTCCAGACCGCGATGATGCTGATCGCCGCCGGGCTGATCGTGCAGATGGTGTTCTGGATGCGGCGGCACGGGCGGACGTTCAAGCGGGAGCTCGAGCACGACATGCAGAAAAACGCGTCGGCCGCCAACTGGTGGGGCATGCTGATCGTCGTCGCGCTGGCGGTCGGGCGCGAAAGCGCCGAGGCCGTCGTGTTCCTGTACGGCCTCGGCACGCAGTACGCGAGCTTCTGGGGCTTTATCGGGATCCTGGTGCTCGGCCTGGGCGCCGCGCTGGCGACGTTCTGGGTGTTGCAGCAGGGCGGCAGAATCGTGTCGTGGCGCACGTTCTTCCGCTTCAGCGAAATCCTGCTGCTGCTGCTCGCCGGCGCACTTCTGGTCGGCGCCGTCGAGAAACTGATTTCGTTCGACCTCTTGCCGCCGCTGGTCGATCCGCTATGGGACACGTCGGCCGTGCTCGATGACGGCAGCCGCGTCGGCGGCCTCTTCGCCTCGTTCACCGGTTATCGGGCGCATCCGTCGCTGCTGGTGCTGCTGATCCTGGCCGCGTACTGGGTCGGCGTCGTCGCCGTGCTGCGCCGCATTTCGCGCTGAGCGCATTACCTCAGCGGCCGGCGAAAACATCCTCGCGGCGTAAAAGGCGCGCCGCCGCCGTCAGGGCGGCCATCGTCAACAGCAGAGGCAATGCCGCGCTTTGCAGCCAGTCGGAAAATGCGATCGCATCGCCGCGCAGCGCGCGCGTGAGCAGCGTGTACTGGCTGGAGACCGGCACCCACAGCAGCCAGGCCGGCTCTTTTTTTTGCAGGAAAAGTTGCACGACCGGAACGATGCTGACGACGAAGACCAGAGCCGAGACATTGCTCTGCGCCTCCTTGAGCGTCCGGCCGCGCAAGCCCACGTAGAGCAGCACGGCGGGCAGCAGCATCACCAGCGGCAGCAGAATCGCCACAAAGCGCACGAGCTCGGCGCTGCCGAAAAGAAACGGTACGCCGATCGCCGGCAGCGGCGCGAAGTTGAGCGTCAGGTAGAAACCGGCCAGCGTCAGCAGCACGACCAGGAGGTCGAAAGCACCGATTGCCAGCCATTTGCCGACGGCGAGCTGCAAAGTCGAAAGCGGCGTCGCGAGCAGGGGCTCGAGCGAGCCGCGCTCGCGCTCTCCGGCGGTCGCGTCGAGCGCGACCGCGATGCTGCCCATCAACGAAGCGAACAGCCCGTAGTAGGCGACCAGGAACAGGATCAGCGCGCCGCTCTGTTGCGGCGTCGCGAGATCGACGCCTTGCACCTCGAGGGGTGAAGCGACCTGCGGCGCGATACCGCGCAGCAGCAGACGCTGCGTGCCCCATTGCCGGTTGTACGCGCGGAGCAGCGCTTCGGCCGAGTCGATCGCGGCGCGGGCGCGATCGCGCGAGCGGTCATAGACGAGCCTGACGGTCGCCGGCTTGCCCGCGGCGATGCTTCGCTCGAATTCGGCATCGATCGCGAGCACGACGTCGAGATCACCGCGCCCGATCCTCGCTTCGTAGTCCGGCGGCGCGGGCACGATCGCAACCTGCTGCCGCTCGAGAAATGCGATCAGCGCCGGCGCGTTGCCGGCGCCGTCGACCGGCAGCGTGAGCTCGCGCGCCCTTTCCGCCTGATTTGCCGCCATGTTGAGAATCAGCGCGAGAAAGATCGGACCGGCCGCCATCGCCATCAGCAGCGTGATCAGCATCGTGCGCCGGTCGCGCAGGATATCGGTGAGCTCCTTGCCAACGATGACGGCGATGCGGCCGATGGCGCTGATGCCCACCTTATCGGACGCGCTCACGCGGCGAGCCCTTCCGCGGACCCCAGCAGGCGGACAAAGGCATCCTCGAGCGAAGCTTCGCCGGTGCGCGCCAGGAGCTCGGCACCGGTTCCGACCGCCTGGACGCGGCCGTGGCCGAGGATGACGATGCGGTCGCACAGCAGGGCGACTTCCTGCATGACGTGGGTCGACAGCAGGATGCATTTCCCGGCCGCGCGAAGCGCGAACAGCTGTTCGCGCAAGCCCCGTATGCTCATGACGTCGAGCCCGCTGGTCGGCTCGTCGAGCATGATCGTCGCCGGATCGTGCACCAGCGCGCGGGCGATCGCGACTTTCATTTTCTCGCCCTGGGAAAAACCCTGCGTGCGCCGGTCGGCGAGCGCGGCGAGCCCGAGTTGTCCGAGCAACGCGTCGATGCGCGCCTCGAGCGCGGTGCCGCCGAGACCGTGCAGTCTGCCGTAATAGCGCACGTTCTCGCGCGCCGTCAGCCGTGCATAGAGGCCGCGGGCGTCGGACAGCACGCCGATGCGGCCGCGGACGCCGTCGCGTTCGCGCACGATATCGAGGCCGTCGATCGATGCAAAGCCGGCGTCGGGCGGAATAAGCGTCGCCAGCATGCGCAGCAGCGTCGTCTTGCCCGCGCCGTTCGGCCCGAGCAGTCCGGTGATCGCGGCGTCGTCCGCGGTGAACGTCGCGCCGTCGACGGCGCGAATCTCGCTCTGCCTGCCGAACGTCTTGACCAAGCCGTCGACGACGATCATCGCGGTTCGAGCAGCGACGAGTACGGCGGCGGCCGCACGCTGCCGGCGAAATAGGTCACGCACGATGACGGCAAGCTCGCGAAGCCGGCATCCTCGACGAATTTTTCGATCAGCCGCGGTGCGCAGGCATGCGGCGAGACGATATGCCCGTAGCCGGCGGCGACGATATGACGGCTGTGCGAAAGGGTCCTGGCGACTTCCTCGCCCGCGGCAGGCGGCGTGACCGGGTCGAGGCCGCCCGACAGGATCAGCACCGGCTTGTCGCTCACCACCGGAGCGAAGAAGTCGGGCGCTACCGGCGGCCGGGGCCAGCCGTCGCAGGCGGCGAGATCGCGCCGGGCGAGCTCCGGCGCGCGCAAGCGCGTCAGCATGCGGCTCGCCTCCGCGGCGTCGATCCGCGGCGCATCCTCGGCGCAGCTCACCGCAAAGTGCAGCGCGAGATTCACCGTTTTGGCGACGTCGTCGTTCATAAGCATCGCTGCGGCCGCCAGCGGCGCGTAGTCGCCGGCGGCAGCGCGCGCGAGCAGGGGAGGGACGAGGCTCGCCGATTCCGGCGCATAGACGAGACCCTGCAGCGCACCGATCACCGTATCGAACGACGCCTTGAATTCACGCGGCGCGCCGGTGCGCGGATCGGGTAGCTGGATCGTGGGCGAGCGGGCGAGATCGGTGCGGATGCGCGCCAGCATGGCGTCGAGGTCGGGGTAGGCCTGCCGGCAGGCAGGACTTGCCGCGCAAGCGGCGAACACCTGGTCGAGCGCCGCTTCGCGCGACAGCCACGGGTCGAAGCCGACTCGCATCGCGGGCGGCGCGGCCCCGTCGAGGATGAGGCTGCGCACATGCTGCGGATACCGGCGCAGGTATTCCTGCACGACGCGGGTGCCGTACGAGCCGCCCCACAGATTGATCCGATCGTAGCCGAGCGCGGTGCGAACCGCATCGACGTCGGCCACGACCGCGGACGTCGTGTACTGGGCCGGGTCCGCCTCGCCGCTCGCGCGCAATTCGGCGATGCAACGCTGGGCCGCGGCGGCGATCGTCTGTTCTTGCGCCAGCTCATCGAAGGCATCGCGCGGAGCGAGCGCAGGACAACGCAAAGGCGCCGATTTGCCGGTGCCGCGCGGATCGATCAGCACGATGTCGCGGTTGCGGCGCACGCCGGCCAGCGCGCCCGCGAGCGGCGCAAGCGCTTCCGACGATTGGCCCGGTCCCCCGGGCAACATGATCAGGGGATCAGGTCGCGGCGACAGCGTGGCCGCCGGCAGCACGACGACAGCAATTGCCAATCGGCGCCCCGCCGGTCGCGCGCGGTCCTCCGGGACCTCGAGCGTGCCGCACTGCGCAGCGGTGGCAAGCTTCGGCACACGGCATTCGATGAGCGCGATCTGCCGTACGGGCGCCTTGCTGCCGCATGCGGCGACAAGGAGAAGACCGGCGCCAAGTGCCGCGGCGCGCGCGAGCGCCCCGATGCATGTCATCGCGCGCGCGGTGGCATTGGGCCAATGCGGCATGCGCGGATTCTAGCAGAGCGGGCATGCGCTTCCGCGCGTGTGGACACACGCGATCGCGCTTCCTATACTGCACGGTCATCCCACGCGATTATCGCCATGCCGCATCAGCTCGAGCCGGGCATCTTCACCGACCTCCGCGATCGCCTGACGTATACCGGCTATCTTTGCCTCGACACGCTGCTCGACGCGCAAAAGCCTCTGTCCGGTTCGGGCGGCACGCCGGCGCGCCACGACGAAATGATGTTCATCATCCAGCATCAGACGTCGGAATTGTGGATGAAGCTGATGATTCACGAGCTCGAGGCGGCAATACGCTTCGTTCGCGCCGACCAGCTCGATTCCTGCTTCAAGATCCTGGCGCGCGTCAAGCTGATCCAGAAGCAGCTGTTCGAGCAGTGGGCGGTACTGGAAACGCTGACGCCCTCGGAGTACGAGGCGTTCCGGCCGGCGCTAGGCAGCGCATCCGGCTTTCAGTCGCCGCAATACCGGGCGATCGAGTTCCTGCTCGGCAACAAGGATCGCGCCCGCGCCGACATATTCAGCTACGACGCCGCGACCCATGCCGAGTTGACCGGCTTGCTCGAGGCGCCGTCGCTCTACGACGAGTTCCTGCGCCACCTGTCGCGGCGCGGATTGCCGGTGCCGCCAGGCTGTGTCGAGCGCGACTGGGCGCTGCCGCACGAGCGCAATGCGGCCCTGGTCGCAGTGTTCAAGACGATCTACGAGAATCCGCAGCAGTACTGGGACGCGTACGAAATGGCGGAAAAGCTGGTCGATGTCGACGAAGGCTTCGCGCTCTGGCGCTTCCGCCATATGAAGACCGTTGAGCGCATCATCGGGTACAAGAGCGGAACCGGGGGATCGAGCGGCGTCGCCTTTTTGCGGCGCGTCCTCGAGCACACGTTCTTTCCCGAGCTCATCGATGTGCGCACGGCGATCGGCGCGCCATGAGCGCCGACGAGACGCTGCCGGGCGCAAACCCGCTCTTCGGGACGCAGCGCAGCCGTCGACCGGGCCGAAAGCCTGGCGTGGTCGCATGAGCCCGCGGGCCGATACTGCGGCGACGATTGCGGCAGCGGTCGCCGCGATGGGGCCCGGTCCGCTGACCGAGGAAGGTATCGCCCGCCACATCGCGCCGCTGTTCTCACGCGTGCTCGCGCCGCGCGAACGCCCGATCTATCTCGCCAACCATTCGCTCGGTCGGCCTCTCGACGCGACCGCGGCCGACATCGGCGAGGCCGTCGGGCTCTGGCAGTCGCAGCTCGGCAACGCCTGGGACGCGTGGCAGGCGGAAATCAGCGCGTATCGATCGCGCCTCGCCGCGCTGATGCACGCGCCGCGCGCCGATTGCGTCGTGCCGAAGACCAGCGCCGGCCAGGGGCTGCGCGCGATCCTGAACAGCTACGATCGACCGCCACGCGTCGTGGCGACCCGCGGCGAATTCGATTCGATCGACCTGATCTTGAGGCAATACGCGCTGCGCAAGCGCATCGAGCTCCGGTTGGTCGACGCTCGCGCCGATGGAATGTTCGAACCAGACTCGCTGCTGGCCGCGATCCACGATGTCGATCTGGTCGTTCTGTCGACGGTACTGTTCAACACCGGTCAGCTGCTGCCCGCGCTGCCCGCACTGATCGATGCCGCGCACGCCGCCGGCGCGCGGGTGCTGCTCGACATCTACCATTCGCTGGGTGTCATGCCTGTCGACATCGGCGCGCTCGATGCCGACTTCGCGATCGGCGCGAGCTACAAGTATTTGCGCGGGGGGCCCGGCGCGGGGTACATGTATCTGCATCCGCGACACCTGGACGGCGGCTTCAGCACGCTCGACATCGGCTGGTTCGCCAAGAAGGACAAGTTCGACTATCTGCGCCCCGATCCGCCGGAATTCGCCCCCGGCGGCGACGCCCTGCTGGAATCGACGCCGCCGGTCCTGACGTGCTACCAGGCGCGCGCGGGCCAGCTGTTCACGGCGGCGGTCGGCGTCTCGCGGCTGCGCGAATATTCGCTGGCGCAGCAGCGCATGCTCGTCGGCCTGCTGGCCGAGCGCGGCGTGCGCGCCGAAGGCGGTTCCGAGGATCGCGGCGCGTTCATCGTCACGCGCAGCGCCAAGGCGCGGGCATGGGCGCGCGAGCTGGAGCGCCGCGGCGTGATCGTCGACTCCCGCGGCGACATCCTCCGGCTTTGTCCCGATCTGCTGTCGACGCAAGCGGAGCTCGGCCGCGCCGCCGCGCAGCTGGGCGACATCGCCGCGTCGTAGCGTTGCCGTCCGGCGAGCTATTCGTCGAGCGCCGGAAAAATGCCGCCGCCAGGCGGTGGTTCCTTGCGCGCCTTGTCCAGCGTGGCCCTGATGCGCGCCGCGTCGGCAAAGAAAGCATCTTCGCTTTGCGCCGGTGCCAGCCGCAGCGCCGGCGGCTTAAGATGCCGCACGTAAGACTGCTGCCCGAAGCGCGAGCGCATTTCCGCCTGCGCGACCGACTGCGCCGCGATCGCCACCGCAGCGAGTGCGGCCAGCGTCGCCGCCTTTGCCTTCAGCCGGCTGGGCCCGATCTCGCGCAGGTGGAAGAAGCACAGCGTCGCGAACAGCAGCCAGTTGGCAATGTAGCTGTCATCGGCAAGCCAGCGCCATGACAGCGAAAACGCCGCATAGTCGAGCAGCTCGCCGAACAGCGCAAACCCGAGCACGCCTATCAGGGCGATGCGCAGGTGCCGATCGAAGCGGGCATGCCCGGTGAAGATGCGCGACAGGATCGCCCACGCGGTCGTCCATACGAGCAGCAGCAGCGCGACGACCAGCGGCGGCAGCAGATAATAGACAGTTTTGGGTTCCGAGGTCTCGGCCAGCCACAGGTTGGCGAGCTCGAGTCCGAGCAGAGCCACGGACAGCCAGAGCACGGCCGGAAGAACTCTTCCCGACGGCGCAAGCCGGCGCTCCGGCGGCACCGCATAGCTTGCCTCGCGCACGCGAAGGTAAGTGCGGCCGATCCGGATCGGACGATCGCCGTCGAGCACCAGGCGCGCCGATCGCTGGTCGCTGTCGCCGTCGAAAAGTCCGTTGGCGCTGCCCAGGTCCTCGGCGATCAGCGCACCGCCCTCGTCGCGGAAAATGCGCAAATGGTGGGCGGCGACGGCCGGATCGTCGATGACGACATCGTTATCGTAGGCGCGTCCGACGGTCGTTGCCGCCGCCTGGCACCGATGCCGCGCCACGACATCGCGATGCCGCGACAGAACCTCGACCGAGATCATTTCGCCCACGCGACCGCTCCGAGAAAGCGTCTCGCCAGCGCCATCGCGTTGCCGTAAGTGACGCCCTGCATCGACAGGCGCGAAATCAGCGCCTCGCGGCTGCGATCCTGCGTCACGGCTACGACCGACACGTCGTACAGGTCCTCGAACTCCCGATAGGCGCGCGCGCACCATACGGCCCGCAGCATCGGGTGCGTGCCGTCGGTCGCGGCCTCGATGAAATCCTCGTGGCACCGCTGCGCGGTGAGCCGCTTGGGCGCACGGGCGCCGGTGCCGAGCCACGAAGGCTGGTATTGCCGCGAAAGAAACGTGCTGAATTGAAATGCATTCAGGTCGATGCTGCGCACGTAGGAGTGCGCGATGTCGACCTGGCCGGTCTGCAAGTCTGCGGCGATGAACAGCGATGTCTGCATGCTGCAATTGGTCGTGCTCGCCAGCGCGCGCGGTTTCGGCAGGACATCGGCGTTGGTGCGGGCCCAGCAGGTGAACCAGGGTGCATTGCTCTCCGGCGCGACGTAGGGGCCGAATGCGCTGGTGCGGAATCCCTGTTCGCCCAGCGCCTGATACAGGCCGGCCTGCCACGCGCCGAGCTGGTCCCCGATTTCCCGTCGGCTGTCAGCCGTCGTCAGTGGTGGCGAGCTGCGCGCCCGGTCGACCAGTGCCTTGGCGAACCGCGCCGGCACGAGGAAGCTCACCAGCTCGCCGCCGACGTGCTTGGCCACGTTGACGCCGACGATCTCCCCGTCGGCGGTCACGACGGGGCCGCCGCTCATGCCCGGATTGATGGCTCCGGAAAAGTGGATCCGCTCGTTATAGCTGCGCTCGACCAGCCCGTTGTACGTGCCGTCGACGATGGTAAAACCCAGGTCGAGCGGGTTGCCCATCGAATAGATGCGCTGTCCCTTGGGCATGGCGCCTTCGAGCGCCCGGGCATGGAAGGCGAAGAACTGCCGGCTCTCCTTGTCTTCGCGCGGCTCCAGTTCGACCACGGCAAGATCGTTGACGACATCGATCGCACGCAGTTTGACCCCGCCATGCGAACCGTCGGGGGCTGCGTACTCGAGACGGTAGGTGGCGGGCTCCAGTGCGTATTGCGACACCACGTGGTAGTTGGTGATCGCGAGTCCATCGGGACTGATCAGGAACCCGGAGCCGAGCGAAGCCTGGCGGCCGGCCGAATCGAGCAGCGTTCGAATCTGCAGCAGCCGCGGCCGCGCGCTGGCATAGACGCGATCGGCGGTGGATGACTGATTGTCGACGCCGTTCTGCGCGCCGTCGTGCTGCGCAAGCGCGGCAGTGCAGCATGCAAGCGCCGCAAGCGCAGCCAGCACCGCGGGCCGCAACGCCGAGAGGATCGTGGCCACGCGCCCTCGCGCTAGCCCTTATGGGTGATGATGCTGACCAGCACAATCAGGACGAAGACAAAAATCGCCGCGCCCAGCAGTCCGGCGACGATGACGTGGAACGGCTTGATCGTCACCATGTCGCGCTCGCCAGCCGCCTTGCGGCGAATGCCGAAAAAGCTCCAGAAGACCGCGCCGACGATCTGCGCGAATCCTGCGTTGCGGTGGGCTGCCGGCGGCGGCGGCGGGGAGGACGGCGGTACGGAGTCCGGCATGAGTCGTCGATCGCGGACGCGACGGCAAAGCCTAACACAGGCGGCCGCGCATCCGGCGGCCCGGCCCGAGCGTATATGGCCGGTACAGCGCTTCCCGCGCTGCCACGACGGTAGAGGAGAGAAAAGATGAACGCAATACTGCGCAAGCTGGGAGCCCTGCTGGGTATGGCGCTGCTTCTTGGCGCCTGTCAGAACATGGGCATGATGCCGATGCAGCAAAAGTCGCTGTACGAACGGCTGGGCGGCAAGGACGCGATCGTAGCCGTGGTCGACGATTTTGTCGGCAATGTCGCGGCCGACAATCGCATCAACCATTATTTCGCCAAGACCGACATTCCGCGGCTGAAGCGGAACCTGGTCGAC
>Ga0207664_10003747_pt1 | contig 10210 bp, 11 predicted proteins | sample LARL83metaG_FD_184349 | JGI IMG/M metagenome (GOLD analysis project Ga0207664, IMG submission 184349) | Corn, switchgrass and miscanthus rhizosphere microbial communities from Kellogg Biological Station, Michigan, USA - LAR L8-3 metaG... | ecosystem: Host-associated > Plants > Roots >...
ACAGGACGGCGCCAGCAGCGACGAGCTGGCCGGGCTGCGGCAGAACGTGCCGGACCGGTTATCGCGATCATTGGCCGGGCCTTCGGCGGCAGGTACCGCCGCACCATCGCCCCGGCGTGGCGGGCAGGGCGAGCTCCATAAGTCCCGCTCGTGCCGGGCGCCTCACAGCAGTCCGCCCGGTAATGGGTGGCACCGACGGTGGCATCCGCAAGGTAGAACCGCCTCAGAGGTGACCGCGAGGCTTCAAGGACCGAGCGCTCTGTACCTCCATCACCTGCTTAAACTGACGATCTGCGCGACCGTCGTCTCAGCACGGCATTCATGATTCATCCGCGCGCATTCGGGGATCGGAACCTCCGGGTCCGTGGACCGGGCCTCACGGAGTGTGATCGTCACAGGACTTCGTAAACGCGCGCACTCCCGCCGATCGGTGCGACCGATCTGCGGTGGTGGTGCCTGTGGTTGGACGCAGACCTGGGTGATCGGTACCCCGGCGGAGTGGCGGCTGCATAGCAGCGTTCAGGGTGGGGCCGGATCATGACAGATGTCATCCCTGGCTCATGACATCAGGCGGTCGCGCCTGGGGTCGCCACGACGTCCTGACGCCCAGGTCCGGTGCCGTGCGCTGACCCATGGCATGGATCCGCGTGCTGCTCAGTGCCCGGTTGGCGCGGGCTTGTCCGCCGCGTGGCTGGCTCGCTCGGCGGCGGCGGTGATGTTGCGGAGCATCCCGCCGAATATGACGCCGTGGAACGGCGATATGGATCTCCAGTATGCGTGTCCGGCGAGTCCGTGTGGCTGGAAGATGGCCCGCTGGCTGTAGGTGGTCATGCCGTCATGGTCTCGGCCGGCCGCCATTTCGAGCCAGGCCAGGCCGGGTAGCTTCATCTCGGCGCGCAGCCGCAGCAGCGATCCTGGCGTGATGGCCTCTACCCGCCAGAGATCCAGCGCGTCGCCGACGAGCAGGTGCCGCGGGTCACGCCGTCCGCGGCGTAGCCCGACGCCGCCGGCGAGCCGGTCGAGCAGCCCGCGTACGGCCCATGCGGCGGGGAAGGAATACCACCCGGTCTCACCGCCGATGCCCTCGATGACCCGCCACAGTGCCGCGGGGGAAGCGCGGACGGCGCTGATGCGTGCGTCCACATACAGCGAGCCGCCGGCCCACGACGGGTCGCTGGGAAGCGGGTCGCTGGGAGCGCCGGGCGTGGCGGCCGATGACCAGCGGGTGGAGACCGCGCCCTCGCGGGTGTGCCGCAGCGCCAAGGCGATGGCCCGGTCGAGGGGCAGCAGGCCCTCGGGCGGGTCTGGGACGTATGAGGCGATGTCGTGCTCGGAGCAGACGACCTCGTTCCTGAGCGATTCGACCAGCGGCATCGCCAGGCCGGCCGGGACCGGCGTCACCAGCCCGACCCACAGCGACGACAGCCGCGGTGTGAGCAGCGGCACTGGAACCAGAACCCGCGGCCGCAGGCGGGCCACGCGGGAGTACCGTCGCATCATCTCCGCGTAGGTGAGGACGTCCGGGCCGCCGATGTCGAAGCGGCGGCTGACGCCGGGAGGCAGCGCCGCGCAGCCGACAAGATAGCGCAGCACGTCATGGACGGCGATGGGCTGGATGCGGGTTTCCACCCATTTCGGGGTGACCATCACCGGCAGCCGTTCGGTGAGATACCGCAGCATCTCGAACGACGCTGACCCGCTGCCGATGATCACCGCAGCTTGCAGCGCGGCCGTCGGCACGCCACCGGCCAGCAGGATGTCCCCAACCTCCGCCCGCGAGCGCAGGTGCGGCGACAGGCCGCTGCCATCGCCGGGAACGATGCCGCCCAGATACACGATGCGCGTGACCCCGGCGGACATGGCAGCATCGGCGAAGATGCGTGCCGCGTCGCGGTCCCGCTGCTCGAAGGACGCGCCCGTGCCCAGCGAGTGAATGAGGTAATAGGCCACGTCGACACCCGCCAGAGCGCGCCGCACTCTGGTCCCCTCCATCGCGTCGGCTGCCGCGATCTCAATGTCGCCGGACCAGGGCCGGTCGCTGAGCTTCCCCGGGTCACGTGCCATGCACCGGACAAGATGCCCCGCGGCGAGAAGTTCAGGGACTAGCCGGCCGCCGATGTAGCCAGATGCGCCGGTGACAAGGCAACGCGACGGTGATGGCCCGGGCCGCGGCGCTGAGGGGGACGACCCAGCCATCTGGCGGTTCCTCGCCGGTCTCAGCGCCGGGCCTTGCGCGAGGAGCGCCCGGATACCGCGGTCACCGCCGAGTCGGCCCGGTGGAGCAGTTTCGCCCTCCGGGCGGATGGGTCATGGCGTTCAGCGGCGACGGCGAGGCGATGGACAAGCAGCCGGGCCAGCGGCAGCGCGATGGCCAGCAGCAGCCACGTCCGCAGCCGGGCAGATAGAAAAACCCACATGTTCAGCGTCCCCTGCTCCTCCCGCCTGGCGGCCAGCCCAGCCGCCCGGCGGCTGATAGGCCGACTTCGTCACCGCCTTGAGCTATACATCAGCGACGTCGCCGGCAGCCAGGCTGGCCGCACAGCCGGGCATGTCCGATTTGTCTTCGCGGCGCTACCCGCAGCGCGGCACACTAATCACAACGCCGGAGAGGGTGGTTCCTCACGTGCTGTGGGGATGATCATGACATCGTGCAGTTCCTCGCTGCCGGGCAGCATGGTGGCCGGGCGGGGGTGCGGTGGGACGGCACACCTGATGAGGCGGCGGAGGTAGAAGTCCTGATCACCATGCTGTCAAGCTCAGCTCACACGTCCGCGGCTGTGACGACCTAACCGGCCCAGACCAGATTCGCACACGGGCCGCCCCATCCGGTCGAGGCCGGCGAAACCTACACGCATGCCCACGCTTGCCGCTCGTGACGATAGGCACCTCAGCAATGAAAGGCCCCGGGCCTGCGGGGCTGGGGAGCAGGCATACGTGTGCCCCGGCGCTAACCGCCCCGCGTGTTCCCAAATCTGTGCTGCCGCCGAGACGAAGCACCCAGGGCCACATCGCCGGCATTCAGCATCCTTGGGCCAGCAACTGAGGAGAACCCCAGCATGGACCTGCCGCCGGGGTTTGCTGGCAGGGCTGGTGGGTAGCCGCCGCCGGATGCCAAGCGAGCCGAGAGGAACAACATGTCATCTGATGCGATCGTGCTGCTGAAGGCCGATCACAAGGACATCCGCAACCTGTTCCGGAAGTTCCAAGCCGCCGGTGACAAGGCGGTCAAGAAGAAAGAAAAGATCGCCGGGCAGATCATCGAACTGCTCACCGTGCACACCTACATCGAGAACGAGGTGATGTATCCCGAGGTCTGCGCGCTGCTCCCCAACCTCAAGGAGGATGTGCTGGAGTCCTACGAAGAGCATCATGTCGCCGACGTCTTGTGCATGGAGCTGGCCGGGATGCCGGCTGGGGCAGAGCGCTTCGACGCCAAGGCCTCGGTGCTGATCGAGAACGTTACGCACCACATCGAGGAGGAGGAGCAGGACTGGTTCCCCAAGGTGCGAGCCGGCCTCGGCCGCAAACAGCTGCAGGAACTCGGGGCCAAGCTGGAGCGGGCCCGGAAGAAAGCGCCCAGGTCGCCGGCCCAGCCCAGCGCGCTGAAAAAGACGGTCGACGCCATCATCCCCTGACGGGCATAGGCTCGCCCAGTGCAGACGGCGGAGCCGCGTGCGTCGTTCCGACGCATGCACTGCCCGAGGGGCATCAACTCTCTCTGGCATGACGCCGCCCGCCCCGTGCGCGTGCTGGGAGCACTTGAACGTGGCCCAATCCTTGCCGGACACGGTATGGATCGCCTGTGGCGAGTGGGCGCGCCTTGTGACGCACACAGGGGTGAGGTTTGCATTCCGCTCCATGCCGGGATTTCAGTGTGTGGGCGCCGACCTGGTTTGTTCCGGTGAGCACGGGTAGCTTGCCGGAGTCCGGTCTTCGGGCGGGAGGGAGCCACGACGGGCACAGGTAGGAAAGAACTAGGAAGACAAGCAAGCCACAGACGAGGGACGGGCCCGCGCGGCCCGGGTCATGACCGGGGGCTTAACCGCCAGGGCGAAGATTCTTCAGCCGCCCGGCCGCGTCACGGCAGGCGTCCAGCACATACCGGGATGACCGGCACCCCGGACGTCGTGTGCGGCAGGCTGCGCGACGCCGCGGCAGCCCACGACGACGACTGAGGCAAAGGAATCCAGCGGCCAGCCCGGGGCTCACCCGGCTGAGCGTCCACCGCTCGTAGCCGATGCGTAATCTCCCGTCCGAGCCATCAGCGGCCTGCGCCTGGCAACACTGTTCGATATAGTACGCAAAGCGCATACTATAGTTAGCATAGGTTACTCATAACACCATGAAGGGATGCATATGACCAGCATGACGAGGCAGTACAGCGCCGCGGCGAGCCAGGCGCGCAATGTTGTGGACAAGACCGCTGACGTCTGGGCGGAGGGCGCGCGGACGGTGACGGGCCGGCTTTTCGGGCTGCCGCAGGTCGACCTGGTCCCGGCCGTGGAACGCTACTTCGACCTCGTGCAGCGGACGGTAGACATCAACCGCCGCCTGGCCGTCAGGTGGGCGGAGGCGGCGGCCACGCTGTCCGGCACGGTCCGCGAGAAGGCCGAATCGGCCGGTGGCGTCGTGCGGGAAAAGGCCGAGGCGGCCGGTGACATCGCCCGCGAGCAGGCGGAGAACGCCGAGCGGGCCGCCCACGAGCAGGCCGAGCAGGCCGAGCAGGCCGAAAAGGAGCTGGCCCGCCAGGCCCGCCAGGCCGAGCGCGAGCAGGCGGAGAAGGCCGAGCGGACCGCCCGCGAGCAGGCCGCGAAGGCCGAGCAGGCCGAGCAGGAGCTGGCCCGCCAGGCCCGCCAGGCCGAGCGCGAGCACGCCCGGCAGGCTCACGCAAGGTCCCGCGCGCGCTACGAAGGCCTGCCCAAGGCCGAGCTCAGCGACCTGCTGGCCAAGCGGGACCTACCCAAGACGGGCAACATCGACGAGCTCATCGAGCGCCTGGTCGAGGCCGACAGCCAGTAATGCCCAACAACCCAGAGGACGCCGGCACCGGCAGCAACTGCTGCTTCCGGGCCGGCTCCGCCGGGTGGGGACCGAACACCGGCGGCACCGCTGAATGCCCGGCCCGAACATGACGGCTGAGGCTGCATCTACACCGGAAGGCCTGCACATGACCAGTGACACCCGCCAGGACCCCCTTGCCGAGCTATCCGCCCAGGGCGTGGCGGTGTGGCTGGACGACCTTTCCCGCGAGCTGCTCGCCAGCGGCGAGCTCCAGTTGCTCATCGCCGGCCGGCACGTCGTCGGCGTGACGACCAACCCCACAATCTTCGCCTCAGCCCTGGCGAAGGGCGACCGGTATGACGGCCAGCTGCGTGACCTGGCCGAGCTGGGCGCCAGCACCGAGACTGCGATCTTTGCCGTCACCACCGACGACGTCCGCGCCGCCTGTGACGTCCTCGCCCCGGTCTACCAGCAGACAGCCGCCCGCGACGGGCGGGTCTCCATCGAGGTGGACCCCCGGCTGGCCCGTGACGCCGCCGCGACCGCGGACATGGCCCGGACCCTGCGGTCCGCGGTTGACCGCGACAACATGTTCGTGAAGATCCCAGCCACCCCAGAAGGTCTCAGCGCTATCACACAAGCCACCAGCGAGGGGATCAGCGTCAATGTGACCCTGATCTTCGCCCTCGCCCGGTACCGCGCCGTCATGGACGCCTACCTCAGCGGCCTGGAACAAGCCGCTGCCGCCGGCCGCGACCTTGCCGCCATCCGCTCTGTCGCCTCCTTCTTCATCTCCCGGGTGGACTCCGAGGTCGACGCCCGGCTCGGCCGGATGGCCACCAGCCAGGCCACGCAACTCAAGGGAAAGGCGGCTATCGCCAACGCCCGCCTGGCCTACCAGGCTTATCAGGAAGTCATCACCAGCCAGCGATGGCAAAAGCTGGCTGGACTCGGGGCTCAGCCGCAGCGCCCGCTCTGGGCCTCCACCGGCGTCAAGAACCCCGCCTATCCCGACACTATGTACGTGACCGAGCTCGTCGCCGCCGACACCGTCAACACGATGCCCGGAACCACCCTGGCTGCCTTCGCCGACCACGGCGAGGTGACCGGCAACACCATCACGGGCCGATACCACGATGCACGCCGCGTCCTCGATGAGCTGGCAACCGTCGGCGTCGACTTCGAAGACGTCACCGGCCAACTCGAGCGCGAAGGCCTCGCCAAGTTCGAGAAGAGCTGGAACCAGCTGAGCCACACCATCGCCGCCGAGCTGCATCGCAGCCACCCTGCCAGGCAGTCCTGACCCGGCCGCGAAAGCGGACCGGATCCCTTAGCAAATCGCCTGCACCCGGAGGCGGTCTTGATCTCATTCGCCTGTTCAGCGGTTTCAAGGGAGCCATGCGGCGTTGCCAGTCAGGCCGGTTCCAGGGTCGCGATCTTCGATGCGCCGCCGATCGGCGAGGGGCGAGGAGGCTGATGGCAATATCTGCAAGGTTTGAGCGGCATCCGGCATGGAAGATGGCAGCCACCGGATCGTCGCGTTCAGGGCCGTTGCCCTGGGACAAAGAGGAGTCAGTCATGGGTGTGGCTAAGAAGGCCAAACAAGGGGCAAAGTCAATAAAGGGCGACACTAAGAAAGGCGCAGGCAAAGTCAAGCATAAAGGCAAGAAAGCCAAGAATGCCGCGAAGCATTAATCAGGCGATCTGGCACTGACAGCCCGCCGGGAATCATGTGCTTCTGTTTCACTATCTGTGATCGTCCCCAGCTCGCCACATGATCCGTCGGATCCGATCTGGCATTGCCTGCGCATGCCGCACACCTCAGGCAACTCGGGGGACGAAAGTGTCATCGACAGAAAGCCCGTCGGCCAGGCCGGTTAGCCGCGGGTCTTCCCTGCCCGTCATCTCGCGCGCCTGCTGGATGGCCCGGGCCGCCGAACCCGGCGCGCGGCAGATGAGCATGGCGGCCAGCGGCGCGACGACCAGCGCGTCCACGTGTCCTACGACGACATGCCGGCCCCACGCAGCAGCAGCCGCCAACTTCCCGCGCACCCCCGAAGAGATCACCCCACCGGACCGTCCAACAGGGACGGCAAGCCGAGTAACGCCGCCCCGCACGAGGCCAGGCGGCGGCACCCCGCTTCCCGCAGTACTGTGGCTGCGCGGCAAGGAAGCGCAGCTGCCGCGCATCTGCTAGTCCTGCCACAGGCCCGGATCGCAGAGGCGTGACCAGCAGAGCACTAGGACCTCAGAACTGGGCAGCACCGCAGCGAAGTGGGCGGCCGTAGGCTCCCATGACGTCAGGTGCGGCTGGGTGCGGCGATCTGGAGCTGGTGTGCCCGTTCCTATCGGTGCATCAGCGCTGGGCATCGGCAAGCTTGCCCGATACCCCTACCCCCCGCCACATTTCGAGGTGCGCCAGATACCCCTTTGTTCAATCCAAGCGTCTGGGCGCCCGCCAATCGATGTCTTCCTTGTTGACCTTCCAGTAATCGATGGCGGGGGTAGTCAGCTGCCGTAGTTCTCCTCTAGCTCCCCTCGCCCAGTGGTTACCCGCATTGTCAGTGAAACTGATAATCACCATCACGCGGGACATGGCGGGTGATCCCCCCAGTTTGACATCCACGATAGCGCCACCGCTCTTAGGCACCCTGATGGTCCATCGTCCGGGTGGAAGCACACCGATCATGACCCGATACTCCGGTTCTTGATCCCACCAGCGCTGGACCTTGTACGAGACCCGCGATAGGAAGATCAGGACGTCGGTCACCGGGTCTGCCGAATTGTTGAGAAGCTCAACGTCGGCAGCCCGGCCCCGCAGCTCTGGGGGAAGCCAGGCTTCGCGACGCGGGTCTTCGCCATGCGAATCTTCGCCATGCGAATCTTTATGCATCTCGACGAACCACGCCGATATCCTCACGGCTTGTTGCCTGAGTTCCCGGCGCAAACGCTCTTTCCGCTCTCCCTGGGCTCCCCACAGCGCGAGGGAGACTGCTGCGACAGTCCCGACCGCGGCCACCCAAGTAGAGACGGTCCCCCACTGCACGGCGCTCATGTTGCCATCATGGTGGACGGCACGGACTGTCCGACAGGGCCCAACGGCTCCAAAGACAGGCCGGTCACAAAGGCAATTCCAGCTGGACAGCCACGCCAGGTGCGTCTGCTGTAAGCCTGTCAACGGGGACGGCCCGACCGGTCGGACCATAGTGTGATAACTCGGGACCAAGACTGTTCGGCGGGATGGCCGGGAAGCAGGCGGCCGTCAGGCGCCGTCCGGGCCGCCGTCCGAGGCAGCCGATGCGCAGGTACTCGCCGGCTATGGCCTTGGCAGCAGTGTTGCCAACGGCCGAGCATTTGCGAGCTCGGGCAGGCACCTGCTCGCACGCTCGTGCAGGTTGGTAGAAAGGGCCATGGACTACGACCAGATCGATGTGCTCGACAAAGGCACCGTGTGGCAGGGGGCGCCTTGGACGCCGGCATCGACTCGCGCCGTTCGGTTGGTGTAGAAGCCTTCCTGCACCAGCAGGTCGATCTGCCCCAGGTCCACCAATCCCAGGTTGATAGTGATCTTCTCGGTCTTCTCACCCTCACCGAGGACCATCCACTAACCATCTCCTTACCATCTACATGGATGGTAACTTCAGGAGCGGTGCGCTGTAATAGGCCCAGCACGTGCCTGCCACCGTTCATTTTTGGCGCTCAACGAGGCTGGCGGTGGGTCAGGCGTTGCCGAGCCGCAGCTGGATGCCCTCGGATTCGACCTTGTCCAGCGAGTGCTCCCAAGTGCGATGGGGCCAGTGGTAGCGTGCGACGCCGTCGATGGGCCGGTACTCAGCGGTGTAAAGCGTCCCGAAGCCCTCGTAGAAGCGGGTGGCGTAGAGCGGGGAGTCCAGGCAGGCCGCGATGATGCCAGCCACGTCCGTGCCGGAGGCTAGCAGCTCCTCGAGCCGCTCCTGCCGCTCCACGGTGCGGATCGCCGCTGCATACGGCGCCCATTCCACGCTGCCCTGGTGGTTGGTCGTCACCGCTCGGCCGGTGACGCGGGCCGGCCGGTCCGGGGCGACGTACACCGTGGCCCACCGGCCACCGCGGTCCAGCACCGTAACGTTGTAGGACATATGCACCGGAACCCTGCGCAGCACGCGCACCGCCTCATCAACGGTCCCGCAGACCTCAAGCACGTAGCGGATCACCAGCGGGATGCCAAAGCCCTCGCCGACCACCGGCCGGCCCCCGAACGTCAGCGAGACGGCCAGCCCGGTGTCGTTGACCCCATCCAGCAGGCCCCACAGGCAGTCGAGCATGCCGAGCACCCGGCGGCCGGTATACGCCGTCCGGGCCACGACACCGTCGAAGATGCGGTAGTCCCAGTCGTAGTTGCGGATCAGCGCCGGCCCGCCGGTCAGGACCGCGGCCTGGGAGCAGCCGGTGAGGAACGGCGGCGGGTTCCACAGTGCCAGCGCGGCGCCGGCGTCGGAATCACCCGGGATCATCGCGGTCAGCTGCTCCCACGCGGGCACGAGTTCCGGCATGTGCTCCTCGAGCCGGGCCCTCGCCTCCCCGGCGGCCGGGCGGGTGTTCGCACCGTCCCGCCACCACCGATGGAAAGCCGGCCAGGTCGCCGCCAGCTGCTCGCGGACCCGGTCACCGGGCTCATCTTCCTCATACGCGCGGACGGTGAGGCTGACCGCGCCAGCCTGCGCCGCCCCCTGCCAGGGCGCACCGGCCGCCTGCCTGGGTACCCAGTCCGTCGACGCGAGGCGCAGCAGCCAGGAGCGCCAATCCGACCAGTCGACGCCCTCCACCCACCGCTGCCAGCCCTGCCAGTCAGAAGGCGCAGCGACGCGGTCACGATCCCCGGGAGTTTTCGCCACAACTATCTCCGTTCAAGCTGGGCTGATGGCAAGGATGCCCGGCGTCCGCGGCTTCCACACATCTGCTAGCACGCGGCGAAGGAGCCGAATCTCGCGCCCTGGCCGTTGACGCTGCGCGCCACCGACAGCGCCGTCACGCCAGGCCCAGCACCAGGGCGTCAGCCGCGTCCCGGCATCGTAGGCGTTTCGCAACAGCCAGATTGACATCAGCCCCGAACATCCACTGGCTGTCAGCTGGCGGGTGCTTCGCCCTCCGGGCGGAGCAGACAGGAGCGCAGGTGGCCGAGCGCGCGGGCGAGCAGACGCGACACGTGCATCTGAGAAATACCGAACTG
>Ga0207664_10003749_pt1 | contig 10207 bp, 9 predicted proteins | sample LARL83metaG_FD_184349 | JGI IMG/M metagenome (GOLD analysis project Ga0207664, IMG submission 184349) | Corn, switchgrass and miscanthus rhizosphere microbial communities from Kellogg Biological Station, Michigan, USA - LAR L8-3 metaG... | ecosystem: Host-associated > Plants > Roots >...
CGACTCGAACGTCCGTGAATTCGCGGATCCGCGGAAACATCTCCTGGGCCGCGCGCGACTGGACGCCGGTGCCGAGCACGGCGAGCACGCGGGCATCGTCGCGCGCGAGCAGCTTGGCTGCGAGCGCGGCTGCGCCGGCGGTGCGCATCGCCGTGATGTACGTCCCGTCCATCAGCGCAGTGACCATGCCGGTGTCGCCGTCGAAGAGGACGATCGCCGCCTGGTGCGTCGGCAGCGGCGATCGATTGCGCGGGAAGAGCGACACGAGCTTCGCACCCAGGCCGACGGACGGCAGGTACGCCGGCATCGCGCCGAGCAGGCCCTCGGGCGCGAACGCGGCAATGCGGGCCGGCATCGAGACCTCCCCTGCCGACAGCTCCGCGTGCGCCTGCGCGAGCGCATCGATCAGCTCGTCGAGATCGAGCAGCCCTTCGACGTCACGGCGCGAGAGAACGAGCATGCGTTGACGTTATAGGGACAGGCCTCGTGGGCGGTTTCGAGTCGACGAGGATCGCGGCGACGAGCAGCACCGCCATCGCCACGGAGCTCTCGGCCCACAGCGAGCCTCGGATGCTCCGACCGAGGAGCTTGTGCAGCGCGCCCCACAGCAACGCGACCGACACGAGCGCGAGCTTGACGAGCAGCACGTGGCCGTAGTGCGTCCGCCAGAGGTCGTGCAGCGCCGGGAAGCGCTCGATGCTCAGATAGGTGCCGGCCAGGATCAACACCGCGACGCACGCGGTCGCGAGCCGCGAGAAGCGGCGGAACGCTTCCACATTGCGAGCGACAACGGCGAGCTGCACGAGCCCGCCGATCCACAGCGTCGCCGCGGAGAGGTGCAGCCAGTCCGCAACCGACTCGGCGACCGTCGCCGAGGAGTGCCCGGAGAGCGAGAGGCCGGAGGCGAGCGCGAGGCCGAGCACGAACGCGGCCCAGAGCAACGCCCGTCGCTCGGTCAGCCAGGCCAGGAACAGCAACGCGGTGACGAATGCGAAGCCGAGCTCCATGGCGATGAACGCCTGGCCGAAGCGCGTGCCGCCGGAGATCGGCGAGAGGTCGCCGTAGAGGAACGCCGTGAACGGCAGCTGCAGCGCGTCCTCTGCGCGCAGGAGGAAGGCGACGATGCCGGTTTCGAGGGTGACGATCGCTCCGGCGCCGACGACGAACCAGAAGCGGCGGCGATCGGAGACACGTTGCACGAGCAGCTCGAAGCCGAGACCGCCGACGAGCAGCGCAAGCCCCAGGAAGTAGAACCAGCGCACGACGTGCTCGGTCGCGGTCGGCCCCTGCGCGCCGACCGCGTCCGTTACGAGCGGAGCGCGCATCCGCACGCCGAACGTATAGACGCCGTTGACGACGTGACCATCGGTGGAGAGCGCCTTCCAGCGGACGGTGTAGGGCCCGCGGGGCAGGATCGGGATCTCCGCCTCGAGCCCGCGCGCGATCGCGTGTGCCGGGCCGGCGAGGTCGCGGCCGCGCGCGTCGAGCACGCGGATTGCACCCGGCAGCACCTCGACCGATTGGTCGAAATGGAGAGTCACGTGGCGCGGCGAGTCGTCGAGTCGCTCGCGGTAGGACGGAAACTCGCCGCGGATCGAGGCGTGCGCGAACGCGGATGCAGGCGCGACGAGCGCCAGCGCGCAGGCAATGAGGGCCGCACGTCTCACCGGTGCGGCACTCCCGCGAACTGGGACAGGTGACCGAAGATCGACGCGGTGTCGCGGTCGGAGAACAACTGCACGGAGATCAGAAAGAGCACCGACGCGAAGCCGAGCGCAGCGCTCAGCGAGCGCGGCCGGAACGCCTGCACGATCGGGAAGACCGCGCCGATCAGCAGTGTCCAGCCCAGCGTGTGATGGAGGAACGCAGCGCGTGAGAAGAACCAGTGCTGCTGCTCGTGCACGATGAATGCCCCGCCGGAGACGAGCATCGCGAGTGCGGTGCACAGCCGCCACCAGTGCGACTGCAGCTTCCCGGACGCGAGCCCCAGCTCGGCGCCGCCGGCGAGCATCAACACCTGCGCCCACGACCCGTGCGCGATCATGTGGATCGTCGAGTTCGTGTAGAAGGTCATCACGGGCCAGAGCAGGACGCCCATCAGGAACATCAGCCCCGGCAGCAGGTAGCGCCGCCATGGGCGCATCGCCCACACCTCCTCGCCGACGACGAGCCGCGCGACGGCAAGCAGCCCGAGCAGGAGGAAGCCGGTCGCGAACCACCAGTGCACCATCTCCGCGCGCGGGATCACGGTGCGTGGAGGTCCTGCGCGAGCGGGACGGCGACGACGCGCCAGAACACGGCCCCGGCGAGCACGACGTACACCGGGGCTTCGCCGCCGACCAGCCACCAGAACCCCTGTCCGAACGGATGCAGAAGCGTGATGCGGTACGGCTGCGCGAGCGCCCACGCCAGGCCGGCGAGCATGGCCAGCGGGCCGAGCGCCAGCACGATCCGCGCGCGCAGCGGTCTCGTGACCGAACGCGCCCGTTCGATTGTCTGTTCATGCAGTTCGTGCGCGAACTCCGCGCTCATGAGAAAGGCCTCCTTGGACGACGTTGCAGACGCGCTACAGCGCGGGCAACGGCGGCGGGCGCGACTCGAAGGCGAGCCCGAAGAGGCGGCGCGGCGGAACCGCGACGGCGGTGTGCGGCCGCGCGAGCGCGGGCCGATGCGAGGCGACGTGCTGGACGGCGGCGAGCGCCGTCGCGGCCATTCGCTCGTAGTCGCCGAGGAAGCGCTCGGCGGTGCGGTAGACGACGGCGACGAAGACCGCGAGCACTGCGAAGACCGGCAGCGCCGACGAGTGCAGCGCCGCGCGCTCCGCATTCGTCTGTCCGAGGTACACGCCGGCCGTGCCGACGAACGAGCCGAGCCATAGCCGCCACGACAGCTCCAGCCGCACCCTCGGCGCAGCGCCGAGCAGCGCCGCGACGCGACGCGCCCCGAAGAATCGCCATGCGATGCGCGCGAGCATCAACGCGACGCCGATCTTCACGGCGGCGAGCAGGAACGGGTAGTACGCGGCGTCGTGGTAGGAGACGCGGACGTGGCGGCCGACGTCGAGGCGATGCGTCAGGCTGCGGCCGCTCAGCTCGGCGACCAGGACGAGCAACCCGAGCGCCACTCTCGCCAGCCACTTCTTCATCTGGGAAAGTGTGCGCCGCGCCGAGGGGGCTTGTCCAGCGGCAGCTGCTGCTGGATTCGAACACGGAATCATGGGCAAGCGCGAGGTACCATGTCTCCGGCCGCGAAAGCTGCGCGGTGAGGCCCGACGTGTGGCGCAGCGCGTTCGACGACGCGCTCCTCGGAATGATGCTGGCCGATCCGACGGGCCGGTTCACCCGCGCCAACCGCGCCGCGTGCGAGCTGCTCGGCTACACCGAGGACGAACTGCTCGCGCACGATGTGGTCAGTCTCACCCACCCGGACGACCGCGAGCTGACACGCCGGAACCTCGCACGGATGCGCGCCGGCGAGATCTCCGAGGTCCGGTCCGACAAGCGTTATCTCCGGAAGGACGGCAGCGCCGTCTGGGTGCAGCTCGGCCAACGCGCGGTGCGAGACGACAACGGCGAGATCGCGTGCTTGATCAGCCAGATCCCGGACATCTCGGATCGGCGCGCGGCCGAGGAGGCGTTGCGGGAGAGCGAGGAGCGCTTTCGCCGGCTCGTCGAGAACGCGCGGGATCTCGTGATGCGCTACCGCCTCGTGCCGGAGCCGGGGTTCGACTACGTCAGCCCGTCGCTGCTGCCGATGCTCGGATACACGCCCGAGGAGTTCTACGCCGATGTGGGTCTCGGTATCGAGACCATTCACCCGGACGACCGCGCCGCCGTCTTCGCCGCGTACGAACGCGACCCCGAGGCGCCCGTCACGGCACGCGCCGTCCGGAAAGACGGCACCGTCCTGTGGATGGAGCGCCGTGAGATCGCCGTTCGAGACGAGTCCGGAGAGATCGTCGCGCTCGAGGCGATCGTCCGCGACGTCACCGAGCGCGTGGCGCGTGAGCAGCGGCTACGCGCCATCTTCGACGGGGCATCCGACGCGATGCTGCTCGCCGACGACGAGCGGCGCTATCTCGACGCGAACGCCGCCGCCGCCGAGCTGTTCGGCATTCCCGTGAGCGAGATCATCGGCCGCACGATCGACGAGCTCGTGGGGACGGACGGGGTCGACGAGAAGTGGGACGCGTTCGTGGAAGGCGGGACGGACACCGGCGAGCGCACGATCACCCGTCCGGACGGCACCGTCCGCTGGGTCGAGTTCCGCGCCACCGCGAACATCGAGCCCGGCCGGCACCTGGCGATGCTGCGCGACGTGACGGACCGCCGGCTCGCGGAGCACAGCCTGCGCGAGACGCAGGAGCTGTACCGGCTCGTCGTGGAGAACACGGCTGACCTCGTGGCGCTCGTCGATTTGGAAGGGACGTTCGTCTTCGCATCCCCGAGCTTTGCAACCGTGCTCGGCTACGAACCGGAGGAGCTCGTCGGCACGAACGCGATCGAGCTCGTCGTCGAGGAGGACCGCGCGCGCAGCGAGGCGAACATCGCCCGCGGGACGGCCAGCCCGGCCGCAGGCGTGTACGGCGTCTGGGCGAAGGACGGTCGCGTCATCCACCTCGAAGGACGCATCACGCCGATCGCGGGGCCGAGCGGGCAGCCGCACCTGATCCTCTCGACGTCACGCGACATCAGCGAGCGCGTGCGCGCCGAGAAGCTGGACGAACAGCTCCGGCAGGCCGACAAGATGAAGGCCGTCGGCCAGGTCGCAGCCGGCGTCGCGCACGATTTCAACAACCTGCTGACGGTGATCAACGGCTACAGCGACCTCGCGATGGAGTCGGCCGACCCGCGAACGCACGAGCACCTGCGCGAGATCCGCCGCGCTGGGGAGCAAGCAGCCTCGTTGACGCGTCAGCTCCTCGCCTTCAGCCGGAAGCAGGTGCTGCGGCCCGAGCCGATCGATCTCGACGACCTGCTGTCGGAGCAGAGCAACATGCTGGGCCGCGTGCTGGGCGACGACATCGAAGTGGTGGTCGAGCGTGCGATCGAACCGGCGATCGTCCTCGCCGACCGCACACAAGTCGTCCAGGTGGTGCTCAACCTCGCCGTGAACGCCCGCGACGCGATGCCGAACGGCGGGCGCATGACGCTCCGAACCCGTACCGCCGATCCCTACGTCGCACTCGACGTCATCGACGTCGGCACCGGCATCGAGCCGAAGATCCTGGACCGGCTCTTCGAGCCGTTCTTCACGACGAAGCCGACCGGCCTCGGCACCGGTCTCGGGTTGTCGACCGTCGTCGGCATCGTCGAGCAGAGCGGCGGCTTCGTCGACGTCAGGACCAAGGTGGGCGGCGGCTCGACGTTCTCGATCTTCCTGCCGCGCGCAGAGCAGGCGACGACGCCGACCGCGCGCGCCGAGCCGGACACCACGGTCGGCGGAGGCGCTGCGCTGCTCGTCGAGGACAACTCGGTCGTTCGTCCGCTCGTCGAGCGGTTCCTGACGATGCTCGGGTTCGACGTCGTCTCGGCGGGGTCACCGCGGCAGGCGCTCGAGCTCGTGGAGACGACCGGGCCGTTCGAAATCCTCCTCACCGACGTCGTCATGCCCGAGATGACCGGTGACGTCCTCGCGGCGCGGCTGCGGGCCCGCCTGCCGGAGCTCTCGGTGATCTACATGTCGGGCTACACGGCGGAGGCGGTGATCGACCGTGGCGCCCTCGACCGGGGTGAATCGTTCCTCCAGAAGCCGTTCACGATCGCGCAGCTCGCGCAGGCGGTCCGGTCCGCCCGAGGGACGGCCTAGGACCCGAGGACCGTGAGGTCCCACTCGGCGCGGTGCTCCACGTCGAGCGAGAAGAGCAGCACGCGCTGGAACGTCCCGAGGCAGAGACAGCCCTCTCGGAAGGGCACGGCCTCGGTGCGCGGCCCCATCAGCGCCGAGAGGACGCGCTCGCGCGCAGGCATGTCGCCCGGAACGACGCGCTCGAGCAGGATCTCCAGATCTTCGAAGAAGCCGGTCTCGCGCTCCTGGATGCGGACGACCGTCGCCGCCGGAACGGAGTGGACGTACGCGATTCCGTCAGTGCGGCCCGAGACCGCGACCGCTCTTGCGACGTCGTTGGTGATGTCCATCACCGAGAGCGTCGGCAGGGCGGCCGCAATCGAGTACGGGACCTCGATGCTCGTCATGCCCGGGCGACCTCCTTCGGCAGTCGGAAATGAACGTCTTCGCGTGCGACCGTGATCTCCTCGAGCGTCTCGAAGCCGCGTTCGGCGAGCTCGGCGGCGACGGCCTGCACGAGCGCCTCCGGCGTCGACGCGCCGGCGGTGAGCCCGATCGTCTCGTGGTCGCCGAGCAGCTCTGCCGAGAGCGGCGTCTCGCCGTCGACGAGCGTTGCGGTCGCGCCCGCTGCCTGGGCGACCTCGACGAGGCGCACGGCGTTCGAGCTCGTCTGCGAGCCGATGACGAGCACGAGCGTCGCACCGCGCGAGACCATCGCCTTGACGGCGTCCTGGCGATTCTGCGTCGCGTAACAGATGTCGTCCGCGTGGGGGCGGCGGAGGGAGCCGAGGTGTTCTTCCAACGCGTCGACGATCGGCGCAACGTCGTCGAGCGAGAGGGTCGTCTGCGTGATCACCGCGACCGGCTTGTCGGTCTGCAGGTCGCGCGCTTGCTCGGGCGACTCGATCACGACCGTGTTCTCCGGCCGCTCGCCGAGCGTCCCGATCACCTCGACGTGGTTCTTGTGGCCGACGAGCGCGACGAGGTGGCCGCTGTCCGCGTACGTGCGGGCTTCCGCGTGCACCTTGTTCACGAGCGGACACGTTGCGTCGACGACGCGCAGCCCGCGCAACTCGGCGTTCGCCTTGACCGAGGGCGCGACGCCGTGCGCCGAGAGGACGCAGATCTCGCCCTCCGGGATCTCGTACTCGTCCTCGACGAAGACGGCGCCGAGCTCCTCGAGCCGGCGCACGACGTTCTCGTTGTGGACGATCTGGTGGCGCACATAGACCGGTGCGCCGTGTTGCTCGAGCAGGCGCTCGACGATCTCGATGGCACGATCGACACCGGCACAGAAGGAGCGTGGAGCTGCGAGGAAGACACGCCCCATCAGGCGACCTTCTCGAGCGCGCGCAGCGCCGTCATGGCGTCGCGCAGCGAGCGAACCGCGTGGCCGCGCTTCGTTGCGAGCCAGCGAACGAGCCCGACGACATTCGTGCGCCCGTCGGGGTGCACCGTCTCGTCGACGCCCTCGATCGTGCTGCGCACGTCGTCGGAGACGACGCGCAAGACGCCGGCGAGCCGGCCGCTGCGCGCGAGCACGCCGCTCTCCATGTCCACTGCGTCCGCACCGGTCGCGTTTCGCAGCCGTGCCCGCTCGGCGGGATCGTGCACGAGCGCCTTCGAGCCGAGCATCGTCGCATTCCGGCCGACGCCGAGGCCGGGCCCCTCCCACAACACCGCACCGGACTCGTCGACGACGCGCGTCGCGTCGAGCACGTCGCCGACGTGCAGCGTCTCGCTCAACGCACCGGCGAGCCCGAACGAGACGAGCCGCCCCTGGGGCACGCCGTTCGCAACGCGCACCCCGACACGCACGGCCGGAACGCCGAGCTTGCGCGCGACGCGCTCCTCCGCCCTCGTTGCGGCGCAGAACGTCAGCCCGTCAGCGTCCATGCGAGGTTGCGGACCGTCTCCTTCATGCTCCGCGAGGACTCGAACGCCGCCGAGGGCTCGAAGCCGGAATGGATGCCGCAGTGCTCGCAACGCGAGTCGTTGCCCGGGCCGTACGAGTCCCAGTCCATCCCGTCGAGCAGCGCCTCGTAGGTCGGGAAGATGCCGTCCGTGAGCAGGTAGCACGGGCCCTTCCAGCCGTACGGGTTGCGCGTGATGGAGCCCCACGGCGCGCACGACAGCTTGCGCTGGCCGGTGAGGAAGTCCTGGTAGATCGGCGTGGCGAGCCAGCGGTACCCATGCTCGCGGACCGCCTTGCGGATCGCACGGAACTTCACCTCGTGCTCCTCACGCGTCATCGTCAGCGCCGGATCGATCTGCGAGTACTGGTAGCCCGGCGCGACGAGCATCCCGTCGATGCCGACCTCGTCGGTGAGGTACCGCATCATCTCGATGACGTCGCCGACCTCGGTCTCCTTGAAGATGGTCGTGTTCGTGGTAACGCGGAAGCCGCGCGAGCGCGCGGTCTTGATCGCGTCGACCGCGATGTCCCAGAGCCCCGGGTAGTCGCACACGTAGTCGTGGATCTCGCGCATCCCGTCGAGGTGGACGACGAACGTCATGCGCGGCGACGGCTCGAACCAGTCGAGGCACTGCTCCAGACGGAGCGCGTTCGTGCACAGCTCGACGGTCTTGCCGAGTTCGATCATTCCGGCCGCGACCTGCTCGATGCCCTTGAAGACGAGCGGCTCGCCGCCGCAGATCGAGACGACCGGCGCAGGGCACTGAAGGCCGGAGTCGAGGCACTCCTCGACGGTCAGCTTCGCGCGGTTCGACTCGTACTCGCGGATCTTCCCGCAGCCGATGCAGGCGATGTTGCAGGCGAGCGTCGGCTCGAGCATGAGGACGAGCGGATAGCGCTCGCCTTTGCGCTGCTGCGAGGCGACGTACTTGCCGATCGACACCGTGGACTGCAGGGGAAACTTCATCTCGAGGAAAGCCTTTCTCTCATTCGACCCAAAGCAAGCAGGGGAAAACTGATGCGGTAGAGGTGATAGCGAATCATGAAATCGAGCGGGAAGCCGGTTCCTGTGAAGTGTTGTTCGTCCCAGTCCCCGTTCGGAAGCTGGACAGCGCAAAGATAATCCGCTGCTTTTCGGGCTCCGAGTCCCTCAGCGTTTCCTGCGGCGACGTGCGCGAGCAGCGCCCACCCGGTCTGCGACGGCGTCGCGAACTCGGCGCGTCCGCGCCACGCAGGCTCGGCGTACGAACGGACGTCTTCACCGAAGCCACCGTCCGGCCGTTGCACCGAATCGAGCCACGCAGTCGCGCGCGCGAACGCCGGATGATCGTGCGGCAGGCCGCACGCCTCGAGCGCCGGCAGCGCAGCGCCGGTGCCGTAGATGTGGTTGACGCCCCAGCGGCCGAACCACGAGCCGTCGGCCTCTTGCTCACCCAGCAGCCAGTGCAGGCCGCGGGCCACGCCGGCCTCGTAGCCGTCCTCGCGTGCAAGCACTTCCAGAGCATGTGCGGTGACGTCGGCGCTCGGCTCGTCCGTCACCTTGCCGAAGTCGCAGAAGGGAATCTTGTAGAGCCACATGGCGCTGTTGTCGACGTCGAACGCGCCCCAGCCGCCGCGCTTCGACTGCATGCCGACGATCCAGTCGAGGCCACGCCGCATCGCCTCCTGCCCGATCCCTAGCTCGCGCAGGGCGAGCGCGACGACGGCGGTGTCGTCGACGTCGGGATAGAGGTCGTTCTCGAACTCGAACGCCCAGCCACCCGCTGCGAGCTCCGGCGTGCGGATCGCCCAGTCGCCCCGCTCGGTCACCTCTTCGCGAAGCAGGTACTCGCCGGCGGCGACGAGCTGCGGATGATCCGCCGGGAGACCGCAGGCGCGCAGCGCGAGCACTGCGAGCGCCGTGTCCCACACCGGCGACTGACACGCCTCGGGGCGCAGGCGGTCGCCGTCCTCGACCATGAAGCCGTCCCACCCGAGCACGGCCTTGCGCAACGTCTCGTCGGACTCGTCGGCGCCGAGCGCCTTCAGCGCGATGATCCCCCACACCCAGGGCGGTTGGATGCCTCCCCACGAGCCGTCGGCCTCCTGGCGCTCGCGGATCCACTGCTCGGCGCGCCGCTGCGCACGACGACGCAGCGCGTTCGGACGCCGCGGCGTGCGCGTCTGCCCGGGCCGCGCGCCGATCGCGCGCAGGTCGACGTCGATCGGCTTGACGGGACGAAGCGACTGAGCGAGTGCGAGGGCGACGAAGGTCTGCCGCGCCCAGCACGAAAAGTTGTAGATCGAGAACGGCGCGCCCGGCGGCAGCAGCACGAGCTCCGGCGGGATCGGGATCAGCCGCTGCCAGGGCCACTGGCCGAGCAATGCGAGAAAGCACTTCGTGAAGAGGCGCGCCTTCGCGATGCCGCCGCTGCGCTGGATGAACGCGAGCGCCCGCGGTCCCGGGTCGACACCGCACATCCGCAGCGCGACGTATGCCTCGATCGACGTGCTCAGGTCGGGAGG
>Ga0207664_10003751_pt1 | contig 10206 bp, 9 predicted proteins | sample LARL83metaG_FD_184349 | JGI IMG/M metagenome (GOLD analysis project Ga0207664, IMG submission 184349) | Corn, switchgrass and miscanthus rhizosphere microbial communities from Kellogg Biological Station, Michigan, USA - LAR L8-3 metaG... | ecosystem: Host-associated > Plants > Roots >...
GCAGCTGATCCCAGCGGTACCGGCCGGTGTGCTGCCCGTCCAGCAACATGTCGAACGCGCGGCGGATCGCGCCCGCCATCAGCGCGCCGTCGGGGTCCAGCGTGGCGAGCACCCCGGCGACGGCGGCCAGCTCGGGGTCGTCGGCGGCGGCGAAGTCGAGGACCGGCACCTCGGCCAGGCCAGGCAGCACGCTCGCGCCCGCGACCGGTTCCTCGGCGGGCATGCCAGGCAGCACGAGCTGCCCAGGCAACGGCCCGGGCAACGGCCCAGGCAACGGCCCGGGCAACGGCCCGGGCAACGGCCCTGGCATCGGCCCGGGCGACGGCGCGGGCAACGGCCCTGGCATCGGCCCGGGCGACGGCGCGGGCACGCTCTGCTCGCTAACGTTCACCAGGCGAGGGTAGCGGAGGTTCTTGCCCAGGGAGGTGCGGGGGGATGGCTCCCCCCGCTTCGGCGGCGCTGCGGAGCGCGTCCATCAGCTCGGTCACGGCCGGCGGATCCGGCGGGTCGCCGTAGCGGACCGCGTACACGAAGCGGCGGCTGCCCGGCAGCGGGCTGGACCGCACGCCCGGGTGCCGGGCGGCGCGCAGGCACAACGCGGGCAGCGTGGAAACGCCCAGCTCAGCGGCAACGAGCGCCTGGACCGCGACGTAGTCGTCGGTGGTGAACGCGATCTTCGGCGCGAACCCGGCGACCGTGCACTGGGAAAGCAGGTGGGCGCGGCAGCGATCGCAGCCGGCGATCCAGCGGTGCCGCGCGTACTGCGTCAACTCGGGCGGGTCGGTCACCGTTTCGCGGACCGAGGTGACCAGGTGCACCGGCTCTTCGAGCAGCAGCCGCTCGCGCAGGCCCTCGGTGACGTCGATGTCGTCGTCCTCGTCCGGGCCCCCGCGCGCGACCAGGGCTTCGGTGTCGTACCGGAACACGAGCGCGACGTCGACGTATCCGGCCCGGAGCATGCGCAGGGCCTCGGGGGGCTCGGCCTCGGTCAGGCGCAGGTCGACGCCGGGGTTCGCGCCACGCAGGAACGCGGCGGCGGCCGGCACGATCGTGCCGAGCGCCGACGGGAACGCGGCAAGCCGCAGACGGCCGGCGCGCAGCCCGGTGTACGCGGCCAGTTCGTTCTCCGCGGCATCGAGCCGCCCGATGACCTCGGCGGCGCGCTCGGCGAGGAGCCGGCCGGCGTCGGTCAGCCGGATACCGCGCCCGGCCCGCTGGATGAGCTTGGTCCCGGTTTCCGACTCCAGCCGGGCGAGGTGGTGGCTGACCGAAGGCTGGGCGTAGTTCAGCGCGCGGGCGGCCGCGGTCACCGAGCCGTAGCGGGCCACCGCGACCAGCACGCGCAGCCTGGTCACGTCCAGCATTATTCGACTATAGATCTTACTGATCGGTCAGCCCACACCCCAAAACTGGACTAATTCATCCAGCTAGAACCGGCCGCCTGCGGGGCGGGCGCGGCGTCACTGCGGGGGACGCTCGCCCGCGGCCTGAGCCACCGGGGCGGCCGCGGCGGCCGGGGCGGCCGGGGCGGCCGGGGCAGCCACCAGTTGGCGTTGCCGAGCAGTTCCATCACCGCGGGTACCAGGACCAGCCGCACCACGGTCGCGTCGATCAGCACCGCGACCGCCAGCCCGAGCCCGATCTGCTTCACCGCCACGTCCGGGGTGAGCACGAAGGACAGGAACACCACCACCATGATCGCCGCCGCAGCGGTGATCACCCGGGCGGTCGAGACGAGCCCGTTCGTCACGGCCCTGCGGTTGTCGCCGGTGGCGTCCCACTCCTCACGGATCCGCGACAGCAGGAACACCTCGTAGTCCATGCTCAGGCCGAAGAGGATGACGAACAGGAACATCGGCACCCACGTGGTCACCGGCATCTTCGCCGGGAACCCGAACAGCTGGTGCCCCCATCCCCACTGCGTCACCGCGGTCAGCACGCCGTACGCGGCCGTGATCGACAGCAGGTTCATCACCGCGGCCTTGACCGCGACGACCACGGACCGGAACACGAAGGTGAGCAGCAGCATGGACAGCGCGACGACCACGCCGATCAGCCACGGCAGCCGCTGGCCGACCAGGTTCGCGAACGTGACGGCCCCGGCGTTCGGCCCGGTCAGGTACGCGTCGGCCGGCAGCACGGTGTCCCGGAGCTTGTTCACCAGCGCGTTGGTCGCCGGGTTCTGCTCGCCGGTTGCCGGGTAGGCGACGAACATCGTGGCCTTCCGGTCGGTGCTGGTCACCGGCGGGGTCACCGCGGCGATCCCGTTTGTTCGCGCTATCTCGTCGGGCAGGTTTCCGGCGCTGGCGCCGTGGACGGTGACGATCAGCGGCGCGTCGAACCCCGGCCCGAAGCCCTCGGCCATCGTGGCGTAGCTGCTGTATCCCATGGTGCCCCTGGCCTGCGACGACTCGTCCGGCATGGCCAGCTTCATGGCCAGCGTCGGCACGGCGAGGACCAGGATGACGGCGGCGGACAGGCTGGCCGCTATCACGGGGTGACGCTGGATCATTTCCGCATAACGAACTGTCCTGCTTGTCCCGCGCCGTGGCTTCCTGCTGAATCGTGACGGCTTCGCGAGGCGCGTGCCGCTGCCCTGCTTGCCAGAAGCGAGGGCGAGTAGCGCGGGCAGCAGGGTGAGCGAGGCGAGCACGGTCATCGCCACCGTGGCCGCCGCGGCGATCGCGACGCCGTTCAGCAGCGACTGGCGCAGCACGAGCAGGCCCAGCATGCCGATCACCACCGTGGTTCCGGCCGTCATGACAGACTTGCCGGCGGTGCGCATCGCGGTGTGGACGGCCTGCTCCGGCGGGTGCCCGTCGTGCAATTCGGCGCGGAACCTCGTGATGATGAACAGCGCGTAGTCCACGCCGACGCCCAGCCCGATCATCGCCGCGATGATGGGGGAGAACGACGGCGCGGGGAAGACGTGCCCGAGCAGCGCGATGATCGACAGCCCGGAGCCGATCCCCATCAGCGCGGTGGCGATCGGCAGCCCCATCGCCAGCAGCGAGCCGAACGCGATCAGCAGCACCACCGCGGCCGCCCCCACGCCGATCCCGTTGGAGGCCCCGCCGTACGGTGTTTCGGCCAGGTCGACGGCGTCGCCCCCGAGATAGAACTGGACGCCGTCGCCGCTGGCCTTCGTGGCGTCGGCCATGAGCGCCTTCGCCTCGCCGGTGGGAACCGTGGTTTCGTCGAACTGGACGGTCACGAACCCGATGTGGCCGTTCTTGGCCACATGCAGGTCCGAGACACCGGTCACGTGCGCCGCCTCCCGGAACGGAGCGAGCCGCGCCGTCAACCCATTCCTAGTTTTCTGATCGGTAATCGGAGCAGTCGACTTGATCGCCAGCGTGAGGGTGTCGCCGGACTGGCGGGCGAAGTGCTGGTTCAGCAGCGTCTGCCCGGTGTCGCTGCCGGCAAAGGTGTCCTGCGCCGCGGCGCCGAACCGTGTCCACAGCGTGATGAGGCACGCCACCGCCAGAATCCAGCCAATCAGCGTCGACTTCCGGTGGCGATAGCACGCAAGTCCTAGAGTTCCCATACCGTTAACCCTGCTAGAGACGCGCCCAGAAGGCGTCCTACGCTAGGAGACACTTGGGCGTACTCCACCAGGAGTACGTCGCCCTAAAGGGGGTATTCCGTGCTCGTACAGGTTGCGGACCGTATCCACCGCGTGTCCGGGGGCGTGACGAACTTCTATCTGATCGAAGAGTCCGGCAAGTACACGGTGGTCGACGCCGGGACGCCAAAGGACTGGCAACTGCTTGTCGCGTCGCTGTCGGAGCTGGGCGCGACGGCCAGTGACCTCGACGCGGTCCTGGTCACCCACGCGCACGTGGACCACGTCGGCTTCGCCGAGCAGGCCCGGACGGATGCGGGTGCCGTCGTGTGGATCCACGAAGCGGACGCCGAAGCCGCTCGGCAGGGCAAGCTGCTGTGGAAAAACGAGCAGAGCAGCTTCAGCCCCAAGTACCTGGTGCGCGGCACGTTCTGGTCCACGGCCCTGTCGCTGGGCAAGCGGGGCGCTACCAAGCTCGTCCCGATCAAGGAGATCTCGTCGTTCCGCGACGGGGAGGTGATCGACGTGCCCGGCTCGCCGCGTGCCCTGCACACCCCCGGCCACACCCCCGGCAGCGCCGCGATCGCGGTGGAGAGCCGCAGCGCCCTGATGACCGGCGACGCGATGTGCACCTGGAACGCCTACACCGGCCGGGTCGGACCGCAGATCATGCCGTCGGCCCTGAACATGAGCAACGCCCAAGCCCTTGAGTCGTTGGACCGTCTGGCAACGGTAACCGCCGACGTAATCCTCCCCGGCCACGGCGACCCCTTCACCGCCGGCGTCCAAGAAGCAATCCGCCAAGCCCGCACCGCCGGCCTCTCCTAGCACCCCCACCCCGCCCCGCTCCCGCCCCGCTCCGCTCCCGCCCCGCCCACGTTCGTGCCCCCGCCCCGCCCCGCCCCGCTCCGTTCCCGCCCCGCCCACGTTCGTGCCGATGGCGCCAACGGGTCACTGTGTGTCGTGCCGATGGCGCCAACGGGTCGGGGTCACCGCAGCCCGTTGGCGCCATCGGCACGTAGCTGACGCGCGCAGTGTGGGCCGGTGTGTCAACCGCGCCGGGGAGTTGCGCGTCTCACCTAGTGAGGCTCGGCGAAAGCGGGACGCCGAGCCTCGTTTATGTCCGCGAGGGCCTCCGCGACAGTGCATGATGGATGGCTATGGTCCGGACACCGGCCGTGGTCGCCGCGGTGCTGATCGCCCTCATGTTGCCGATCGCGGCGTGCACTGGCAGTTCTGGCGGCTCGGGCCCTGGCAGTTCCAATTCACCAGGGACCAGCGCCCAGTCCGCCGCGGCGGCGTTCCCGGCGGCCGAGAACAGGCTGCGGGGAACTTCAGCATGGCGGATCACCGACCAGGGTGCGGTCGGCGCCGTCAACGGCTACGCGAACGCGCAGTCGGTGCTGCCGGGGCAGAGCTTCACGCTCTATGTGTCGACGACCGCGAAGTCGTTCCGGGTCGACGCGTTCCGGTTCGGCTGGTACCAGGGCCACGATGCCCGGCTGGTCTGGCGGTCCGGCCCCGAGGCCGGCCGAGATCAGACCGCCGTTTCGATCACGCCCGGCACGCACATGGTGACCGCCTCGTGGCGGCCATCCATGACCGTTTCGACGCGCGGCTGGCCGGCCGGCTCGTACCTGCTCCGCCTCGACGCGGCTAATGGCGCGCAGCGCTATGTGCCGATCATGGTGCGTTCGGCCAGCACGGCCGGGAAGGTCGTCATCCTCGACGACAACACCACCTGGCAGGCCTACAACGCGTGGGGCGGGTACAGCCTGTACCAGGGTCCGGACGGGCTGGGCGCGGACCGGGGCTACCAGGTCAGCTTCAGCCGGCCGTACGACGGGGACGGTGCGGTGCGGTTCCTGGCCTTCGACCAGGCGGCGACCGCGGTGGCCGAACACGCCGGAGTGCCTCTCGCGTACGAGACCGACGTAGACCTGGATAGAAACCCCGGATTGCTCGACGGGGCGCGGGCGGTGATCTCGCTGGGGCACGACGAGTACTACTCGCTGGCGATGCGCAACGCGCTCGTGGCGGCGCGAAACAACGGGACAAACATCGCGTTTCTGGGCGCTAACGCGATATTTCGGCATATCAGGTTCGCGGACGGCGACCGGGTGATCATCTGCTACAAGGCGGCGTCGATCGATCCGCTGTTCGGCAAGGACGACGCGGACACCACCCAGCAATGGCGCGAGCCGCCCGACCCCCGCCCGGAAAGCGTGATCACCGGCGCGTTCTACGAATGCAATCCGGTCAGCGCGCCGTACGTCGTCTACGACCCACGGAGCTGGATCTTCGCGGGGACCGGTGCCCGCGAGGGCGAGTCGTTCCCCGGGATGGTCGGCCCCGAGTACGACCGCCTCAATCCCCAGGTGCGCTACCCCAAGCCGATGCAGGTGCTCGCCCATTCGCCGCTGACCTGCGACGGAACCGGCACGTTTTCGGACACGGTGTACTACACGACGCCCAGCGGCGCTGGGGTGTTCGCGTCCGGGACGATGCGCTGGGTGTGCGCGATGCGCGGCCCGCACTGCGGGCACGGCGTGACCGCCGCGGCGGAGCGATTCGTGGACACCGCCACGGACAACCTGCTGCGCGTGTTCGCGGCGGGTCCGGCGGGCAAGACGCATCCGGCAGAGGACAATGTCGCTCAGGTGAAGCCACCGGCGATTCCGAGGTTGCTGTTCGGAATCGACTGACGGACTGAGGGGAGCGCTGGCGGACCTGTGGACGACATTGACGCGCGCATCGTCGCTGCGCTGATCCGGGACGCCCGGGCGAGCTACGCGGTGGTGGGCAACGAGGTCGGGCTGTCCGCTCCGGCGGTGAAACGAAGGGTGGACCGGCTGCGCGCGGCCGGCGCGATCATCGGGTTCACCGCTCGGGTCGATCCCGTCGCGATCGGCTGGACCACCGAGGCGTACGTGGAGCTGTTCTGCGGCGGGCGCACCTCTCCTGACGAGATCGCCGCCGCGGTCCGGCGGTATCCGGAGGTGGCGGACGCGTGCACGGTGACCGGGGAGGCGGACGCGCTGGTGCACATCCGGGCCGCGGATGTGCGGCACTTCGAAGAGGTGATGGAACGGATCCGGGCGGAGCCGTTCGTGAACCGGACACGCAGCGTGATCGTGCTGTCCCGCCTGGTGGACCGCGACCTGGCGCCCATTCAGTAGCCCTCCGTCTCAGGGCACGCCGATGCGGCGATTAGCCGCGTCGGCGACCCCCTGACTGGCCGATGCGGCGATTAGCCGCGTCGGCGACCCCCTGACCAGTAGAGTCGTCCTCATGGCCGAGACCCAGGACCCGAGCGCTAACACCGGGCGCTTCCGGGCATTTGTCGAGCAGGCGAACACCACCGAATCTCAGTCACCGGCCGTGTCCCGCGGCAAGCTGATCGGCATAGGCGTAGCGCTGGCCGTGATCATCATCGTGATCCTGGCCGTCGCACTCTGAGTCGTTCACCTGCCAGCAGGTGGTCCTTTCGCAGGTGACATCCTGTAACCATGACGACGGGGATCAGCGCCGAGCCAGATTCTGAGCGTCAGCGACTGACCGCCGTGCAGGGCTTGGCGGCCTTGTCCCTTGACGCGCTGTCCTCGGTGGCCTACGGCCCCGAGGCGATCCTGGTCGTACTCGTCGCCGCGGGCGCCGCGGCTCTCGATTACACGATCCCCGTCACGCTTGCGATCTGCATCCTCCTGGGTGCCCTGGTCCTGTCGTACCGCCAGGTCATCGCCGCGTTCCCGAACGGCGGTGGCGCCTACGCGGTGTCCAAGGCGCACCTCGGCCGCAACGCCAGCCTGATCGCGGCGGCCAGCCTGATTGTCGACTACGTGCTGAACGCCGCCGTCGGCGTGTCGGCCGGGATCGAGGCGGTGACCGCCGCGTTCCCAGTGCTGTACGGCGCGACCACCTGGCTGTGCGTCGGCGCGCTCGTGCTCATCACCGGCCTCAACCTGTGGGGCGTCTCGGAGTCGGCGAAAGTCTTTACGGTCCCCACGGTCGCGTTCATCGCCGCGATAGCCGCGGTCATCCTCGCCGGATTGTTTAGAGCCCACCCGGCGGTGGCGGTCAGCACGCACCTGGGTCCGTCCACGGAGGCCGTGGGCGTGCTGCTGATCTTGAAGGCGTTCGCCTCCGGGTGCTCGGCGCTGACCGGGGTGGAGGCGATCGCGAACGCGGTGCCCCAGTTCCGCAAGCCAAGGGAACGCCGCGCGCAGCAGACCGAAGTCTGGCTCGGCATCCTGCTCGGCGTCATGCTGATCGGCCTGGGCATCTTGATCCGCAAGTTTCACGTGGTCCCGCGGCACGGGACCACAGTGCTGGCCCAGCTCGCCGAGGCGTCGGTTGGCCACAACGTGATCTACTTCGCCATCCAGCTGGTCACGATGGTGCTGCTGGTGCTGGCGGCGAACACGTCGTTCGGCGGCCTCCCGGTGCTGGCGGCGATCCTCGCGAAGGACAACTACCTGCCGCACATGTTCGGGCTGCGCGCCGACCGCCAGGTGCACCGCTACGGGGTGGTCGTGCTTGCCGTCCTGGCGGGCGCGCTACTGGTGGCTTCGAAGGGTGACACGCAGCGGCTGGTCCCGCTGTTCGCCGTCGGGGTTTTTGTCGGCTTCACGCTGTCCCAGCTCGGCATGGTGCGGCACTGGTATTCCGAACGAACCTCGGGATTTCGAACCAGGGCCGCCGTTAACGCCATCGGGGCTGTCCTGACGTTCTGTACCACGATCATCGAGCTAGTCTCCAAATTCACCGAAGGCGCGTGGCTCATCGTTCTGGTCATCCCCGCCACGGCCCTGCTGTTCCGCAAGGTCCATTCGAGCTACTCCCGGATCGGCGAGCTGCTCGAGCTGGGTAAGACGCCGCCGCCCCCGGTCGCCGAGAAGTCCCTGGTCGTCATTCCGGTCAGCGCCATGTCCCGGCTGACCGCCGAAGGCGTGGGCACCGCCCTGTCGATCGGCGACGAGGTCGTCGCCGTCACGGTGTGCTTCGCCGACCCGGAGAATACCGAGGCGGACGTGTCGTTCCGCGACCAGTGGGATGCGTGGCATCCGGACGTGCCGCTGATCACGCTGCGGTCGCCGAAGCGGTCGCTGAGCAAGCCGATCGTGAAGTACCTGTGCGAGATCGAGCAAACCGACAAGTACCACCGTCTGGTCGTGCTGATCCCCGAGGTCCAGCCGGCCTCCCCGTGGCAGTACCTGCTGCACAACCAGCGCGGCGTGATCCTCGACCGCGCCATCCGCCGAGGCACCGCCAGCGTCGTACTCTGCCGCCTCCGCTACCGCCTCACGGACCTGACCCGCCCCAGCCCCTGACCCGATCCGCCATCGGTGCTCCCACTAGCCGCCCGGCGTGCCGTGACGGTTACACGACGATTTGATCAAACGATGCCCAGCGCCTAGGCCACCGGATGGCAAGATTGGCCGCATGACCGTTGACCTGCCGGTGGCTTTGGTGACGGGCGGAAATCGCGGCATCGGCCGCGAGATCTGCCGCCAGCTCGCGCTGCTCGGCTACGTGGTCGCGCTCGGCTCGCGTGACCTGCGCAAGGGCGAACTGGCCGCTAAGGAGCTCGATCCGGACGGCGCGAGGATCATCGCCTGCCCGCTCGAAGTGGACAACTCGCTGAGCGTGGACGCACTGGCGGGCTGGATGAAGGAGCGCTTCGGCCGCACCGACGTGCTGGTGAACAATGCGTCGACCCCTTATGACCGGTGGGCCACCGCGTCCGGAGCCGACCTCGGCATTGTCGCCGAGGCGATCGATGTGAACGTGTTCGGCCCATGGCGGGTGATCCAGGCCCTGCTCCCGCTGCTGCGGTCCAGCCCGCAGGCCCGGATCGTGAACGTGAGCAGCGAAGACGCGTCGATAGCCGCGATGACCGGCGGGGGGCCGGCGTTCAGCGTGTCGAAGGCGAGCCTCAACGCGCTCACCCGGCTGCTGGCCGCCGAACTGGGCCGGGATGGCATCCTGGTGAACTCGGTCTGCCCCGGCCAGCCCGCCGACGCCGAGCACCCTGGCACCGGGCGCAACCTCGCGCAGGCGGCGGCCAGCGTGATCTGGGCGGTCACCCTGCCCAACGGCGGCCCCACTGGCACGTTCACCCGAGACGGCCGCCCGTTCCCCTGGTAGCTACCTGACGCTACAGACCCCGTCAGCCCGCCACGGCCCCGGAATACGGTGGCGATTCCGCGACACTACCCGGTAAACCCCGGCGGCCAGCCAGCTCACCGGCGGCGTCAGCATCACCCGTCCGGCAAGAGACCACGGCATGCCGCTGGCGATCAGCCACGCGGCGATCGCCCGGTGCCCGGCTTCCGGGGCACGATCCGGGGCCACCCATTGGACCGCCCGCGTGGCCGCGGCACGGTCCAAGCCAAGAGCCGCCAGGTCAGCCCGTTGCCACGGCACCAGCGTGACGTCCGCCTTCAGCAGCCGCTGACCGTGCCGGGCGCTCCACGTGCAGAACGAACAGTCGCCGTCGTAGACCACCGTGCCTGCTGTCATGCGGGTGCCTCCTCCGGGCCGCGCCAGCGGTACTGCGCTCGCCACGCTCTTTGCCGGCCATGACTGGTCCGCTGGTCCCTCTGCATATTCTCCCGCGCCGCCTGCTTTGCCGCGACTTG
>Ga0207664_10003759_pt1 | contig 10197 bp, 9 predicted proteins | sample LARL83metaG_FD_184349 | JGI IMG/M metagenome (GOLD analysis project Ga0207664, IMG submission 184349) | Corn, switchgrass and miscanthus rhizosphere microbial communities from Kellogg Biological Station, Michigan, USA - LAR L8-3 metaG... | ecosystem: Host-associated > Plants > Roots >...
CGGCGCTGACGCGGCCGGCGAGGTTCGGGCTGATCTTCGATCCGGCGGGGGCTGCTGCGAACGCGGGGCGGTGGGCCGCGGAGTAGCGGTCGGCGCTTGCCGTGTCCTTGTCGTCGGACTGCGGCAACCGCCACAGGTCGTGGTCTCCGGTGAAGGTGCCTGCCGAGTTGCCCGAGCCGATGCCGACCTGGAGGTAGAGCGTCTTCGTGGTCTGATCCCACATCTTGTTCAGCCAGGACTCGCCGTAGTGGGCCTCGGCGGCGAGGGCGGGCGGCGCGGAGGGTCCCAGGGCGCGCTCGGAGGCGAACAGCAGCGCGTCGCCGTAGGCCGCGGTGTGGGTGAACTTCAGGAAGTCGCCCGCGTCGAACCAGCCTCCTTCGACGTTGTGAGTCCCGCCGGTTCTCGTCAGGTCTTTGTCGGTGATGGTGTCCGAACCGCCGGACTCGAAGTTCGGCCAGTTGTCGACGGACGCGCTCTTGTCGTTGAGGTGGGACGGCTTGCGGCCCAGGGCTCCCGGGATCACGTCCGAGCCGTCGCGCTGGACCTGGAAGAACTTGACGCCGTCGGAGACGAGCTTGCCGTAAAGGGCGTCGGCGTTGGTGACCTTGAAGGCGGGGGAGGTGGCGGTCGTGCCGCCGCTGACGGTGAGGTGGTAGGTGCCGGGAGCGGTCAGGGCGGTGAAGGTGATCGGGTAGACGTCGGGGTAAGCGCTGTTCCACCTGCCGCGGCTGGCCGAGCCGACGTTGCCGGTCAAGACCTTCTTGCCGGAGGAGTCGACGACGGCGAATTTGGCCCCTGATACGGCTGCGCCGGACATCAGGTAGCCGACCTTGGCCTCGCCGGGCAGATAGCCGATCTGGTCGACGCGGATCTGGCTGGCCGCGGCGGCGTGCGCCGGCCCCTGCGCGCCGATGCTGAGCGCGGCGGCCACGGCGGTGGTGGCTGCGGCGGCGGTTAGGCGCGTGGCGCGGGGATGGTGGCGGGTCCAGGGCATGAGGTGAGTCCTCCGGAGAGAAGGATGGTAAAGGGTCTTTACTAGATGTGCACCGTAGTGCTGGGGGCGTGGACGGTCAACGGTGTGAGCGGGGGAGCGGCGGCGTGGAAGTGAACGGGTGAGGCGTGAAGAAACGTGTGAAGGGTGTCAGCGGGGCGGGAACGGGGCGGGCTGCTGGGTGAGGTCGTGTCCGGCGGGTAGGGCACAAGAGGCGAACCTGGAGGTCGGACATGCGCGAACTGGAACCGCTGCGTTCGCGGGTGGACGACGCACTCAGAGCGTTCCTCGCCGAGCGCCGGGCGGAGGCGGTCGATGAATCAGTGGCTGATTTCGTGCTGCCGATCCTCGATCTTGTCTCGCGGGGCGGTAAGAGGCTGCGGGCTGCCTTGTGCATGCTGGGGTGGGCTGGTGCGGGCGGCGACGCGGCGGGGGAGGCCGTCGTGCGCGGCGCGGCGTCCCTGGAACTGCTCCATGGCTGCGCCCTGATACACGACGACGTGATGGACCGGTCGGCGACGCGCCGCGGCGGGCCGACACTACATCAGGGCTTTGCCGTACGGCACGGGGCGGACGGGTGGCGGGGGAGCTCCGAGCAGTTCGGGGTCGGTGCGGCGATCGCGGCCGGGGATCTGTGCCTGGTGTGGGCGGATCGGCTGCTGCGCGAGAGCGGGCTGTCGGCGCAGGCGCTGGAGCGCGGGCGGCCGGTGTACGACGCGATGCGGGCCGAGACGATCCGGGGACAGTACCTTGACTTGGTCGCGCAGGCCCGCGGCTCGCTGGACGTGGATGAGGCGCTGGCCGTGGCAAGAGCGAAGACTTCCGCGTGCACGACGACCGGGCCGTTGTGCTTCGGCGGTGCGCTCGCGGGCGCGGGTGAAGAGCTGGCGGCGGCATACGAGGCGTACGGCGCGGCGCTGGGTCTGGCGTTCCAGCTGCGGGATGACTTGCTGGGCGCGTTCGCGGACCCGGCCGAGATCGGCAAACCGTCGGGGGACGATCTGCGGGACGGCAAGTGCACGGTGCTGCTGGCCGAGGCGTATCAGAGGCTGGATGTGATCGGGCGGGCGCGGCTGCGGCAGCTGGTGGGCCGCAGGATGGAGGACACGGTGGGGGAGACGCGCGAACTGGTCGAGCGATCCGGGGCGCGCGAGGCGGTGGAGGAGCGGATCAGGGTCTTGGGGAAGCAGGCGGTGGAGGCGTTGGACGCGGTGTCGGTGGAGGGCGGGGTGGGGGTGCGGGAAGGGTTGGTGGGGTTGGTGGATGCGGTGATGAATGGGTAGCTGGGGTTGGCGGCCGGGTAGGTGGGGGGACTGGGGTGGGGTGATTACCAGTGGTGGATGCGAGCTAGAAGGGTGGCGGCGGCGATGGTGGGGACGGTGTAAGACAGGAGTCTGAGAGCGCCGTCCAGAGGGGCGAGCAGTGCGGCGCGGTCGAGGGGGATCGAGGTGCCGTCGGCGAGGTCGATGGTGCCGGTGACGTTTGTCGCCTGGCGGCGCAGCATGCGGGCGGGAGTGCTCAGGCGGCGCTGTGCCGCGGAGAGGCCGGTGGCGGCGAGGACTGCGGCGACGGCGGCGAGTGTGTTGGGGCTGTACAGGGGCGGGGCTTGGGCGACGTAGCCGACGGCCGCGGGGAAGGCGCCCCAGGCCAGAGCAAATCCGAGGTCTGTGTGCAGCGCGCCGCCGAAGAGCTCGAGGTTGTATCCGAACACGAGCACGATCCCGGCCGCGACGAACGGAATCACGATCGCGTGGGTGCGCGGGAGCGTGACGATCCCGAGCGCCGCGGCGGCGGCGAGTGAGGCGATCGCGGCGGTCCAGAGCGCACGATCACTGATATTCGTGCGCAGCGGGCGGCCCTTCCACTCGTCGAGGGCGTGGGCCGCGATGCCGACCGCGAGGGCGAAGGCGAGCACCGTCGCGCCGAGGATCGCCCAGTTCAGGCGTGGAGCGAGGGCCGCGCCGAGTGCGACGTAGGAAAGGTGCCAGAGCGTGTAGGGCGGATGGAGCACCGTCCACCAGTCGCGGGCCGGGCCGCCGGTTCTGGCGTAGAAGGCGGGGGAGATGGGGGAGACGGGACGGGAGGGGGACGTCACGGCGCGGCTGCTTTGCGGCCCCACATGACGAGGCCGCCGCCGAGGCTCATCGCACGCGTCCTGACATCCTCGATGCCGGCCGCGCGCCAGTGCGACACGGTCTCGTCGACGGGGTGGCGCTGGTAGTGCTCTGAGATCGACGGGCCCAGGAAGCGGCCGACTTGCGCCCATTCGCGGCCGCCGGTCGCGTATCCCGCGGCGGGCAGGATGGCACGGGTGTAGCCGCGCCAGGCAGCGTGCAGGGTGGGATGGCTCGGAACAGCGAATTCGAGGCTTGCGATCGCTCCGCCCGGCCGCACGACGCGCGCCAATTCGCGCAGCGTGGCCGCCGGATCGGTCACGTAGCGCAGCAGGTAGGTGAAGGTCAGCGCGTCGAACGTCGCGTCCGGGAACGGCAACTGCTCGGCGCGGCCGGCGACGAGGCGGATCTGGCCGGTCGCGTGTTGGTCGGCGACGCGGCGCTGCCCGACCCGCAGCATCTCCTCGGTCAGGTCCACGCCGACGACGTCCACCGGCGCGCGCCGAGTCCAGGCCAGGGCGACCCCGGCCGTGCCGGTCGCCACGTCCAGCACGCGTTTCGCGCGCGGGCTGATCCTCAGCGCCGCGTCGACCATCGCGTGCCGCCAGCGGCGGTTCTGCCCGAACGACAGCACCTCGGCCAGCAGGTCGTACCGGTTCGGCAGACCGTCGAACAGGCCGCGCGTAAACGCGTTGGCCTGGGCGTCCGTATCCCACTGTGTACGCATCAGCACCTCCTCGAACTGCACATATACCCGTCATCGCCCGGATATAGAGCGCGCGCCGATGCTCAGCGTGCAAGGCGGCACACATACCGCGGACCACGCAACGGAAACGTCCGGTCCGCCGTCGTCGTTCGAAGGGTGGGTACGGGACTCATGGCACGCAGGGCGTTTGACGGTCTGCCCGGCATCATCGGCGAAACTCCCCTGGTCGAGCTGGAGAACCTGCTGCCGGGCTTCCGCTCCCGCGTGCTGGTCAAGATGGAGCGGTTCAACCCCGGCGGCAGCATCAAGGACCGCACCGCGCTGTCCATGCTGCTCGGCGCGATCCGCAGCGGGGAGCTCGACCCGGAGCGCTCCGTGGTGGTCGAGTCCAGCTCGGGCAACCTCGGCGTCGGGCTGGCGCAGATCTGCCGGTACTTCGGGCTGCGCTTCGTCTGCGTGATCGACGCCAAGACCACCTCGCGCAACCGCGAGCTGCTGCGCGCGTACCAGGCCGAGCTCGAGATCATCACCGAGCCCGACCCGGACAGCGGCGAGTACCTGCCCGCGCGGCTGCGCCGGGTGCGCGAGATCATCGCCCGCACGCCGCACGCCTACTGGCCGAATCAGTACGCGAACCCGAACAACCCGCGGGCGCACCGGGACACCATGGGCGAGATCCACCGGGCGCTGGACGGCCGGGTGGACTACCTGATCGCCTCGGTCGGCACCTTCGGCACGATGCGCGGCTGCGCCGAGTACATCCGGGAGCACGGTCTCAGCACCCGGATCATCGGCGTGGACGCCGTCGGCAGCGTCATCTTCGGCAATCCGCCCGCGCCCCGGCTGCTGCCCGGGCACGGCGCGAGCATCCGGCCGCCGCTGGCCGACGCCTCGCTGGTGGACGAGGTCGTGCACGTCTCAGACCTCGACAGCGTGGTGGCCTGCCGGCTGCTGGTGGAGCGCGAGGCGATCCTGGCCGGCGGCTCCTCGGGCGCGGTGACCGCCGCGCTGACCCGGTACCGCGACCGCATCCCGGACGGCTCGACCTGCGTGCTGATCTTCCCGGACGGCGGCGACCGGTATCTCGACACGATCTACAGCGACCCGTGGGTCTTCCGCCACTTCGGCGACGTGTCCCACCTGTGGAAGGACGCTGTCACTGTTGCCAATCCCGTCACGGAGGCCGTGTATGTCAACCAATAGTGGAATGGTGGTGCGCGCGCTGTTCCCCGGACAGGGGAGCCAGGCGCCGGGAATGGGACGCTCGCTCGCGCTGGCGTACCGGCAGGCGGCGGAGGTCTTCGATGAGGCCTCTGATGCCCTTGGACTCGATATGCGAGCCCTGTGCTGGGACGCCGATGCCCAGGAGCTCGCGCAGACCCAGAACGCGCAGCCCGCGCTGATCACGGTCGGCGTCGCGGCCTGGCGGGCGCTGGAGGTCCGCGGCGTGCGCGCGGTCGCGGCGGCCGGGCACAGCGTCGGCGCGATCGCCGCGCTGGTCGCCGCACGGCGGCTGGCCTTCGCGGACGCGGTGAGGCTGGTGCGGCTGCGCGGCGAACTGATGGCGTCGGCTCCGGGTGAGGGCGGCATGACCGCCGTGATCGCGCAGGGCTTGGAGCGGGCCGAGGCGCTGGCCGCGGTGGAGCGGCTGGGCCTGGACGTGGCCGCGGACAACAGCCCGCGGCAGTTCGTGGCCGCCGGGGACCTGGCGGCGCTGCGCACGCTGGCCGATCTGCTCGGGCCGCGGGCCAAGCCGCTGGCGGTCTCGCACGCCTTTCACAGCAGGCTGATGGCCCCGGTCGCGGCACGCTGGCAGGACGCGGTGGCGGAGCTGAAGATCGGCGGCGGGCGCGTGCCGGTCGGGCTGGTGACCACCGGCGCGTTCAGCACCGAGCCGGAAGAACTCGCAAAGGACCTGGCGGCGGCGCTGTGCTCCCCGGTCCGCTGGCAGGACGTGATGACCGAGGCCGAGGCGTTCGGTCCCGCGCCGTACGCCGCCTTCGGACCGGGCACCGGCCTGGTCGGCCTGGCGAAGCAGCACCCTGTGAAGCCGCGGGTGGCGCTGGTGGACAGCCCGGTGACGCTCGACGCGCTGGTGCGCCGACTGGAGTTGGGGGACGCGAAATGACGGACGTCGAGATCACCCCCGAGCCGAGTGCGGCGGACGCGGTGGCGGCGCTGCGGTTCGCGCCGGGGTCGGTGGCGCTGGTGACCGGGGCCTCGCGCGGGATCGGCCGGGCGTGCGCGCTGGCGCTGGCGGCGGCCGGGTGCGACGTGGTCGTGCACTACATCTCGCGCGAGGACGCCGCCAAGGAGGTGGCCGAGCAGATCCGCGCGCTCGGGCGCGAGGCGATCACGGTGCAGGCCGACATCGCCGTGGAGAGCGAAGTCAAGGAACTGTTCCGGCGGGTGCGCACGGAGTGGAAGCGCCTTGACGTGGTCGTGGCCAACAGCGGCATCACCGCCGACGGCTACCTGGCCACGATGAGCCTGGAGAAGTGGCAGAAGGTCATCGCCACCAACCTCACCGGGGTGTTCCTCACCGCCCGCGAGTCGGTCAAGCTCATGCACCGCACCGGCGGCTCGATCGTCGTGATCGGCTCGACCAGCGGCGTGATCGGCCAGCCCGGCCAGCTCAACTACAGCGCGAGCAAGGGCGGCGCGATCGCCTTCGCCAAGGGCCTGGCCCGCGAGGTGGCCGAGCGCGGCATCCGGGTCAACGTGGTCGCCCCCGGCTTCACCGAGACCGACATGCTGCGCGGCATGGAGCCGCGGGCCCGCGAGCAGCTGCTCTCGCTGGTCCCGATGAAGCGCACCGGCACCCCGGCCGAGGTCGCGGCGGCGGTGGCGTTCCTGGCCTCGCCGGGCGCCGCGTACATCACCGGCAAGGTCCTCGTCGTGGACGGCGGACTCACCTCATAAGACCCCTGACACTCCCGCCTTCCGCGGAGCCCGAAACAAGAACGGAGCACGACTCATGACACTCGGTTACGCGCAGCTGCTGGACCAGGCGCAGGCCCGCTCGGCGCTCAACCTGCGGGTCAAGACCCTGCTGGTGGAGAGCCTCGGCCTGGACGTGCGCCCGGAGCACATCGGCGACGACCAGCCGCTGTTCGGCCGCGGCCTGGAGCTGGACTCGCTCGACACCCTGGAGATCGTGGTCATGTTCGAGGAGCACCTCGGCGTGTCCATCAGCGACGACGACCGCGCCGCCTTCGGCTCGGTCAACCGCCTGGTCGACTTCGTGGTCGCCGATCTCGGCGAGATCCCGAGGGTCGAGGCCCTGGCATGAGCACCGCGACCCTCGACGCCCGGACGCCGGGCGATCTCGGCGGCCTGCTCGACTTCGAGGCCGACGACATCCGCGGGCTGCTGCCGCACCGCTGGCCGATGCTGCTGGTCGATCGCGCCTACAACGTCTCTCCGGGCCGCAGCGGCTACGGGATCAAGAACGTCACCATCAACGAACCCTTCTTCCAGGGCCACTACCCGGACCAGTCGATCATGCCGGGCGTGTTCATCGTCGAGGCGATGGCGCAGCTGGTCGCGGTCGTCTACGCCTCGGCGTGGGTGCTCGAGGCGCGGGCGGCGTCGCAGAGGGCTGACGGGGACGGCGATGGCGCCGGCACCGCGGCGCGGGTCGGCTACCTCGGCGCGATCCGGCAGATGAAGTTCAGCCGCCTGGTCGTCCCCGGCGACCAGCTGACCCTGCACGCCGAGCTGGGCAAGAAGTTCGGCGCGCTGACCCCGGTCAACGTGCAGGCGAGCGTCGGAAAGGAGCTGGTCGCGAAGGGCTCGCTGACGGTCACCGAGCGCAGCGCCGGAGGCGGCAATGGCCTCCAGTAGCGACCTGGTCGAGGTCCGGCCGTACGCGGACGCCGACGCGCGGGCGATCGCCGAGCTCTACAACCGGCATCCCGACGCGCCGAACTTCGTGGACCGCGAGCTGGACGCCGAGACCGTGCGCGCCGAGTTGGCCGAGCGGGGGACGGTCCTGTTCCTCGTCGCGCAGCTCGAAGGCGCGGTGCTCGGCACGATCGGGATGTTCCGCACCTCGGGCCGGCGCGCCGTCGCCGCGGGCGAGGTGTTCGGGGACATGTTCTTCCTCAGCCCCCGTATACGCGGCGGGGCGGTGGCCGGGCGGATGTTCTCGCAGGCCTTCCGCACCCTGCGGCTCGGCGGGGTCGACACCATCCGGCTGACGGTCAACCCGGTCAACCAGCTGGCCCTGCCGGTCTACCGGCAGCTGGGCTGCTGCGCGGCCGGGCCGGCCGAGGCCAACGAGGACGGCCAGGTCGAGCTGGTCAGCCACATGCCGCGGATCATCACCCGGATGTGGCGCGACCACGAGGACCTGGTGCCGGCGAACCTGCGGCTGACCGCGGCCTGGCGCTACCAGATCGACGGCCTGTCGGACCGCGCGCTCGGCGAGGAGACCGAGATCGTGTCAGGGCGCGAAGTCTTGCGCACCGCGATGCGGGCCGAGGACTTCGTCTTCCGGGCGATCGTGGACCCGGAGACGGGCGAGATCCTGCACACGCAGGCCGGGCAGGGCGGCGATCAGGAGCCTGACCTCGTGCTGCCGCCGAAGCCCGCAGCCCCGGCCGAGCGCACCTCGACATACCGGGACGGCGCGCTCGCGCTGGTGCTGCGGCACGGCGACGGCGTCGTCGAGGTCTTCCACGACGAGCACGTCGGGCCGGTGTTGCGCGACCCGTGGCCGGTCTTCGGGCCGCCGTACATCACCGGTTGGCGACGCGGCCTGCGCCGCGAGCTGGCCGTCGCGCCGCTGGCCGACGGCTGGCGCGTGGCGGAACAGCACCCTGACGGCGCGCTGGTGCGCGAGACCCGGCTCGCCGGCGGCACGCTGCGGCAGCGGGTGTGGTGGGAGGGCGGCGAGCAGCCGTCCGAGCGCGTGCGCACGGTGCTGGTCAACGGACTGCGCGCCGGGCTGCTGGTGACGTCGGGCCGGGACGCGGCCGGATACGTTCCGGCCGGGCGCGGCCTGTATCCGATCGACGCGACCGAATTCGGCGCGGCGGGTCTACAGCTGGAGCCGGGTTCGGCGTTGGCCTGGTGGGACGCGCGCACCGGGTTGGCGGTGAACGTGCGCTGGCCGCAGTCGCGCGGCGTGTTCTGCGCGGACCTCGCGCAGGCCCGGATGATCACCGAGGGCCTGCTGGCTCTGGACGTCCGGCCGGGTTCTGCGTACCGGGTGGAGTTCACGACGGCGAGCGAGCCCGGCGAGGTCCTGCGTGGCGGCGGCGAGCCGAGGCCGGAACGCGGCATGAAGGTGGAGGCAGCGGAGCCGGCCGGGCACTGTATATCAGAGAGCGATGATGTCCCGGATAACGGGACGGCGGTGGCCGGCGCCGCGGTCTGGGAATCCCGTCTCGTCGCCCGGCGCCCGGTGCACCGGCTGACCGCCGCCGCCGACACGCTGCTGCTCAGCGCCGAGGCCGGGGGAGCCGTCTCCTGGCAGTCGCACGGCCGCCAGGTGCTCGCGACCCCGTTCCCGAAGTCCCGCGTCTTCGCCCGCAATCCGCAGTGGCAGGCCGGGATCTGGGTCACCCGGCACGACGCGCGCGAGGACCCGGTCCGAGGTCTGGGCTGGGGCACCTCGGGCGGAGCCGGCTGGAGCTTCGACTCTCGGATCAACGGTCTGATCTGTGACGGACTCGCCTGGAGCCTGGAGCCCGCCGCCGACGGTGTGCGGATCGGCGTTTCCGCCGGCCCCCGCGAGCAGGACGGCGAACTCGTGGTCTGGCTCACCCCGGCCGCGGCGAAGAATCCCGCGTTCCTGATGCCCGGCGTCCCCGGCGAGCTGTGGCGGGTGGACAAGCCGGGAGCCTGGCAGCGCTGGACCGACCGGCTGGCCGTGCAGCTGGCCGACGGCCGCTGGCTGCTGTGCGCCTCCACCGAGCCCGGCACCGGCGAGATCCTCGTCCGCTCGACTCCTTCGGGGCCGCTGCTGGCCCTGGTCACCCGGCACGCCGGCGGGCGCGCAGGCTCGGCGCGCTGGCCGCTGGCGGTGCTGGCGGACGCCCGCGCGGCCTCGGCCCGGCTGCTCGCCGATCCCTCCACTCATATGAGCCTTGACGACAACTCCGCTGCCGAAAGCGCAGCCCTCCCCACCGCCGACACCGCCCCTCCCGTCCTCATAGGAGCCGGACATGACCAGCCTTGACCCGACCGCCATCGCCCAGCAGTACGGACACGTGCGCCGCACCGTCGGCGTCTACGCACCCGGCGCCAGCCTCGTCGCGCTGACCGGACTGGAACGCGGCGTCGTCCTCGGCCAGGTGCTGGCCAAGGACAGCGAGTACGTCGAGCCCAACACCGCCCGCGACACGCTGATCCTGGAGAAGGACGGCTCCGTCTGGGAC
>Ga0207664_10003760_pt1 | contig 10196 bp, 8 predicted proteins | sample LARL83metaG_FD_184349 | JGI IMG/M metagenome (GOLD analysis project Ga0207664, IMG submission 184349) | Corn, switchgrass and miscanthus rhizosphere microbial communities from Kellogg Biological Station, Michigan, USA - LAR L8-3 metaG... | ecosystem: Host-associated > Plants > Roots >...
CGCGGACATCGAGTCGAACAGTACGAAACTCCAGCACGCGCACGACAACTACGTGCACACCGAGCAGTCCCTGAACCAGTTGTTCAGCGAAATCTCCGATCCGAGCAAGATCAAGTAAGGAGAACTCGCATGGGAGCGAAATCGCCGTCGCCACTGGCCGCGTTCGCCTACAACTGGATCGGCGGGGACATCCACGGGCTGTCCGCGTTCTCCGGCACCCTCTACGGCTACGTCCCTGAGGTCACGAACGTCGTGACATCGCTGGACAACCGCGTGCAGCGCATCGTCGGTGACGCGAGTTGGACCGGGAACGCGGCATCGTCGTTCACGAAGGCGTGGGAGAAGGACTCGTCCGGCGCGACCGCGCTCGGCATCGTGATCTCGCAGACCGGTGACATCGTGAACGGGCTCGCCGTGAACCTGGCGAAGATCGAAGGCGCCCTGGAGCAGGCCGCCGACCAGGCCGCGAAGAACAAGGTGCCGATCGGCTCGGACGGCCGGCCGCCGCAGATGTGCCTGGCCGACCCGAACGCAGAGCAGTGGCGGGCCGACTACCAGCAGTTCTACAACGATTGCATGCTCGAGGCGACGACGGCGCGGACACAGGCGCCGGTGAACTCCAGGCGGTGTACGGGCAGATCAAGCCGCCGGCGCCGGGTGATCCAGGCCTGGCGCCCGGTGACTACAACTCGCTGGCCGACTACCTGCGTGGGTTCTGGGCACTGCCGACCGGCTATCGGAAGTACGTCGAGGGCCAGATCCCCGGCCTCAAAACCAAAGTCGAAACGGCGATCATGAACGCCCGCGAGGAAGCACGGCTGGCGAACGGCCGGTTCGGGCCGTGGCAGGACTCGGGCATCCAGGGCTTCGACGCCGCCAAGGCGGAACTCGAGTCGACCAAGACCTCGCTCGCCGACGCGGCCACGCACGAGAACCTGCTGACGAAGGCGCTCGCGTTCAGCCCGAGCGACATCCCGGCCGTGGCGGACAGTCTGAAGGGCGCGGACGGGCTGGCCAACCTGGCGCGGGCTGCGGCCGACATCCCGGTCATCGACATCGCGGCGGCCGGTGTCGGCACGTACTTCGGCGCGCAGCAGGACATCAACGAATTCCACCGGCCGGCCGCGATCGCGTACCCGGCCGAGGCCGCGTCCAATGTCGCCGGTCTGGCGGCCGGCGCGTGGGTCGGCGGGGTGGCCGGGGGCGCGGTGGCCGGGTTGAGCGTGGCGGGCGCACCCGTACTCGGCGTGGCGGCGGGCGTCGCGGCCGGCGGGATCGTGGCGATCGGCGTCGGCGACTTCGGGCACAATCTGATCGACGAGAACTGGAGCGCTGACATCCACCAGCACGGTGTGGTGATGGGCGTTGCGGACGGGATCGGGGACAGCGCGGTCAAGACCGGTAAGGACATCGGGCACATGGCGTCGAGCGTCTGGCACGGCATCACGTCGATCTTCTGACATGCAACGATTCCCGCCGCGTTCGTCGCTGCCCCGCACCATCGAGATCGAGAAGGTGCCGATGTTCGGCACCTCCTGGTACGAGCGCGGATTCGGGTACTGGGTGCGGCGGGTCCTCATGGTCGTCATCGGGGCGGGCATCCTCGCCCTGATCTTCGCCGCGTTCCAGGGCGTGTACAACGGGATACGGCAGGACTCGGCGGCCGGGGCCTCGATCGCCCTGATCGTCCAGACCGTCTACTCGCTGGCGGTCATCGTGTTCTTCGCCGTGCGGGCGAAGCGGCGGTGGCACACGCGGGTGACCGAACCGCCGAGGTTCCGTATGCCGGCGAATCCGCTGGCCAAGGTCGGTTACGTCGTGGCGCAGATTCTCCAGGGAGTGGCCATCGTCGTGTGCTTCGGCTTGTACGCGTTCCTGTTCCTGGCGACACTGACGCCCGAGACGATCTACGACCGGCCGGCCCGGCTACGAATGGCGGACCTGCTGCGAAGCCGAGGACTGTGACATGGGCCTGTTCGATCGCACCGCGAAACACCTCGCCGCCGGTCCGACGATGCTGGTGCCGGCCGACCGGGTCGACGCCGTGACCGAACTGGTGCACCGGTACGACCCGAACGTCAAAGTCAAGGGCGACGGGTTCTTCTTCGACAACGGGGTGTTCCTGTACGGACCGGTCGAGGCTCCCATACCCGAGATGGTCGGGTACTACGTACGGCCGGCGTGGTTGCCGAAGAAACAGGATCGTCCCGAGTACGAGAAGTTGCTGGACGGCGAGCGACTGCTGCGTGGACTCACGGTTCGGCTCCATGGCCAGATGCAGTCCCGACAACCGTGGGCGGACCTCGAACTGGCTGTCTCGGTCTACGCCGAACGAGAGTTGCCCGTGGAACAGGTCATCGCGGTACTACAGCCGTACGCCGGAACCGAGGACGGCCAACGACTCGAGGCCAAGAAGTACGAGGTCGAGGGCGGCTACGTCCTGCTCAGCCAGGAACAACCGGTGCTCCGGGCGTTGTTCGCGCCGGCCTGGGTGTCCCGGCTGCCGTCGTTCCGGCCCTCGCTCGCCGTGGGCGCCCGGTGGACGGGCGACCTTTGCCGATGGGAACTGGGCAGCATGTCGCCGTCGGCAACGGCCGCTCGGGCGCAGTGCTGGCTCTTGGCGTCAGCCGGGTTGGAGTTGGCCACGGCCGCGAACGGGGCCGTCGTCGACATGTTCGGGTTTCCGATCGCGGCTCCCGACGAGCTACTTCCGGCCTAGCATGCGGGTCACGCCGGCCGCGACCGTGGTGGCGAGGATCCAGCCCGCGGCGATCAACGCGGACGCGAACCACTGCGACGGGCCTGGGAGGGCCCAGCGGCCCTTGTTGCCGAAGTCGATGATCGGGACCAGTTCGTCCAATGTGAACAGGAACGGGTTCCACACGAGATGGTCGTCCTGGTTGGTGACCGGGCAGAACCGGTACTGGGCGAACGTGGACGGGTCGCCGCCGGTGACGGTGATCGGGTTGCAGTGGGCCGGGTAGAAGGCGAACCACAGCGTGCCGATCACGAGCAGCAGCGCCAGCCAGCCGAACGCGCGGGCCGGACGATAGCCGTAGCCGACCATCGAGCGCTGTAGCCAGCTCCACACGATGACCAGCGGGCCGAGCACGCGGAAACCCCGTGCCAGCGCGACATACCGGCGCCGCTGCTTCTCCACCAGGACCGTGTCTGCGTGTTCCTCGTTGCCGGTGGCGCGCAGCATCGCGGCCAACTGGTCGTACGGGCCTGGCCGGTACAGGTCCTGTGTGGCATCGCGCATCCAGCGCAGGCGTTGCACGACGGCCGCGTCATCGGTGAGTCCGATCGGGACGGTCAGGGCGTCGTAGCGGAAGGCGTCCAGGTCGATGCCGCCGGTCGCCTTCCACAGGGCCTCGTTGTCGCCCAGCGACGTGCATCTCATCTGGCGTAGCGTGATCCGGCCCTGGGCCGGGCGGGCCAGGGTCAACGCGAGTTCCTGGGTCTGCGCGCCGAACGCGTTGAGCACGCTGCGGATGTTGCCCTCGACGCCGAGTTCGGCACCGGCGAACGTCAACTGCCGGCCGATCGTGGCGCGGACCATGCGGATCTCGCCGGCCGACGCGAACGCGCGTTTCGTGCCGGCCGCGCAGATCACGTCCCGTCCGACGTTGCTGGCGCGGATGTCCAGGCACGGCTTGATGTTCCGGTCCCGGGTGTACCGGCCGGGGCGGGAGAGTCGGCTGCCGCGCAGGTCGAAGTTCGCGCCGATCTGCACCTCCTGCATGATCATCGACCCGTAGATCTCGGCGTCCCGGCACTCGAAGTTGCCGCCGATCGTGGCCCGCCGGCCGACCCAGACGTCGTGGCCCGGGTTGACCATGACGGCGCCGTCGAGTTGCACGTTCCCGCGTACGCCGAGGTCCAGCGAGCGCCACTCGCCCGTCACGCGGACACCGCGCGCGTCGAGGTTGCCCATGATCTGCGTGCCGTCCAGGTACACCGCGCGGTTGTCGAACGGTGCCTCGCCACCGGACGAGATGTCGATGGACGAGCCGGTCATCCGCAGCGACCCGCCGATCTGCGCGTTCACCATGCGCACCGTGCCGCTGCTGGTGAATCCCTGATCGAAGTCGGCGTTGCCGCGCACGGTGATGCGGTCGGCGATCAGTGTGGTGTGCACGTCGAGGTAGGGGTCGTCGACCGGGAGGTTCGCGGTGCTGCTGGCCTCGCCCTGCGTCAGCTGCGCACCGCGCATCGACAGGTCACTGTCCACCTGCACACTCGGCAGGAACACCCAGCCGATCGACGAGAACCGCCGTCCGTTCGAGACGTCCGTACCCAGCACGAGGTTCCCGCCGATGTGCATGCCGTTGCCGTCCAGCGCGCAGCCATCGGGGTTCTGTAACGCGGCGCCGCTGAGGTTCACGTTGCCGCCGCTACGCAGACCCGGCATCCGGACCTCGCCGACGACGTCGATCGACATGCCGAGCAACGCGCCGGCCAGTTCCAGCCGGTCGGCGCGCAGCGCGTAACGGTCCGGGTAGCGCATGCGGCTACCGGCCAGCAACAGCGAACCGCGGATGTAGGCATCGGTCAGGTCGAGTGTTCCGCCGTGCACCGACGTGTTGACCAGCGCGATGTCGTTGTCGCTGCGGGTGTTCCGCGCGGAGAGGCCGGGCAGCCAGCAACCGCGCATGTCGAGGCCGGCCAGCGTGGCCTGCCGCAGATCCGGAGGTTCGGCGAAGCGACACCGGACGAACTCGAGAAGGTAAGGAAAGTCCAGCGCGCGCAGGTCGAGCGTGCCGGTGAGGAACCGGTCGGTGATGCGCACCACCGGCGCCGCCGACGGGCGGCGCCGCCACGGCAGCACGCTGTTGTTCTCCGGTTCGAGCACGTCACGAACGATGTCCTCGGCGGACATGATCGCCCACTCCGGCGGATTCGGGTCGTGGACGTCGAGCTCCGTCGGCGGTGGGGCGGCCGGCTCAACCGCCATCGGATCGGGTGGCGTGGGCGTCCAGGAGTAGTGCGATCGCCTCGGTCAGCTTCCGCGCGTAGTCCAGGTGCAGCGACTCGTCCGGCACGTGTGCGTTGCTGCCCGGCCCGAGCGCGCCCGTGACCACGAACTGGGCCGCCGGGTACGTCTCGGCGAGCAGCCCCATGAACGGGATCGAGCCGCCGATGCCGAACCCACGCCACGAAGCGCCGAACACGCTGTCCGACGCGTCGTCCAACGCCGACCGGAGCCAGGGCGCGAGGTCGGGCGCGTCGAAGCCGTCGGCCGACTCGGCGCGGGACAATTCGATCTCGGCGTTGTAGGGCACGTCCGTAGTGAGCGCCTGAGCGACCGCGGCCTCGACGGCCGCCGAATCGGCGGTCGGCGGCAGGCGGAAGCTGAGGCACAACGTGGTTTCCGGGCGCAGCACATTGCCGGCGTCCTCGGGCAAGGGCAGACCGGCGCCACCGATCACGGCCATCGTCGGACGCCACGTGTTGTTCAGCGCGAGCTCGACCTCGTCGTCCGTGACGAGCTCGACGCCCTTCGCCAGCGGCAGGCCACCACTGGCAAGACTGGGCACGGCGGCGACCGCGTCGACGGCCTCGGCACGCCGGTTGTCCGGAATCGGCACATGCGCAGCCGGAATGCGGACCTCGCCGGTAACCGGGTCCTCGAGGCGGTCGAGCAGTTGCCGTAGCACGCGGAACGAACTCGGCACGATGCCTCCGGCGCCGCCGGAGTGCTGGCCGTAGGTGAGGACGCGGGCGGTGATCGTGGTCTGCACGAGGCCGCGCAGGGAGGTGGTCAGCCACATCCGGTCGTAGTCACCGGCACCGGAGTCGAGGCACACGACGAGCGACACGTCACCGAAGCGCGGCGCCAGAACAGAGAGGTACTCGGGAAGGTCCGGACTACCGGACTCCTCACCGGTCTCGAGCAAGATCACACACCGACCGTGCGCACCACCGGCGGTGGTCACGGCCTCGACAGCGACCGCAGCCGCATAACCGGCATAACCGTCATCGGCGGCACCACGACCGTAGAGCCGACCGTCCCGCACGACAGGAGTCCACGCGTCGAGGCCATCGGCCCACCCACCGACGGGCGGCTGTTTGTCGAGATGGCCGTACAACAGGGCGGTACCAGCGGCCTCGGCGCCCGGGGTGGCCGGCACGTCGAACACCAGCACCGGAGATTTGCCCGGCAGCTCCACGACATCCGCCTGAGCGCCGGCCAGGTCGAGGGCCACGAGCCACGACCGCACGTGCGCCACGGCAGCGGCCAGGTGACCATTGGCGGCCCAGTCCGGGTCGAACCCTTCGGACACGGCCGGAATAGCGACCAGATCGGACAGACTGGGCAGGATGTCCCGCTCCCACCGGTTCCGCACGGTAGAGGTCAGGATTTCACGATCCACGTCGGACACATGCCCAATCCTGCCATCCCCAACACACGGACGCGGGTCACTTCACCAAGACCAGGGCGAGCGGACCAAGCAAACGCCGGCCCGGACGAGGCAAGAGGTAAAACGGACCGCCCAAGCAGCCCACCCAACCGAACCGCCGCCCAGCAGCGCACCGGGCTCATAGCAACAGGGCCAGGACAAAGGCCGAAGCCAACACGGGCCGAAGCCAGATGCGGACCAAGCCCAACCCCAGCGGAGACGGAGTCGTTCAGTCTTTCCTGCTCCGTTCCGATCCGAAGCCGTTACGACACTGGCAAGATCGGAGCGAAGCAGGAAGCCACAACCCGGGACCAGCCAACCCGGGACGACAAGCCGCGACGACTGCAGGCCACTGCCACGACGCAGACCACCGCTACGACGCAGGCCACTGAGACGGCAAGCTAACGCAGAGGTCCCCTCCCAAGGGGGTCCCCCTACTTCAAGCCTAATCGATCTTGAAACAGGCCGCGAGCGAGTTTTCAAGACCTGTGGATAACTAAGGCACGCCCGGTACCCCACCCGTTCACCCACCGTTCGCCAACCCACCGCCGTAATCAAGCTGTGACGATCGTCACGGTCGTGCCACCCGGTGGCGGATACCCGACCGAGTGGTGCGCACGACCAGCGGGGACAACCACACGCTAGGCAGCCCAATCGTCGGCAGTCCTACCGTTTTCCCAGTTCAGACGGGTTTGATCGAACAAGAACAGCACGCGGGCGCTCACTATGTGGGCGCCCGCGTGCCAGGATGGTGGGGAGAACCGTCAGTGTCGACGGTGACCGACCCGCTCCCCGACCGGGGAACGGCGGTGGCTGCCGACACGGCCGCGTACGGCCGCCACGAGTGGCCGCGCGGCCTCGTAGCGAGGAGACAACGCGCCATGTCGTCCGCAGAACATTGGACGCCGGATCGGCCGGCGGGTCCACCGTCCGCCACCGCTGCCACACCGACCACGGAACAGGTGATCGCCGGTTTGCGTGCGACGAGTGAAGGCGGCGCAGATCTGGTGCAGCTGCTCACCCCCGAAGGTGAGCGGGTCACGCACCCGGACTTCGACATCGACATCAGCCCGGAAGAACTGCGGTCGCTGTATCGGGACATGGTCCTGGTCCGCCGCGCCGACCGGGAGGCCAACGCCCTGCAACGCCAGGGACAGTTGGGCATCTGGGTGCCACTGCTGGGCCAGGAGGCCGCGCAGGTCGGCGCCGGCCGCGCGATGCGGCCGCTGGACATGGCCTTTCCGAGCTATCGCGAGCACGGCGTCGCGTGGTGCCGGGGCATTCCGCCGCAGGACCTGCTGGGCATCTTCCGCACGACCGACCACGGCACGTGGGATCCGATCGCGACGCGGTTCAACCTCTACACCATCGTGATCGGCAACCAGGTCCTCAACGCGGCCGGTTACGCGATGGGGCAGCGGTTCGAGGGCAAGGTCGGCGACGACGACGGCGAGGCCACGATCTGCTTCTTCGGTGACGGCGCCACCAGCCAGGGCGATGTGCACGAGGGTTTCGTGTGGTCGGCGGTGTACGACGCGCCGCTGGTGCTGTTCTGCCAGAACAACCAGTGGGCCATCTCCGAGCCGACCGAACGCCAGAGCCGGCTGCCGCTCTACCAGCGGGCGCGGGGCTACGGCTTCCCGGGCATCCGCGTGGACGGCAACGACGTGCTCGCGTGCCTGGCCGTGACGCGGTGGGCGCTGGACGAGTGCCGGCACGGCAACGGCCCGGTGCTGATCGAGGCGTTCACGTACCGCATGGACGCGCACACCACCACCGACGACCCGACGCGCTACCGCCTCTCCGACGAGGTGGAGGCGTGGAAGCTGAAGGACCCGATCGAACGGGTCCGCGTGCACCTGAGCCGCAACGGCCTCGCCGACTCCGCGTTCTTCGACCAGATCCAGGCCGAGTCCGACGCCCTGGCCGCCGATCTGCGCGAGTTCTGCGTGAACATGCCCGATCCAGGGCCGGAACGCATCTTCAGCAACGTCTACGCCGAGCCCAGCCCGGTGCTGGACGCGCAGCGGGACGAATACCTCGAGTACGTATCGGGTTTCGAGGGGAGTGAACACTGATGGCGGCTCCCACCATCAACGCGAGCACACCGGCCACCACGCCGGCCGGCGCCACCACGATCACCATGGCCAAGGCGCTAAACCAGGGCATCCGGGCCGCGATGGAGGCCAACCCCAAGGTCATCGTGATGGGTGAGGACGTCGGCAAGCTCGGCGGCGTCTTCCGTATCACCGACGGGCTGCAGAAGGACTTCGGTGAGCAGCGCGTGCTGGACACGCCGCTGGCCGAGTCCGGCATCATCGGCACCGCGGTCGGCCTGGCCATCCGCGGTTTCCGGCCGGTGTGCGAGATCCAGTTCGACGGCTTCGTCTTCCCGGCCTTCGACCAGATCGTGTCGCAGGTCGCCAAGCTGCACTATCGCAGCCAGGGCAAGGTGAAGGTCCCGATCGTCATCCGAATCCCGTTCGGCGGCGGCATCGGCGCGGTCGAGCACCACTCGGAGTCGCCGGAGTCGTACTTCGCGCACACGGCCGGCCTGAAGGTCGTGTCGTGCTCGAACCCGGTGGACGCGTACTGGATGATCCAGCAGGCCGTCGAGTGCGACGACCCAGTGGTGTTCTTCGAGCCCAAGGGCCGCTACTACGAGAAGGCCGTGCTGGACACGTCCGTCGCGCCGCCGCCGCTGTTCTCGACCCGCGTGCTCCGTCCCGGCACCCACGCCACGCTGGCCAGCTACGGCCCGTCGATCCGCACCTGCCTGGCCGCGGCCAACGCGGCGGCCACCGACGGCATCGAACTGGAGGTCATCGACCTGCGGACGCTGTCGCCGCTGGACCTGCCGCCGGTGTTCGACTCGGTGCGGCGCACCGGACATCTGGTCGTGGTGAGCGAGTCGCCGAGCGAGTCGTCGATCACGTCCGAGGTGGCCGCGCGGGTGCAGCAGGAGTGCTTCTACTCGCTGGAGGCGCCGGTGCTGCGGGTGAACGGCTTCGACACGCCGTACCCGCCGACCAAGCTGGAGGACGAGTTCCTGCCGGACCTGGACCGGGTGCTGCACGCCGTCGACCGTTCGCTGGCATGGTGATCAGGACAGCGAGGGACCAGACAAATGCCTGACTACCGTAAGTTCAACCTGCCCGACACCGCCGAGGGCCTGACCGACGCGGAGATCCTGGGCTGGCACGTGAAGCCGGGTGACGACGTCGTCGTCAACCAGATCATCGTGGAGATCGAGACGGCCAAGGCGGCCGTGGAACTGCCGTGCCCGTGGGCGGGCCGGGTCACCCAACTGCTGGCCGAGCCGGGCCAGACCGTGGACGTGGGTGCGCCGATCATCGTGATCGACGTGGACCCGAACGGCACGGCGGCCCCCGCGTCGGCGAACGGGTCGGTGCCGGCCGCGGCCGACGATGGCGTGCCGAATCTCGTCGGCTACGGCCCGAAGACGGCCGCCGCCCGTCGCCGGCCGCGGGTCGGGGCGGCGGCGACTCCGGTCGCACCCGTCGTGACACCGGAACCCGAGCCCGTGCCGGTGCCGGAACCCGAACCGGTCGCGCTGAAGGGCGGGTACGTGCCGCTGGCCAAGCCGCCGGTGCGCAAGCTCGCCCGGGATCTGGGCGTCGACATTCGCGTGCTGGCCGGGTCCGGAACGGGCGGTGTGATCACGCGGGACGACGTGCAGCGGGCCATCGAGCAGCCGGCCCCGGTGGCCGCGCCGGCCGGCTACTCGCGGGGCGAGCGGGAGCGGCGGGTGCCGGTGAAGGGCGTCCGCAG
>Ga0207664_10003763_pt1 | contig 10189 bp, 10 predicted proteins | sample LARL83metaG_FD_184349 | JGI IMG/M metagenome (GOLD analysis project Ga0207664, IMG submission 184349) | Corn, switchgrass and miscanthus rhizosphere microbial communities from Kellogg Biological Station, Michigan, USA - LAR L8-3 metaG... | ecosystem: Host-associated > Plants > Roots >...
CGTTCAGCGTGGATTCGCGGGGTTACGCCGAGGCGATCAGGCTGATCGAGGCGGGGCGGTTCCCGCTGGAGCGCATGCACACCCACACGTTCGGCCTGGAGGATATCGGGCGGGCGATCGAGACGCTGGCCGGGGAGGTGCCTGGCGAGGACGCGGTGCACGTGGCGATCGTGCCTGGGGGTTGATCTCCGTGCTGATCGACGCGCACGCGCACGTGATTCCGGGGTCGTTTCCTTCGGCTCCGTCTGGGTGTGACCCGGCTTCGTGGCCGTCGATGGCGCCTGGTGAGGACGGGACCCGGGTGCTGGTGTCGGGGCCGGTACGCTTCACGGCGCGCCAGGCGTGGTTCGACGCGGAGCAGCGGCTGGCCGCCAGCGCGGCCAGCGGGGTGGACGCCGAGGTGGTCTCCCCGTTCCCGCCGCTGCTTAACTACCGGCTGCCCGCTGCTTCCGGGATGGACCTGGCCCGGTGGGTGAACGAGTACATCGCCGGGCTGTGCGCCGGGGCGCCGGGGCGGATCTACGGGCTCGGCTCGGTGCCGCTGCAGGATCCCGGCCTGGCCGCCGGTGAACTCGGCTCGCTTCTCGACCTCGGGCTCGCGGGTGTGGAGATCGCCTCCAACGTGGCTGGCGCGTCGCTGGGTGACTCGCGGTTTCTCGAGTTCTTCGCGGAGGCCTCGCGGCTGGGCCTGGCGGTGTTCGTGCACGCGATGCCGGTGGCGTCCGAGCGGCTGCCCGGGCCGGCCACCGCGACGTTCGGCGTCGGGGTAGAGGGATCGCTGGCCGCGGCGGCCATCATCACCGGCGGGGTGGCGGAGAAGTATCCCGCGCTGCGGCTGGCGTTCAGCCACGCGGCGGGCGGTTTCCCGCTTCAGCTGCCGCGGGCGCAGTGGTTCTGGGGGCGGACCTGGAACGAGGAGCCGCCGGGCCCGGCCGCCCGCGGCCCCGAGGCCGCACCCTGGGCGGCCGCGGCCGGGCCGGCCGAGCTGGCCAGGCGGTTCTGGTACGACTCGCTGGTGTTCGACCGGCGCGCCATCAGGTACCTGATCGACATGCTCGGCGCCGACCGGTTGCTGGTGGGGTCCGACTTCCCGGCGATGCCGCGGGAGGAACCATGTGGCCGTACGCTGCGGTCGATGGGGGTTCCTGATGCGGACCTCGACGACATCACGTGGTACAACTGCTTCCGCTTCCTCGGGGTCCCGCCCCCGAAGTTATTCTCATTAGGTGAGCACCATGTCGGCTGAGCTGGCGGAATCTATTGGTCCTGAGCCGTGGACCTCGCCCGGTGCCGCCGCGCAGCGGCCGCCGCGGCTGCTGCTGACCCTGCTGGGCGACTACTGGTGGCAGCGGACCGAGCCGCTGCCGTCGGCCGCGATCGTCGCGCTGCTAGCGGAGTTCGGCGTCAGCGACTCGGCGGCCAGGGCCGCGCTGAGCCGGCTGACCCGCAACGGCCTGCTGGTCACGTCCAAGACCGGCCGCCGTACGTTCTCGCGGCTGAGCTCGCGGGCGGCGGCGATCCTGGACGACGGCGCGCGGCGCATCTTCTCCTTCGGCGCGGCCAGCCAGCCCTGGGACGGGATGTGGTCGCTGGTCGCGTTCTCCATCCCGGAGGACAACCGGGCCGCGCGGGACGCCCTGCGCAAGCAGTTGCGCTGGCGCGGGTTCGCCCCGCTGTACGACGGCCTGTGGGTGTCACCGCGCGACCACGCCGCCGAGGTGATCGGGTACCTCAAGGACCTCGACATCACCACGGGCACCGCGTTCCGGGCCAGCGCAGTGTCGACCGACATGGTGCCGGCCGAGATGGTGCCAGCTGACATGGTGCCGACTGGCATGGTGGCGGCCGACATGGTGGCGGCCGACCGCGACATCCCGGCCCGGGCCTGGGACCTGGACGGGCTGCGGTCGCGGTACGAGTGCTTTATTTCCTTCGCGGGGCAGCTGCGGGACGCGGCGGCGGCCGGGCGGATGCCGCCGACCGACGCGCTCATCGCCAGGACGCGGGTGATGGACGAGTGGCGTGCGTTCCCCGGGCTCGATCCCGATTTGCCTGCTGAGCTGCTTCCGGCGGCCTGGCCGCGAGCCTCGGCCCGCGAGCTGTTCATCGGGTGCTATGACCTGCTCGGCCCGCTGGCCGCGCTGCGGGTCAGGCAGATCATTAACCGGTACAGCCCCGAACTCGCTGACCGAGCGGCTTACCACAGCTCGGAGCTCAAGCTGAGCACTGCCCCGGACCCCGCGGGGCACCGCCCCGGATCCCGCGGGTGATCGGAGCGCCCGCTCGTTACCCGGCTGTCCGGTGGCTGTGCCAGCTTCAATGGCTGTGTCAGCTTCAAAGTCCGCGGACCTCTGAAGGTCACGACTGCGGGCGCCAGCCCTGAAATATATCGTACATTAATTCGATAGCTGGCAGTTTGCTGCGCACGGGCATCCTGTATCCGCTACTATGTTCTATAAATCTTTCATGCCGAACGGGGTGGTGATCGTGCCTGGAGGACCGGCTCACGCGGGCGGCGGGCGGGACGCGGATCCTGCCTGGCTGCCGGATGAGCCGGTTCCCACGCCGGACTGGATGACGGCGGAGGACTGGGAGGCGTGGTGCGATGCCACCGCCGAGCTCGGTGACGAGCCGCCGCCTGGTTCCGGCGGGGAGGACGAGGACGATGACGGGCCGGACCCGGATCCGGGGGCCTGGGAGCGAGGGACGGCGGCGTTCGGGAAGGGCGGGTGCGCGGACAGGCTGCCCGGCGGGAGCGAGCTGGCGTTCCTGGCTGATGCGGCGGCCGGGCCGGATGACCGGTACCCGGGTGCGACCGACGGGGAGCTGGACGGGCTGATCGCGGCGTGGGACCGGGTCGAGGCCCACGCGTCCGCCCGCAAGCACCTGGCGATCGCGGAGTTCATCCGGCGGCGGCCGGAGAAGGGCTGCGAGCCGGAAGAACCCGGGGGGATGCCGGGGCGGTGGGATGAGTTCGCCGTCGATGAGCTGCGGGTGCTGCTGGCCGAGTCCAGGGCCGCGGCGGAGCGGATGCTGGACCGGGCCCAGGTCCTGGGCACGCGGCTGCCCGGGACGATGGCGCTGTACCGGTCCGGGCGGCTGCGGCAGTCCAAGGTCACCATCATCGTGGACGCGACCGCGCTGCTTGATGACGGCGAGGCCGAGGCGGCGGAGGAGCAGGTGCTGGGCCGGGCGGACCGGCTCACCCCGGGCGGGCTGCGGCAGGCGATCGCCAGGGCGGTGATGGACGTCGCGCCGGACAAGGCGAAGAAGCGGCGGGAGGACGCGGCGAAGGACGCGCGGGTGGAGCGGTGGGCCGAGGACTCGGGGAACGCGGCGCTGATGGGCCGGGAGCTGCCCCCGGCCGAGGTCCTGGCGGCCGATCAGCGGATCACGGCGTGGGCGCGCGAGCTGCGCAAGGGCGGCCTGGACGGGGACATGGACGTGCTGCGGGCCCGGGCCTACCTGGACCTGCTCCTGGACACGGACTCCCGGCCGCAGCCCGGGGACGGTCCCGCCCAGCGCGACGTGGCGCCGGGCGGGTTCGCGGTCCGGGGCGCCTTGACGGTGCCGCTGGTGACCCTGGCCGGGCTGGCGGAGCGGCCCGGGCAGATGAGCGGGATCGGGCCCGTCGACCCGTGGCTGGCCCGGGACCTGGCCGCCGCGGCGGCGCGGAACCCGCGGACGAGCTGGTGCGTGACGGTGACCGACCAGCACGGGCACGCCGCCTTCCACGGCTGCGCCCGGCCCGAGCCCAAGACCCGCCCGAAACGCGCCAGACGCGGGAAGCGGGACAAACCACAGCCAACGGCCAGGGTCAGGGACGGGCCTGGGTTCAGCTTCACCCGCGAGGAGCGGGAGGGGCCGCCGGGCGGGTTCGGGACCTGGCGGCTGCGCACCCCCGGCTCCGGACCGGACCTGATCGTCGAGCTTTACTCCCTGAGCACCCGGGACTGCGACCACCGGTTCGCCGCCCCAGGCCACGACCCGGGAGTGAAGCTGCGGCACCTGGCCCAGATCCGGCACGCCACCTGTGTCAGCCCGGTCTGCCGCCGCCCAGCGAGCCAGTGCGACTTCGAACATAACATCCCGTATGAGGCGGGCGGCAGGACCTGCTTGTGTAATGGCGGCCCGAAGTGTCGTCACGATCACCGGCTCAAGCAGCAGCCCAGGTGGAAGGTGGACCAGCTTCCGGACGGCACGTTCCGGTGGACCACTCCGTCGGGACGCGACTACACCACCGAACCCACCCGGTACCCGATATGAGTTGGCTTTACGGAGTCCTGGGCGCCGACACGCCGACCATCCCGATCCAGTGCGCGTCGACCGTGGCCGCCAGCCCGGTCGGCAGCTGACGGTGGTGCTACTACGCACTCGGCGACGGCAGGTGGCCCCCTTGGCGATCCGGCCGGTCACGCGTCACCCTGGGTAGACGAGCTGGGGGGAGGCGGCCGTGAGAACTGTCGTCATGGTGCTGCGCGGCCGGTTTCGGCAGTACTGGAAGGCGTGGCTGGCTCTCAGCTTGCTCGTCGCCGTAGCCGGCGGGTTCGTCCTGACCACGGCGTCCGCCGGGCACCGGACGGCGAACGCGTTCCCCGAGTTCGTGGTCCGGCATGGCTACGACGCCATCGTCTACAGCGGGAAACCGCTGCCGCAGCTGAGCAGGCTGCCGCGTGTCTCTGCCGTGACGCCGGTGCCCGTGCCTGTCAGCGGCGCCGTCGGCTGCACGTCTTGCCGTAAACCGATAGACGCGGAGAACTTCCTGGTCAACGAGGTAGCACCGGGTCAGCTGCCACGGATGGTCAAACTCCTGTCCGGGCGGATGCCCCGCCAGTCGGACCCGGGCGAGGTGCTGGCATCTTTCACCCTGGTCCGCGACAACGGGATACGGATCGGCTCGGTGCTCAGGCCGCAACTGGGCAGCCCGGCGCAGCTGAGAGGGGGCTCTGGGGTACCCGCCGACCCGTCCCCGATCCTGCGTCCGGCGCTGCGGGTGGTAGGCATCGTGGCGGCCGAGAGCGAATTCCCCTCGGGGGCGGTCTCGCACTACGACCTTTTCGCCACGACCGCGTTCGCGGCGAAGGTCAATCCACGGGCGGCGCTGTTGTGGACCTACTACGTGCGACTGGAGCACGGGGCCACCGACCTGGCCCGCTTTGACAGCCGGCTCCGCGCGCTGAACGCATACGGCGCCTACGACCTGGACGAGGCCGCGGAGGCGGTGCAAGCTTCGATCTATCCGCAGGTCATCGGCTGGTACGTGCTGACCGGCCTGGCCGCCCTGGCCGCGCTGGCGGTCATCGGGCAGGCGATGACCCGGCAGACCGTGGCCGAGCGAGCCGATCATCAGGCTCTGTCGACGCTAGGGGTAAGGCCCCGCGAATTCGTGCTGCTGGCCCTGCTGCGCGCGCTGCTGACCAGCGCGGCCGGAGCCGCAGGAGCCGTGCTGCTAGCGGTGCTGGCGTCTGGCCTGACGCCGGTGGGCGAGGCGCGGCTGGCCGTTCCCTCGGCGGGCCGCATGTCCCTCGACCTCGTGGTTGTCCCGCTCGGCGCGCTGGCTGTGCTGGCCGCCGTGACCGCGGTATCGGTGTGGCCCGCGATACGCGAGGCTAGGTTGCTGAGCAACCGCCCGCAGGGGCAGGTGGCGTCGGTGGCGGTAGCGGCGGGCCGGGCGGCCGCCCGGGCCCGCCTGCCGGCTCCGGCCCTGATCGGCGTCCGGCACGCGTTCGAACGCGGCCGGGACGGGCAGCCGGTGGGAACCGCCCTGCTCGGCACGGTAATGGCGGTGGCGGCCCTGTGCGCCACCGCCGTCTTCGGCGCCAGCCTGACGCACCTCGTTTCCTCACCCGCGCTTTATGGCGCGCCGTTCCAGGCCTACTTCGCCTCGGACGGCGAACCCGGATCCCAGGCGGCGGTCAACGGGCCACTGCTGACCAGCCTGGTCGGCGACCCTGCCATCGAGCAGATAACCACGGGCGCGTTCGTCGAGGTCAATGTCAACGGCCAGCATGTCCGCACGATAACGATGAGGGGGGTTCGCGGCACTCCCCTGCTGTCCGTCCTTGACGGCCGCCTGCCCCGGGGTGACCAGGACATCATGCTCGGCGTGGCCACGATGCGCGCCACGGGCGCCCGGGTCGGAGGAACCGTCCGGGTGGCGGTGGCCGATCCGGACGGGAAGCCGCATGTGGCCAGCTTCCACGTGGTCGGCCGGGCATCGCTGAACGCCGGCACAGGCGGTCTTGGCCACGGGGCCGTGATGACGATCAGTGCCTTCGTCAACGCGCAGTGCCCGGCAGGACCTAAGCGGTCCGCCTGCCAGCAAGCCGTCAAGAACGGCCTCGCGACCGTGGTGCTGGTCCGGGCGGCTCCGGGGGCCACCGGGACCGCGGCGCTAGCCCGCCACGTCAAGAAGTATCCCACGCTGTTCTACGAGCCGGCCGAGCCGGCCGTGCTGGTCAACTTCGGCGAATCGGTGAACTTCCCGCTGCTGTTCGCGGTCGCCCTGACGGTGTTCGGCGCCGCAACGCTGCTGCACCTGCTGCTCGTCAGCGTGGCCAGGCGGCGTATCGAGGCCGGATTGCTCAAGGCGCTCGGGTTCGTCCGGCGCCAGGTCGCCGCGGCCGTCTGCTGGCAGGCGAGCGTGGTGGCGCTGATCGGGATCGCGATCGGGGCACCGGCCGGCGTCGCGGCGGGCCGGGTGCTGTGGCGGGTGTTCGCCACGAACTTCGGTGTCGTGCCGGTTGCCGTGGTCGAACCGGTCCTGATCGCGGCGCTGGCGGCGGGAGTGCTCGCCGTCGCGAACCTGCTGGCCGCGTTTCCCGCGCTGCTGGCCGCGCGGTCGCGCCCGGCCCAGCTGCTCAGGGCCGAGTGAGAAGGTCCTCGGTCAGTCCCACCAGAAAGTCCAGACCGGGCCGTCCAGCAGGCATCGTGCGAGGCTGCGGACGTCCCCGTGTCCCTCGGTGCACTCGTTGGCGAGCACGATGTGCTCAGCGGCGACACGCTCGGCTGCCTCCAGGGTGCGCGGCGGCCGCTCCACAAGCAGCCGCAGGTCAGCGAAGCCCACGTCGATCACCCGGGCGCCGAAACGGTCCTCCCACGAGCGCAGCACCGCGGTCAGCGGCAGCAAGAACTCCCCCCAGTTCGTCGGCCCCTGCCCGGCAGCCGTCCCGCGACCATGGCGTCAGGTGCCGTACTTGAGGATGGCCGTGCCGGCGCCGAAGTCGCTGGCGGCGCCGATCGCCCATTGCGAGTTCGTGCCGGGAATCCACGCCAGCAGCTGCGGCAGGGAGGAACTCGGCACGGGCGTCCTGGTCCAGCGGCCCGCGCTGTAGTGGCAGAACCACGACTTCTTGTCCTTCGCCGCCAGGACCAGCCACAGACCGTCGTGACCGTCCGTGGTAACCGGTGAGTACGCCAGCCCGGTGTAGGGGAAATGGGTCCACGCCCAGGCCCGGCCGTTCCAGTGCATGAGGAACGCACCCTGCCCGTTCGAGGAGTCGCTGCCTATGTCGCCGACGTCGGCCCAGACGTCATCCGGCTTGACGGCTGCGATGCCCTGGACAGCCACCTCGGAAAAGCCAGGAGAGTCGGGTGCGAGATCAGGAAATGGCGTGGCCTGCCATTCGCGTCCATTCCAGTGCTCCATGCCGGGCCGGCCCCCGGCGGTGATGCCGCCGACCCAGATGTCGGCAGGGGAAAGCGCCGCGGCGGTCGTCCCGGCCAGAGGGAACACCCCGGATCTCCAGCTCTTGCCGGTGAAATGGGCGACATAGCCGGGTTGCCCTGGCTTCGTCCCGTCGCCGAACGCCCACAGCTGCGTCGCGGACGGCGCGATGACCGCCTGGATCGGGCTGGGAAGCCGGACCGGCGCCGCCCATCGCCTGCCGGTCCAGTGCAGCATGTCGGTCCAGTCGGCAGACTCGGTGCCGCGGTAGGCGGCGATCCAGACGTTCGCCGCCGAGGTCCCCGTTACCGGCCCGGCACCCTGGTCAAGCGGCGTGTTGGTGTACGCCTTCTGCGGCTTGACCGCCCGCCACGACACGCCATCCCAGTGCCGCACCACGAGGGTGCCGTTGCTCGTGTCGCTTTCCCCGCAGGTCGCCGGGTCGGCGCATTCATCGCCGGCCAGCCACGCGTCGCGCGGCCCGCCCGCCCACAGGCCGCCGACCGCGAGGTCGGGCAGGAGCCGGGTGATCCGCCAGCCGGGGGTGCTGGGGCTCAGCACGCTGCTTTGCGTGGCCGCGGTGTTTCCTGGCTGCTGCGCGCAGGCGGCCAGGATGGCCAGCAATCCGGCGGCGCCGCTTCGCGTTAGCCGTTTCAGCCAGGTCCTCGTGTCAGCGATCACGGCGGCTCACTCCTCGAGGCCCTGGAAGGTGTCATGGAAGGCCGGCCATCGCGTGCCCCTGGCGGGGCACGACCATTCGAGTCCGGTGCCGGTGCGGGCGAGGTTGCGCGGATGCGCGTGACCGGGGAGGCACGGCGGGCGCGCCTCCCCCCAGGTCATCTCGGAATCCGCCAGGACATCCTGCATCTGGTCAAAGAGCTGTGCGATCACTTCGGCAGCCGGCCAGGTGGCGTCGTCCAGGTAAAGCTCGAAGACGTTCGGGCCTGGCCACTGCACCCGGGCGCCGATCTCGGTCTTGGTACGCCGCCAGACACTCACCTCCTCGACCTCACCCTCGGGAACGAGCACGCTGGTCACCGCGATCAAGCTCGCGGTGACGATGAGGATCAGGCTGCGTTCTGGCGGCATCAATCCCACCAGAATCCCCAGATCGGCTGGCGGACGACGGTGTGTGCGATGTCTTCGACGGTCGTCGCCTCGCTGGAGTGGGCGTAGCCGCCCCAGGCTGTATGGCCGAAGGCCCAGAGCTCGGCGGCCGCCAGCAGGATCTCACGACCTGGCCGCGGCGGACGGCTGACCAGCAGCCTGAGCTCAGCGCCCGGGCCGATCTGCAGCAGCCGGACCCCGAACCTGTCCTCCCACGAGCGCAGCACGGCGGACAGCGACGGCAGCGCCTCCCACCACGCCTCCGTGGTTCCCCAGCCGACCGCGGTCAGGAAATCACCGGGCCGGTCCGCCGCGGCCAGGCACAGGTGCAACGGCGGCAGCGCGTCGAGCACGGCGGTCAGCTCGGACGCCGGACGCTGCTCCCCCACGGACGCGGCCAGGCCGGGGAAGTCCCTGGAAAACGGCGCGACCATGTCATCGATCCATTCGGCGGACTCCTCGTCGCCGTCGTCGACCGCCTTGTCCTCCCACAGCTGGGCCACCACCGCACCGCCGTCGGTGTCGTCGATCTCCGTGAGGCCGGGGGGAGGCTCGAACTGCTCCGCCTTCTGGGGTGACCTCAGGGGTGATCCCTGGAGTGACCACAGGACCGGCTGCAGTCCCGTCCGCACGGCCAGTTCGGACAGCTCCAGCCAGATCCGTCCCGCCCCGGGCACCGGCTCGCTGGTGGCCCACGCCACCTCCGGCCTGCCTTCGCCGATCGCGCGGACCCGCCTTCCCGACAAGACGACGGACCCCAACCGCAGTTCCCCGTCCTCAGGGAGCCCGCCAGCACGCATGGGGCTAGATCCGGATTCCGTAGGCGGTGCCGTGCTCGTCCAGCGCGTATACCGCGCGAGCACCGGTCGCGATGTCCGCGGCCGGGCCGGCGAGCCGGCTGGTCCACACGGGCCGGCCGGTCGCCGCGTCGAGCGCGCAGATGCCAGAGTCACCGTAACGGCGCCCGGTAGCCGCGGCCACCGAGCCGCACGCCGTCGTCGTGGCCAGGCTAGACACGGCCAGGGCACGCCGTCTGCTTATCGTCTGCCGCATATGAAAATCCCCAGGTCAGGCCGCTTTGGGAAAGTCGCCGCTCAACGCTATCTGAGCGGGCATGCCAGGTAAGGTAATCGCCCGCCTGGAGATAAATGACAGATGTGCACGATTGTGACGTACGCCTGGCTGGCCGGGAGGCCAAGACGGGAAGCGGGACTCTTGGGTCCTGCCACAGTGACCGGCCGGGGCATGCGGACGGATGATGGCCGCGTACACCTGCGGGAGGTCGGATGAAAACCAGGGCAGCGGTGCTCAGGGACATGGGCAAGGACTGGGAGGTCATCGAGCTGGACCTGGACCCGCCGCGGGAGGGCGAGGTGCTGATCCGGTTCGCCGCCGCGGGCCTGTGCCACTCGGACG
>Ga0207664_10003765_pt1 | contig 10188 bp, 16 predicted proteins | sample LARL83metaG_FD_184349 | JGI IMG/M metagenome (GOLD analysis project Ga0207664, IMG submission 184349) | Corn, switchgrass and miscanthus rhizosphere microbial communities from Kellogg Biological Station, Michigan, USA - LAR L8-3 metaG... | ecosystem: Host-associated > Plants > Roots >...
CGGCGATCGCGTCGACGCCGAGCGCTTCATCGCCGAGGCGCGCGAACGCTTCGCGCGGGAGGGAGCAGGTCGAGCCCGACCCTAACCCGCGAGCTCAGGCGAAGTCGTCGGCGAAGTCCCAGGCGCGCAGCTCGCCCGGCTCCAGGCGGATGAGCAGGTCGTCGCCTCCGGATTCCGCGTATCGGTTGCCCGCTTCCTCTCCGAGGTAGCGCACGGCGATCCGGCGGACGATCGACCGGTCGTCGGGCGTGCTCAGCCGCGGCGTCGCTCGAAGCTCGATGCCTCGGTACGGAGGGCCGTCCTCGCAGACGACGATGCTCGCGCGCGGGTTCCGGCGGAGATGCCCGGCTTTCACGTTGCGCGACCCGGTCACGACGTGGAAGCCGCCGTCGCGCCACTCGTGCCAGACCGGCGACAGCAGCACCGTCCCGTCGCGCCGGTAGGTCGCGAGGACGGCCACTCGCGGTTGTTCCAGCAGGTCGCCCAGGTCCTCCGGCGCCAGCCCTTTGCGCACTCAGCCGACCGCCTTCCGCACGAGCGCGCGGATCTTCGCCTCTTCTTTCTTGGTCAGCTTCGTCAGCGCGAACGCGGTCGGCCACATCGCGCCGTCGTCGAGCTTCGCCGCCTCGTTGAAGCCGAGCGTCGCGTACCGCGTCTTGAACTTCTGGGCGCTCTGGAAGAAGCAGACGACCTTGCCATCGAGGGCATACGCGGGCATGCCGTACCACGTCCTCGGAGTCAGGGCCGGAGCCGCGGCCTTGACGATCGCATGGACCCGCTCGGCCAAGGCGCGGTCCGGCTCGGGCAGCTCGGCGATCTTCTCGAGCACGTCCTGTTCATCGTTGGCTTTGCCGCGCTTGAACTCTCGGGCGCGCTCCTTCATCGCGGCCCGCTCCTCGGCCGTGAATCGCTTCTTCTCGGCCATTCCGCGAGGGCTCAGGCCGTGTTCAGGTCGACGGCGGCGCGGATGAGATCCTTGAACGCCTGCTCGTCGACGCTCTCGCCCTCGCGGACGTCGATGGCGCGCCGGACCTTGCCCTCGAGGCTCGAGTTGAAGAGGCTGGCGGGGTCGTCCAGCGAGGCGCCCTTGAAGAACGTCAGCTTCACCTTGTCCTTGTAGGCCTCTCCGGTGCAGATGCCGCCGTCGTGCGACCAGACGGGAGTGCCGCCGCTCGACGGCTTCACCCACTTCCACTCTTCGACGACGTCGGGGTCGGCCTCCCGGATCAGGGTGCGGAGCCGCAAGAGCGTCTCGCCCCGCCAGCCGCCGAGCTCTTCGATCCTCGCGTCGATCAGCTCGGAGGGGGACTCGCCTTCCACGGCGGCGAGTTTACGTGCGCGCCTCCGCGACCGCGGCGCGGAGCCGAGCAGCGCCGTCTGCGTTGACCAGCTCGCCGTGCGGGATGATCAGGCGCTCGACCGGCAGGTCGGCGAGCGCGTCGAGAGCCGGCAGCAGGCGCTCCGGGTCGGCGTCGTCGACGAACACGTGCAGTCGGCCGCCCGTACCGCTGATGACGTCGCCCGTGACGGGGCGTCCGGTGTTCCCTGATGAAGAACACAACCTGCTGCGGCTCGCCGTCGAGCTCGAACGCCTCGATGCCAGTTGGCAGCTCACCGGTCGTCGCCGGGTTGGGGATCTTCCGCCACACGGCGTTCGGCGGCGCCCAAACGGATGCCCCGTACCGCTGCACGAATTCCTCGGTGCCCCGGTAGTGCGCGCCCTGCGTGAGCAGGACACGGACGTGCTTGCCGCGCGGGTCGAAGCTGTCGTCGGGGGGCAGCAAGGGGTCGATCAGTACGACATCCTCGTCCGTCTCGTACCGCACGACGGGAACTTCCTCCGGCCAGTTCTCGCCCGGCTCCCAGTCCGGGTGCGGCGAGAGCCACCAGGTGAGCTCGCCCACGTCAGGCCGGTTCGACAGGATCGCCCACGCGAACCCGTCCCGGCACCGCGACCACCGCGTAGACGCCGAACGGCAGCGGCTCCGTCGTCTCGACCACGCGGCGATAGGCCGCCAGCGCCTTCAGCGTGTCGAGGTCGGGCGCGCCGCTGTCGGGGTTCTGGGTCGTCACCGCGCAGCGGCCGACGTTTCCCTGCGGCACGACGACCGCCTCGCCCAGCCGGACGCGGCGGCCGAGCCACTCGTCCTCCTGGTGCGCCTCGAGACCGTCGACGCCGAAGTTCATGCGGAAGCGCCGTTCGTCGACGTCGTCGACGTCGAGGGCCTCGGCGAGCGCTCGGAGCGAGCCCGTCCCGAGCAGCGTCGCGGCGCCGCTGCGCCGCCGGTCCGGCGCCGGCCCGGGCGGGCGAACCAGTCGCAGGTCGCGTCCGGCGAAGTCGGAGATCGCTTCGCTCCACGGCCCGTCGACGATCCGGACGTCAAAAGGGTCGCCCCAGAACTGCGCTGCAAGCGAGCCGTCGAAGCCGACCTGCTCGGAGACGGTAGTGCCGTCCGGAAAGGCGAGGGACAGCGTGCCCGACTCCTCGTCGAACAGCGGCACGATCTGCTGCAGGCACCCGAGCCCCTTGGCGTTCACGAGGCGGTCGTTCTCGTCGACGAGGAAGAACCCGCGGTCGCCCGCGATTCCGGCCTCCGTCAGCTCGCACTCGTCGAGGTGACGGACCGCGAGGCCCTTGACCGGGCAGTGCGAGATCCAGGCGACGCGAAGGCTCACGCCTGAAAACCTAGCTCGTGTACGCTCGGCCGCAGGCGGTGCAAGCACGACTCGCGCTCACGCGGAAGCAGATTCTGGCGTTCCGCCGACGGGTCGGCGGGCTTCAGGAGCGTGTGCCCAAGAGCGCGGAATCGCTCCGTCGGGCGGCATGGGCCGGCCTGCAGGACAGCATGCCGAGAGCGGCGCTGCTCTCGCTGCACGCCCGCCTCGAAGGGGTCGAGCCGTCGACGTGGGAGCACCCGGCGCTCGCTCAGCTCTGGGGGCCGCGCTACAGCACCTACGTCGTCCCGAAACGCGACTTCGCGCTCTTCTCGCTGGGGCGGCTCCCCATCGACGCCAAGGGCCGGCAGCGGGCAGAGCAGACCGCCGAGCGCATGCACGTGCATCTGGACGGCAGGCGGATGACCGATCGCGAGCTCGGTCGCGCGATCGGAATCGGCAACTCGATGAGGTACGCGGCGGCGACAGGGACGATCGCGATTCGCTGGGAAGGTGCACGGGCTCCGCTCGTCTGGAGCGTGGACGCTCCCGCGATCGCCCCGGCCGACGCCTGCCGCGAGCTCGCTCGGCGCTACCTCCACGTCTTCGGGCCGACAACGGCCGAGGGGTTTGCCCGCTGGGCGGGGATTTCTCGTCGCGCGGGCGCCGCGGCGTTCGACTCGCTTGACGGTTCGCTGCTCGCGGTTCGATCGCCGCTCGGCGACGAGTGGCTGCTCGCCGACGACGAGCCCGAGCTGCGGGCAGCGTCGACCCCGGATGCGCCGGCGCGGCTGCTGCCGAGCGGTGACGCGTATTTCCTGCTCGACGGCAAGGAGCGGGAGCTACTCGTCCCAGGCGCCGAACAGCGCGAGCGGCTCTGGCCCTCGCGCGTCTGGCCAGGCGCGGTGCTCGTCGAGGGCGAGATCCGCGGCACCTGGAGACGAGCGCAGCACACTGTCCGGGTCGACGCGTGGGCGCCGCTGCCGCGCCGGCTGCGCGACGCCGTCGAGGCCGAGGCCCGAGCGCTCCCGCTGCCCGGGCTCGATCGCGACATCGACGTGGTCTGGGAGGAGTAGCAGCGTGTCGGCGTTCCGCACGCCGCAGGTGATCCTGTTCAGCGCCGACGTCGAGCGCGCGGCCACCTTCTACTCGGGCCTCGGCTTCGTCGAGACGTTCCGCGTCCCGGCCGAGGGCAAGCCGATCCACGTCGACCTCGAGCTCGACGGCTACAAGCTCGGCGTCGCCTCGGTCGAGTCCCTGCGCGACGACCACGGGCTCGACCCGGTCGCCCACGGCCAGCGGGCGGCTGTGATCCTCTGGACGGACGACGTGGACGCCGCGTTCGAGGAGCTGACGGCGAATGGAGTCCAGGCACTCGCGCCCCCGGGCGAGTGGCTCGGGCGCCTCAGGATCGCATGGATCGCCGATCCCGACGGCCACCCGGTTCAGCTCGTCCAGGAGGACTGATGAGGCTCGACGACCTGAGCCGCCTGGCCGCCGAGCTGGACGGCGTCTCGGAGCGGCGCCGGAACGGCCTGCTCGAGTGGCGGTACCGCGGACGCCTCGTCGCTCGGCAGCTCGACGATGGCAACGTCGTGATCCGGGCGTCGTTCGAGTTCCGCGACTTCCTGCTCTTCTCGTTCCCGGAGACGTTCTCGGCGCCCGGGCGCTTCGCCAGGCACATGATGGTCGTCGCCGACCTCGACCACGGCAACGCGGATGCGATCGAAGACGCGGTCATCGCCGCGTGGGAGCTGCAGTCCGGCAAATAATCCCGGCCGTGGCCTCGAAGCCCGGCGGTGTCAGCGACGACGAAACCAGGGAGCTGCTCTGGCGCGCGGCCGATCGCGCGAGCAGCTGGGCGCTGGAGGGGCAGGCCACCGTGCAGTCGAGGTTCGGCAACTTCTTGCTCGCGGACTCGTTCCTGCTGCTCTCGTGGGCGACCGTCTACTCCGGCGGGTCGAGGACGGCGAGCCGGGTGGTCGTCCTGGCTGTCCTCGCGACGACCAGCGCGCTCCTCGGTGCCGCCTACGCGCTGCTAGGCAGCCGGTATGCGAAGTACGACCGCCTTCAGTGGGAGCTCGCGGCCGAGGCCGAACGCCGACTGCCGGAGGAGCTACGGCTGATCGACCGAGTGCACGCCCTCCGGCGCGAGCACGCGGTCGAGGGGCCGGCCGGCACGCAGTACGAGCTGTCCCGGGCCGAGCGGTGGCTGTCCACGTCGGACCTCGTCGTCTGGGCGCCCGTCCTTCTCTGTGCGGCGTCGCTCGTGCTCTTGACGATGTCGTTCCTGCCGCGCTGACGCAGAGCATCCGAGAACTTCGCGGACTACGGCAGCGCCAGACGCGTCTTGACCACGGCGTCGACGGCCTCCGCGATCTTGCGGTGTCCCGCGGCGTTGGGATGGTCGCCGTCGTTCGAGAGGTACCGCGTCTCGTCGTAGGTGTAGCTCGGCCCCTTGAAGGCCGCGCGGAGGTCGACGTAGGCCGAGCCGGTGCTCGCCGCGGTCGACTTGATCGCGCCGTCGACCTCGTCGGTGACGGCCTCCGCCGCGGCGACGTAGGGCGGGCCCTTCTCGGCGGCGTAGCGGCCACCGAGCCAGACGCTCCAGTAGTCGAGGAGGACGACGAGCGGTTGACCGCCTGTGGCGAGCTGGTGCACGCGCGCCACGATCTCGGCGAGGTTCCGCTCGATCGCCGGGATCCGGGGCGTGTAGCAGGCGACGTCGGTGCCGCAAGCGTTCGTGTAGGCGACGTCGTTCGCGCCGACCTCGAGCTCGACTACGTCGGCCGCGCCGACATTGTGCTCGACGTCCTTCTCGGACGTGACCTGGTCGAGGACGTCCGTCGTCGTGAAGCCCGCGACGGAGTCGTTGGCCGTCGTCGCGGGCCGTCCGGTGCGCGCGGCCTGCAGGCCCGCGCTAAGTGGCGGGTAGGGCGTGCAGTCGCAGTTCGTCCCGCGCGGGACGGAGTCGCCCAGCGCCACGACCGACCATTGCGCCTGGCTCGCCGTCGCCTCGGACGACGTCGAGCATCCGGTCGCGAACGAAGTCAGCGCGATCAGGCCCGCCAGCGCACACCCCAGCTGCCGGATGCCCACTCTCGGCAGTCTAGGCATCATGTGAGAGTGAGGTCCCGACGCCGCCGTGGGCTCCTCCTTGCGTCGATTCTCGTCGAGCCGGTGGCCATGTGGCTTCGCGGCTACCCAATCGGCGGCAGGCTCGTTGTCCGCTGCCGTCGGGGCCACCTCTTCACGACGCTCTGGATCCCCGGCGTGTCCTTGAAGGCGCTGCGCTTCCTCTGGTGGCGCGTGCAGCGCTGTCCTGTCGGGCATCACTGGACGGTCGTGACGCCGGTCCGGAGATCCGAGCTGAGCGCCCGCGAGCGCCGGATCGCGCGCGGTCACCGCGACGCGCCGATTCCCTGAACCGTTTATGCCTAGGCATTGCCTAGTATGCTCTCGCCGTGGGGTCTACGACGTTCACACGACGTGGTGTTCTCGCGCGGGCAGGCGCCGGTGCGGCTGTCGTCCTGGGAGGGTCAGCGGTCGGTGCGCTGGCCCCGGCCGCGCGATCGGCCGTGCCGGACGGCGACCTCGCGTATGCCCGCTTGCTGGTCGCGCTCGAACTCCTCTCGCTCGACTTCTATTCGCGTGCGCTGCACTCCGGACGCGTCTCGTCCGGACTGGAGCTGCGCCGCGCCCGCGCGGCCGAGAAGCAGCACTACGAGGACGTGGCGGCCGTGCTCACCGCCGCGGGTCAGATTCCCGCGACGGCGCAGGACATCGACTTCTCGTATCCGAGCAAGTCGTTCGACTCCTGGCCTGCCATCGCGCGCCTGGGCGTGCGACTGGAGTCGCTCTCGCTCGGCGCATACCTAGGTGCGGTCCGCTCGCTCGAGACGCCCGACTTCCGCAACCACTCCGCCCGCGCCGCGGCGAGCGAGGCGCAGCACCTGAGCGTCTTCTCCGCCGCCGTCGGCGGCCGCAGGATCGGGCCGCCGCTCCCGCCGACGCTTCCGATCGACCAGGTCTCCAACGCGCTGGACGCGTACACGAGCTGATGCCGAAGCAGTTCTACAGCGCGAGCGAGGCGGCGAAGATGCTCGGGATCAGCCTCGACACGCTCAGGCGCTGGGATCGCGACGGCCAGATCGAGACGGGGCGCGACCGCGGCAATAGGCGAATCGTCTCGGCGGAAGAGATCCGGCGCCTGCGGGGTGAGACCGACGGCCCGCACCTGAGCGCGCGGAACCGCCTGCGCGGAACCGTCTCCGAGATCCGGGTCGACGGTCTAATCGCACAGGTCGAGCTCGTCGTCGACGAGCCGGCGCGTCTCGTCGCGATCGTCACGGCCGACGCCGTCGCGGAGCTCGGGCTGAAAGTGGGCATGCCGGCGGCGGCGGTGGTGAAGGCGACGTCCGTGATGGTGGAGCACTCGTGAAGTTCGCTCTGGTAGTCATGCTCGCGCTCGTCGTCGCAGCCACCGCCGCCGCGAGTACCGACGCGACGCAGCCGACCGTGTTCGCGGCCGCGTCGCTGACGGATGCGTTCCCGAAGATTGCGCCGCACGCCCGCTACTCGTTCGCCGGCTCGAACACGCTGGCGGCGCAGATCCGGCAGGGCGCGCCCGCCGACGTCTTCGCGTCCGCGAACACGGCGCTCCCGCTGGCGCTCTACGCCGACGGCTTCTGCTCGAAGCCGGTCGTCTTCACGCGGAACACCCTGGTGCTGATCGTGCCGAAATCGAACCCGGCCGGCATCCACAGCGTCTACGACCTACGGCGCAAGGGGATCAAGCTGATCATCGCCGACAAGGGCGTGCCGGTCGGGAGCTACACGTTGCAGGTGCTGAAGAACATGGGTCTGTCGGGCGTGCTCAAGAACGTCGTCAGCCGGGAGACGGACGTGCGCGAGGTGCTCGCGAAGATCGCGCTGGGCGAGGGGGACGCAGGATTCGTGTACTCGACCGACGCCCGCACCGTGCCGAACAAGGTCCGCGTGCTGAAGATTCCGGCCTGGGCGCAGCCAAAGGTGCAGTACGGCATCTGCATCGTCTCGAGGAGCTCGAACAAGCCTGCCGCGCAGGCGTTCATCAAGCGGGTGCTGAGCCCGGCGGGTCAGAAGATCCTGCTCCGCTGCGGATTCCTGCCGCGCGTCAAGAAGTGAAGCGGGCCTTCCCCGGGCTCCTCGTCGCGGCGGCTGCCGCGGTGGCGCTCGGCTTTCTCGTGCTGCCGATCGCAGCGATCTTCCTGCGCGTACCGCTGGGGCACCTGCTGCACCAGCTGACTAACCCGATCGTTACCGATGCGCTCGTCGTCAGCTTCAAGACGACGGCAATCGCGCAGGTGCTGATCCTGGTCTTCGGGACGCCGCTTGCATGGCTGATCGCGAGCCGGCGCTTCCGCGGCCGGGCGCTGATGCTGACGCTCGTCGAGCTGCCACTCGTGTTGCCGCCGGCGGTCGCCGGGATCGGGCTGCTTGCCGCCTTCGGGCGCACAGGGCTGTTGAAAACCAGCATCCCGTTCACGCAGACCGCGGTCGTCTTCGCGGTGGCGTTCGTCTCGAGCCCGCTCTACGTTCGGCAGGCCGTGGCGGCCTTTGAGGCGGTCGACCCGAACCTCGTGGCGGCGTCGCGCACGCTCGGTGCTGGGCCCGGGCGGACGTTCTTCCGCGTCGTGCTGCCGCTCGCGCGCAACGGGCTCGCGGCCGGCGAGGCCCTCGCCTTCGCACGCGGCCTGGGCGAGTTCGGCGCGACGATCATGTTCGCCGGCAGTCTGCAGGGCGTGACCCAGACGCTGCCGCTGGCCATCTACAGTGCTTTCGCGATCACCGGCGGTTTCGACATCGCGCTCGCGATGGGCGCGCTGCTCGTGGTCATCAGCGCAGTCCTGCTCGTCTTCCTCAAGCTGGTGCTCTCGTGGCGATCCTCCGCGCCGACTTCGAACTTCCTCTTCGCTCGTTCGAGCTGAAGCTCGCGCTCGAGGTCGAGCGGACGGTCGCGCTCGTCGGACCGTCCGGCGCCGGCAAGAGCTCGGTGCTGCGCTCGATCGCCGGACTCGCGCGGCCGCAGGGCCGGATCGCGCTCGATGACGAAGTCTGGCTCGACGCGGCGACGTTCCGCGCCCCGGAGGAGCGGCGCGTCGGGCTCGTCTTCCAGGAGTACGCGCTCTTCCCACACCTGAGCGTCGAGCGCAACGTCGCGTTCGGGGGCAAGGAACGGGTGCGGGAGCTGCTCGAGCGCTTCCGCATCTCGCACCTATCAGGAGCCCGGCCGGGGGAGCTCTCCGGCGGCGAGCGGCAGCGCGTGGCGCTCGCACGGGCGCTTGCGCGCGACCCGGGAGTGCTGCTGCTCGACGAGCCGTTGGCCGCGCTCGACGCGCACACGAAGGACGCCGTGCGCGGCGAGCTGCAGCACCTGCTGGCCGAGCTCGGGCTGCCGACGCTGATCGTGACGCACGACTACGAGGACGCGGCCGCGCTGGCCGAGACCGTCGGCGTGCTCGTGGAGGGCCAGTTGCGGCAGCTCGGCTCGCCGGCGGAGCTCGTCTCGCAGCCGGCCGACCCGTTCGTCGCCTCGTTCACCGGCGCCAACCTGCTCCGCGGCTCGGTGCAGCTCTTCGACGACGGCCTGACGCGTGTTCGGCTCGAGAGCGGGGAGATCGTCTACTCGACCGACGAGGCCGACGGCGACGTGGGCGTGGTCGTCTACCCCTGGGACGTCTCGATCGGCCGCGTGCATGCGGACGACTCGGCCATGAACCTGATCCGGGGCGAGGTCACGTCGATCTCGGAGGTCGGCAACCGCGTGCGTGTCCGCGTCGGGCCGCTGACGGCGGAAGTGACGCCGGCGTCGGTCGAGCGGCTCGGGCTGGCGCGCGGCGGAACCGCGTTCGCCTCGTTCAAGGCGACGGGGACGCGGCTCGTGCCGTTGGGAGCTCGAGTGTCTGCGTCGCCCCGAACGCCTCCAGAAACCGGCGGTCGTGGGTGACGAGCACCGCCGCGCCCTCGTAGCCTGCAAGCGCGAGCTCGAGCTGTTCGATCGCCTCGAGGTCGAGGTTGTTCGTCGGCTCGTCGAGCACGAGCGCATTGACTCCGCGGGCGGCGAGCAGCGCGATCGCGGCGCGGCTGCGCTCGCCTGGTGAGAGCGACCGGCCGGGGCGCAGCACGTCGTCGGCCCGCAGCGCGAAGGTCGCGAGCAGCGAGCGCGCCTCGCCTTCCGGCAGACCCCCGAGCGCGACGAACCGGTCGAGCAGCCGCTCGTCGCCCGCGAACGGCCCCTGACCCTGCGGCAGCTCGCCGAGCACCGTCCCCTGGCCGAGGCGGCGGTCGCCGGCTGCGAGCGGCAGCTCGCCCAGCAGCGCCTTCAGGAGGGTCGTCTTGCCCGAGCCGTTGCGCCCGAGCAGCGCGAGCCGGTCGCCATGGCGCAGCTCGAGGTCGACCGGCCCGACCCTGAAGCTCTCTCGCTCGACCACCGCCTGCTCGAGCCGCGCGACCACGTCGCCGCGGCGCGCCGAGGGCGAGAGCGAGAGCCGC
>Ga0207664_10003766_pt1 | contig 10187 bp, 10 predicted proteins | sample LARL83metaG_FD_184349 | JGI IMG/M metagenome (GOLD analysis project Ga0207664, IMG submission 184349) | Corn, switchgrass and miscanthus rhizosphere microbial communities from Kellogg Biological Station, Michigan, USA - LAR L8-3 metaG... | ecosystem: Host-associated > Plants > Roots >...
TGGCTAAAAAGAACAAAACTTGTAAAGTGTATAACATTGATTCAAACCCAGTTGCTGATGAGCTGTGTAGAATTAATGTGAAATTAAACAGGGTTGAAAACAATGTCGTGTCTATTCTTGGTGATGCAAGAGAAGTTATAGATAAACAAATTGATGGTAAATCTAACAGAGTGTTGATGCCTTTGCCTGAAAAGGCTAAAGAATTTGTTTCCCCTGCTATCAAGGCACTGAAGGAAGGGAAAGGAATAATACATTACTTTGCTCATATACGTGCCAGCAACAGGAAGCTCGGTCTTCATGAGGGGGAAAAAGACACGGAAGATGCTTTCAAGAATTATCGCTACCGCATTCTTCATACCAGAATAGTAAGAGAGGTAGGTCCTAGATTCTATCAAATAGTTTCAGACGTGTATATTTGTGATGGCCAAAATTAATTAGACCTGTCACTTTCGGCTTGGCCGGGAGCCGTTGTCATCGTGTAGCCTATCCATGCCAAAACGGCTAATAATGCACCTACTGCCACGACGATAGTAAGCTTCATGACTAATAAGCCTAAAGAAGTAGCCAATGTTACGTAAGAATATGCAATAAATACTATAACCGATGCAGCAAGAAGACCGGTCCCCAGTATTCTTCCTCGTACACTTCTGCTTTTCATCTTTATTTTGACTGTGTTGCCATCTTATTTACATATCTTCGAGACATCTAGGCGTTCTCTCGGTCAGCCGAATTCTAGAGCCATAAGATAAGCATCTTCTCCATCTCTATAGTACGCACGTAAACGTGACTTTATTTGAAAGCCTAGTCTTTCATACATTCGAACAGCTGATTCATTGCTAACTCTAACCTCGAGGTAGATCTCATCGGTCTTCCTTGCAATAACCCCGTTGATACCCTCGAGCATCAGAGCTTTACCAAGGCCATGGTTTCGGTGTTCATTTAAAACGGCGACAGAAACCACATGACCCTTTTTTACGAAACCCAACTTTCTAAAATTCGAGAAACCGAATTCAATCTTACACATGATATAACCCACTACTTTGTTATAAAGTTCAGCAACGATGAAGGATTCAGGCAATTCCCTGAGGATTGATTCAAAAAAGTAATCTGAATAGTGTTCGGGAAGCGTAAGCAGATTGATGTCTACCACGGCAGGGGGGTCTTTCGCGTCACATCGACGAATCATGTAAGGGCCTACTTTTCGAAGTGATGTTTGCAAGTGAAAGGTTAAGCACCGTCCAAATTATTTAACCTTACCAGCCTTCGACTATTTTAGAGCATGTCCCAAAAATATTAAAAGCGGACGATAATCTAGGCTTGCTCCCCTGGACAATCACTTTTAAGTAGGTCGGGAAACGGTTTCACTATATATGGTTTGCGGCAAAGAGATCCGAATAGAGAGACTCTTGAAGAACGGCAAAATGCTTTGTATTCCGATGGATCATGGGATCAGCAACGGTCCTATCAAAGGTCTGGAGAATATTCATGGTATAATCTATCAAGGCGAGAAGGCTGGACTCACATGTATTCTCGTAAACAAAGGCATCATCAAAACGATGCCAGCTCCCATTAATATTGGCTTGATAGCTCACTTGTCTGGCAGCACAGTATTAGGCCCATTTCCAAACAAAAAAGTTTTGATAGGAAGTGTTGAAGAAGCATTAAGATTAGGTGCCGACGCTGTATCAGTTCATATAAACATCGGCGCAAAAGAAGAATCTGAAATGTTGCACGACTTAGGGATGATCTCAGATAAATGTGATGAATGGGGTATGCCACTTGTGGCAATGATGTATCCACGAGGTGAAAATATCAAACATCCTCACGATCCACAAGTTGTTGCTCATGCTGCAAGAATTGGTGCTGAAGCCGGCGCGGATATAGTTAAAGCTGTCTATACCGGCGATGTCAACTCATTTAGAAAGGTTACAAAAAGTTGTCCAGTCCCTATTGTGATCGCTGGGGGGCCTAAGGCCAATACGGATCGAGAAATTATTGAAATGTGTGCCGGGGCAATGGAGGCAGGAGCGAGCGGAGTTACGTTTGGTAGAAATATATTCCAACACCCCAATCCACCGGCTATGATCCGTGCGTTGTATAAAATCATCATAGAGGGTAAGGGTGCTAAGGAGGCGATCTCACATCTTGGCAGAGACAAAGACTAAAGAAATAATTGTTAGCCCAACTGTTGCTAAATCGAAGTTAGCTGCTTTCTTGTCAGGATTAAGGGATGTTAGAATTCTCAATATCGATCCGAAGTTGGTTGCCGGGAGCGGATTCAAAACCATTTTCGAATCGAAAGATGCAGACATGATCATATGTAAGACAATAGATGAATTAACGGATGCAAAGTCCACTGATAAGGTTCCAGGGTTTTCCAAAAAAATCTTGAGTAATGAAGATCTTGAAGAAGTGATAATGGTGTCCACATTAGGTGCAGAATTTGTCATAGTTGACACTGTTGACTGGAAGATCATCCCATTGGAAAACATAATCTCCAGACTACATAAATCGGGAACTAAGGTTTATACTATTGCCAAAAATCCGAGCGAAGTAAGAACAATGTTTGAAATTTTGGAATTGGGAGTCGACGGTGTTATACTTTCGACTGACGATCCGAAGGATGTTGAAGAATCTCGACTGTGTCTTGATAATCAGATTTTTGCCATTAGACCTGTCAAAGTTATAGAGGTGAGAGCAGTTGGTAGTGGTGAAAGGGTCTGTGTAGATACTGCATCCCTTCTAACCACGGGAGAAGGCATGCTAATCGGAAGCAGATCTAACTTTATGTTCCTAATCCACAATGAATCTGAGGGATCTACATTTACCTCGCCGAGGCCGTTCAGAATCAACGCAGGGGCGATTTATTGCTACACTATAATACCTGGCGGTAAAACACAATATCTCTCCGAGATTGAATCAGGGACTGAGGTCCTTATAGTGAATAAGCAGGGAGCGACTAGACGTGTGACGGTGGGCAGATCAAAAATAGAAACTCGGCCCCTCAAATTGGTTAGAGGCGAGATCAACGGAGAAGTCGGAACCGTGATATTACAAAATGCGGAAACAATAACATTCATGACTAGCGATGCTAAATTGATACCTGTCACAGAAGTAAAGGTCGGTGATGAAATACTCGGCTTCATGAAGCCTAAGGCTGGACGCCATTTTGGAATAGAAGTTGACGAACATATCATTGAGAAATGAATACGATTGTAACCATAGTTAGGAAATATTTTTTTTATCGGAAAGTCGATTATTTTAAAGCATTCGGAATATGGACAAATCAAAAATATATTATTGATGCAGGTACAGCAAAATTTTGTTAATGCAATAATTGGGGGTAACTGTAAAGAAGTATTGAAGAGAATTCCCCGCAGTTCAGTCCAATTGACGATAACCTCCCCACCGTATAGAAATGCAATTGATTATGAAATGCATGCCTCAGGAAACGGGGGCTATTATCGTGGTAGGTCTAATATTGAGACTGCCGATTATCTTGATGAAATGGTAGAGATTTTTAATGAAAGGGTGTATAGAATAACCAAGGAAGGGGGTTACTGCTGTATAGTTATCGCCAACGAAGTCGTCAATGGGACAATTCTACCATTACCGCATATCCTGTTATCCAAACTTGTTCGAGCCTCAGGTCAATGGAATCTTCACGAGGAGATTATTTGGCATAAGGTAACTGGTGGTACTAACAGATACGGCTCTTTTGTAATTAATCCCTATCCGAAGTATTATAGGGCTAATATTATGCACGAATTCATTCTTGTACTGAGGAAAGGAAACGTGGAGTCTGGCAGAACGCAGCGTGACGAGACGCTTCCGGCAAGGCACGAGGAGTGGACGAAAGAGATTGCCAATTCTGTCTGGCATATTGCACCAGTACCACCCGGATATATAACACATCCATGTCCATTTCCGGAAGAAATACCATACAGACTTATGAAATTATACTCTTACGAGGGAGATATAGTCCTCGATCCATTCAACGGCAGTGGTCAGACCACAAAAGTGGCATCGCACTTCAATCGACGGTACATCGGAATCGAAATTGTGAACGAATACATACAACTAGCAACCGCACGACTTGCTGAGGAAGAATTGCACATAAGATCTGAAGCACTGATTGCAAACTGGAAAAAAATTCCGTCGCATTGTTCAAATAAACTATAGCATTATTATCTTTAATTATGTGTTGGTGTTATAATGACTTGATAGGAAATGGCGGCGTCTACCTCCTCGACTATTAAGTCTCCAAAATCGTACCGCTGCAGTCGATGCGGACGAGTGTTCGAGAGCATGGAAGCTTTGAGCGCACATGAGCGGATGGAACATGACAAATCAAGTCATCCCCCAGCGGGAATCGGCTAACATCGCTAGGGAGAAGAGGATTTATCGTTGACTAAAATTTGTGTGTCGATAGCGTCGACGACGCCTCAAGACCTAAAGAAACAAATCAAACAAGCCTTTTCATACGGTGCAGATTTCGTCGAAATTCGCTTCGATTTTTTGATGCTGGCAGATTTGAAAGAAGCCTTAGAGATTGTGAAGGGCATAAGCAAGAGGGCAGTATTCACTCTCAGGACAGCTAAGCAGAAAGGCAAATTTACAGGAAACAATGAAGATAGAATTTTTTGGTTAAAACAACTATCACTAGCCCAACCGATGCTGCTCGATGTCGAACTCGAAACTATGCTCGAAGACGACGGGCTAGTAGATTTCCTTACAGAACAAAAAGCTCGAATATTAGTTTCATGGCATGACTTTGAAAAAACACCAACGAATGATGAACTCGTAGATGTGATAGGGCAGATGAGGATATACAGCAATTATGTAAAGGTCGTTACCACAGCACGAAACGTTCACGACTGCTTACGACTTCTCGATCTGTATGACCTCACAAGCGAACTAAACTTAATATCATTCGCAATGGGAGAACTAGGTATTTTATCTCGTATTCTATGTACTATCTACGGAAACGCGCCTTTTACCTATGCTGCTCTGGAAGAAGCGATTGTTCCCGGTCAACTCACAGTAAAACAAATGAGAAAGTTATATGATAGGATTGATCTCCGCTCAGACAAAATCAATGCAAGGCTTATTTAAAACGTATTGTATCATAGGGGACCCTATAGATCATTCTTTGTCACCTGCAATGCACAATGCTGCGTTCAACTCAGTTGGTCTCAACAGTGTCTATATTGCATTTCGAGTACCTAAAGGGGAGCTTGAGGTGTCTCTCAGTTCTCTACGTGCAAACCACATATCAGGCTTTAATGTTACAATACCACATAAGATCGGTATAATGCAATATATCGACAAACTGGATCCTTCTGCCAAGAAAGCTAACGCAGTTAATACAGTTCACCATGTTGGAGATGCTTTCAAGGGCTACAACACAGATGTCCAAGGCTTCATGGAACCTCTTCGCAAAAGACGTATAAGCTTGAACGGAATGAGAATTCTTCTAATAGGGTCTGGGGGGGCAGCACGGGCAATAATTGCTGCGCTCTCGAATGAAGAAGGAATCTCCCAGATCACAATCGCAAATAGGACAAAGAAAAATGCACTGGAACTCATAACAATGGCTTCTAATCTTGGATTAAAAGCGGGCTTTACAGGAATGGAATATTTAGGAGAACATGCCTTCAAATCAAATTTAATTATTAATTCCACTCCTAGCGGGATGAATGATGAGCAAAGTGTTGTGGATTTTGAGCATATAAGTAAAGACAGTATTGTTTACGACATTGTGTACAACCCAATAGTAACAAATTTAATTGAACAGGCAAAAAATGCAAAGGCGACAGTAATTTACGGATATGAGATGCTGCTGGCTCAAGGCTCGAAAGCGTTCGAAATCTGGACAGGGATAAATGCGCCACTAGAAGCAATGAAAAAAGCTCTATTCGGTCGCTTCGGTGAACCTTTGTGATAAAAAAAAGAGTACGTGCAACGATTCACGGTGCTGTTTCTATCGTAAATGCGCTTGCGACTTGTAGTGGCTCCGCACTCGGAATCTCCCTTCGAGTTATAGCAGAAGCAGACTTTAGAGACGGGGAAGGCATTCGATCTCAAACGGCTAACGAAAAACTCATACGCAATATAGTTTACAACACAATACCAAAGGAACTTCTCGAGGAGAATTCGGTTTACGTGAGCGTCAATTCAGAAATCCCGATGGGATTCGGATTGAAAAGTTCTAGCGCTGTTTCTGTAGCTGTCGCATTGGCTTGTACCAAACTCGTCAAAGAGGAAGTAGAAGACCATGCTGTGCTAGATCGTGCCGTTCTTGCATCCTTGGACGCGAGAGTGACCATAACTGGAGCCTATGATGACTCTGCTGCTTGTTATTTTGGCGGGTTCGTAACAACCAATAATCGTACCCACGAAATAATACATCACCAAAAGGCTCCGGAAAACCTCTTTGCTATTATCTTCCTTCCTAGAGCTACGCGAAGAGGAAATATAAGCAAGCTAAGCACAATGTCAGATTTATTCGGGCAAGCCTTCAAATTGGCGACAGCCGGCGAGTATTGGGAGGCCATGAATCTGAACGGCATGCTTCTTTCGACCGGCTTATCTGCAGAATACGAGCCCGTTATAGGAGCAATAAAAAAGGGTGCATTGGCTGCGAGCATCTCTGGCAACGGACCTGCTGTTGCCGCCGTATCGTATGAAGAAGATGTAGAAGATATTAAGGCGGCCTTTGACAATTTCAACGGCAGCGTGATTGTGTCCAAAATCAACAATGAAAAGGCAACGGCGGAAACACTAGTTGGTTAAAGTTCTTATTACGAAATCAAGGATTAATGGCATTATAAGATGTCCTTCAAGTAAGAGCTACAGTCATAGGGCAATAGCTATTGCGTCGCTTGTTGACGGTGAGTCTATTGTCAAAAACCCTCTGTTTTCGCGCGACACGCTTGCAACTATTTCAGCTTGCAAGGCCCTCGGGGTCGGAATAAGGCAGGATAATTTTGTTGTACATATCAAAGGCAGACATAGTTTTGCGGTGCCAGAAAATGTAGTCAATGTCGATAATTCCGGTACTACGATAAGATTAATGACGACGATGTGTGCTCTAGTAAAGAACGGGTCTACGGTTCTAACCGGTGACGAAAGTCTTCGTAAACGGCCCATGCAGCCCTTGTTAGATTCTCTCAGCAAATTGGGCGTACTAGCCTATTCCACTAAAATGGATGGGACCCCCCCGCTCATAGTTAGAGGTGGTGGGATAAAGGGAGGCACAACAGTTGTAGACGGAAGTGTGTCGAGTCAGTTTGTCTCGTCTCTTCTAATTTCTTGCATATACGCCGGTTCTACTGTTGTATTGAGAATCAAAGGGGACCAGGTTTCAAGACCGTATATTGCGTCAACGCTTGCAACCATGAAAGCATTTGGTGTTAGAGTACATAACGAGAATTTCAGAGAATATCACTTACCCTCTGCATCATATAGACCGACTAATTTTGATGTTCCCGGCGATCTTTCAAGCGCAGCATTAATTCTAGCTGCTGGTCTTACACTAGGCGAAGAACTAACAGTTACTGGAATAAACTTCCATCTTCCCCAAGCTGATTCAGACATATTAGATATTATTAAGACAATGGGTGGAAAAATAAAAGTTGACAGACAGAAAGGTGAAATTCGAGTATTTGGTACGGAACAATTGTCTGGCGGCGAGTTCGATCTTTCTGATACTCCGGATCTTTTGCCAGTTGTATCTACTCTAGCTCTGAAGGCAAAAACTCCAGTCAAAATAACGGGGATAGGCCATGCAAGATTAAAAGAAACAGACAGAATCGCAAACATCGCTTCGCAGTTAACAAAGGTGGGAGCAACGGTTAAGGAGGGAAGTAATGAATTACTGATAAGTTCTCCCAAAAATTTGAAAAATGCGTCGCTAGAATCTTTCAACGATCATAGGCTATTTATGGCATTTACCATTGTTGCGATGTTAACAAAAAAATCTACTGTTGCCGGTGTTGAATCAGTTGATGTGTCATATCCGAACTTTGTTCAAGACCTTGTCGAACTCGGAGGCAACATTAAGCCTACTGTCGATCGCGAGTAACAACAATAACTTGCCATAACCCTTAGACCTGCCTGTCTATTTTGGACTAGCGTTAGAATTCTGCATCAGAAAATTTAATTTAAAAAGCCAATATATATGGAACATAATAATATTGCCTGACTGCATTAGATGCCAGGAAATATACTCGGCGAACGCTTTGTCGCAATGAGTTTCGGCGAGAGTCACGGTAAATCCGTGGGAATGGTGGTGGATGGGTGCCCAGCCGGTCTACCCCTTCAGGAGGCAGATGTTCAATCTCAGCTCGATCGCCGAAGACCGGGGACATCAGTACTCACGAGCCAGAGGAAAGAGGAGGACAAGGTTGAGATCATATCAGGAATTAATAACGGATTTACGAGTGGTGCACCAATTTGTATGCTAATTTGGAATCAAGATCAAGATTCGAGGCCTTATGAATTAATCAAAACAAAACCTCGACCTGGACACGCTGATTATCCGGCGATGATAAAATATGGGGGGTTTGCAGACTATCGGGGAAGCGGAAGATTTTCAGGTAGGCTAACTGCTACCCTTGTAATGGCAGGTTCGGTAGCTCAGAAGTTGCTCCAATATTCACTGGGGATAGAGACGATAGCATATACAAAGGAGATCGGAGGCATCACGGCAGAATCGATTGACTTGATAGAGGCCAAAAAGAACAGATACTTAAACGACGTAAGATGCCCAGACATCTCGAAAGCTGAAGAAATGAAATCCGCAATCATGGAAGCAAAGAAAGAGGGTGATTCACTTGGGGGCATTATAGAGTGTATCAGCACAGGACTGCCTGTAGGGCTGGGAGAGCCAATATTTGCATCTTTAGAATCTGACCTCAGCAAGGCTCTCTTCAGCGTTCCAGCAGTCAAGGCAGTAGAATTTGGCTCCGGTTTCAATGGTGCCAAGCGCAGAGGATCGGAAAATAACGATCGCTATATTAAACAAGGGGGTAGAATAATTACAACTACAAATAACTCTGGTGGTATTTTAGGAGGTTTATCAAATGGTATGCCTATAGTAATAAAAATTGGTTTTAAGCCAGCGTCTTCGATTGCCAAAACTCAGAGAACCGTCGATCTTTTGACTGGTGCACAGACAGACCTCAATGTTCCTGGAAGGCATGATCCCTGTGTTGTGCCACGAGCTCCTCCTATAATAGAGTGCGTTGTATCGATGGTATTAGCTGATCATGCTCTTAGAGCCGGATTTATCCCACCTGTGTTAAGTAGGTGATTAAAAATTAGCACTCCAGAAGAATTAGATGGAATTCGATCAGAGATACGTGACATTACTTCCGACATCATGCGAAAAGTACATAGGAGAAACGAACTCTCTAAGCAAATAGGGGCCATCAAGAACAAGTTAAAGATTAATGTCAAGGACGAAAAAGTTGAACAGGATATCCGTTCGTCTGTCTCAAACCTATCTAACGAAATTGGAATTGACCGAGATTTCGCTGGGAGACTTTTGAATATTTTATTGTCAGAGTCCCTGAGATTACAACTGAACGAACAACCTGACACAGCTCAATTCGAAAGTCATCTCGCTGTATTTATGAAGGCAAAAAAACTCGAGGCATCGGGGAAAAAAATCATTCATATGGAGGTTGGGGAACCGGATTATCCTCCACCAGAGAATGTAAGAAAAGCACTTTCCACTGTTTTTGAAGCCAAACAATACCATTATAGCGAAACGAAAGGTATAATCAAATTACGCACAGCTATAGCGAAAAAAACCAGCAATCATGTAACAACTGATGAAGTGATAGTTACCCCAGGCGGCAGGTTTGCCGTTTTTGCAGCGATAGCCTCTTTATTAACTGCAGGCGATGAACTAATTTGTATAGAGCCAGCGTGGCCTGCTTACAGAGAATCTGCTGCCTTTGTTGGTTCAACTGCGAACATCTTAAAAACAACTCTAGAAGATGGATGGAATCCGGATATAAAAAAACTTGAGAACATGATAGGCGGTAATACTAAGATGATTGTTCTAAACTATCCAAACAACCCGACCGGTAAAATTCTGAAAAAGAATATCATCGAAAAAATTGTTTCCCTTGCGAAGGATCATAGGATCTATGTCCTAAGCGATGAGGTGTATTGTG
>Ga0207664_10003767_pt1 | contig 10186 bp, 5 predicted proteins | sample LARL83metaG_FD_184349 | JGI IMG/M metagenome (GOLD analysis project Ga0207664, IMG submission 184349) | Corn, switchgrass and miscanthus rhizosphere microbial communities from Kellogg Biological Station, Michigan, USA - LAR L8-3 metaG... | ecosystem: Host-associated > Plants > Roots >...
GGCAAGGCAGTGGTCCTCACCCTAGGTGCGCCACCAGCATCCAGCGGATAGAAAGCCTCGGAGCCGTTCAGCTTGACCGGGCAGGGCAGCGTGCTACTCGGCACCCGTCAAGGAACCCATCCGGTCGGGTCTGCGGTGCCGCGTAACGACGCCGACCCGCTGCGGTCAGGCCCTGGTCACTACGCTTAGTTATCACACCCGACGACGCCCACCGCCCTCCGTGGAACGGAACATCAGCTGATCCCAGCGCAGCAATTGCTGTCGGTGCGATGAGCTGCGCCATCTGTGCAGCTAGCACGTTCGGTGCGTGGGACCGTACTACTTGTAAACGGCAGGCAAGGCGAAGGAGTCGAATCGTTCGGAGAGTCGCGCAACGTCGCAGACCACGCAGGCGCGAAGCCTTGGGGCTTGGACCGGTTCGTGGACCGCGTCGCCGGATAATTCCAGCGCAGCGAGTGCTATCAGTGCGGTGCCCCGTGATATCGGTGCAGCTAGTGCATGTGAGGCAGGAGAGCGTGCCCCTCGTAATGCACCGCTGGCTGGTTTCCGACCGGCGGTTGCGCTTCGTTGTGGCCGCGTGCTGGCGCGCCGAGGCTGCCAGTCGTCGCTGGGTTATGAGCCATACGACATCGGTCTCTGCCGTCTCAGGCAGTCTCTGGCGGGTGCGGTGACCTCGACGGACAGGACAGATCCCATCTCGCTCTGTCGGGTCCGTCTCCTCCGTATCAAGCAGTCTCTGGCGGGTGCGGTGACCTCGACGGACAGGACAGATCCCATCTCGCTCTGTCGGGTCCGTCTCCTCCGTCTCAAGCTGTCTCGCCGCGTCCGGTTTACAAATCGGTTTACAGAACAGGCTATTGATCTGCACTTTCCCGCACCCTCCGCGCCCTTCCGTGGCTGCCGTCCCTGGGGCGCGGCACTGCTCCCGGCCTCGCCAAGCGACTGCCAAGCGGCGCGGCCTCGACACGCAACGCGTCGCTTCCGCTCATGCCCGACACCGGGCCGCACGGCGCCCAGTCGTCATCACCGCTACCGGGTCTGCACTGGGGCACCGACGCACCACTGCGTGTCCAGACACCTCCCCCGAACCCGACTGCTGCCGGACCTGACGGCAGACGGGTTCTGTCCAGGGTCGGCGCAGCCGATCACGCAGTGACGCCGAAGGCGCCCTGGACAGGTTCCGGCTGGCGTGAATACTCCTACGGCGGGTTCGGGGGTGGCCACCCACCTTTCCGCCCGCATACCTTCCCCCGCCCAGCCCTATTTCTCTAAGCTGGACTATCAGCTTGGGAAGCTGCATAGTACGGCTGTTAAGGCCACCTGACCAGCTGGTCTGGGTATCTGTTGGGTACCGCTAGTGACCGCCGGACACCCTGGTTAGTTGCACGCTAGTTGCACGGTGATCATGCTCACCGCGCATGTCCGGGTCAGGTTGAGCTGACGGCGCCGCCGAGGGTTGTTGCGAGCTGCTTGGGCATGGACAGGAAGGGCGAGTGTGAGGACGGCAGCCGGATGACGTGTTCGGCGCCGGCGGGCCGCCGCGGCATGCGCGCGCCGTCCTAGAGTGGACGTCGCAGCGAAGGAGACGCCGCACGAGCCGCCGACCGAAGGAGCCCCTCGTGGCAGGACAGACGCACGCCTCCGGCGCACGGCACCGCGTGGTGATCATCGGGTCCGGCTTCGGCGGCCTGTTCGCGGCGAAGGCGCTCCGCCGGGCCGACGTCGACGTCACCATCGTCAGCAAGACGGGCTACCACCTGTTCCAGCCGCTGCTCTACCAGGTCGCGACCGGCATCCTCTCCGAGGGCGAGGTCGCCCCGGCGACGCGCGAGATCCTGCGGCGCCAGAGGAACACCGACATCCTGCTCGGCGAGGTGACCGAGGTCGACCTCGCCGCCAGGACCGTCAGCTTCGGGACGCCGCCCGGCTTCACCCGGATCTTTTCGACGCAGACGATCTCGTACGACAGCCTGATCGTCACCGCCGGCGCCGGCCAGTCGTACTTCGGCAACGAGGGCTTCGCCGACCACGCGCCGGGCATGAAGAGCATCGACGACGCCCTGGAGCTGCGCGCCCGCATCTTCGGCTCGTTCGAGATCGCCGAGCTGCAGGACGACCCCGAGGTCGCCCGCGCGTGGATGACGTTCGTGCTCGTCGGCGCGGGCACCACCGGGGTCGAGATGGCCGGGCAGATCGCCGAGCTCGCGCGCGACACCCTGCGCCGGGACTACCGGCACATCGACCCCCGCCAGGCGCGCGTGATCCTCGTCGACGCCCAGAGGGCCGTCCTGCCCACCTTCCACCAGAAGCTCCAGCGGGCCGCCGCGCGGCGGCTGGAGAAGTTCGGCGTCGAGCTGCAGCTCGGCGTCAAGGTCGTCGACATGGACGCCGGCTGGGTCGAGGTCGAGGACCCGGACGGCACCCGGCGGCGGATCCAGAGCTGGTGCAAGGTGTGGTGCGCCGGCGTCGCCGCGTCACCGTTGGGCCGGCAGCTTGCCGACCAGGCCGGCGCCGAGACCGACCGCGCCGGGCGGGTCAAGGTGAACCCGGACCTCACGCTGCCGGGTTACCCCGAGGTGTTCCTCGTCGGTGACCTCATCACGCTCGACAACCTGCCCGGCGTCTGTCAGGTCGCTATGCAGGGCGGCAAGCACGCCGCGCGGCAGATCGTCCGCCGACTCGAGGGCGACGAGTCCGGGCAGCCGTTCCACTACTTCGACAAGGGCAACCTCGCGACCGTGTCGCGCTTCCACGCGGTCGCCGACATCAAGGGCTTCCGGCTCGCCGGGTTCCCCGCCTGGCTGGTGTGGCTGGGGGTGCACATCTTCTACCTGATCGGCTTCAAGAACCGGGTCACCACGCTCTTCCACTGGACGATCACGTTCGTCTCCCGGGGCCGGTCGGAGCGGACGGCGACCGTCCAGCAGATCTTCGCCCGCCGGGCGATCCGCCGCGAGGCCGAGCTGCGGGCCGAGCTGGAGGAGGCCCGGCGCGCGGCTGGCCTGACCCAGCCAGGTGACGTAGCGGTGACACCGAGCGACGATCGGTGACCGCCGCACGAAGGCGTCACACCGGGTGACAGCTGTGAAACCAGACACCATCACGCTCACCAGCACCGTCAATATCACGCAAACTCACTGGTCGACTTCGTGAAACATCAGCCTCACGGGTAGACACGCGATCAGTTTCGGGTTCACCATCCGCCGCCGAACAGGCACACTGGGGAAGCAGGAGGGGAGTACTCCCTCGCGGCGGTGTCGTCACCACGGCGGATCGCGACCACGGTGCCACTGCTCGGAAGGTCGACCACCTCGACCCGGTGGCCATCTTCCCGCAAGGCGGCAGCCGTCTCGTCCCAGACCCAGCCGCGGCATAATCCCCCATGAATAAGGACGAAAGTAGGCATAGACAACCCCAAGTGAGCCCGCGCCAGCCTCGGGCGATCGCTCACCCAACGGCACAGAGTGACTCTCAAAGACACAAGCGGACGCAACCCGTATGTCAACGAATTGCAGAACCCCCGCGTAAGCCCGGCCGGGTGCCGCAGCACACCCGGACCGAGCGAAGGCGGGCGGAGACCGGGCATCAGCGCCAGGGCTGCTCGGCCACGGGCGCTACGCGCTGCGACCAGGTCGGCAGGCCGGTCAATCTGTCCGTGATGAGTGACCACCCGTAGCCGTCAGAGTTCGTGGCTCGTGGCCCGTGCGAGGCCCGGGGTGTCAACGGCATGCACGCGCCTCCTTCCCCCGGTCCGGGTCCGAGGCTAGCCCGGTCCCGGGGAAAGCGGGAATGGAGGGGAAGCTATTCCTGCACAGGGTGGCGCAGCCCGTGCCTTTACGGGGCCTTTACCGAGGGTCTGCCCCGCCGGGACGCCGACTTGCGATATGGGTGTGCGAGTGCTGCTTTCGGGTCGCGAATTGGGGCTCCTAGTCGGGTCCGTCTTTCTCGCAGGCGCCAATCCCCTGCGAGCGGGCGACGGGTCAAGACTGGCGAAGCCACCGCCCAGCGGCGCCCGCAAGGGCGGGCTTGAGGCGGCGGCCGGGAGCGGAATAATGACCGCCGAGGAAGACGGTACCGTGCAGCACCGGTTGTGCGGCCGGGTGAGCCTGGCTGGTAGTGGCGAGCTGTGGCATGGGGGCCGGCGCGCGCCGGCCGGGGCCTCCCCAAGGCCGGAGGCCGAGCGCTATCGCCGGCCCCGGCGCCGCGCAGCGGCGCCGCTTGATATTTAGTATTACTAAGGACTATTCGGCAGCATGTTGGCCTGAGGCACTGCGTGAGTCGCCGGATCAGCCGGTCGCTGACCTCGTTCGAGATCACCGGCTCGGCACGCGAGGACCAGGGCACGACTGTTGACGCGCGTGCTCGCGAGACAGCGCGAACGAGCGCGACGTTTACAAAATCGGTTTACAAAACTCGCGTCAGAGGCCCTTTCTCTGTTCGAGAAAGGGCCTCTGGCCTTGGTAGCGGGGGAAGGATTTGAACCCTCGACCTCTGGGTTATGAGCCATACGACGTGCGTCTCTGGCGTCTCGTCCGGTTCTCCAATGGCGGCGCTGACCTCGGCGGACAGACGTGGCTCGTTCGTGACGGCGTGCGGCGTCTCCCGTGTCTCACCCCGTCCCGCAGCGTCTTGTGCACAAATCCGTGCACAAATCAGGTCTCTGAGCTGCGGGCTTCCGGTTGCTCCAAGCCCGCGGGCGCGCACAGCTTTCCCTACTGGCTTGCCCTGGGCCAATGATGAGAGGGTGCTCGGCCCCTCCCAGCCACCTCGACCAGCCGACGGCGTCCAGCCTGGAGCCCAAGGCCCCACCGGGGCAATAGGAAGTCGTACGGTCAGCTTGGGAAGCTGAACGAAACAGGCCGTCATGGCGTCTGACCTGCCAACTTGTGTGCCCGGTGATAGCCGCTCTGCACCATCCTTGACTCTGGCGAATGGCACGTTAATGGCACGACGATCTTGTTAGCTCTTCTCGTGCGCTTCTGCGCACGCCTGTCCTGCTGATCATCCCGTCTGCCGTCGACCCGCCCGCCGGGGAGCGGGCCAGGCCAAGCCGGTCAAGATGCAGCGCCCTGCTGGACGAACGATCTTGACCGGCTTGGCATGGTCTGCTGGGCTTGTCCCCTGGTCGACGGCAGACGGGATGATCGGCCCTTTACCCCCATCTCACCCCACCAGCTCAGGCGCAACGATCATCCCGGAGCCGGAGTGCCCCCGGACCGTCGCCAGACCCGTTGAGGCCGGGGATCACCTCGATGGTGCTCGCCCAGCCACCGAAGAAGCCGGTGCTGAACACGCAGTGCCCGGCCGTGAGCACTGTCTTGGGGCCGATGAACCATCCGGTGCCGAGGGTCCCGCGCCGCTGGGCCCCGCATCCGCAGCGCGCAGATCATCCGCCACGGGGCGAGGTCCGTGTCGAGGATCCGCACGCGCTCGTCGCGGCCGATCACGGTCTCGAATGGTGGGGTGATGGGGCCACTCTTGCCCCTGACGACGAGGTGGCGCAGGGACCGCGAGATCTCGCCCGTCGCGGTCCCGGGACTGCCCTCCGTCGCCCGTGCCGTCGCGGGCGCAGTGTCCAGCGACTCCAGCGCGGACATCGACGGCGCGGGCTTGGTCACCGATCTCAGCTCGATCATGTGCACCCTCCCCGGTAGCGACCGTCGAGCAGGACAGTATCGTTCCCGTTGGCCGGTGTGAACACCTATGCGAAGACCGCGCCGAGCAGGTTCCCCAATCCCTGATCGCGGAGGTCCTGTTGCACCGCCGACATGAGGATGCCGAGGACCGTGCGACGCAGGCTGGCCGGGTCGGCGACCGACAGGCCGATGTTCAGCGCCACCAGCTGAAGGTCGAAGGTGAAGCACGGCGCGCCGGCGGACCCGGGCTCGGTGGCGAGATCGTAGCGAACGCGGGCACCGTCGTCGCTCAGCCCGGCCACCGCGTCCGCGTTGAATATCAGCCGGAGCGGCTGCCCGCGGGGATACTGGACTATCATCAGCCCGTCGCCCGGGCCGATGTGAGGCGGCGGGTCGGGGACGTCGATCCACCGGCGCAGCGCCCCGCTCGCCTCGGTCCGTAGGTCGCCGATGGGCTGGGCGCCCGGGTGCCCGGCGACGCCCAGCAGCGAGTAGCCGAGCTGACCCGGCTGCTCGCCGTACTGGCTCCGAGCCACGATGCGCTCGAGCTCGAACTCGGTGCCGGGGGTGATTGTCCGGCCGTTCCGGTCGGCCTTGTGGTCGAATCGGAGGACCACGTCTCGTAGTGGCATCCCGCCCTCGTGCACCGGCGCCAGCACGTGGTCGGCCGTCAGCACCAGGTCGACGCCGACGAGGAAGCCGGTGCCGGCGACGCGGCCACCGACCTCGACCCGGCAGACCTGGCCCTCGATCGCGCCCAGGCGCTCGCGGAAGGTGGTGATATCGAGCGGCTGGATGGCCGCCGCCACGCGGTCGATCACGGCCGGGTCGCCGGGGACCAGGGTCGGCAGGCCGAGCCGTTCGGCGACCCGGGCCAGATCCGCGTTGGCCGGGTCGGCTTCCCGTGCCTTGACCACCAGCTTGTCGAGCCAGGCCTCGGCCTGCGCGACCCTGATCAGCTCGAAGGCGGCGGACGGAAGGCTCGCATCCGGCGCGGCGATCGCGTCCAGGCTCCGGTCGAGACGGAACTGCAGGAACGCCCGGAGCTCGTCTTCGGAGTGGAATGCCGACAGTAGGGCGGACTGGAGCTCGTTGAGTGTGGTATCGGTCAGCGCCGTGGGCTGTGGTCGGCTGACGAACCCGGCCATGGGGTCGCGGGTGGCGCGGCTGGAACGTCGCTCGACCCCCAGCGCCGACTGGAGCACGATCGCGAGCCCGTCGATGAGCTCGGGCGAGACGAAGGGCGTGTACTCCTCGAGCAGCCGCGTGAGCACGGACAACACCGCCGTGTCCCCCGCCGTGAGTAGGAACTGACCCCACGTGCTGGTGAGCGAGTCCCCGACCGGAACCTCCAGCCGCAGCTCGCGGGCGAGAAAGCCGGGGGACTCCCCGATGTCCTGGGAGTGGCTTCGGTCGGAGCTGGCGATAGCGGACGCCAAACGCCGCAGGGCCGAGGTGTCGGTCCGCGGCAGGCCGGAGGTGCGGAGCACGCGCGAGAGGCGCGAGACGTCCTCCACCTCCCTGAACAGGGACCCGGCCCAGCGGGCCAGCGCGGGGTCGTTGCCGAGTACCTCGTCGGGCAGGCCGTCAAAGAGCTCCCGGAGCTCGCGATGCAGGTCGGCGGTGGTTTCCGACGGAGGCGGGGCCAGCCGCCCGAGGGCCAGCCGGTGGGCGACGACGTTGAGCCGGTCGGCTGGGGCGGTTGCGCTCTCGGTCAGCCACTCGAGGCGCGAGAGCATCTGTGGCGCGTCGCCGGTCGAGGTCGACGCGAGCGCGACCTCCGCCTGCTGGAGGGCCAAGTCGAGCGCCCGGAGCCGGTCTCCATGGGTGATCGCGCGGCCAATGCCGTCATCCAGCACGGCCAGGCTCTCCTGCCAACGCCCGAGTTGCGCCAGCGCGGTCGCCTGGAGGACGACGAGGGGACTGGCGGGGGTCCGGTCCTCTCGCGCCGCCAGGAGGTCCAGCACCTCGTCCGGTTGCTCCTGCACCAGCAGCTCCCGGGCCTTGCGTTCGGTCAGGCGCTCCCAATCTTCGAGGGAGGCAAGACGGCGCGTTTCCTCGTCCACCTCAATGCCGAGCTTGGACGCGAGGTAGGCGCGCCGCGCGCCGGAGAATTCTTGGAGGACAGTTGCCAGAGGCCGCTCCACACCCCGGATCCAGCGCTGATCGATCGCCGCCGTGTTCTCGCCCAGAGCCAGGCGCAGGTAGATCTCCTCGGCCCGTTCGCGCGGCTGCGGCGGCCGCTGCTCGTAGTGCCGGACGGCCAGCTCGCGGATCGCCTGTGCTCGGTCCGGCTCCTCGGCCTCGAGCAGCCGCAGCATCAGCAGGCGGAGGTCCGGGCGGTGCTCGAGCGCGCCGTCGCTGGCGACCGTCACCAGCGAGACCTCACGCTTGAGCTCCTCGAACAGCGCTCGGGCCTCGTCGAGAGAGCTGATCGTCAGGCTGCAGGGCACCGCCAGCGCCTCTAGGATTAGCTCGGGCGTCAGCCGGCGCAGCACGAGCCCTGGATGGGCGATCTTCTTGACGTCGGGGTTGCGGATGCGGCCGAGGATGCGCCTGTAGAGCTGCCGCTGGATGACGCCGTCGTCCACGCGGATGTAGAGGAACTCGCGCGTGGCGATGTCGAGCTGTCCACCGGTGAGCCCTTCCTGTCGGACCAGCTCGGCTGCCAGCTTCAGGCTCATCGGGCTCCCACCGACCTGGCGGGCGATGCGCCGGGCGACCACCAGGTCGGGGACGCCGCGGTCGAGCAGGTAGCGGACCGCCGCTTCCTCGTCGAGCCCCGTCAACGGGAGCTCCTCGGTCGTGCGGCCGGGGAGCTGGCCTCGTCCGGCGATGCACACGCGGAGCCGGTTGACGGCCGGCTGGAGTTGTTCCAGCATCGTCCAGACCCCCGCCACGTCCTCCTCGCTGCGCCACTGCACCTCCTCGAAGGTGTCGAGGACGAAGAGCACCGGCCGGTCGTTGGCTCCAAGGGACTCGATCAGTTTCGCGAAGTCGTAGACGGCGGCGGAGCGCGCTTGGACGGTAAGGCTCAGCGTCGCCTTCTCCCGCAGCTCGGTGGGGGGCGGCTGGGCACTGATGAGGCTCTCGGTCCACTTCTCTCGGATGCGCTGGCACCGCTCGCGAGCGTGGGGGTACTCGATGGCGAGCTGCCGGACGGCCTCGATGAGCAGCGTCAGTGGCTCCGACGCGTCGACGTCGGGCCGGTCGAAGTCGAGGTAGGCGAACGGGAACCGGTCCCGCTCCAGTGCCCGCGCGTGCTCAAGGATGAACCGGGCGAGCAGCGTCGACTTCCCGACACCCCCGGGGCCGTAGATGAGCAGCGGTGGCTTCTGGTGGCGGCTGACGACCGGCTCGCCGGACGGCGGTTCGGGATTCTCCTCAGCGGCCGGGGCCAGCACCTCGGCGTAGGACCGCAACCGCCGGAGCTCCTCGGTCCGGCCCCCGAAGGACGTCCCGGCAAGGTGCTCGAATGGTTCCAGGAGCGTGAGCCAGTCGATGCGTCGCTGCAGGGCGTCGCGTTCGGGCAGCCCTTCGAAGCCCGCCGTGCGCAGCCACTCGCACGCCTCGAAGCTCGAGGCCAGCTGGGGGAGCGACTGGACCTCCAGCGCCTCGGGGCTCCCCTCGAGGTAGGCATGGAGGGCCCCGCGCGACCCGTCGGGTTGCCCCTGGCTCGCCGCCAGCGCACTCTGGACGCGGCCGCGTTCACGCAGCTGCCGGAGCACGGCCACACGGATCTCGGGGGTCAGAGTCCAGTGCCTTCCGCCGTCCCCGTCGACTGTCTGCGTGCAATGGGCCAGGAGCTCGTCGATGCTCTCGCTGTCCCCGGCGCCCGACGTCGGCTGGATAGTCTGCGGGTCGAACCAGTCCAGCACCGCCGCGGTTTCGTGCAGCCGACCGTACGCAGGGACGGGCCGCACGGACCTGCGCGGCTCGTCGTCCTCCTCGGCGTCGAGCTGAGCCACGACCTCGTCGGTATCGAGCAGGGCCACGACCTCGTCGACCAGCGCTCGCAGGCTGGGCTCCTTGCCGGTGGCGCTCACCGGCCGCCTGCCTCGATTGCCGCCTGCTCCAGCTCGTCGCTCGCCCGCTGCCCCACGGTGGCGAGATAGTCGGCGTCCTGCGGGTCGAGGCCCTTCAGGACCCGCCGGACGGCCGCCGCCAGCCGCCTCGGCTCGGTCGGGATCCCGTACTGGTCGAACGCCACCGCGAAGAACTCCGCCAGCTGGCGTTTCCCGATCGGACCGATATCTTCTATGGCCAGGGTGGGATGGACGGCTCGGTCCAACGACTCCCGGTAGCCGAGCAGGACGAGCCGGTACCGGGGCAGGTTGGTGCTGATGCGCCGGGCCAGCTCCTTGACGAGGTCGAAGGTCTGCTGCTTCACCGGGACCTTGTTGAACGCGTCGATCACGATCCACCGCCACTCTGGGTCGTCCAGCGCCCCTCCCTCGAAGGCTTCGCAGAATTCCAGCACCCAGCTTGGCCACTGGGCGTCGTCCGGCGCCGCGGGGATCTCGACCTTGTACGGCAGCTTCCCGACCAGG